>Ga0193717_1002143_pt1 | contig 11556 bp, 10 predicted proteins | sample U2c2metaG_FD_145900 | JGI IMG/M metagenome (GOLD analysis project Ga0193717, IMG submission 145900) | Soil microbial communities from a riparian zone of the East river system, Colorado, United States - U2c2 | ecosystem: Environmental > Terrestrial > Soil > Riparian zone | place: USA: East River...
TAGGGACAAAGGGATTCGTGGCTCGAACCGCATTTCGCCGGCTGAACGGCGCGCTCCCAGAATGTCTGAAGATTGTAGCCCAACAGGCCCAGCGCAGTTTCGAACAGCGAGACCTGGATCTCGCCGCCCTTGCCTGTCTTCTCCCGCGCATACAGCAACGCCAGAATGCCACTGAAGGCATGGACGCCCGTCGTTTGGTCGATCGGGGAGATCGGACTGCGGATATAGCCGCCGTCCTCATCGCCGGTCATCGACATGATCCCGCAAAACGCCTGCAGGATTACGTCATAGCCCGGGGAATTCTTCAGCGGCCCTGCGCGGCCAAACCCGGAAATACTGCAGTGGATCAGGCGGTCGTTCAGGCTGCGAAGCGTCGAAGCATCGATGCCCAATCGCTCGGCTACCCCGGTCCCGAAGCTTTCGATGGCAACGTCGGCTGACTTTGCCAGCGTATGTACGATCTCGCGCCCCTTTTCCGTTTTCATGTCGACGGCGATGCTTCGCTTGTTCCGGTTGGCGCTGAGAAAGACGGTGCCGAGGCCCGGCGCCGGAAACGGTGGCCAGCCGCGCGTTTCGTCGCCTTGGCCGACGGTTTCTACCTTGACGATGTCGGCACCGAGATCACCGAGATATTGGGCGCACAATGGGCCAGCCAAGACCTTCGACAGGTCGAGGACGCGGATGCCAGTCAGGGGTTTTGACACTGCTTTTCTCTCGATTGAAGTTGCGCAAGCCACGGTGCAGGAGGTTTCGAAGACCGCGCCAATCAGATGCCGGGCGCAGCAGAGGAAAAGGCGCCTCCCATGTAAGCAGGAAAGCCGCAATTCTTGACCAGCAGATAATCCGCCGCGCGACGCTCATCCTCCGACAGCCGGGTCCGCCATTCGTCCGCGACGGCATAGGCCCGTGCGAGACGTTCGCGCAGCGCGCGTTTGCCATCGGTGACAGGTTCTGCCTCCAGCCAGAACGCCGCCTGTGCAACGTCGCCGTCGAATGCCGGCACCGGGCTTGCGAGTCCGCGAAAGCCGGCACGCGCGAAGGCATTTGCAAGTACGGCATCGGCAATTCCGTCGGCCTTCAGCGCTTCCGATGCGGCAGCCACAGCTTGTTCGACAGGTACCGGAATGCCTCCCGCCTTTCGAAGGCGGTCATGATCGAGCCTGCCAAGAAACAGCGTTCTGATCATGTTGCGCGGCTCACGCCGTTGAATGAGTTTTGAGAAGATTTGCATCTCGGTACGGAGCGCGTCGTCGAATGGCTGCGGTAACCCCTGGCTGATGCAATCGAGAATAGCGAGCGGCGCCGGATAGTGCCCGAGGGTTTCCGCGAGAACACCCGCCCGTTTCAGCTCGACGATTGCAGCTGCACGATCGGCATCTGCTGGCCGCCATCCCGGGCGGTCCCAAGGTTGCGAAGCGGACGGATTGGACAACACCCATTGTTCTGCCGCCCTCACTTCTTCGCCAACCGGAACCAACTGGTCGACCACGCCGGCTGCGATAGCAGCTTGCCCTGACAGCCGCGCACCCTCCAACAGGACCGGAAGAGCTTTTTCGATTCCGATCAGGCGAGGAAGCCGCTGGGTTCCCCCCGCTCCTGGCAACAGCCCGACCAGAGATTCTGGCAAACCGAACGCCGCCTTTGGATCGTCGACCATGACCCGATGATGGGCGGCCAGGGCCAATTCCCCGCCCCCGCCCAGCGCCAGACCCGTAATCGCCGCCGCAACCGGTTTGCCCGCGGTTTCGATTCCGCGCATCGCCTGACTGAGCGGAAAGAAGTGATCGAACGCCACGCGATCGCGCGCCTCCGCCGGCGCGGCCATGATCATGTCGTAGGCCAGCCCCAACTCGCCGAGATCGGCCCCAGCGCAGAATGCCGACGGCTTTCCCGAGCGGATGACCACGCCCTTCACGTCACTTCCGCGTAGCCACTGGCTAAAGGCAGACAGTTCGGCGATGGCCGCATTGGAAAACACGTTCATTGGACGGCCAGGCATATCGAAAACAAGATGCAGGACACCGTTTTCGCTGCGTTCCGCCCGGAACTGCTGCAACTTTCCCAGTTCGCCCATGATCCTCTCCGCCGTCATATTTTGCGCTATAGCATATCGTATATCTGTGTACTAGTTTAAACGGGCGATCTTGCCGCCGCGAAAGCCCTCTAATGCAGTGGCGACGATGATGCCGCCGGGCGCTCACAAATGCCTGTGACAGGCGCCCATCGACCGACGACGCAAAAAGCCCACTGCGCCAGCTTGCCTTTTACCATCTCAGAACATATAGTACACTACCGAACTAAATTGATGTGGACGGATGTCGATGATCGAGCGAACCATTTTCCGCGAGGAGCATCATATTTTCCGGGAATCGGTCCGGCGCTTCGTCGATCGCGAAATCGTGCCGTTTCATGCGCAATGGGAAAAGGACGGCATCGTGCCACGGGAACTGTGGCTCAAGGCTGGCGCCGAAGGCCTGCTCTGCTGCACCGTTCCCGAGCAGTATGGAGGCATGGGCCTCGACTATCTCTTCGACGTCGTCGTGTTCGAGGAATTATGGCGCTCCGGCGCGAGCGGCCCGGGGTTTCTGATCCACACCGATCTCGTCGCGACCTATCTGCTTTCCTTTGGAACCGAAGCTCAGAAGCGCCAATGGCTGCCGAAGATGGTGTCCGGCGAAGCCATCGGCTCGCTTGGCATGACCGAGCCGCATGCTGGCAGCGACCTCAAGGCAATTCGTACCCGCGCCGTTCGCGACGGCGACGATTTCATCATCAACGGCCAGAAGGTTTTCATCTCGAATGGTCAACTCTGCGATTTCGTCGTGCTTGCGACCAAGACCGACGGCAGCGCGGGCGCCAAGGGCGTGACGCTGTTCATCGTCGAGAGCAACCGACCGGGATTTGCGCGCGGCAGAAATCTCGAAAAGATCGGGATGAAAGCCCAGGATACTTCTGAACTGTTCTTCGAGAACATACGCGTTCCCTCGACCAATATGCTTGGAAAGGAGGGTAAGGGCTTCTCATTGATGATGACGAAGCTTGCGCAAGAACGGCTTGCCCAGGCCATCCGCTCAGCAACAGTCACCGAAACCGTTATTGATTGGACCGTTGACTACACAGCGGAACGAAGCGTGTTCGGTCAAAAGCTTGCAAATTTTCAGAATACGCAATTCAAGCTTGCCGACCTGAAAGCCAAGGCCGCGGTCGCCCGTGTCTTTACCGATAAATGCATTTCGCTCTTTATGGAGGGAAAGCTGGACCCCGTAGACGCCGCCATGGCCAAGATGTTCACCTCCGAACTCCATTGCGAAGCCGTCGACGAATGCCTGCAACTCTTCGGGGGTTGGGGATATATGAGTGAATATCCGATCGCCCGCGCCTATGTCGACGCCAGGATCGTCAAGATCGCGGGTGGATCCATTGAGATCATGAAAACGATCATTGCCCGGCAGATGTTCGCCCAGCGTGGTTTCGCATTGGCCAAGGGCGGTTGATCACGCTGGAACAGCGCGGGCCAGTGCCTGCCAACAAAGAGACCGGCAGATTTGCCGCAAATCAAGGGAGTGAGACGTTGAGAGGCTTATCAGGCAAGGTAGCGATCGTTACCGGTGGAGGCCAGGGCATCGGGCGTGCCATCACCCTTCGGCTTGCGGAGGAAGGCTGCAAGGTCGCAATCTTCGATATCAAACCCGACGCCGGGCGCGAGACGGCGAAGCTCGCACCGAAATCTTCGATCGCGACCTACACCGTCGATGTCGGCGATCGGGCGTCCGTGGATCGTGGCGTCGCACAGGTTGAGGCCGAAATCGGACCGATCTGGGTTCTGGTCAACAATGCCGGCTGGGACCGACCAATGCCGTTCCTGAAGACTGACAAGGAGCTTTGGGACAAGATCATCCGCATCAATCTCTATGGTCCCCTCAACACCCACCATGCCATCGCGCCGCTCATGGTCGAACGCGGTGGCGGCCGCATCATCAACATCGCATCCGATGCCGCCCGGGTCGGCACCAGCGACGAAGCCGTCTATTCGGCCTGCAAGGGCGGGCTGATTTCCTTCACCAAATCAATCGCCCGCGAACTCGCACGCAAGAATGTGCTCCTGAATGCGGTGTGTCCTGGTCCTACCAATACGCCGATGATGGCGGCGGTTCTGGGCGAAGGCGAACAGGCGATGAAATGGAAAGACGCGATGGTTCGCGGCATTCCTCTCAAGAGAATGGGAGAGCCCGAGGACTATGGCGGGATTATTGCTCTGCTCGCGTCAGACGACGGCAATTTCATCACTGGTCAGGCCATTTCGGTCTCCGGCGGTATGAACATGATCTAACAGATGTGAGGTAAGACGATGTCAGACGCGACTAAGTTCACCGATGTGATCTACGAAGTCCGCGATCGAGCCGCTTGGATTATCATTAACCGGCCGAAGGTCTATAATGCGTTTCGCGGCCAAACCCTTGAGGAGCTCATTCAGGCTTTTCAGCTTGCCGCCAATGACCGCAACGTCTCGAGCATCGTGCTGACGGGCGCCGGCGACAAGGCATTCTGCACCGGAGGCGACCAGTCCGCGCATGAGGGCCAGTATGACGGCCGCGGCGTCGTCGGACTGCCGATCGACGAGTTTCAGGCGCTAATCCGCGATGTGCCGAAGCCGGTCATCGCGCGCGTCAACGGTTTTGCCATTGGCGGCGGAAACGTATTCGCGACGCTATGCGACCTGACAATTGCCGCCGACACCGCACAATTCGGACAGGTCGGCCCCAAGGTTGGCTCCGTCGATGCCGGCTGGGGCACCGCCCTGCTTGCGCGTCATGTCGGCGACAAGAAGGCGCGCGAGATGTGGTTCATCAACGACCGCTACACCGCCGAGCAGGCGCGTGAGATGGGCCTCGTCAACAAGGTCGTTCCCGCCGCCGAGCTGGACGCCGCCGTCAAGGACTGGACCGACAAGCTCGCGCAACGATCGCCCACCGCGCTGGCGCTGGCAAAGCGCTCCTTCAACGCCGACTCCGACAACATCCGCGGCATCAGCAACCTCGCCCTTCATGCCGTGAAGTTGTTCTACGATACGGCGGAGTCGAAGGAAGGCGTCGCAGCCTTTAACGAAAAGCGCACGCCGGACTTTCATAAGTTCACGTCCTGACTTCACTCTTCGGCAACGACTTTACAGCATCGACTAGTCGCCTCTCGCCAATGCCCTAACCGGAAATTGCCCGAACACGTTTTGCCAAAGGAAACACGGTGTCATCACGCAAGGTTATTATTTCCTGCGCAATCACGGGGTCCATCCACACGCCGTCGATGTCTCCCCATCTCCCGGTTACCGCAGCCCAGATCGCAGAATCTGCATTGGGCGCTGCCGAGGCTGGCGCGGCAATCGTGCACCTCCACGCCCGCAATCCGCAGGACGGCCGGCCGGACCAGTCGCCGGAAGCTTTTGAACCGTTTCTCCGCACCATTAAACAGCAATCCAACGTGGTCGTTAATCTCACGACCGGCGGCTCTCCCTATATGACCGTCGAGGAGCGGATCAAGCCGGCGGCGGTCTGGAAGCCGGAGATTGCAAGCCTGAATATGGGATCGATGAATTTCGGCCTGTTCCCGATGCTCAAGCGATTCAAGAAATTCAAGCACGACTGGGAGCCGGCCATGCTGGAGGCCTCCCACGATCTCGTCTTTCGAAACTCATTCAAGGACATCCGCTACGCCTTGGAGACGCTGAACAGTACGAGCGCACGCTATGAATTCGAGTGCTATGACACCAGTCACCTCTACAACCTGCATTACTTCTGGACCGAAGGGCTGGTGAAGGCTCCGCTGTTCATTCAAACCGTTTTTGGCTTGCTGGGCGGGATCGGTCCGCATCCGGAAGATGTCATGCACATGAAGCGCACAGCCGATCGGCTGTTCGGCGACAACTATCGCTGGTCGGTCCTGGGAGCCGGACGTGCACAGATGCCGGTCGCCGCGATGGGAGCTTCAATGGGCGGCAACGTGCGAGTGGGACTGGAAGACAGCCTCTGGATCGGCCCCGGCAGGCTCGCACCATCGAATGCCGATCAGGTAATGCAGGTTCGGAAGATCATCGAAGGACTCGGACTGGACATCGCGACCGCGGATGAGGCGCGCGAGATCTTGGAACTAAAGGGCGGCGACAAGGTCGCGTTCTGAAGTAGGCGGCGACCGAAGCATCGCTGTCGGCGCCGGGATCTCGATCCAGACAATCGGGAGGTCATGATGCTACCCCATCGCGCCGTTTATGACGAAGAACACAACCAATTCAGGGAAACGGTGCGGCACTTTGCGGCCTCGAAGATCGCACCTGATTTTCAGCGGTGGGAAGACGCAGGCATCGTCGACAGATCACTCTGGAAAGCCGGTGGCGAGGCCGGATTGCTTTGCCCACAGGTTCCTGAAGAGTTCGGCGGCGCCGGCGGCGACTTCCGGCACAATGCTGTCGTGATCGAGGAACTCAGCTACTCCGGCTTCGCAGGCCCCGCCACCGACTTCTCCGTTCATAATGACGTGTGCTGCGGTTACCTGCTCAGTTATGGAACCTCTGAACAGAAGAGAAAATGGCTGCCGCGCATGGTGTCGGGCGAAACCGTCTGCGCCATCGCGATGACCGAACCCGGTACCGGGAGTGACCTGCAGGGCATTCGCACCCGCGCGGTACGCGAGGGAGCCGAGTTTGTGATATCGGGCCAGAAAACCTTCATCTCAAACGGACAGATGTGCGATCTCGTGATTGTCGTGGTCCGCACGGCTCCTGAGGGCGGCTCACGGGGAATGAGCCTCGTTCTCGTGGAGGCCGATCAACCAGGTTTCCGCCGCGGCAAAAACCTAGAGAAGCTCGGGCATCTTTCGTCAGATACATCCGAGCTGTTTTTCGACGACGTGCGCGTCCCGATCGCGAATCTCTTGGGAGCGGAAGGCGGCGCGATGGGCTCATTGATGAGCGAGCTTCCGCAGGAGCGCCTGACCATCGCGCTGCACTCGATCGCCGCGGCGCAGAAGGCGTTCGACCTGACCAGGGACTACGTCCGGCAGCGCCACGCCTTCGGGTCACCGATCGGCAGTTTTCAGAATACCCGCTTCAAGCTGGCCGACCTGAAGTCGGACCTCGCGGTCGGCTGGGCCTATGTCGACCAGTGCCTTCGCGAGCATGCCAATCGCGAATTGACGACCTATGCGGCGTCCACGGCCAAGCTATGGATTACGGAAATGCACGGTCGGGTCGTCGACCAATGCCTGCAGTTCTTCGGCGGCTATGGCTTCATGCGCGAATATGAAATCTGCCGACTTTATGCCGATGCGCGCGTGCTGCGAATTTACGGCGGCACCTCGGAGATCATGCGCGAGTTGATTTCGCGAAACCTCTGACCGCGGGATGACTCAGTAGCTCTTCGGCAGATCGAGAACCTTCTCGGCGATGAAGCTGAGGATTAGTTGCTCGGTAATCGGTGCCAAGCGCGTGATGGAAACTTCGCGGAACAGGCGTTCGACGTGATATTCCTTGGCATAGCCGAAGCCGCCATGGGTGGCGATGGCCTGCCATGCGGCGTCGTGACCTGCGCGGCCGCCGAGAAATTTGGCGCTGTTGGCTTCGGCGCCGCAAGGCTTGTCATGATCATAAAGCCAGGCGGCGCGCATCGCCATTTGCCAGGCCGACTCAAGATACATCCAGTTCTCCGCAAGTGGATGCTGTATTCCTTGATTTTGTCCGATCGGACGATCGAACACTACGCGTTCGCGCGCATATTTCGTCGCGCGGCGAAGGGCGTCCTGACCGATTCCAATCGCTTCGACTGCAATCAGGATGCGCTCTGGATTGAGGCTGTGCAGAATATATGAAAAGCCCTTGCCCTCCTCGCCGATCCGATCAGCCTCCGGAATAAATAGACCGTCGATGAAGATGGCGTTCGAATCGACCGCCTTACGGCCCATTTTCGGGATGCGATGAACATCAATCTTCGCCCGATCGAGGTCCGTGTAGAAAATCGTGATGCCGTCGGTCGGCCGCGCACAATCTTCGTATTTCGTCGTTCGGGTCAGCAACATGATCTTGTTCGCGACCTGAGCGGTCGAGGTCCAGACCTTCTGACCATGAACGAGGTAGCCGCCCGGAACCTTCTGCGCGAAGGTCTTGATACGGGTCGTGTTGAGCCCGGCATCCGGCTCGGTAAAACCGAAACAGCATTGATCTTCGCCTGCGACCAACCGCGGAACCCAGCGCGCTTTCTGATCCGGCGTCCCCTTCACAACAATGGGATGAGGCCCGAACAGGTTGATGTGGACGGCAGACGTCGCGGACATTCCGCCGCCATGACTTGCGACTTCATGCATCATGATCGAGGCTTCGGTCACGCCGAGACCGGAACCGCCGTACTCCTCCGGCATCGTGATGCCGAGCCAGCCGGCATCAGCCATCGCCCGATGAAACTCGAACGGAAACACGCCGTCGTCGTCGCGCGCCAGCCAATAGTCGTCACCGAAGCGCGTCACAACTGAGCGAACTCCTTCCCGGATCGCGGCGTGATCGTTCGACACGTCGAATTCGTTGACCAGCGATGAACTCATGATTTGACGCCCTCTCCAACCGAGGCCAGCGTTCGTCTCGCCGCGGTCAGATGGGGGATGTCGTACATCTTGCCGTCAATGCCGAGAGTTCCCGCGTCAGGCTGGGCCGCGAAGGCCGCAACGACGCGGCGGGCATGCGTCAGATCGGCATCCGATGGCGTGAAGCACGAATTGATGGTTGCGACCTGATCGGGATGAATGGCAATGCGTCCCACAAAGCCGTCACGCCGTGCGATCCTACAGCTTTCCGCCAGTCCCTCCGGATCCTTGAAATCCGCGTACAGGGTGTCGAGCGCCTGGACGCCAGCCGCGCCGGCGGCAAACAAACATTGAGCCCGCGCTACCTGGTAAGGGAACGTCCAGTCCCCGTTCGGCTCCTTGTTTGTAAGGGCGCCAAGCGCCGCGGCCAGATCCTCGGCGCCCCACGTCATCGCAACGAGACGGCGGCTGGGGGTTGTGTAGCTGGCGAAGCCGATCATCGCCGCCGGGGTCTCAGTGGCAACAACAAGCAGCTTCACATGACCTGACGGGACACCCGCAGCTACCTCCAGCACATCGACATAGTTCGAAATCAGTTCGATATCCTGAGCGCCGTTGACCTTCGGGATCAGAATGCCATCAAGGCCGGGACGGACAACCGCTGCAAGATCTTCAAGCGTCAGGCCGGTCCCGAACGGATTGATCCGCACCAGAAATGACCAGTCGCGCGGCGGGCCGCCCAACAGATTTTTCACCATGTCCCGGGCGAGCGCCTTGCGCGGCGGCGCGACGGAATCTTCCAGATCGAGGATCAGCGCGTCGGCACCGATGCCGTTCGCTTTCGCGAACTTGCGCTCGCTGTCGGCAGGCACAAACAAAAGCGAGCGCAATTTCATGTGGGGCGCCTCATCATCAACCCGGTGCGGCGGCAATACGCGATTTCCTCATTACGCTGATTAAAGCCGCGATGTTCGAACGTGACGATTCCCTGGGTCGGCCGGGATTTGCTCCCGCGTACAGCCAGAATTTTCGTCTCCGCCCGCAAGGTATCGCCGGCAAAAACCGGACGTGGAAACTTGGTTTCCTCCATACCGAGATTTCCGACGGTCGTTCCCAAGGTGGTGTCCTGCACCGACAGGCCAATGATCAGACCAAGCGTGAAGATCGAGTTCATCAGCGGTTTGCCGAACTCGGTCGACTTGGCATATTCGTGATCGATGTGAACGGCCGCCGGATTATAAGTCAGCGCCGAGAACAGAATATTGTCCATGTCGGTCACCGTCCGTCTGATCTCATGAGCGAACGTTTGCCCGACAAAAAACTGCTCGAAATAGAGTCCCGCCATCTCTTGTCCTCGCCCTGGAAGTTCCCGATCGACACGACCGCAAGCCTGGTATCGCGGCCGCCTCGTACCGCTTTCCGGCTTGTCTTGTCCGCTCTTTTTAGCGTAAAGTTAGATCGTACACAAGCGTACGATATATATCCAACCGCTGAACGGTAGACCAATTCACCCGGGCTTTTCCAGCCGTTCGCCGTGACGACGCCCACGATCGGAAAGCAACCATCATGAAGCATCCATTAAACCGCCAGATGCGGCTTGTTGCGCGACCTGTGGGGATCCCGCAACCGGAACACTTCGCATTGGTTAGCGAGTCCGTGCCTGAGATTGCTGATGGGCAGATGTTGGTTCACAACCACTATCTGTCTGTCGATCCCGCTCAACGCGGATGGGCCAATGACGAAGGCAACTATAGCGCGCCCGTCCCCTTGAACACACCGATGCGGGCGCTCGCCGTTGGCGAAATCATCGAAAGCCGGGTGCCGGGATTTCCAGAAGGCGAGTTCGTCTATGGATGGTTCGGCTGGCAATCGTACTGCGCAGCGACCCCGGACGCGGTGCTGCGGCGTGTGGATCCCTCGACGCTGCCGCTCAGCGCAAACTTGAGCCTTCTAGGTATCAACGGTTTGACCGCGTATCTTGCGTTTAACAGCCTCGGCAATCCAAAGCCTGGCGACCATGTTCTGGTATCCACCGCCGCTGGCAGCGTCGGAAGTTTTGTCGGCCAATTGGCGCAGCTCGCAGGGTGTCGTCCCGTGGGCATCACCGGGTCGCCGGAAAAGGCCGCGCTGGCGCGGGCCCGCTACGGATACGCGGAAATGATCGACTATCGCCAGGAAACCGACATCGCGCTTGCGATCAAGCGCGCATGCCCGCAGGGCAACGATATCTTCTTCGACAATACCGGCGGCGGCATCGCTGATGCTGCAATTCGATCGATGCGTCTTAACGGCAGAGTCATTCAATGTGGCACGGCGGCCAATGCATCGTGGTCGCCTCCGCCCGCCGGTCCGCGTCAGGAGCGCGAGGTCCTGACCCGGCGGTTGCGATGGTCGGGATTCATTATCTTCGATCACATCGCCGACTTTCCGGCGGCGGCGACCGAGCTTACACGGCTTGCCGCTCGCAAGGAGATCGTCTTTGATGAAGAGATTCTGGTCGGCCTTGAGCAGGCTCCATTAGCCTTGGCAAGTCTCTACCGAGGCGCAAACCGCGGAAAGCTGGTCGTAAGCTTGATCGGTTAGCTCCGGCTTACTTTCGTGGCCCAGGTCCTACGGTGCTTTCTTCAGAGCCTCCGGAAGTTTGGAGCGATGAAAGCCCTCAAAGGGCGCGCTTCGATTGTGCGGCTCGAGCTTCCACGTATTGCGCGCGTTCGGCGTGCCGCCGTCGACCCGGACGCATGATCCCGTGATATAGGCCGCGGCCGGCGACAACAGGAACGTGATCGCTGCCGAGATTTCCGCTTCGGTGCCGAAGCGTTGCAGCGGTACTCCGGCGGTGAAATCGTGCAGCTTCTTCTGCATTTCCGGCGTGTAGGTGTCGAATCCGCTGGACACGATACCTCCGGGAGCGACCGCATTGACGCGCACGCCCGAGGCGGACCATTCGCAAGCCGCGGTTTCGGTAAGAGTCAGCATTCCGCCGCGGGCAGCCCCGGA
>Ga0193717_1002144_pt1 | contig 11555 bp, 8 predicted proteins | sample U2c2metaG_FD_145900 | JGI IMG/M metagenome (GOLD analysis project Ga0193717, IMG submission 145900) | Soil microbial communities from a riparian zone of the East river system, Colorado, United States - U2c2 | ecosystem: Environmental > Terrestrial > Soil > Riparian zone | place: USA: East River...
ATAGTTGGGGCCTTCGATACTTCGACGCACAAGGAGCGGAATGGGGCAGGGGCGCATCATGAAGTTCGACTTGCGAAGCATTGCTATTGCAACCGGTGCGTGGCTGGCATGCTTCGCAGCATCCGGAGCGGGATTTGCGCAAGAGAGTTTCCCTTCGCGTCCCGTGCGCATCGTCATTCCCTATTCGCCGGGCAGCGTGACCGACGTGTTCGCGCGCATCGTCGCGCAGAACATGGCGGCGCAGTGGAACGGCTCGATCGTCGTCGAATCCAAATCCGGCGCGAATGGCTCGATTGCCGCCGAGGAAGTCGCGCGCGCGGCGCCTGACGGATATACGTGGTTGCTGGTGACGACGTTTTTCACGGCGAGTCCCTCGCTGAATACGACGCTGCGCTGGGATCCGGTGCGCGATTTCATCCCCATCGGACAGATATGCCGGGCGCCGAATTTCTTCATCGTGCCGGTGTCGCTGCCGGTGCGGAACGTCGCCGAATACGTCGCGCTGGCGAAGGCGAAGCCGGGCACCCTGAATTACAGCCATCCCGGCAAAGGCTCCACCGGGCACCTCGGCTTCGAACTGTTCAAGCGGCTCGCCGGCATCGATGTCACCGCCATCGGCTATCGCGGCTATCCGCAGATGGTGCCGGATATCGCCAGCGGCCTGATCACATCGACCTTCCTGTCGGCCAATCAGGCGCTGGCGCAGGCACAGACCGGCGCCATCAGGATCATCGGCGCAATCAATGACGGCCGTTCCAGGTATTTTCCGGATGCGCCGACCATGGCGGAGCAGGGCTTTGCGGACGCCCAGGTGACGCCGTGGTTCGGCGTCGTGGTGCCGGCCGGGACGCCGCAGCCGGTCGTCGATCGCATCAGCGAGGCATTGGAGAAGGCGCTCGCGACACCGGACTTACAGCAACGGTTGGACACCGCCGGATGCGAACCCAAAAGCGCGCCGCTCAGGCAATTCGCCGACATCATCAAAACCGATGTCGCGCTGTGGGCCAAGGTGGTTAAAGAGGCCGGCATTACCGCTGATTAATATTGGAACAGGTGAGTTGTTTCCCCGGAGGCCGAAGTCGTCGTATATTACCGCCTGTTTCGGAGCCGGTCTCGATAGCCCAATGCCATTTGCCGCGATTGTCCAACGGATACGCTCGTTCTCGCTCTCGATCGGTCAGCTGACCTTTGGCAGCTTCCTGCTGGTATTGGCGGTGATCATGATGACCAGCATCGCCAGCGTCGTCGCCATCCGTCATATCGATAGCACTTTTGCCGAATTGCAGCGGCTGCAAAGCGTCGGCGACCTGGCCGAGGAGATCGACCGGCGCATGAACGAATTGCGGCTGGCGGCCCGCGATTACGTCACCGACCCGGAAGCGCATTCCACCGGGGTGTGGGACGCCGCCTCCGCGCTGAACGTGCTGTTGAAGAAGACGCGGCTGGAGCTTGCTCCCGAGCAGCAGGAGATGATCGATGGCGTCGCGGCGCGGCTGTCGACCTATCGCAGCGGGATCGAGCGCGTCACCGCGCTGCTCACGCGCCGCGACGAACTGATCGCGGCGCTGCCGCCGTTGCGGGAGAATTTCGAAAACGCCGTCGCCGAAACCCCGGACAGGGTCACGGCCGCGGCGTTGTTCAGTGCGCAGAGCCGTATCGCCGCGGCGCTGCTGGCGCACGATCCGGCCAATGCCGAGCAATCGGCCCAGAGCATGCGCGCACTCGCCATCGACGAGCCGCGGCTTCGCAGCGCCGTCGATGGCTATGCCGAGGCGATCGTTTCGCTGTCGACCAGGGAACGCCAGATCGCCGACCTCGACCGCGATGTGCTGGGCACCGAGGGCCGGCTGATCGGCCGCGTGACCGACTTGCTGCGCGAACTCAGCGCCAAACAAGGACGCGTGCTGTCCAACGATTTTGCCCGCACGCTGGCCGACGACAAGTGGCAAAGCATCGTGCTTGGCGCCGCCGGAGTCCTGATCGGATTGTTCGCGGCCCTGTTCATGGTGCGCCGGACGGTCCGCCCGCTCAACGCCATCTCCAGGGCGATCCGTTCGCTCGCGGTCGGTGAAAAGGAAACATCGATCCCCGCCACCGACGTGAACAACGAGATCGGCGATATCGCGCGCGCCGCCGAGGTGTTCCGCCGCACGCTGGTCGATGCCGACGCAGCGCGCGAAGCCGCGGTTCGCGCGCTGGCCGAACAGAAGCTGGCCGAGGAAAGCTATCGCAAGCTGTTCGAAGGCTCCGTCGATGGAATTTATGTGACGACGCCGGGCGGCCGCCTGCTCAACGCCAATCCGGCGCTGGCGCGGATGATGGGCTACGACACGCCGGAAGGTCTGATCGGCGGTGTCAACGATATTGCCCGCACGGTCTATGTCGACCCCGCGCTGCGCACGGAATATCAGGCGCGCATGCAGCGCGACGGCATGGTCCGCGAGTTCGAATATCAGGTGCGCCAGCGCGATGGCGGCATCCTGTGGCTCTCCGATAGCGCCACGTCGGTGCGCGACGAAACCGGCCAGGTGGTCCGCTATGAGGGGACGGTGCGCGACATCACCGACCAGAAACGCGCCGAAGACGCCATCGCCGAAGGCCGCCGGCTGCTGCAGGAGGTGATCGACACCGTGCCCGCGGTCATCAACGTGAAGAACAGGGAACTGCGTTACGTCCTGATGAACCGCTACATGGCCGGCATCTTCGCCATCGAGCCGGCGGACGCGATCGGCCGCACCACATCCGATCTGATGTCGCGCTACGGCGCGCAAAAAACCGATGAAAACGACAAGCGCGTGCTGGCTGCGAGCGGCGAGCTCGGCTTCTACGAGGAGGAATACATCGATTCGGCCGGCAACATGCGGCAATGGCTGGTCAACAAGCTTCCGCTGCTCGACGCCAAAGGCGAGATCGAAAACATCGTCACCGTCGCGCTGGATATCGGCGAGCGCAAGCGCGGCGAACTGGAGATGCGCAAGGCCAAGGATGCGGCCGAGGCGGCGTTGCGAAACTTGCGGGAAACCCAGAACTCGCTGATCGAGGCCGAGAAGCTGGCCGCGCTCGGGCGGCTGGTGGCGGGCGTCGCCCACGAGGTCAACAATCCGGTCGGCATCAGCCTGACCGTGGCCTCCTCGCTGGAGCGCAAGACCGCGCTGTTTGCCTCGGAAGTCGGGCGCGGCAATCTCAAGCGGTCGAGTCTGAACGATTTTCTCGAGACCAGCCGCGACGCGTCCTCGCAACTGGTGGCCAATCTCAATCGCGCCGCCGAACTGATCCAGTCCTTCAAGCAGGTGGCGGCGGACCGGAACTATTCGGATCAGCGCGCCTTCGACCTCGGCGATCTCACCGAGCAGGTGGTGATGAGCCTGCGGCCGGGACTGCGCAAGCACAATTTGACCCTCAACGTCGAGTGCCAGCCCAATTTGGAGATGAACAGCTACCCCGGTCCCTACGGCCAGGTGCTCACCAACCTCTTCCTCAATTCGGTCGCGCATGCCTTTCCCAACGGCAGGCCCGGCACCGTCGACATCAAGGTGCGGGAGTCCGGCAAGGACAATGTCGAAATCCTGTTTTCGGACAATGGAATCGGCATGAGCCTCGACGTCAGGCGGCGGGCGTTCGATCCCTTCTTCACCACCCGGCGCGACCAGGGCGGCACCGGGCTCGGCCTGCATATCGTCTACAGCATCGTCACCAATCGTCTGGGCGGACGACTCGACCTCGATTCCCAGCCGGGCGGGGGCACGCAGATCCAGATCATTCTGCCGCGGGTGGCGCCGATCGAGCAGGCGGCGGAATAGCCGAAAAGCGCCGACCCTGCCGGGGCCGAATCAACGTTTAGTGCTAAGTCAGACGCGCGAAACGCGAGGGCTCGTCGATTGACCGTGCAACTGTTTGAGAAAACGTCCAGCGGTCTCCGCGTCCGGTTGCTGGCCATTATTTTGCTCCTGATCGCTCCAATCGCGATTTTCGATGCCATTGGGCTTTTACAGATCAGGGCGACGCGAATTCGAATCACCCAGGAGCGGGCCTACGAACTCGCCAAGGCCGCGGCCGCCCGCTATCAGGATACGGTCGATGACGTTCACACGGTTCTCGATCTTCTGTCCCGCGTGCCGGAAGTCACCAACGGATCGCCGGAAGCATGCGCGAACTTTCTCAAAGGTGTCGCTGCCGCCCACCATTGGGCCCGCTCATTTTCGTTGATCGGAGCAAACCAGAGGGTTGTCTGCTCCACCAACGCGGATGCCATCGCATTCGATCTGGGCGTTCGGCCGTGGTTTCAGATCGCGCGGCAGACCGGTGGGTTTAATGTCAGCGATTTTCTGGTGACCCAGGTGAGCGGCGTGCCCACGACGTTTGCTACCTTGTTTTACCAAAACAGTCAGAGCGGCGAACAACAAGCATTGACGGCCAGCATCGATCTCGCATGGTTCGATCGGCTCGCGGCGGCCTTTGGCGAGAAGCAAGATGCGCTGGTATTGTTGATCGACAGCGGCGGGGTAATCCTGTCTCGCTATCCGGCAGCGCGGATTCCCGGCAATGCCCGCGTATCGGAAAACTTTCTGAACGAAATTTCTGCTCCGAAAGAGAGCATGTTCGCGGGCACCGATCCAGATGGCGGCGAGCGTCTGTTTGGCTCCGTTGCTCTGCCGGAAGCGCATGCCCATGTGGTCGTCGGCTTCGATCGCGCGGCGACGCTGGGGTTGATCGACAAATACGCTCTGATTGCCGCGATAATGTTCGGCGGCGTGATGCTGGTCGGCGGGTTTATCGTCTGGATTTACGGGGGCAGGATTTTCATACGCCCGATTGAGCAGTTGAATGGTCTCTTGCGAACGACGCTCGATACGATGGATCAGGGCCTCATTGCCATGGACCGGCACGGCAGAGCGTCGATCATGAACGTGCGCGTTCTGGATCTGCTGGGACTGCCGCGTGAGTTTGCCGCGTCCCATCCGCATAAAGACGAAATACTGGAATACCAGCGCAGGCAGGGAGAATTCTCCAGCGAGGCGCAGTACGCGGGCTTCGTTGATGATATCAACCAGCGCCGGCACGGAATTTACGAGCGCGAGCGACCCAATGGCACGGTCTTGGAAATCAGAACCGTGCCGACCAAAGACGGCGGACTTGTTCGAACCTACAGCGACATCACGGCACGACGGGCGACCGAAGCTGCGCTGCGCCGCGAGAGGGATCGGGCCGAGCGGGCGGCCCGCACAACAGCCGAATTTCTGGCCAACATGAGTCACGAGTTGCGCACGCCGCTCACAGCCATCATCGGCGTCTCCGACATGCTGCTAAATGGACCGCAATCTCCCGACCTGCAGCGGCACTTCATGCAGATGCAGCGAAACGCGGGGCGAGGGCTTCTCAGCGTGATTAACAACATTCTGGATTTTTCGAAAATCGAGGCCGGCCAGCTCGATCTCGAGGCGGCGCCGTTTTCTCTTAAGGAGATCGCGGAAGATTGCATCAAGCTGGTTTCGGATGAAGCGCAGCGCAAAGGCCTCAAGCCGATGGTCGCCGTAGGGAGCGATGTCCACGATTGGGTTATCGGCGATTCGACCCGTCTGCGTCAGGTGCTTGTGAACCTGGTGTCCAACGGGGTGAAATTCACCCACTCCGGGTACGTCGCGCTGACCATTGAAAGGGTACCGGGAGCCACCCACGCGCTGCGTTTCGTCATCTCCGATACCGGCATCGGCATCAAGCCGGAAAACCTGGCCGTTCTGTTTCAGCGCTTCGCGCAAGCCGATAGCTCAACGACGCGGCGGTTTGGCGGCTCGGGTCTGGGCCTTGCGATCTCCAAGCAGTTGGTCGCATTGATGGGCGGCGATATCGAGGTGTGGAGCGAGTTTGGCCAGGGCTCGACGTTCTCCTTCACCATCGAGCTGCCGCCCGGCGAGCAAGCTGCACCGGAATCCAGGGGTCCCTTTCCGCAACACCGCGGTTGTTATCGTCTGTTGCTCGTGGAGGACAATGAACTCAACTGCCAGCTCATCGGCACGATGCTGGAGCAGGCCGGGCACAAGGTTATCGTCGTCAACGATGGCAGGGAAGCGGTGCCGATAGCCATTGGCAACGAGTTCGACGCGATCCTGATGGACGTGCACATGCCCGAAATGGACGGCTATGCCGCCACGCGGGCGATCCGGAACGCGACGCGCCACGTGCCATCATTGCCCATCATCGCCCTCACCGCCAACGCCCTCCCTGACGAAGCCGAGCGATGCCTGGCAGCCGGGATGAACGCCCATGTGCCCAAACCCGTAAACTGGCCGGCGCTGTTTGCGACGATCGATCGCCTCGTGCGTGAATGCCGGGGGAGCGGAAGCGAAAGCGAAAGCGTGGACCGAATGGCCGGTCCAGAGGACAAGCCCGGCGTTCCGCACGGGGTTGATGTTCTCAATGAGGCGACGCTCGCCGAGCTTCGAACGTCGATCGGCGATGACAACACCGCGAAGCTGCTGAAACTGTTTGTCGTCGAGGCAGAAGCGCGTTTCCTCTCTCAGCCGGTGTCTGCCGAGGCCCGCAGAGGTATGGCCGAAGAGGCCCATACGTTCGGCGGCTCCGCGGCAATGCTTGGGTTTGAGGCTATCGCCGATGCCTGCAGGGCGCTGGACGAAGCCGCCCTCCAGGATCGCCCGCTCGAGGAATATCTTGAACGGGCCCGCCGCGCGCGCGATGCCGCGCTTACAAAAATCGCGCAATTGATCGGCGGCGGGGAATTCGCCCACCCGGTCCGGACCACGGCTTGAGCCGGTCAGACGCTGGCAAGCCAGCCTTGCGCGGATGCATAGCGTACGATTTCGGCGCGGCCTTTGATGCTGAGTTTGTCGGCTGCGCGCGTCTTGTAGGTTTCTATCGAACTCAGGCTGAGATCGAGCCGGCCTGCAATTTCTTTGGCCGTGAGGCCTGTGGCGACCAGCTTCAGCACTTCGGTCTCGCGCGGGGTCAGGGAAGATGAGAGTTTGCCGGCCGCCCTGAACGGGGGCGGGTTTCCCGATGTCGAGAACAGATAGGCCGCCATCGCCGGGTCGACGTAGAGCCCACCGACCAGGACACCGCGAATGGCGTTGACGAGGCATTGGGCGGCCGATTTCTTCAACACATATCCTCTCGCCCCGGCGTCCAGTGCCTGGCTCAGATGGACGCGGTCTTCGTGTTGGGTGAGAACAATGATGCCGATGGACGGACAGTCGGCTGTGAGTTGGCGCGCCAGCAAGATGCCGTTCATGTGCGGCAGGGAAATATCGACAATCGCGATATCGGGCACCGACGTCCTGGTGAGTTGCAGCGCCTCCGGACCCGATGCCGCCTCTCCGACGATTTCCAGATCAGCCTCGGCCCGGATCAACATCCGCAAACCGGCGAGCACGACAGGGTGGTCATCGGCAATGACGACGCGAATGATTTTCATGAAATTCACTTGACTGCAAAATCGTGGACTGGGCTCAATCTATCATGAACCGACGTTCTAAATCGAATTGTCGAAAAACTGGATAAAAATGTCTTAACGGGATTTCCATGCAAGAACGGCGGGGTTGCGGCCCCGCCGTTTTCTGTTCGTCCTGCGTATCAGCGGAACAGCTGAAGTACTGACTGGCCGGACTGTGATGCCAACGTCAGAGCTGTCATCGACAGCGATTGACGAGTCTGCAACGCGAGCAGGTTTGCACCCTCCTCGTTGGTATCCGCTGCCGTCAAGCTGTCGGACGCGGCGTTCAGCGCGCTGATCAGCGACTTGGTGAAATCCTGTCGCGTTTCCACGATGTCGGTGTTGGAGGCGAACACATTGGTCTGCGCCCGCAGCGTAGTCAGGCTGTTGCTCAGATTGGTGAGCGCGTCGTTGATGTCCTTGTCGGTCTGGAAAGTGCCGGCCGAGGCGGCAATGCCGAGACCGGCTGAGGTATCCGTCACGCCGGCCACGCTCAGCGAACTGGTAGATTTTTCGTTAAAATTGACCCGGAGGCTGCCGCCATTGAGCAGATTGGTGCCGTTGAACGTCGCGTCGGCCGAGAGCTGGTCGATCTGGGCACGGATCGCATCGAACTGGGTCGCAAACGCGGAACGCGCGGTGTTCAGGGTGCCGGCGGCCGTTACACCGGCCGTCAATCCGAATTGCAGCAATTCAGGCGCAGTCGCGGTTCCGGCGATCGTGATGGCGTTGGCGGTTGTTGCTTCAAGCTGGATCTTGCCGTCAGCCGTGAGCGACGCCTTGACCTTGAGGCCGGCGGTGTTGTTGACGCCGTCGAGGATTTGCTGGGTTGTGACGGTGCCGGCGGATGTGATCGTCGCGGTCGTGGTGCCGTCGTTGACGGTGATCGTTCGGGCCGCAACCACGGCGAAAGAGCTTGCCCCGGTCAGGCCCGATACGCTTCCCGTCGTCCGCGCCGTCGTTGCCGTGCTCGCCAGCGCAGAGCGAGCCGTCGATTGTGCGCTGGTGACGAGGCTGGTGAGAGCCGCAAGGCTTTCGTTGGTCGACTTCAGAATCTTGCTTGCAGCGACAATGCCATCGAAGACGTTGTTGAGATCGGCAGCCCGGTTGCTGAGCGCCGAAGCTGCGAAGAACACTGTCGGATTGTCATTTGCCGAGTTGACCTTCTTGCCGGTTGCAAGACGGTTCTGTGTTGTCGAAAGCAAATCGTTGGTCTGCTGAAGTGAGTAAAGACTGGACCGAACGGAAGCTGAGAGAAGAATAGAAGGCATAGTAATCACCCCTGGTTTACTTGGTATCCCCAATACTGCTCGTGTCGAGCGGGTGATGGTTTGCATTTGAAAAAGAACAAGATCAGAATCAACATCGTTAATGCCCGCCGCGTTGGCCGGGATGTACTTGAGATCTGCTTTGATCGGTAATTCGGCGGTACCTTGTCGTGAAATACCCGACAGGCTCAACTTGAATTCACGACATCGAAGTCAATAATACTCTTGCTTGAGCAGCCAGCAGTGAGCCGCGCCGCGGTATCGGCTACTCGCTATCGGCAAGTTTGCGAAGCGTGGCTCCGAAAATCTGGCTGGCTTTTCCGACCAGCGCCGTCCCGTTCATGACGGCCGTCGTATCGGTGAACGTGCCGGAGACGCCGATGCCGACCGGGGTGGGCCCGCCGAACAGCGGATTGGCATCGGGACTGCTGGTATGGCGCTGGACCAGGACCTCGCCTTTGAAGGTGTCACCCTTCACCGAATAGCTGCCGGTGTAGAACAGATAGGCATCGCCGCCGAGAATTTGGCCATCCCGGAAAAGAATCACACCGCTGCCTTTGCCCGAACGCCCGTCGAGCAAGCTGACGTGAATCGAATACAGCCCGTTCTTCATCTTCTTCCCGACGCGACCGTCCCGGGTCGCGGAGCGCCATCACCATTCTGCCAAACCCGGTGCCACGGCGTCAACGCGCCAGGTTGGCCATTGTGTCGTTCTGCGCGCGACGGGTTCGAAATTCCGCCCTGCGATATGTCGGGCCGATGACAGCTCCTTCGTGTCCCGGGCGCGATGCGGCGCGAAGTGCCGCTTCGCAGGAACCGGGACCGTACCAAACACCGGAGTTCGTTACGGCCCCGGCTCTGCAGCGCACCGCTCCGCAAGGGCCATAGCGCGTCGAAGACGCGCGTAAACGCGCTTATGGCACTGCGCTGCGTCCGGGGAACGCCCCTTGCGCTCACGCATACTTCTTGTCGCGCTCCAGCAATTCGACCGAAATGCCCTGCGGGCCGCGGATGAAGCAGATGCGCACGCCCGGCCGGATGGTCTCCGGCTCCCGGGTGAACTCGACGCCCTTGGCCCTGATCTCGGCGGCGACCGCGTCGATGTCCTTCACCGTCAACCCGAAATGATCCAGCCCCTGATAGGGCGTCACCGGCGGCGCGTTGACGCCGTCGCCCGCCGCCACCGGCGCGATGAAGACATTCGCCCCGCCGAGTTTCACGTCGATCCGCCCGGGGCTGCGAACGATCTGGCCGCCGAGAATGTCTTCCAGCCACGCGGCCATCGCTTCCGGATCGGGACTGCGCAGGTGGACGTGATCCCAGGTAACTGTCGGCATTGTGCTTCTCCCAATTTCTCCCGCGGCCGGAGGCCTGCCTGGCGCCGTATTGTCCAATATTGCCGTGTCCAAACGCAACCTTTTCCCGCCTGAAGAATTAATTCGATTACTCCCGCCGGACTATGGGTGGAATGGCCATGCACGCCGGTCTGTTTCGCTTCGAATCGCTTCGGCCTGCGGGGTTCAGCTGGCCTTTTTCAGGCCGCACGGCCAGGATTGCGCTCGAAACTTTTCGATCGCGTCTCGTCTGGCTGCCGGCAATCCTGATTGCAGCGCTTGGCGGCTGGATCGTGTTTTCGAACCAGACGCACGATAGCGCCGGGAAACAACCTGCAGGCAAGGCGGACGTCGCCGCGATTGCCGCGAAGGAACCCGCGCCATCGCCTGACCTTGCCCGGAACGCTGCCCAGTTCAATCCTGCGACCGCGCCGGTGGATGGCTTGCGAATTTCATCGCAGTCCTGGCGAAGGGGCGGGCTGGGATCGAAAGCGCTGGTGACGTTCACGCTCCGCAACGACAACGACTATGCGGTTGGAGATATCGGGCTGCTCTGCGCCTTCAGCCGCGCCGACGGAAGCCCGGTGACCGAGCGCCGCCAGACCATCCGTGACACCGTGAAAATGAAAAGCCGAAAGACCTTTGCCCGCGTGCATGTCGGCTTCATCAATGTCACGGCCAATCGAGCAAAATGCTCGCTGCTGTCGGCCAGCCGGGTTTGAGCAAGACGGCAGTTTGCGTTCCCTGGACGCAGTGCAGCGCGTAGCACTTGCGGAGCGGTGCGCTGCAGAGCCGGGGTCGTAACGAGGCGCGGTGTTTGGTACGGTCCCGGCTCTGCGAAGCAGCGCTACGCGCTGCATCGCGTCCGGGACACGAGTTTTGCACCGTCTCTCTTGGTCGACCGGCCGGAGTTGCGGGCCGAGCGCCCCGCGTGCCATACCGGTAGCTGCAATGAGTTGATCATTGTCCGGGTGGGGCATGAGTTTGCGGTCGTTTCAAGAGCATCCCTGGCGGTGGATGATCGCCGTCAATGCCGCGGTGGCGCTCGGCGTTCTGCTCCACAAGATCACGCTTCCGCCCTTCGTCCCCTACATTCACCTGCTGGTGGATTATCATTTCGGTTTTACCAAGCGCGCGCTGATCGGCGGGGCGGTGTCGCTATTGTCAGCGAAAGTGCCGGTGTGGCTGGTGTTCGCGCTCGGCGGCGCGATATGGCTCATCACGCTCGGTCTGTTCGTGGCGCTGTTCCGGCGGACCTTCGCACTTGACGACAGGCAGCTGCCGCTGTTCGTGTTCATGGCCGGATCGCCGTTCTTCTTCAAGAATTTCATGCACACGCTCGGACACTTCGACATCTATGGCTGTGCGCTGGCACTTGTCCTGCTGCTGATTCCCGCGCGCTCGCTTCTGTTCGTCGCGGCCGCAGCAGTGGCGTCGATGATCCTGATCCTGATCCACCAGATCCATTTTCTGATGTATGTTCCGACCATCGCTGCGATCGTGGTGCTG
>Ga0193717_1002145_pt1 | contig 11546 bp, 8 predicted proteins | sample U2c2metaG_FD_145900 | JGI IMG/M metagenome (GOLD analysis project Ga0193717, IMG submission 145900) | Soil microbial communities from a riparian zone of the East river system, Colorado, United States - U2c2 | ecosystem: Environmental > Terrestrial > Soil > Riparian zone | place: USA: East River...
TTTGCTTCCACCGTCCAGCTCGTTTGGGCGAATTCTCGCTTGTCGATGCCAAAGCGATAGAGCTCCTGCCGCGTCAGAACATGCCCGCTTTCAAAGCTGACGGTCCTAATGAGTTCGACAAGCTCGTGGCTAATGCCCATCGCTTTGACAAATGACGACGCCTCCTGATTGGACTGGCTGCGGCGGTTAGCCATCACTTCGGCCCGCTGCCGTGGTGTCGGATGCCCAATGAATTGCAGAATGATCTTCGATCTGTGAACGCCTAGTCCGGCATCCGGAGCTAACTCGCGCGTTGCCGCCCCGAGAAACAAATAGCTGCAGGCGGAATTGCATATCGCGCCGCGCGTTGTCAGGCTGGCTTCGATCTCCCCGCCCCTGGTCTTCAACTTGAGACAGGCATCGTCGATTTGCGTCCCGGCCGAACATGCGCCGACGATCGTTTTGCCCACCCTTGCAACTGCATTGCGCGCCCGCAGCATTCGCCCGATCGCGAGGCCATCCCCGAGCGCCCCGCCGGGTGAATGGAAATAGAACGGCAGCAGCTCAGTACCCTTCGTCTTGCGCAAAAACTGGCGAATCCGCGCGGCGGCTCCGCTGTCATCCTTGCCTTCAACAGCGATCCAGCGGTCGCATCCCTGTCCGCAGGAATTTGCCGAGCCTTTCGCAATATAAATGATGAGCTTTGACGCGTGCCCCGGAGTGTCCGGAACCGACGGTGGTGCCGCGATCGCGACGCGCGACACGACCATGAGCCCAATAACGCGGGCCTTCATTCCAAATAACCAAATTAAAAGTGGACGCGAGCTCGGTTAGCGTAGCAAGGCGGTCTGACATCGTAAACGCCGTTCCAGGCCCTGCCCGCCATATTCAACAACCGCTGTTGCACACGGACGGCTGCCTGCTATATCCCTTCTCCACCGCTTACCTGCGCCCGTTCGCAGGAGTGAGCCATAGGAGAACGACATGCCAGACAAAGACCCTTCCGCGCCCGGATTGAAGTACAGCCTCGCCAACCTGAAGCCCGTCGAGACGAACAAAGTGAAGGTCACCTTCCCCGACGGCGCGCAGCGCGAATTTCCCAAAGGCACCACCGGCCTCGACATCGCCAAGGGCATCTCGCCCTCGCTTGCCAAGCGCACGGTCGCGATGGCGCTGGATGGCGTCGTGTCCGATCTCGCCGACCCGATCGAGCGCGATGCGAAAATCGAATTCATCAATCGCGACGACCCGCGCGCGCTGGAACTGATCCGGCACGACGCCGCGCACGTGCTGGCCGAAGCGGTGCAGGCGCTGTGGCCCGGCACGCAGGTCACCATCGGTCCGGTGATCGACAACGGTTTCTATTACGACTTCTTCCGCAACGAGCCGTTCACGCCGGAAGACTTTGCCGCCATCGAGACGAAGATGCGCGAGATCATCACGCAGGATAAACCCTTCACCAAGGATGTGTGGGACCGCGAGAAGACCAAACAGGTGTTCCGCGACAAGGGCGAGGCCTTCAAGGTCGAACTCGTGGACGCCATTCCCGGCAACGAGCCGATCAAGATTTACTATCAGGGTGACTGGTTCGATCTCTGCCGCGGGCCGCATATGACGTCCACGGGCAAGATCGGCAACGCGTTCAAGCTGATGAAGGTGGCGGGCGCCTACTGGCGCGGCGACAGCAACAACCCGATGCTGACGCGCATCTACGGCACTGCGTTCGCGAAGCAGGAAGAGCTCGACGCCCACCTCAAGCAGCTTGAGGAAGCGGAGAAGCGCGACCATCGACGCCTCGGCCGCGAGATGGACCTGTTCCATTTCCAGGAAGAAGGTCCCGGCGTCGTGTTCTGGCACGCGAAGGGCTGGACGGTGTTCCAGGCGATCATCGCCTATATGCGCCGCCGCCTCGCGGGCGACTACGACGAGGTGAACGCGCCGCAGATGCTCGACAAGTCGCTGTGGGAGACCTCGGGCCACTGGGAGTGGTATCGCGAGAACATGTTCGCGGCGCAGTCGGCCGGCGACGAAGCGGAAGACAAGCGCTGGTTCGCAATCAAGCCGATGAACTGCCCGGGCCACGTGATGATCTTCAAGCACGGCCTGAAGAGCTATCGCGAACTGCCGATCCGCATCGCCGAGTTTGGCGTCGTGCATCGCTATGAGCCGTCGGGCGCGATGCACGGGCTGATGCGCGTGCGCGGCTTCACGCAGGACGATGCGCACGTGTTCTGCACCGAAGCCCAGCTTGCGGAGGAGTGTCTCAAGATCAACGACCTGATCCTGTCGACCTATTCCGATTTCGGATTCGACGGCGAACTCACGGTCAAGCTCTCGACGCGGCCGGAGAAACGCGTCGGCACCGACGAGGCGTGGGATCACGCCGAAACCGTGATGACGAAGGTGCTTGAGCAGATCGCGGCGCAAGGCCACAACCGCATCAAGACCTCGATCAATCCGGGCGAAGGCGCGTTCTATGGTCCGAAGTTCGAATACGTGCTGCGCGACGCCATCGGCCGCGAATGGCAGTGCGGCACCACGCAGGTGGACTTCAACCTGCCGGGCCGGTTCGGCGCGTTCTACATCGACGATCACTCCAACAAGGTGACGCCGGTGATGGTCCACCGCGCCATCTGCGGATCACTGGAGCGCTTCACCGGCATCCTGATCGAGCATTTCGCGGGCCACTTCCCGCTCTGGCTGGCGCCGGTGCAGGCCGTGGTCACCACCATCACGTCCGATGGCGACGATTACGCACGCGAAGTTCTGGCCGCCTGCCGCAAGGCCGGGCTGCGCACGGAGATCGATCTGCGCAACGAGAAGATCAACTACAAGGTGCGCGAGCATTCGCTGGCGAAGGTCCCTGCCCTTCTTGTCGTCGGCAAGAAGGAGGCCGAGAGCCGCGCGGTGTCGATCCGCCGTCTCGGCAGCGAAGGCCAGACCGTGCTGCCACTCGAGGAAGCGCTCAAGGCGCTGGTCGATGAAGCGATGCCGCCGGACCTGAAGCGGGCGAAGGCGTGAAAAAATTATGAGGCCTCTTTTTTAGAGGCCTCATAAACTACGAGCCTTGTTATCGCGGTCTGAATTTCCGATATCAGCGGCACGCACGCTTCGGTGCTTGCCTAATCTGGATACGAAATGCCCGATGCACTCGACCTTCTGAAAACGCGGCGCTCGCTGAAGCCGTTCGACATGACCGGCCCCGGCCCCTCGCCCGCCGAGCTCGAGACGATCCTCACCATCGGCTCCCGCGTGCCCGATCACGGCAAGATGGTGCCGTGGCGCTTCATCGTGTTCGAAGGCGACGCGCGGCTGAGGGCCGGCGAGATTTTTGCAAAAGTGTTCCGCGCCAAGAATGTCACCGCGACGCCGGACCAGGTCGAGACCGAGAAGAAGCGCTTCACCCACGCTCCTCTCGTCATCGCCGTTATCAGCAAGACCGCCCAGCATCCCAAGGTGCCGCCGTGGGAGCAGGAACTGTCCGCAGGCGCCAGTGCCATGAACATCGTCCATGCCGCTCATGCGCTCGGCTATGTGGCGAACTGGCTGACGGGCTGGATGGCGTTCGACCGCGACGTGCTCACTGCGCTGGGTCTGTCCCCGGATGAAAAGATCGCGGGCTTCATTCACATCGGCAAGGCCGAGCGGCCCACCGATGACCGGCCACGTCCCGCACTCAGCGAGATCGTGACGCGATTTTAGTTCACGCCGCCTTCGACGCGCGAGTGCCGAATTTTCCGAGCAGCGCATTGACCTCAGATGCGGGACGCGCGGCGCTGAACAGAAAGCCCTGCACCTCGGTGCAGCCTTCGGCACGCAACCAGTCGAGCTGGTCCATCGTCTCGACGCCTTCGGCCGTTGTCGAGATATTCAGGCTGCGGCCGAGTCCGGAGATCGCCCGCACGATGGCGACGCTGTCTGGACGATCCGCAATGTCGCGCACGAACGAGCGATCGATCTTGATCTTGTCGAACGGGAAGCTGCGCAGATAGCTCAGGCTCGAATATCCGGTTCCGAAATCGTCCATCGAGATGCGGACGCCGAACTCCCGCAACTGATGCAGGATCGCGATGTTGACGTCGCTGTCCGCAAGGAAAATCGACTCGGTGATTTCCAGCTCTAACCGCTGCGGCGAAAGACCCGACTGCGCCAGCGCGGAGAATACGACCTGGGTCAGATTGCGGCTGCGGAACTGCGCAGGCGACAGATTGACCGCAACCTTGATGTCCGACGGCCACTTTGCCGCCTGTAAACATGCCTCGCGCAGCACCCACTCGCCGAGCGGAACGATCAAGCCAATGTCCTCGGCCACCGGAATGAAATCGGCGGGAGAGATCATACCCTTTACCGGATGCTGCCAGCGAAGCAACGCTTCGAAAGCAACGATGCGATCCAGCGTCAGATCGACCAGCGGCTGATAGTGAAGCTCGAATTCGCCGTTCGCCAGCGCGCGACGCAGGTCGATTTCCATGTCGCGGCGCTTTTGTGCGTGGCGATCCATTTCCTTTTCGAAGAAACGGTGCACGCCGCCGCCTTCCGATTTGGCGCGATACAGCGCCATGTCGGCGTTGCGCAACAGTTCCTCGCTGCTCTCGCCGTCACCAGGAGAGATTGCGATGCCGATGCTGGCGCCGATGACGATCTCAAGGCCGTCGATGTCGTAAGGCGTGCTCAGGATGTCGATCATCTCCGCAGCCTGATCGCTGACGTCGTTCGGCAGCGCATCGGCTGCGAGAATCATCGCGAACTCGTCACCTCCGAGCCGCGCCACCAGATTGTTGCCGCGCATGTTCGTCGTCAGCCGCTGGGCCACCAGCCTCAACAGCCTGTCGCCCATCGGATGGCCGAAGGAATCGTTGACGTTCTTGAACAGGTCGAGATCGATGCAAAGCACCGCAATGCACTTGTTGGCGAGACGGCTGCGCTCGAGATCGTGCCGCAGCCGATCCTGGAACATCACGCGGTTTGCGAGATCGGTCAGAGCGTCATGATGCGCCATGTAGGCGATCCGGGCTTCCGCCTTGCGGCGCTCGGTGATGTCGACGGCGGACACCAGAAAGCTGTCGCGCCCCTCGAACGGCACGCGGCGGCCGAATGTCAGCACCTCAATCTCGCTGCCGTCGGCCTTCAGGTGCCGCCAGTTGCGGCTAGAGTTGTATACGTCGCCGACCCCGACCAGCGCGCGGGTATGCTCTTCCCATTCGTCCTTCGGCCAGAGGTCATGCAATTCCATGGAAAGAAACGTCGCACGGTCATAGCCATAGTGGCTCACCGCGGCGTCGTTCACGCTGCGAAACGTCCGCGTCTCGACGTCGAATACCCACATCGGCATCGGATTGCCTTCGAACAGCAACCGGAATGACTGTTCGCGCCGCTTCAGGTCCGTGACATCGGTCAATGACAAGGCGAGCAGATCGCCGACCGGAGAAGCATTGATCTTCAGCGTGCTGGTGTCGTCGCTCACTTCGAATTGGCCGCTGATCCCTGCACCGACGATGGCAAACAGCCAATTGAGAACCTGCGGCGAACACAATGCATGCGTTTCCGTGCTTAACCGGTGCCAGCGCAATTCATCCGGCGGCAGCCGAAGCAGGCGCGCGGTGCCTTGATTGAGGTGGACGATCTGGAAATCGATCGGCGTTCCGTCCGCGCCGCGAATTGTCGCCAGCGACAGAATGCCATCGTCGGTAGCGCTGAAGATCGCGTCGAGCAAATTGTACTGGAGACCGCGCTGGTTCACATAGGTACTGATCATGACGCCGCCCCAGCGAGAGGCGACCGGCAGCGCGAGTACGTCGTAAATCTGCACGAGGCCGTCGCGCACGCAATGAGCTGCCGCCAGATGCGGCCGGCCGGTCCGGCGCGCGTTCGCGACTGCCTCACCGAGCGTCAGTGCGCAGTCGGGCGGACATGCATCAAGCGGCGTATCCCACACCGTGGTGTCGAGCCACTGTTCGACATAACGGCCGGCGCGAGAAATCTCGAGTTGCGTGCCCTTCTCCTTGATGAGCATGACATGATCGGCCAGGCGGCCGAGGCTGCCCAGCATGACGTCTTCAAAGAAAGGCAAATCCTTTCCGGGCTTGAGAGCCGCCTGCCATTTTCTGCGCAGGATCGAAATGTCACTGAACAATTCTGGATTGGAAGATTTCTTCGACTTTGCGACGGCTACCACAACGCACCCCACAACATCGACACGGCTTTCTGTCGTGTCAGCGGGCAGCATCCAATGCCTGTGCGCTTAAGGCCGCGTAAATGTTGCGCACGGTTTGGGGGAATGCAGGATTTGTGAATGTTCTAAGTCGCGGGATGGTTAGTACACGTTAGAAACCATGACAATTTTAATGCACGAATATGACAGCACGAGCATCACCGCGCGATGACTTCGACTTCGCCGTCGACACCGTTGCTGACGTTGAACGGACGCTCGAACACTTTGCCTTCGTTCTTCGCGATCACGCGATATTCGCCCTCGGACAGGATCACGCGCGGAAACGCGCCGTTGTATTCCTTGATGACGTCGCCTGCGGGCGTGATGACCGACCATGCGGTGTTGGCCAGCGCCTCGCCGCCCTTGTCGCTGACCAGCTTGAGCGTGATGACCGCCGCGCGGTGCGTTACGGTGACGTCGGTGAGCTTGCCGGCCTGCACGCGAATATCCGATCGCACCACCGAGTTCGCGTCGCCGTAATTCGAAATGATGTAGTAGACGCCTTCCGGCACCAGCAAGACATCGCCCGCGGCTACGTTCTGCGCGAGCGGCGCACGCTCGCCGACTTCGAACTGGCTGCCCTTGTAGATGGAGAAAGTAATCTGCCCCTGCGGGATTTTGGTAGTGCCGACGCGGCCTTCGATCCGCAGGCCACCGGCAGGAAGGTCGAACTGCTCGCGCACCGTTTCGTTGCGCAGCGTGACCGGACGAACAGCAGTCACAAGACCGAGTGCCGCGTGAACGACGTATCCGCCGGGCGCGAGAACGATGTTCGGCGTCGCGCTGCGATCTTCACGCACAAGGTGGAACGCGCCGCTCGCGTCCGGCTTGTCGGAATAGACGCGCCACACCACGCCGTTGCTGACGGGAGGGAGATCCTTTCCGAACCGCGCGGTCAGCGCGAGCACCCCTTGCCCCGGCGTTGGCGCGGGCAGAGGTGTCGTCGCAGGCGGCGCGGCCACGGTGACGGGCGGCTGGGTCAGGGTCGCGGGCAATCCCGGTGTCGCGGCCGGGCCGGACGGAGGCGCAAGGCTGATCGCTGGACCGGAGGGCGTCGGCGCGACCGGAACATTGGCCGGCGGGATGGGTGGCGGCGCATCGCCCACGAACTGGGCAGCGGCGGGATGCGCAGCCACCACAACAAACAGGAACGCGCACATCCATACCAATGCGCGGTCGCGCAGGGCATGAAGGTCATCGGCCCGCGCATTGCACACGGCTGTCCTGCGGCTAAGTCCGAGGGCTGTCATGGTGGTGGTTTTTCACCGAAAACGAGGCAAATTCAAGCCTGACAACATGCCTGACGGGCCTGTGGAACGCCCGGCCCATGCGTTTAACACCTTCAATGGTTGCATAGGTCGCGTTACAGTCACATTTCCTGACTACGCGGGGTTATGCACAATCGCACAGATTTAGCGTTTTAACGGCAGAACCGGTCGAAGCGGACCGATTCGAGGCCTTGAGACGTCAGGAGACTAGCGTTGCTGGAAAGTTTGATCGGATTCCGTCACAACGGCACACGAAACAAGGCAGAGATCGGAACGGCGGTGGGCAGGAAACCGACGATCGGGCTGGCACTGGGCGGCGGCGCTGCGCGCGGCTTCGCTCACATCGGCATCCTGCGTACACTGCTCGCCAACGGAATTGTACCCGACATCGTTGTCGGCACCTCGATCGGAGCCGTGGTCGGCGCGTCCTATGCCTCGGGTCACCTCGATACGCTTGAGCTCTGGGCCAAGGGCCTGCTGCCGCGCAATATCTTCAGCTACCTCGACATCCGCCTGAACGGCTCCGGCCTCATCGGCGGCAGCAAGCTCGCCGCACAGCTCGAGGCGGCATTCGGCGCAATCTTCATCGACGAGCTTCCCCTGAAGTTCGCGGCGGTCTCCACCGAGGTCAACACTGGCCATGAAATCTGGATCACCAACGGAAAACTCGTCGATGCGGTGCGTGCATCATACGCTCTGCCCGGCATTTTTGAGCCGGTGCTGATCGGCGATCGCTGGCTGGTGGACGGCGCCCTCGTCAATCCGGTGCCGGTATCGGCGGCGCGCGCGCTCGGCGCAGAAATCGTCATCGCCTGCAATGTTTCGACCGATGTGTTCGGCCACGGCACGATCATCTCCGCCTACGGCAAGGTCGACGTGGAGCCAGCACCGGTGGCCGAACCGGCGCCGCCGAAGCGCGGCCTGGGGAAATTCTTCTCAGCCGAAAAAACCGTTAAGCGCGAATTTTTTGGTAGTGCCGGACGCCCGGGCATATCGACGGTGATGGTCGAAGCGTTCAACATCATGCAGGATCGCATCACGCGGTCGCGTCTCGCGGGCGATCCGCCGGACGTGCTGATCTCGCCGCGCGTGGGGAAAATCGGATGGTTCGACTTCCACCGCGCCGAGGAAATCATCGGCCACGGTGTCCGTGCAGCAGAACGCAACGTTGAGTCGATTCACGAAGCGATCAATCTGCTGACCCCGACGTCGAACCAGACGCCCGGCACCGCACAGCCGACGCTGCCCTGAAGCTGCGTCCTGCACCGGGTAGGCTACGCCGTCTTGATGTAATCCTGGAGCGCTTCCTGCTCTCGCTCGTATTCCGCGACGCGCCACTTCACCACGTCGCCGATTGAAATCAGACCCACAATGCGGTCGTTTTCGACAACGGGCAGATGCCGGAACTTCCCGCTAGTCATGATTTCCATGATCGCACCGACCGTGTCCGACTCGTGACATGTAATGACTTTCGACGTCATCATGCTGCGGACGGGCTCTTCGAGCACCCCCGCGCCGCGTTCGCCCAGCACGCGCACCACGTCGCGTTCGGAGAGAATGCCGTCGATATGCTGACCGCTCATCACCATGACCGCGCCGATGCGGCGTTCCGAGAGTATCTTGACCGCCGCCGAAAGTTTGGCGTCCGGCGATACACTGATGACTTGATGGCCTTTGGTATCCAGAACAGATCGAACCGTCATTGTCGTCTCCCCAGACAGGACCGCCCGGCACCGCCGGCGGCTCTTATGCTATTGAGTCAAACAACGCAGCGTCAACTTGGTTGCAGCCATTCCGCCGCATTGCGGCGGTTTGGCACAGCTAGATGCGAGATGATGTCGAAGATTTGGTCCGCCTGCAACACACCTGTGCAAGCGCAGGCCTGCTCAGCGGATATCTGAGCCGTCCGGCGGCAGCGCGCCGACATTGTTGTCCTGCAAGATAGCGCGCGGCACCGGATCGAACAGCGAAAACAACAGCAATCCCGCAACAAACCCGCCGATATGCGCCTGCCACGCGATGCTCTGCGCCGAGGCACCGATGGCGATCGCTCCGAGTCCCGTGATGATGTTGAGGCCGAACCAGACGGCAAGAAAGCCGAGCACGCTTGAATTCTGCAACGATTTTACTAGCGAAAGCGCTGGCACCCTCGCCGCGGCTGCCGCATCGCCGCGTCGGAACGACAGAAAACTTCCATGCTGGAAGGCGAAGCGGATGGCGGCTGCCATCATGCCCGACACCGCCGCTGACGCGCCGATCATCGGCGCGACCTCGTGCTGGTGCGTCACAAGATGAGCGAACGCTCCCGCGATGGCGGTGACGGCGAAAAACGCGAAGAACCGCGCGGTCCCGAACCGGCGCGCGACCGCGCTGCCGAACGGCAGCATCCACAACATGTTGAAAGCGATGTGGGTGATGTCCGCATGCAGGAAGGCATAGGTCAGGAAGGTCCATATCTCGGCGCCGACTCCACCGGGGAACTTCCCTGCCAATACCGACGCGTCATAGCGCGCAGGTACGAAACCGAACGTCCAGATCACTTCCTGGTCGGTGGCCAGCGGCAACAAGGCCCGCACGGCGTGGATACCCGCCATGATGACGAGAATGGCCGTCATACCGAACGGAATGGTCAGGATCGGTTCGCGGGGGGATTCAGGAGAGTCCAAGGGCGCACAATGTCCGGAGCGAGCGGCGGAAGGCCTATTGGAGTGAGATAGGCGGGTTTGACGGTGCGGCGCAAGCGCAAGAGGCAAAGAAAAAGGGAGGGCTTGATGGCCCTCCCCTTGGTCTCGTTGGTCTTTTGCGCGGGCTTTTCGAGTGAGAGCGCTGCTTCACGCTCCGGGCATCCCCACCCCTCCCCGTACAATGACCAGATCGTTTTCCGCCGCCTGTCGTTCAACCTAAAGTTCGTCGTGCCACCGCCGATCCCTGGAGAAAGACCGGCGACTTGGAGTGAATGGACACTAGCTACGATAGGCCTATTCACGAAGCTCATAGTTAATTTAACCTTAACGACGCAAACATGGGTCTCCGGCACGCAAATCGCCGCTCCGGCATGGACGCTGCACCTCCAGTCCCGCACAACACGAAAGGGGCCTCGCGGTGCGTGAAATCGGGACAAATCTGTCCCGCCTCGTCCGCGGGATAGAACGATGAAGCATCCAGCAAGCCGGGAATTCTACGCCTATTGGGACGAGAAACGGGCCGATGCCGCCGCGCCTGAGCGCAGCGACATGGAACCCGATCATGTCCGTCATTTGCTGGGCGACATCTTCGTGCTGTCCTACGATGCCCTCGCCGGTTACCCGTTCCGGGTCGCCGGAACCCGAATGTGCGCCCTGCTCGGCCGCGACTTGAAGGGACAGAGCTTCACCGGCCTGTTCCGCGCGGACGATCGCGGAGAGATGCAGGACATTCTGGGGATCGTTGCCGAGGAAACGCTGGCCACTGTCGCCGGCCTCACGACGCAAGCGTCGGACGGAACGCGGGTTCATCTGGAACTGTTGCTGCTGCCCTTCACCGCCCGCTCGCACACGCCGGTCAGTCTGACCGGGTTGCTCGCCCCGCTCGATCCTGTCGAGGGGCTGCACGCCTCCGGCAGCCTGAACGACTTCAGCCTTACGTCCTGGCGTCATCTGCACCGGGAAAAGCGCGGACCGCGCGCGTTGCGGAAATGGTCGCTCATCCGCGGCCTGACGGTCTACGAAGGACTGCGCTAACACGCGGTCATTCATTAGGGCTAACACATCGTTAACCCTGCAGCCCTTAAGGTTCATCCATACCGAAAACCCGGTCGGCCGGTGTGGAAATGGCGTTGGCGCAAAGACAATCGATTCGGCCGTCCGCTGAAGAGCGGCGACGCTTCCAGCGTGTGAAAGTTCATCTGCTCGGACGTTACATGCTGGCAGACCGGCGCGAATTTCCCTGCCAGGTAATCAACATGTCGCCGGGCGGCGTCGCCATGCTGGCGCCCGGCCTCGGCAATGTCGGCGAGCGCGTGGTGGCTTATCTCGATCATATCGGCCGCGTCGAAGGCAAGATTACCCGCCTGCTCGACAATGGCTTCGCGATGACCGTGAGCGCGACGC
>Ga0193717_1002146_pt1 | contig 11541 bp, 13 predicted proteins | sample U2c2metaG_FD_145900 | JGI IMG/M metagenome (GOLD analysis project Ga0193717, IMG submission 145900) | Soil microbial communities from a riparian zone of the East river system, Colorado, United States - U2c2 | ecosystem: Environmental > Terrestrial > Soil > Riparian zone | place: USA: East River...
ACAGCTTGCTTTTGTACTTTGCGGATGCTTTCTTTAATATGCTCGCCTCCGGTGCGCTCGTTCTCCAGTTTTTTTAATATTTCGTTGGCACGGCTCAATACTTTTGGCGGCATACCGGCCAGTTTGGCCACGTGGATACCAAAGCTGTGCTCGCTGCCTCCCGGTACCAGCTTACGCAGGAAAATGATCTGGTGACCAACCTCTTTTACCGATACGTTAAAGTTCTTGATGCGGTTAAACGTATTACTCAGCTCATTAAGCTCATGGTAATGCGTGGCGAAAAGCGTTTTGGCTTTTGCCGATGGGTGGTTATGCAGGTACTCAGCAATGGACCATGCGATGGAAATACCATCGTAAGTTGAGGTACCGCGCCCGATCTCATCCAGCAGGATCAGGCTCCTGTCCGACAGGTTATTCAGTATGCTGGCCGTCTCGTTCATCTCCACCATAAAGGTTGATTCGCCCGACGATAAATTGTCCGACGCCCCTACCCGGGTAAAAATCTTATCAACCACCCCTATCGAAGCCGATTTGGCCGGTACAAAGCAACCCATTTGTGCCATGAGCACGATGAGGCCAGTTTGCCTTAACAGGGCCGATTTACCCGCCATGTTGGGCCCGGTAATGATGATGATCTGCTGCGTTTCCGAATCCAGATACACATCATTGGTAATATATTCTTCGCCCAGCGGCAGGTTTTTCTCTATCACCGGGTGGCGGCCGCCTTTAATATCAAGCACACGGCTCTCGTTTATATCAGGCTTTACGTAATAGTTTTTAATGGATATGGCGGCAAAATTAAGCAACACATCCAAACGGGCTATCAATTGAGCGTTGAGCTGTATAGGCTTAATATACTCGGTAAGCGAATACAGCAGATCATTATACAGGCGGGTTTCCAGCGCCAGGATCTTCTCTTCGGCACCTAATATCTGTTCTTCGTATTCCTTTAGTTCAGGGGTAATATAGCGCTCGGCATTTACCAGCGTTTGTTTGCGGATCCACTCAGAAGGCACTTTATCCCGGTGACTGTGGGTAACCTCCAGATAATAGCCAAACACGTTATTGAACGACACTTTAAGCGATGGGATGCCGGTTGATTCTGCCTCACGTTTCTGGATCTCAAGCAGGTAACCCTTACCGCCAAAAGCTATCTTGCGCAGCCTGTCCAGCTCCTCGTTAATGCCTTCCCGCATTACCGAACCTTTTACGATCATAACCGGCGGCTCGGGGTTTAGTTCCCTTTCTATCTTTTCGCAGATGAGCGTACAGGGGTTAAGCTGTTCGCCTATAGCCCGTAGTGGCTGGCTCTCTGATGTTTCGGCTATCTTTTTGATGGAGCCAATGGCTATCAATGCCTTTTTAAGCTGACAAACCTCACGTGGATTGGCCTTTTGCAAGCCTATCTTGGAGATAAGCCTTTCCAGGTCGCCTATCTGGCGGATGTATTGCTGCAGGTTTTCGCGCAGCTCTTCCTGGGCTATCAGGTACTCCACTACACCCAGGCGGTCGTTTATAGGTTTTATTTCCTTTAGCGGCATGACTATCCAGCGGCGCAGTAAACGGGCTCCCATGGGCGAGCAGGTATGGTCAAGCACATCAACCAGGGTAAGAGCGTTCTCGTTGGCCGAGCCCACCAGTTCCAGGTTACGGATGCTGAACCTGTCAATCCACAGATACCTGTCTTCCTCAATACGGCCTATGGATGATATGTGCTGCAGGTTGCGGTGCTCGGTCTCGTTCAGGTAATGGATGGCCACGCCCGCGGCAACAATGCCCAGGTTAAGCTTATCAATCCCAAAACCTTTTAATGATTTTACGCCGAAGTGCTTGAGCAGGGTTTCGTTAGCATAATCGCCGCTGTAAGGCCATTCGTCAAGAGCGTAAGTGTAAAAGCGGTCGCCGTAAGTATCCTTAAATTCGCGCGAGCGGCTCTTGGGGTATATCACCTCGCTGGGCGAAAAACTTTGCAATAGCTTATCAATGTAATCGCTGTTACCCTGCGCGGTCAGGAATTCGCCTGTAGAAATATCAATGAGGGCAATGCCAATGGTATTTTTTTCAAAGTGCAGCGAGGCCAGGTAATTATTACTTTTTTGATTCAGTATATTATCATTGGTGGCCACGCCGGGGGTAACCAGTTCGGTAACACCGCGCTTAACAATGGTTTTGGTGGTTTTAGGATCTTCCAGCTGATCGCAGATGGCTACGCGCTGCCCGGCCCTCACCAGTTTGGGTAAATAAGTATCGAGCGAATGATGCGGGAAACCGGCCAGTTCAATGTGTGTGCCCACGCCATTGCCACGGCGGGTGAGTACAATACCCAGTATGCCTGCGGCCTTCACGGCATCCTCGCCAAAGGTTTCGTAAAAATCGCCCACGCGAAACAGCAATAAAGCACCGGGGTACTTAGCCTTTATGGCATTATATTGCTGCATTAAGGGGGTTTCTTTGGTAGTATCTTTAGCCAAGCGGTTATTCCTTTTGTTAATCGGGTAAAGTTAATGCATTGGCTGCGGTTTTAAGGGATTGTGGAAAAGTTGAGGGTTTGTGGAATATGGTGTGTTGCGGGTGGCTGGGTACTATGTGTTAATTGCAGGTTCAATTTTGGGCGTTGTAATAATTGTGGGCTCTATAGCTTTCGCCTTCATCCTGGAACTGGGCAGCCAGTAACAATACAAACTTCATCACGCTTTAATGCCTTTGTAACCTATGCAGTAAGGAAAGGCTGCTTACTTTTCACTTTAAAATACCGTTCAACAATATCGTTGTAAATGTCCCAGTCATTACCTTCAACCAGATCGGTAGGTATATAGGAACAACTTTACAGGTAATTGCCGGGCCAGTTAATAAAATATGACCGTAAACCTATTTCATTCCCTGTTCCGCTTGCAAGTTTCATTATTTATCACTTACTTTGAAATACAAAGTACTTTTAATAAATGATAAGATTCTATCAATATTTCACTCCGGCACTTCTGCTTTTACTGGCAGAGGGGTTTATTGAGCGTTATGTACATGATAACCTTATACGGCCCTATGTAGGCGATTTGTTGGTGGTGGTGCTGATCTATTGCCTTATTAAGAGTTTTTTAAATACACCTGTTCCTAAAACCGCCGTTTGCGTATTATTATTTGCTTATACGGTAGAGATATCGCAATATTTTAGTTTAGTCGGGCTGCTGGGCCTGCAAAACTCAAGACCTGCCTTGTTATTGCTGGGGAATTCTTTTTCATGGCTGGATATGCTGTGCTATACTTTGGGCATAATATTGGTAATAATTATTGAAAAACTAAGGGCTGTACCTAATACCGGCACACATAAGCCCACTAAAATAAACGTTAAATAACCATGGAGTATTTTGTTGACAAGGATTCGATAGTGCGGAAAATATGGGGTAAGGCTGATACCATCTTGTTTATTTTTGCGGGTGCTGCTGCCGAATTTGCACTAAACAAGGCGGTTGACTGGCTGTATTTTACCGGCCGGCTCCCCGCCGATCCCCTGGGGCGGCTATTCTCAACCGTGGCTTATTCCCGGCAGATCATTTTTTCGGAACAGGGTGCAGCATTACGGGCTATTGATAAAATTACGGCAATTCACAAAGGTGTTGAGGCCAGCCGTGGCGAGCAAATACCCGACTGGGCCTACCGCGATGTGCTGTTCCTGCTTATTGATCTTTCTATCCGCTCCTATGAGTTATTGGAGCGCCCGCTTACCAATATTGAAAAAGCCCAAACCTTTGCCGTATTTAAACGGGTTGGCGCACGGATGCAGCTTACCGGTTTACCGGGCAGCTACTCTGCATACCTGCATATGCGCCAGGAACACCTGCAACAAAACCTGGTAATGGGCAAACTAACTATCGATCTGTACCGCCAGTATAAAAAGCATCTCGGCCCAATACGTTACCAGGTATTAAAACAGGCCCAGCTGCTGGTGGTATCGCCGGAGATACGCAAACATTTGCCGTTAGATAAAGTAGCCTGGCTGCTGCCCGTTTTGAAGATATACAAATTATTCAGGCTCATAAAGCTGAATAATTTTTTACGCGATGCCTTGCTTCCGGCAGCTTATAAATCGCAAGTAAAAAATCTTGATAATTTATATATACAATCTTAAAGCATTGAAAACCGGTATCCGTCACTTCTTCACATTTGTTAGGCAGCAAGCTCTAGCTTGCCTGTTCCCGGTACTGGTTTTTACCATGCTGGCCGTTTCGCATTTGTTTAAAGGCATCATGCCCCGGTATGATTTTATGCTGATGGCCTGCGTATTGATACAAGCGGCCATGTATTACACCAAAATTGAAACCGGCGACGAGGTGCTGGTAATCTGCATTTTCCACCTTTTGGGGCTTATGATGGAGCTTTTTAAAGTACATTATGGTTCATGGACTTATCCAGAATTTGCCTATACCAAGCTTTTCGGGGTGCCTTTATACAGTGGTTTTATGTATGCCAGTGTGGCCTGTTACCTATGCCAGGCCTGGCGACGGCTTGATCTTGAAATACTGCATTGGCCGCACCACCATACTGCCCGGGTTATAGGTGCCCTTATTTACCTTAACTTTTTCAGCAACCATTTTATATATGATGTACGATACCCGATAGGTTTGCTGATCCTTTATTTGTTCAGACGATCAATAGTGGTATTTTACCTGGATGGCAAGGCTTACCGTATGCCTACTATACTATCATTCCTGCTCATTGGTTTTTTTATATGGCTGGCAGAAAATGTGGCTACCCTGCTTGGCGCCTGGAAATATGCTTATCAGCACAATGGCTGGGCGATGGTAAACTATCAAAAAATAAGCTCCTGGAGCTTTCTGGTGATCGTAAGTTTTATTATAGTGGCCGAATTGAAGATGCTGAAACAAGGTGTTAAACAAGCTAAACGGATAGCCACTGTTGATGAAGCCAGATGCATTTAGCTTCTAAATTATAGTTCTCTGATCACCTTACAAGGGTTACCTGCCGCCACCACATTTGCCGGCATATTTTTGATAACCACACTGCCTGCGCCAATAGTGGTATTATCGCCGATGGTTACACCGGGGCATATAATTACACCACCGCCCAGCCATACATTATTGCCTATGGTAATGGGCGCTGCATACTCGGGGCCTTTAATGCGTTCGCTTGCTATTACCGGGTGATAAGCGGTATATAACTGTACGTTGGGCGCTAAAAATACGTTGTCGCCAAAAGTTACGCGGGCACAATCCAATATAATGCAGTTAAAATTCAGGAACAGGTTATCGCCGGCAAAAATATTAAAGCCATAATCGCAGTAAAATGGCGATTGTATGTCTATGCTATTTTTAAAATCGCCAAGCAACTCCCTTAAAATGTCTTTTTTACCAGCCTTATCATCATAGCCTAGGGCATTATACTGCGTAAACAGTTTACGGGCTTTTGAACGGCCTGCCGCCAGTTCCGCATCGCCGGCATCGTACAGTTCGCCATCGAGCATTTTTTGCAGTTCTGTTTTTATCATGGTTGATTGGTTAATTCTATGCTTCTAACTCTATCTTTTCCTCGTAGCTTAATTTTAAGTCATCTGTAGTCTTATCAACATTTGGGTGTAAGGTTAAAAAATACAGCATGATACCTGCAGATACCAGCAGAAAAAATAAATTATAGGTTGTTGAAAAATATGCTATCCCAAATAAAGAAGCACCTTCTAATAAAGCAAATCGCGTAATCAAAGCTGACTGATAGCTTTTTAACTTCTCAGCCAATGTATTTCGATATGGTATTTTATCTGTCTTTTGTTTAAATATAAAGATGCTTATTATAATACAAGCAATAGCAAATAAAGGTACTATATAGAATACAACATCTTGTTTATCATTTTTAATGTCGAGAAAAACGGCTTTGTCTTTAATGCTAAAAATAACTCCAGCAAATAAAATTTGTCCCACAAGTAGCGCCGGATGGATAATTTTCATTGACTTTAAAATAGCCTTTGGGGTTTGCTGGATAGATTTATCATTATTCATTCTTAACACAGGTTTAGTGATGCAGTATAGTGATATTTTTTGAAGATAAATAGAGTTTTTTTACCCCTCCCAGTCTAAATATAAGTCTGCACATTTGGATCGATCTTATCCGTATAAATACCAGGCTGGATGATCACAAAGTGGATCAGACTGGATTCGTCCTTCACACGGTTGCGGATGCGCGAAATGGCTTCGTTGATCTGTCCAGTATCCAGGTTTGGATTAAATGCAACGATGAGCATGAGCAGGATCTCGCTTGGCGACTGATAGGTTGACAGGATATGCATCAGCTTTAATACATCGGCATCATGCTCCACGATCTGGGCTATCCGGGCTTTGGTTTCTTTCCTTATCCCCTCGCCCATTAATAAGCTGCGGCTTTCGCGTGCCAGTATTATAGATACACCAATGAGTAGCAAACCCACCAGCAAGGAGGCCACACCATCCAGGTAATTTAAATGATACCTATGCCCCACAAATAAGCAGATCATCACGATGAATAAACCAATCACTGCCGCACCATCCTCAAACAATACCAGGAAAGTTGATGGATCTTTACTATTGGTGATAGCCTGCCACCAGGTTTGGTCGCCACGTAATTTGTTAAACTCCTTTGCCGATATAATGAATGATGTACCCTCAAACACAACAGATGAGCATAATACTACGTAGCTCCAGGTAGGATTGCCGGGCATATCAGGATGTATAATGTGGGTAATACCCTGATAAATGGATACCCCGCCACCCAAACCAAAGATAAGTATAGATACGATGAACGAATAAAAATACAACTCCTTACCGTAACCAAAGGGGTGCCTGGCATCGGGCTTTTTTTTACTTTGATGTAAACCAAGCAATAGCAACAGCTGGTTTACGGTATCAACCAGCGAATGAACCCCCTCGGCAATCATGGCGGCGCTGTTGCTTACCATGCCTGCAATAAATTTGGTAACCGCTATGAGCAGGTTTGCCGCCAGCGCACTATAAATTGATTTATTTGATGATGCCATATCATAAAACCAAAGTGATTTTTGGGCATATTTGTTTGGAAGAAAAAAAAACCAAATAAACCATTCATTATCAGCACCATAAATCTTAATATCGTTAATTAATCAAAACATTCCGCATTTCGTCATGTTCTCATAATAGTTAATTTCTAAAACATCTAAAGAAAAACGTTATGAAAAATTTAAGATTAACAGCTGCAGCTATTGCACTGACATTTGTCTGCTCAGTTGTTTTTGCAGGCAATCATAAAGCTGGTGATCAGCAAAAAGCAAGTGGGTTAAATATTAAAAAAACGGTGATGGTTACGGATACTATTCCTGATAAAAAGAAGAAGAAAACGCCTAAAACCCCAGCCCCGAGTCCAACACCAGCGCCGGCCCCAACGCCTACACCTACGGACCCAACACCGAGTCCGACTCCAACACCGAGTCCAACCCCTACGCCTACACCCGATCCTAATCCGGCACCAACACCACCTTCGCCTTCGCCTACGCCAAGTCCAACACCAACACCAACACCAACACCAAGCCCAACACCTACGCCAAGCCCTTCACCAACACCAACACCACCTTCACCAACTACACCTACACGTCCCGGTAATTAAACCGGCTTTAGGTTAATATAAATGTAAAAAGCCTCCTGATACAGATCAGGAGGCTTTTTACATTTTAAAACAAGGTACACCCTTATTCTACCGGCCCTGCCATGAGGCTTCGCCTAAAAAAGTATTTATCTCAATTCAACTTCAATATATGCCGACAGCTAAAAACCGCCGTTTAGTTACTTACAAAAGTATAGGGTAAATTGGTGAACGTACCCAATAAAACCTGTTGTATCTCAATAGATACAATATTGCCATCGCTATCATAATTTACTTTTTTGGCAGTAAAGGAATAGGTACCGGTTATTAGGTTTTTGGTTGTGTCAATAGCGGTTATAATCACCGAACCTGAGCTGGGTTCAACAACACCAACCTGGGTATAATCATATCCGCCGCCAGGCTGCAGTTGGTAGGTAAAATATTTTAATACTACGTTGGTGGTAGCATCAACTTTATAAGTAGCTAAAGTAAAATCATTGGTATTGGTACTGTTTGGTATAGTTACACTGATACTCACCCTTTGATCAGTGGCAGTGCCAACAACGGTAAAAGTTTTGGTTTTAGCAGCATTATTATAAGTAATTGCGGCACTTACGGTATCGGGATTCCATGCAGTACCATTGATATTTGCAGACAGGATCTTATCAGAAATTGTAGAAGCAGTGGTAGTTACGTCCTTTTTACAGCTTTGAATACATATAGCTGATAAAAGCAACAGCATCATTAGTTGAGTTTTCTTCATATATAAATTTTATGCAAATAACGCTCTTTACGAAGTAATAATTACAACCAAAGTTACTTTTTTCACATATTTTAACATTATGCTTTTACAGCCTATGCAATATGTATGCTGTATTTATTAAACAATTGATTTTATTTAAGCATATTAGACCTAAAAATTATCAAGCATGATTAACGTAAACGAATATTTTGAAGGTGCTGTTAAATCCCTGGGCTATACTACCGCTCAAGGACGCTCAACCATTGGTGTTATTGAAAAGGGAGAGTATGAATTTGGCACATCGAGCCACGAAACTATGACCATTATTGAGGGACAAATGGAGGCTTTATTGCCTGGCGAACAGGATTGGCAAACATTTACCGGCGGACAATCATTTGAGGTTGAAGCCAATACTTCATTTAAAGTAAAAACCACAGTGCAAAGCTCATACCTTTGTAAATACAGGTAAGATTTGTCTGAACCTTGATTCGCAGGATTAAGGGATTGACCTGATTTTTTTCTTAAATTCACACGTTGTCAAGCTGAACAAGGTGAAGCATCTGCTCATCAGGATGACAACTTTCTTTAAAATAAAAAAAGCCTCATTTGTAATTATAGGGTCAATGAGGTATCTAATAATAAAATACATCAATACCAATAATTAAAACAAATGGATACTTCACTTATTACAACCAGCACCGCCTTAGAGGGTTATCATGTAGTTAAACATTTAGGCGTGGTACGCGGTATTACTGTACGCAGCCGTAGCGCGCTCGGTAACATAGCGGGTGGGTTTCAATCGCTTTTTGGAGGCAGGCTTTCCATTTATGTTGAGCTTTGCGAAAATGCCCGTGAAGAGGCTTACCAGCTTTTGATACAACACGCGCAGGCATTAGGCGCCAATGGTATTATCAACATGCGTTATGATGCCAATGAAGTTATGCAGGGCATAACCGAAGTACTGGCCTACGGTACAGCAGTTGTGGTTGAAAAAGCTTAAACTATTGTAAAGCTATAAAATAAACCGGCCGTATCATAAATCAAATGATACGGCCGGTTTATTTTGTAGCTAATTTAGGATAGTTTGACAGGGAAATTAATTGACTGCAATTTTACCGGTATAAATAACAACTGTGCTATTAGCCTTAAAAGAGCGGGTAGCCGTTATTGTTAAAGAGGTGTTACCTGATTGTAGCGCACTGAATTCCCAGGTATCTGTTCCAAAATCTCCCGTCAAATTGGTATTTGCCGGAGGGGTGTGGGTATGCCGCTTTAGGCTGAGTACAGCGGGATCATATTGCGGTGTATCAAATGTATAACCGCCATCGCCCGGATTTCCAAGATCGACTTTAAGGGTTTGACCCTGTGCCAGGCTAATGCTTTTTCCATTATCAGCTCCGTTAACTTGTACATATGGTAAATTTACATGCTGTCCTTTCTGGCAAGATGAGATAGAAACGGCAAATGCGAGGAACATTAAAATAAGGATAGGTTTGCTTTTCATGCTTTTTTGAATTATTGTGATGGTTTAACTATCCATTAACGGGATTTAAAGTATATTACGCAAAGTCAGCGCAATGTGTAACACATTGTAAAACAAATATAAGCCCTATAATAGTGGTGCGTTGATAACACCGATCACGGGCTAAAGGGCAAAAAATACACGGCTGTTTGCATTTTTGGAGGGCTTTCCGTTCTATGATAGAAACTAATGGCTCTGGCCTTGTGGCGGACATTCCTTATTCTTCTTTTTTGCAACGACTTGCACTACTTTTGTTTTCATGTTTGTTCTCCTTTCTTCATTTTTGATAATAGTTACGCATTCCTTTCTGTTCACTTCCTGCAATTCTCGTGCGAGGTCCTTCATTTCGAGAGAATGGTAAATCACCAGGAATAAATTCAGGGCAATCAAGCTCCATAATTTCAGTTTACGCTTCCAGCCTCGGCTTCGGTTTTCGCCTACGACTTTATACCTGCAAATTTAAGGTACAAATTTGGTTTGTCAACCGTTATCAAAAAAACAAATGCTTAGCCATCGATTCCGCGCTTTAATAAGCACCATGCCCCGTCAGATCCAAGCGATGGGTGATCTTATGTTCCGTAACCGGCCGGAACGACAAATGCTCATAAACTAAAGCAGCAGCCGGGTTCTCCGTGAAAAGCGTTAATACTTTAAAATGTCTGCTGGCCGTGTTGATGATGTGCCTGAGCAACTGTTTGCCATAACCTTTGTTCCTGAACTCCGGCAGGATAAACACATGCCTGACCCGTCCCGCCAGTTCATCGTTCAAATAAGGATCGCGGCTAAGCCCCCCAATTCCCACAAGTTGGCCATTAACCAAGATCTGCCAAAGTCCTTCTCCCTTATCGGAAAACCTTTGCTTTCCGGAATGCCATTCATCTATCGTACGCTGAACGAATAGGAAGCCTTCGGCATCGGCCCTCCCAGCCAGGCCTGCCAGTTTGTAAATATCGGTTTCTGAAATGCTGATGATGCTTACCATACCAGTTAAATTAACAAAATTAGGATTTCTGCCGGATTTTTAAGTATGAGCCTAAGGCAGTTTTGGCGATCAGTTTTCCTGTAGTTCGTCCAGAGTCAACGGAATTAACTTTCTTGGCTTCAGATAGGTGAATAACACAATCAGTAAGGTTAGCCCGCCGCCGAACAGTACCGCTGGTATGGTGCCCAGGCACCCGGCAACCAGGCCAGACTCTACATTCCCCAGTTCGGCAGAAGAATTGATGAACATGGAATTAACAGCTGCCACTCTTCCGCGCATCTCTTCCGGCGTAAGTAATTGCATAAGCATTCCCCGGATCACGATACTGATGCTGTCAAAAGCACCCTGGGCAAAAAGGAACAGTAGTGAAAGAATATAGTAATGCGACAATCCGAAGGCAATAACCGAAGTTCCAAAACCGACGATGGACAGCAACAAGTTGCGCCAGGGCCTCCCTGTCGGCGGGTATTTGAGCAAAAGCGGCATCATCATGACGGCGCCTAACGCCGATGCCATCCGCATTGTACCGAGTCCTGCTGCGCCAACTTTCAAAATATCGATCGCATATACCGGCAGCAGCGCCATAACACCGCCAAACAGTATCGAAAAAAGATCCAATGTCATCGTATATAACATGATCTTATTCCGGAATACAAAACGCAGCCCGGCTGTGAAATTAGCCTACTGGTCTTCCTGTTTGCT
>Ga0193717_1002148_pt1 | contig 11534 bp, 7 predicted proteins | sample U2c2metaG_FD_145900 | JGI IMG/M metagenome (GOLD analysis project Ga0193717, IMG submission 145900) | Soil microbial communities from a riparian zone of the East river system, Colorado, United States - U2c2 | ecosystem: Environmental > Terrestrial > Soil > Riparian zone | place: USA: East River...
CGCAGTATGCCGAGGGGGTGGTGCCACCGTACTACGACAGTATGATTGCGAAGCTGATCTGTCATGGCAAGGACCGCGAAGAGGCGATGAACAAGATGCAGCGCGCGCTGTCGCAGTTCGTGGTGCAGGGGATTCATACGACGATCCCAATGCATCAGAAGATCTTTGCGGATGAGGAGTTCCGGTTGGGCAAGTTCGACACGAAGTTCATGGAACGGTTCTTCGAACGCCAGAAGAATAGTAAGGGCTAGGCGCGTGCGTTCTCTTAGACTGCCCAGACTTTATCCAATTCTGGATGCAGGGGTGCTTGCGGCGCGAGGGGTTGGGGTGGAGGAGTTTGCAAAAGCCCTTCTGGATGCGGGCGCGACTCTGTTGCAGTACCGGGACAAGAATGGAACCCCACAGGACGTGCTGCGGAATGCGGCGCTGATTCAAGGATTGCTTTCTGGACGCGAGTGCAGTCTGATCATGAATGACCGGGCCGATCTGGCCGTGCTCGCCGGATGGGACGGTGTGCATGTGGGCCAGGGCGATCTATCCCCGGAGGATGCGCGCCACGTCGTGGGTCCGACGCGATTGATCGGTGTCTCTACCCATACGCAGGAGCAGGTCCGCCTCGCTGAGCTGAGCGATGCGGACTACATAGCAATAGGGCCGATCTTTGCCACGAGCACAAAGGCAGACGCAGAGCCGGTGATTGGACTGGAAGGCGTGCGGCGGGCCAAGGCGCTAACGACAAAGCCATTGGTCGCGATCGGCGGAATCACCCGAGCGAATGCGCGGAGCGTGGTCGATGCCGGGGCGGATTCTGTGGCGGTCATCAGCGAGCTGTTGGTGGAAGGGGCGGCGGTCGAAAAGGTCGTTGGAGACTTTCTCGATCTTTTACGGTAGAAATGACGGAACGTGAATAGTGTAAACAAGACAATAGCAGCTCCCTCGGCGCCGCAGTTTGTGCAGGGGATGGGGCTTTTTTCCGCGACAGCGATCGTGATGGGATCGATGATCGGGTCGGGTATCTTTATCGTCTCGGCGGATATGTCGCGGTCGCTGGAGTCGCCGGCGCTTCTGATTGCGGCGTGGCTGGTGACGGCGGTAATGACCATCATCGGGGCTCTCAGCTATGGCGAACTTGCTGCGATGATGCCGAAGGCAGGTGGGCAGTATGTTTACCTCCGCGAGTCGCTGGGGCCGCTCTGGGGATTTCTATACGGGTGGACACTATTCCTGGTGATCCAGACGGGCACGATTGCCGCGGTGGGCGTCGCATTCGGAAAGTTCCTGGGCGTGTTCTTCCCATCCGTGAGCGCGCAGAACTGGCTTTGGCATATCGGGCATGTTCCGGCGTGGCACGTGGGGCCGATGGTGCTGGGGAACATGGACATTGGTCTGAATACGGCCAATCTCGCCGCAATTATCATCATCGTTCTGCTGACAGTCCTGAATACGATGGGCGTGAAGATGGGCGCGGCGGTGCAGAACCTGTTTACGTCGGCGAAGGTGCTGGCGTTGGCTGTGGTGGTACTGGTCGGAGTTCTGGTAAAGGATCCGGCCGCGATGGCGGCTAACTTCGGTGCGGGTTGGCACAACTTCTGGGCAGGCGCAGGCTGGCATGCCCTCCATGCGGCACAGGCGGGAGTGACCACTGGAGACTATGTAGGTCTGTTCACCATCCTCGCGATCGTGCAGGTGGGCTCACTGTTCAGCGCGGATGCGTGGAACAACGTCACGTTTACGGCGGGGGAGATCAAGAATCCGAAGCGGAATCTGCCCTTGTCACTGGTGATTGGAACCGGCGTCGTGCTGCTGCTGTACATCCTCTGCAACTTCGTCTACCTGAGCGTGCTTCCTCTGGCAGGCGATCCGGCGGCAGGGACGATCGCGGGGAGGGGAGTTCAGTTTGCCACCGAAGACCGGGTGGCGACAGCAGTGATGGAACGCGCCTTTAGCGGCTACGGTGCGAAGCTGATGGCCGCGGCCATTCTGATCTCGACCTTCGGATGCGTGAATGGGATGCTGCTGGCGGGGGCGCGCGTGTACTACGCGATGAGCCGCGATGGGCTGTTCTTCAAGTCTGTCGGAAAGCTGAGCGAGCGGTCGAAGACGCCGGTGAACTCCCTGTGGGTGCAGTGCCTGTGGACCTGCCTGCTTTGCCTGTCGGGAAGCTATGGACAGCTTCTGGATTACGTAATCTTCGCAGTGTTGATCTTCTACATTTTGACCATTGCCGGGCTGTTTGTGCTGCGGCGCACACGTCCGAATGCGGTGCGGCCATATAAAGCGCTCGGCTATCCTCTGTTGCCAGGTCTGTATATCGTGATGGCGACGTGGATTTGTGTCGTACTATTGCGTTACAAACCCCAATATACGTGGCCGGGTCTGATCATTGTTCTGCTTGGTGTGCCGGTGTATATGGTGTGGAAGCGGCAGGGAACTGCCGCGATAGTTGATGTGGCTGATTGGGAAGCGACCGGGACCTAAAGGAGAACGAACAAACGATGTCGATGCTGTTTGCAAAGAAGTCAATGGATGTACTGCTGGCCGAGGCTAAGGCTGAGGGCGAGGGGACGTTGGAGCGGTGCCTTGGGCCGTTCCAGCTGACAGCTCTTGGGGTCGGTGCCGTCATTGGCGCAGGCATCTTTGTACTGAGCGGTCTGGGTGCGCACTATGCCGGACCGGGGTTGATGCTCTCCTTCGTGTTGAGCGGTCTGGGATGCGCGTTCGCGGGACTCTGCTATGCGGAGTTCGCGGCGATGATTCCGCTGGCGGGTTCCGCCTATACCTATGCCTATGCGACGCTGGGCGAGCTGATCGCCTGGATCATCGGCTGGGACCTGACGCTGGAATACGCTATGGGCGCAAGTACGGTGAGCTCGGGCTGGTCGAATCACTTCATCGAGTTGATGAGCATAGCGCATATCAATTTTCCCCTTTGGCTTGCCTATGACCATTGGACCGGGCTGGGCGTGGCCGTGGATACGGTCGGACGGCAGATCATGGCGTCGACCTATACGACGCTCGTACCAGGGTCGCTGGACTATATTGCTCAGCTTGGTGCTCTCAAGGCGGCACCTACAGCGGAGATGATGGCGCGAGCGCATCAGGTGCTGGGCGCGCCGGTACTGTTCGGGCATGAGATTGGAATCAATCTTCCGGCGTTCCTGATTGCGCTGGTTGTGACAACGGTGCTCGCAATCGGAATCAAGGAGTCCGCGAAGTTCAACACGTCGATTGTGGTCGTGAAGGTTGCGGTGGTCCTGTTTGTCCTCGGGCTTGGCTCGAAGTACGTAAGCCATGCGAACTGGGGTCATGACTGGCACACGTTTGCTCCGCATGGGTTTGGGGGCATCGGCGCCGGAGCGGCTTACATCTTCTTCGCGTACATCGGCTTCGACGCAGTCTCGACAACAGCCCAGGAGGCGAAGAACCCACAGCGAGATCTTCCGATCGGGATCATCGCGTCGCTGGCGGTCTGCACGCTTCTGTACATAGGTGTTGCGGCCGTCCTGACGGGCATGGTGCCGTGGCAGCAGGTGAACATCGAAGCGCCGATTGCGCGAGCGTTTGCCGATCGCAACCTGGGATGGGCGAGCGACATCATCACGCTGGGCGCGCTGGCTGGACTTACATCGGTGATGCTGGTGATGTTGCTGGGGCAGACGCGTGTGCTGTATGCCATGGCAACCGATGGATTGCTTCCGAAGAAGTTCTTCGCTGAAGTACATCCGAAGTTCAGGACGCCGTTCAAGAACACCTTCCTGGTTGGAACGCTGGCAGGAATCGTCGGGGCACTTACGCCTATCGACGATATCGGCAAGATGGTGAATATCGGAACGCTGCTGGCATTCGTCATCGTCTGCATCGCGATTATGATTCTGCGGCGGACTGATCCGGATAAGTCGAGGCCGTTCCGTACGCCCTGGGTTCCGTTCGTGCCAATGATGGGCATCCTGTTCAACGGCTACATGATGGTGAAGCTGGGATGGCTGAATTGGGCGCGGCTGATCGTCTGGCTGGGCATCGGCCTGATTGTCTACTTCACCTATAGCGTGAAGCACAGCAGGGTAAGGCTAACGGCCAAAGGCCTGCAGGAATAGGCTAAAGGTACTGAAAGGGGAGACGCCCGGCTACGGTTGGGCGTCTCTGCGTTCGGTTGCTGTCGTAGCCTGTTGGGGCAGGATGGGCATGACAACAGTGTTTGCGGCGGTGGGATCGTCGCGCAGTCGAAGGTAGAAGCCAGTCTTGCTGGGGCGAGGCAGCGAGAGAGCGGTGCCGACAAAGCCCTCGGGAACGTCGGTGGGCGCGGTGAAGTCGGCGTCGGTGGCGATCTTGTCTATGAGATAGAGGTCGGTGCCAGTCAGGGTGCAGGCGTTGGCCGCTTCAGGGGGGCAGTGGAGGTCCTTGAGAGAGGGAAGACGGACCAGGGTGACAAGGGAGAGCCAGTCGCCGGCGATTCCATCCGGAGAGACAGCTCGGAGGCTCAGAGGGCCGTAGGCGGAGGTGCCGAAGGACTTGAGCGGATCCAGCGTGGCCAGGATGGTGTGGGGGTTCTGCAGGACAAGAGTGCCTGTGGCTACGCTGAGAACGGTGTGAAGCGATTCGTCGGCGTTGCTGATCTCAATCTGCCCTGTGCGAGGAAAGGGAGTGGAGGAGCGCAGCGAGAAGGTGAGCTGCTGGTTCACCGGCAGGTCGTCCTGATTAGCAAGATGGATGGGCGAGTTGCTCGCCTGGCCTATGCTTTTGCTGAGAAGAGAGACGGAAGGGCGCGGCGCGGCGATGGTAACCGGAAGGGTGAGACTGCGGCCGTCCTTAAGGGTGAACGCCGCCGTGAGCTTATCGCCAGATCGAAATTTAGGAGCCTCGGCATTTGGCGGAAGCGCAAGCTGGAGGGTAGAGTTTGAACCTCCCGTAGAACCTGTGGCGGAGTCTGGATTAGCCGGAACAGGAGTGAAGGTGAGACCGCTGAGCGAGAGTTGTTGGACCTGATCGAGACTCGTGCCAGTGAGGGTGGCAGTTGTGTCGCCGGCGTGGATTTGGAGAGAGGCCAGCCGTGCAGGTTCGGAGTAGGTTTGGGCAGCGACGGTGTCGGTCTTGGACTCGCCAAATTGGCGAACGGAGAGATGAAGGTCGTCGGGATCAAACGACTGAAGTGGAACTGTGACATCGACGAGATGGGGCTTGTCGGCCAGCTTCCATTGGGTTTTTATCTGTTTCCCGGACGCATTGTCCAGTGTGATGTTTTGAATGCACGCGGTTCCCGAGGAGGTCAGCGAGAGGTGGTTTTCGCGGCCCGCGATCAGGATGTCGTCTGCGGCGAGCTTCCAATCTTTGCCCGGGGTGTCCTGTAGCTGCAGGGTTGGGCCGGTGAAGGCATCAAAGCCCCAGAAGCCGCTGACCGTTCCCGTGACGGTGTTGCTACGCGGCGCGGCGGGTACAGACGAAGGAGCCGCGGATGGGTTCGGTGAAGGGGAAGATGGATCGGATTCATCCGAGGCGGTGGGCAGCACTTTGCGTTTGGCGACATGCGCGAGCACGAGCCCACCCTGAAACGCGTCGGGCTGAAGCGGGATATCGGTGTTCTGGGCGGTTCCGTTGATGTGCAGGGTGAGGTCATGCGCGAAGGCGGTGGAGAAGACGAGCGGAGCGCCCTCGACCGGCAGAACCAGCGAAGGCTTGAGGAGGCAGCTGACCTCCTTGGGGTCTGCGGGCCGCAAGGGCGGCGGAACGGAGACCTGAATCGCGGGAAGCCCGATGACGATGACGGACTTGGGATTGTTGAAGGAGGGTGGAGTATTGAGGCGGAGGTTCAGACTCTCGCCATCGGGGAAGGCGATGGCGGGAATGTACTGGTAGTGCGCGGTATGGAGGCCGCTCATGACGCGAACAAGATCGACCACAGCGCCCACGTAGGCGCTGTACAGGCCTCCGCCGGCAAGTCCCGTGGAGCTGGCAGCGTTGATCAGGTCGGAGTTGGAGCCACTGGTGAGGGTGGCGACGACGGTCTGGCCATGTCCGTCATCCAGGAGGCTCTGGGTGCCCGTCTGGGTCAGGCAGTTGTACTGCATATCGACTGGCCGCTGAAAGCACTCGTCGTTGGGCTTCAGGTTGAGGGTGCGAGCGAGCAAGCTAGAGTGTTGCAGCAGCGCCTTCGGGTCGGACGGTGGAACGAGGCGCATGGAGGCCAGGTACTTTTCAATGCGGGCCTGTTCGAAGCCGGCTTCGGCGAGGTCCTGGGAGGCGCGTACAAAGATGCCGGGACGTCCGCGTACCGTGGAGCGCAGCGTGCCGAAGTCTCCTCCGGTTTCGGGCGCAAGAAACAGGATGGCCTGCTGGGCCTCATCAGGGACGGTGATGGTTACGCCCTCTTCACGAACCTTGCGCTCCCACGTCGGGATCCTGATGAACCATTTTTCGGGTGGCGGGTTGGTGGTGCCGCGGAGGAAGGCAGCGACGAGGAGGTAATGGACGGATTGGGTGGGCGGGAGGTCTGCGTGCAGCCAGACCTTGTCCCCCGCCTGGAGATTGGGGACCGAGGCGATGGGCAGGGTCTTGCCAGCGCGCGTGACGTGGACCTCAACCTTGGGACCGGCGAGGTCAAAACGAGCGGCCTGCGCCTGCAACAGAGGGCAAGCGAGGAGGAACGCAGTGAAAATGCCAGCGGCGCGCAGGCGGCCGGGAAACTTTACCATCATTCCATTTTAGACGGCTGAAGATGATCTCGGGTGTCCACGGTACGAAGGGTGTGCTGTTCGCTACTGCTGGCCTCGAGTGCGAGTGGAACGATGATCGCCTGCGATGACACCGTCGCGTATGGTGATGATTCGATGGGCGAATTCGGCGATGTCGGGCTCGTGGGTGACGACGATGATGGTATTGCCCTTGGCGTGGAGCTCGTCGAACAGCGCCATGATCTCGTCACCGGTCTTCGAGTCTAGGTTTCCGGTAGGCTCATCAGCGAGGATGATCGAGGGCTTGTTCACCAGGGCGCGGGCAATCGCCACGCGCTGGCGCTGACCGCCGGATAGCTCGTTTGGCTTGTGCATCATGCGGGAGCCCAGGTTCACGGACTCAAGCACTGCCTTGGCTCGCTCGGTACGCTCGGCGGCGGGGGTACCGTTGTAAATCAGCGGCAGCTCGACATTGTGGAGCGAGGTGGCGCGGGCCAGCAAATTAAAAGTCTGAAAAACGAAGCCGATCTCCTTGTTGCGGATGCGGGCGAGCTCGTCGTCGTTTAGCTCGGAGACATCGTGGCCGTTGAGCCAGTACTTGCCCTGAGAGGGCGAATCGAGGCAGCCGATAAGGTTCATCAGCGTCGATTTGCCGGAGCCGGACGGGCCCATGATGGCAACATACTCATTGTGCCGGATGCGCAGGTTGACGCCGCGGAGGGCATGGACCTGCTGATCTCCCATCTCGTAGGTCTTCCAGAGATTGTCGGTGACGATGACATCGCCATCTGAGGGGCCTGAGGCGTTGGTGACTGTGGGATCAACTGCGGTTTCGATAGCCATCCGGATCTCCGGTTCGTACAGATTTGAGGATAGTACGTTTAAGCTGACGAGATGGTTCCCTGGCAGTAGCCCGCATCCACCCCTTAGTCAAGGCGTAGCGGGCAGTGCCTTGCGACGATCTTACGACTTATCCGCGTCTCCGGTTGACTCCGGAGTGTTATCTTTTTTGACGACCGTGCCGCTCTTTAGTGCGCGCAGAATCTTGTAACGTCCCGTAACGATCTCATCACCCTCTTTGAGGCCGCTCAGCACCTCGATGTCCGTTGCTCCGGTGACGCCCGTGGTAACGGGAACAAAGGTGGCGCGGAGTCTCTTCCTGTTCTTGCTGTCGGATTGTAGTAAATAGACGCCCTGGACGGATGGGGTCTTGGCTGCGGGGGTGGTCTGGGCCTGTGCAGATCCCGAGGAGGGCTTGCCGGCGTTGGCCGCGAAGGCCTTCTCGGCGGAGACGCTGCGCTGAACCAGAGACTGGATCGGAATATTCAGGGTGTTGACCTTGTGAGCTGTGGTGATCTTCGCGGTGGCGGAGAGGCCGGGGCGGAGTTCTTCCGAAGGAGTATCGAGGGTGACGACGACCTTGAAGTCCTTGGCCTCCTCTGTGCCGGTGGTGCTCTGCGTCGTCGAGAGGCCGGTGGTGCGCAGCAGTGCCTGATCGCCGACCTCGGTGACGTGGCCCTTGAAGATGCGCCCCGGCAGGGCATCGACGGTAACATCTGCAGGTTGGTCCATGCGAACGTTTACGATGTCGGTCTCATCCACTTTGACCTCGGCGGTGATGACGGACATATCAGCTAGCGTCATGATGGTGGAGCCGCCGGCATTTTGGATTCCGACGACTACGGTCTCCCCCTCGCGGACGGGCACGTTGGTGACGAGGCCATCGAAGGGTGCGCGGCTGACCGTCTTATCCAGAGAATCGTAGTTGGCCCGTTGGCTGGCGACGGCCTGGTTGACGTGGGCGCGCTGCGAGGCGGTCTGGGCAAGTGCCTGAGCTAGAGCAGCTTGGCGCTGAGCCAACGTGGCGGAGGCCATGTCGAAGGCCGCTTTTTTGGCGTCGAAGTCCTGCTTCGCTATCAGCTTTTCCTTGTAGAGAGACTCCGCACGCTCAAAGTCCAGCCTCTTCTGCTCGAGGTCGGCCTTTCCCTGGGCGATGTTCGCTTCAGCGGTCTTCTCGGCGGCGAGAAGGCTATTGACGTCCGTCTGAGAGGAGGCAATAGCAGCTTGCTGGGCTGCGACGGTCGCCGTTGGCTGGACGTTCTCGACCGTCGCCAGAATGGTTCCGGCTTTGATGTGGTCGCCCTCTTTCACGTTGAGATGGGTGATCCGTCCGAAGGCGGTGGCGCCGACGTTCACGTAGGTCTTTGGCTTGATCTGGCCTGTGCCGTTGACGATGGAGACGAGATCTTGGCGCGTCACTTTGCTGGTCGCGACCTTCGTAACGGAGGACCGGCCGTGAAGGATGGAACCAACGATGATGCCTCCCAGAACCAGGACGGCGACGACAATTAGAACAATCTTCTTCGCGCTCATTGCTGCTTTCTTTGCGACCGCCAGTACCCGGGGCGGCGCATCATGGAAAGTTTTTGATCTGTCTGATAGACATTACGGAGATGAAACGTCTAACGTTCCGTAAGCCCTCAGTTTGCGTCGCAAACCGCCGTTCCCTGAGGGTTCGACGAGTGTTTGCGGGTAATTGTTTAAGTGCAGAAGATAATATCAGGGTCCGAGTATGATTCAACCGCTTGTCCCGGGGATATAACCGCTTTACAATGAGATTTGGCATCAGGAGTGCACCCCTCACTATGACGACGTCGCGGCATCTTGTATCTGGAACGGCTCTACTCTTTCTGGCTATGGTAGGAGCACGTGCATTACCGGCTCAGGATACGAACAGCGCGCCTGCGACTCAAGAGCCCGATGGCGTGACCAGAGGCCCCGCTACGGAAGAGAAGCCCGACCCCCTGAAGCGGAAGCTGAGCGACAAAGAGAAATTTGCACAGCAGAAGGCTCTGAAGGGCGAGTTGCACGGAACCTACAAGGTCTGGCTCGATCAGGACGTTCGCTGGATCATCACCGATCAGGAGATGCAAGCTTTTAAGCATCTCAGCAACGACGAAGAGCGAGATCAGTTCATCGAGCAGTTCTGGCTGCGTCGAAATCCTAATCCGGACTCGCCGGAAAATGAGTTCAGGGAAGAGCACTACGCCCGCATCGCATACGCGAACGAGCACTTTGCCGCGGGTAAGCCGGGATGGAAGACCGACCGCGGCCACATCTATATTGCGTACGGCAAGCCGGACAGCATTGAGTCTCATCCCAGTGGCGGCAGCTACCAGCGGCCGATGGAAGAGGGTGGCGGCAATACCTCCACCTATCCCTTTGAGACCTGGCACTATCGCTATCTGGAAGGCGTGGGCGATAACATCGATATCGAGTTTGTCGACAGCTGCATGTGCGGCGACTACCACATGACCATTGACCGTTCGGAGAAGGATGCTCTCAAGCACGTTCCCGGCGCAGGTGCGACGCTCTACGAGCAGCAGGGCCAAGCAACCAAGGCGGATCGTTTCTCCGGCGGCGGCCTGGAGCAGCTTGGCACGGGCCCAATGTCGCAGCAGAACCAGAGCAAGCAGTTCGACCGGTTGGATCGCATGGCAAAGCTGATGGCTCCGCCAGTGATCAAGTTCAAGGATCTGGAGTCGTTTATGGCGACCTCCAAGATTCTGACCGGGCCGCCCTTCCTCTTTGACGTCCGGACCGACTATGTGAAGGTGACGAACGAGACGATCCTGGTGCCGCTGACGCTGCAGATCAGAAATAAGGACATCACATTCACCAATAAGGATGGTGTCGCTCTGGGTACGGTGAACATCCTGGGCCGCGTGTCGAACCTGAACCACAAGCCGATCCAGACATTTGAAGACACCGTAACCGTCCAGGTCCCAAGCGAGCTGCTGGCCCGGACACAGAACAATGTCTCGGTCTACTGGAAGTCCTTGCCCCTCCGTCCAGGCTTGTACAAGGTCGATATCGTGATCAAGGATGTCAATAATCCCGATCATATCGGGACCTGGAGACGCAGCGTCAACGTTCCGAAGTATGACGACGACAAGCTGTCGGCATCGTCCCTTATCCTTGCGGACCAGATGGAGCGAGTGCCGTCCAAGGACATTGGAGCAGGAAACTTCGTGATCGGAAACACACGAATTCGCCCCCGCGTCCCATCAGGGATCGCCGCGCCGGTCACCTTTCACCGTGCTCAGAGCTTGAACTTCTGGATGCAGGTGTATAACCTCGGTATCGACGACAAGAGCAAGCAGAACGGCGCGACGATCGACTACCAGGTTGTGAACATGACCACGAACCAGACCGTATTGCAGACGCAGGAGCTGACGTCGAAGACGAATCCGAATTCGGATCAGGTCACGCTGGAGAGATCAATGCCGCTGGCAAGCCTGCAGCCCGGAAAATACCAGATCACCATCAAGGTCAACGATGGAGTATCGAAGCAGCAGATCGCAGAATCTGCGCCATTTGTAGTCGACTAGGCCAATGCTCAAGTAAGGAGGTACGGTTACGCGAATACGGACATGCGATAACCGGCCTTTGCAGCAGCCTCTAAACGCGGATCCTTCGTTTTATGGGCGCGTTGATTCAGGAGAGCTTTCTCGCCCAGGTGTTAAAACTGTGCAACAAACCCAGGTGAAAATCGCGTTTCTGGCCTTGGTGCTGACGATGGCGGCTTCAGGTAGAGCTGTGGGCCCGCCAGCAGCGGTTTCAGGCGAGGTTCGCGATGCGCAGGGTGTGGCGCAGATGGGAGCCCTGGTTCAGATTCTGGCTCAGAACTCCGTGATGGTGGGAACGGCAGTTACCGATCTCCGCGGGCGCTATCTGATAGCGAACCTTGTTCCTGGAAGGTACGAGGTGCGTGCGACTGCGGCCCTCTTCGTGCCCGCCTTACGGGGAAATCTTCAGCTCCGGCCGGGAGCGAAGGCTGTTGTCAATCTCACGTTGACTGCGCTCTTC
>Ga0193717_1002149_pt1 | contig 11533 bp, 9 predicted proteins | sample U2c2metaG_FD_145900 | JGI IMG/M metagenome (GOLD analysis project Ga0193717, IMG submission 145900) | Soil microbial communities from a riparian zone of the East river system, Colorado, United States - U2c2 | ecosystem: Environmental > Terrestrial > Soil > Riparian zone | place: USA: East River...
CCGTCGCCATATCTCTAAGATCTCTCTCCCAACTTTGCTACGCCAAGAGCCACCATCGACTCTTCAAAATCTCTTCAAAACTCTCGTCATTCTGAGCGAAGCGAAGAACCCCCGCTTCTTGCTCTTGTCTCTTCCCTAGCTCCTGCCGTGCCTCTGTTCTTGCCATTTACTGTTTTAAGTTCTTGCCGTCGCTGTTTGTAAGTTCTTGCCGTCATCCTGACCTGAGCTTGTCGAAGGGGAAGGATCTCGAAGGTCTTTCTTAGCCACAACTGTCAGATCCTTTTGATAACCAACTCTCCCGCTCTCGCCGTTGCCTGTTCTTGCCGTCATCCTGAGGTAGGCCGAGGCCTTAGCCCTGGGGTATGCCTTTCCTCTCCCAGCCAAACTACTCAGCAACCTGATCCGGATTCGTCGCTATTCTCACCAGCGCCGGCCGCAGCAGCTTATCGCGAATCCTGTATCCCCGCCGAATCTCCTCCAGCACCTGGTGGTCCGGAAACTCCTTGGTTTCGATGCTGCCCAAAGCCTCATGGATTCTGGGGTCGAACTGCGCCCCAACCGTCTCCACCGGCACCACATTCAGCCCCTTCAGGGCGTCCTCCATCTGTTTGAGGATTAGCTCCACGCCGGCCCGCAGCTGCTCGGCAGTTCCATCCGCCTTCAGCGCCAGCTGAAAGTTGTCCATCACTCCCAGGAACGGCTCCACCGTATTCGAAATCGTATAGTCCCGAGTATCGGCGCGCTCCTTCGCCTCACGCTTGCGCGCGTTATCGAACTCGGCCTGCAACCGGGCCAGCCGATCCAGCAACTGGTCTCTCTCGCCCTTCACCAGCTCCAGCTCCGCCCGTAGAACATCCGCTTCACTTGCCGGTTCAGCCGCCGGGCTCGTCACAACCTCGCCCTCTTGCACAGCCTGTACGGTCGTCTCATCCTGCATCGGTTCGTGTCTCCTCATATCGTCGTTACCTCTTCTATTGTTGCCCATTCCGGCCCATCGCGCGAGTCGCTCCCTACCAGTCATCCACTAACCCCTCTGTTTCCAATACCAGCGCTATGAGCCTTTATGACTCACATCGGCAGACATGCCGCACCTCAAAAAATAAATACCGAAATCGTGCCGAATCTCCGAGGCCGAAAAACGTACCTCCACTATCCAGCGTTGCCAAGCATTCCACCACATCTTGACCACAAAAACACCACGTCCAACATGCATTTTCGCCAAAAAACCCAGCAAAAACACCCCTCCACCAGCGCACAAAAAATCGCAAAATCCTACTCAATTGGATGCAGCATTCGATCGAAGACCTGAGAAATATAGCTAACTGCATTCATCGTGTTCTCGTAGTGCATCCGCTTCGGCCCAATCACCCCTACTGTCCCGCGGCTCTCCCCCGCCGCCAGCGCCGGCGCCGCAATCAGCACCAATCCCGCCATCTCCGGAGCCTGCTCCTCCAGATCGAACACCACCCGCACACTCTCCTGCCTCGCATCGATATAGGCATTCAACAACTCCACCACCCGCTGCTTCGTCTCCAGCGCCGCCAGCACCTCCCGCAGCCGCTCCCTATCCTCTTGACTACCAACGAGATTCGCCACCCCCTCCACATAAACCATCTGCAGCTGAACCGAACTCTCCGGCACCGCCTTCACCCAAAGCTGCTGCACCGCATTCAACATCCTCTGATATTCGCTACGCTCCTGCTCCACCAGCCGCGCAATCTCCACCCTCACCCGTTCCACGCTCCACCCGCGAAAGTTCTCATTCAGAAAGTTCGCCGCAACCTCCAACTCTCTCAAAGAAAGGTCTTTATCAAGAGCCAGCACCCGATCCCGCACCAAACCCGATCGTGTAACGACCACCGCCAGCACCCGGGCCTGTGCCAGCCGCGAAAAATGCACATGCTCCAGCATGTCACCTTCCGCCGCCGCCGCAATCGCCACACCCACACCACTCGAAAGCGTCGCCAGCACATGCGAAGTCCGTTCCAGCACCGCCTGAGTCCCCGCCAACCCGGCAAAACTCGAATCAATCTGCCGACGCGACCGCGCAGGCAACCGCGCCACATTGATCCGGGGATGCGCCCCCCCACTCAACTGCTCCACATACATCCTGAAGGCCCGCGCTGTAGGCACCCGCCCTGCCGAGGTATGCGGCTGCTCCAGCAGCCCTGCCTCCGCCAACTCCGCCATCTCATTCCGCACAGTAGCTGAGCTAAACCCTGAGCCCTCACCATGCTGCAAGCGGGCAATTGTCCCCGACCCTACCGGCTCACCTGTCTCGATATAGTTCTCGATAATGGCCGTAAGAATGGCTCTCTGCCGCGCCGTAACCCGCTCCGCATCCGCCATTTCCCCACCTCCATCGTGCCACTTGCTAAGTCTATCGCTCCAGTCAAGCAGCCTGCGCTCTCTTTAGCTGATCTCGAGCACATCCTCACTTTTAGACGCAATCTCCTTCGCCTTGTCCGCCACCTTCCGAGCGACGGTGTAGAAGTCCTTCGCAATTTTCGAGTCTGGCCCTGCCAGAGCTACAGGCAAACCCTTATCTCCACCCTCGCGAATAGCTGGATCAAGCTCCAGTGCCCCAAGAAACTCGAGCCCGAACTGAGCCGCCGTGCGCTCCGTTCCACCGGCTCCAAAGACGTCGATCACCTCGCCGTTGGGCAGTGTCATCTGCGACATGTTCTCCACCATGCCGATGACCTCGACCTTCACCTGATGGAACATCTCCAGCGCCTTCCGAGCATCCTGCAGCGCAACGCCTGAGCCCGTCGAGACCACCACAGCCCCGGTCAAAGGAACCGTCTGCACCAGCGAAATCACCACATCGCCCGTCCCAGGGGGCAGGTCTACGATCAGAAAATCCAGCTCGCCCCACTCCACCTGTTGTAGAAACTGCCGGATGATCTGGTGCAGCATCGGCCCACGCATCACCATGGGCTTGTCCCCCGGCGAGATCAATCCCACCGAAATAAACTTCACCCCATGCGAGAGAATCGGCTCAATCCGGTTCTCCCCGACGACATTGGGCTGCCGCGTCACGCCCAGCATCATCGGCACATTCGGCCCATAGATATCCGCATCAATCAGCCCAACCTTATACCCCAGCTTACCCAGCGAAACCGCCAGGTTCACCGCAACCGTCGTCTTACCGACCCCACCCTTACCACTACCAATGGCCACCACGTGCGCCACTCCCGGCAAGGGCTGCGGCCCCTGCGGTGCTCCTGCTCCCATATGTCCCATAACGTTCTCCTGACTATCTACCTATCGAAAGGAACGATCCTGTTCCTGAACCTTAAGCATGCCATCCATCTGGCAAAGCCGCGCGCATCTCTTTCTTTCGTTGCGTCTCGCTTCCACGCATCTCCCGTCGCCGCCCAGCATCTTCATACCTGCGCCTCTGATGCTCTGTCTCCGGAACAACCTGCGGCACCACTAATCCCTGCCCATCCTTATCCACTGCGACGTAGGTCAGATATGCAGACGACACGTGACGCAGCCGATTCTTCCTCACATCCTCCACCATAGCCTTCACGCCCACCTCCATCGATGTCCTGTAGGCGCGATTCACGCTGGCCTTCAAAATCAGCAGATCGCCCACACGCACCGGAGCCACGAAGTCCAGATGATCCATACTCGCCGTCACCGTAATGGCCCGTGCATGACGACTCGCCGCCATCGCACCCACCAGATCGATGTACTGCATCAACCGTCCGCCAAACAGATTTCCCAGCGCATTCGCATCCGCCGGAAAGATAATCTCACTCCGCTCCGACTGCGACTCCGTCACCGCCCGCTCCAAAACCAAGTCGCTCATTCTTCCAAGTCTAAATCGCCGCAACCCTCGCTACGAAACCGAGTGCACCATCTTCGCGCTGCACTTGGGGCTAAGGTAAGCATCGTTCGCAGCGCAACAGCTCCTGCCAGGACATTCAGTCAGCCAAACTTGTCTTTCCTCCTGTAACGCCGCACCATAAAGGAATGGACAAGATCTCCGCCCTCTCCGAAATCCTGCAGTTAGATCCCGCAAATGCCTTCGCCCGCTACGGCTTAGCCATGGAACACATCTCCCAAGGTAATACCGACGCGGCCCTTGTCGAATTCACCACCCTCATCCAGCACAACCCCGACTACGTCCCCGGTTACCAGATGTCTGCCCAAACCCTCGCCAAACTGGGCCGCGCAGAAGAGGCTCTCGACCGTCTCCATCACGGGATCGCCGCCGCGAACCGCACCAACAACCAGCACGCGCTCGCCGAGATGGAGGCCCTGCGTGAAGATCTCGCCTGACGACTCCACATACCTCAGAACCCTTCCATCCCCGCCAAACATCTATACTTAAACTATGGCGATCCCTCTCCCAACGACATTAGGCGCTCTCCGCACCAGCGAATTTACCCCCGAGCGTCTCGCGCGCAGTGTAAAAGACGAGCTCCGCGACAACCTGATCGCCAAGCTCCGCTCCAAGGAGCCCCTGTTCCCTGGCATCGTCGGCTACCAGGACACGGTTGTCCCCCAGATCGTCAACGCGGTCCTCAGCAAACACAACTTCATCCTCCTCGGCCTCCGGGGCCAGGCGAAGTCCCGCATCCTCCGCTCCCTCACCACACTGCTCGACCCCGCACTCCCCTACGTAGCCGGCGCTGAAACCCGCGACAACCCCTACGCCCCCATCTCCAAGTTCGCCCGCGACCTCATCGCCCGCCTTGGAGAAGAAACGCCGATAGCGTGGCTTACCCCTGACGCCCGCTTCGTTGAAAAACTGGCAACGCCCGACGTCACCGTAGCCGACCTCGTAGGCGACATCGACCCCATCAAAGCCGCCCGCAGCAATCAGGACCTCGGCAGCGAGCTAACCATGCACTACGGCCTGCTCCCCCGTGCCAACCGCGGCATCTTCGCCATCAACGAAATCCCCGACCTCGCCGGAAAGATTCAGGTCGCGCTCTTCAACATCATGCAGGAGGGTGACGTCCAGATTAAGGGCTACCCCGTACGCCTTCCCCTCGACGTAGCCATCGTCTTCTCCGCCAACCCCGAGGACTATACCGCCCGCGGCAAGATCGTCACTCCGCTCAAAGACCGCATCGGCAGCGAGATCCGCACCCACTACCCCGAGGACATCGAAGAAGGCATCAGCATCACCACGCAGGAGGCCTGGTCGATCCGCCCCGCCAGCAACATCGAAATCCCCCACTATATCCGCCAGATCGTCGAGCAGATTGCCTTCGCCGCCCGCGAAGACAAGAAAGTAGACAAGCGCAGCGGAGTCTCCCAGCGTCTGCCCATCTCCACCATGGAACTCGTCGTCTCCAACGCCGAACGCCGCGCCCTCCTCCACGACGAGCAGCTCGTCGTCCCCCGCGTAGGTGACATCTACGCCGCTCTACCCGGCATCAGCGGCAAGGTCGAGCTCGAGTACGAGGGCGAGATGCGCGGGGCCGATGCCGTCATCCGCGAGATCATCCGCGTGTCCGTAGCCACCGTCTTTGATACGTACTTCGCCACCACCAACACTGAGCAAATCGAACAATGGTTCAACCTCGGTGGCACGGTCCAGCTCAACGACGCACAAGCCGCAGCCGACTCACAAAAGGAACTCCAGCAGATTCAGGGACTCTTCGAAAAACTGTCGCCCCTCAAAGTCAACGGCAAGTCCTCACCAGAGACAGCCGTAAGTGCAGCCGAATTCCTCCTCGAAGGCATGTACGCTCACAAGCGCCTGAGCCGCACCGAAGAGCGCAGCTTCACCGCCGCCGAGAAAAAACAGCGCACCAACGACGCCGCCAACTACGCCGAAAAAATCCGCGAACGCGAACAGGAAGACTACACAGCCAAAAACCGCACCCGCCGAGGCTTCAACTAGTACAACCGAGTCAGCTAAGAAACAGTCAGCAAGTTAGCTCTCGATTGCGCAAACATCTACCCGAATCGGCACTTCATCCTGACTTGCCGACTCGCTAACCCGCTAACTCGCTGGCTACCTATGAAACGCATCCGCTACACCAAATTCACCGGCGATCTCTCCTCCAGCTTCGGCCTCGAAGACCTCATGCAAGCCTTGAGTGACTTCCTCCTCGACTCCGGCTTCAACGATCCCTACTCCCAGTTTCAGGAGATGAACGACCAGACCCTCGAAAATCTCCGTGACGCCATTCGCCAAGCCCTTGAGTCCGGCGAAATCTTCGACGAAGAGTCCCAGGAAAAATTCGAAGCCCTCTCCGAAGATCAAGTCGAGGAGCTCATCGACCAGATCATTCAGAAGATGCAGGAGCAGAACTTCATCAACGCAGAGATGCCCGAGCAAGGTCAGGGCCAGCAGGGCGACAGCAACACAGAAGTCCGCTTCGAGGTCACCGACAAGGGCATGGACTTCCTCGGCTACAAAGCCCTCCGTGAGCTCCTCGGCCCCCTCGGCAAATCCAACTTCGGCCGCCACGACACCCGCCACGAGGCCTCCGGCGTCGAAACCAATGGCTCCTCAAAACTCTATGAGTTCGGCGACACCCTCAACCTCGACATCACCGCCACCCTCTCCAGCGTCTTCGCCCGCGAAGGCATCCGCACCGCTGTCGAAGGCGAAGAGAATGTCCCCCTCAACATCGAATACAGCGACCTCCACGTCCAGCAAGCCGACTACACCTCATCCTGTGCACGGGTAGTCCTGCCCGACTGCTCCCACTCCATGATCCTCTACGGCGAGGACCGCTTCACCCCAGCCAAACGCGTGGCAATGGCCCTTGCGCATCTCATCCGCACCCAGTTTCCCGGCGACACCCTCAACCTCGTCCTCTTCCACGACACCGCCGAGGAAATCCCCGTCTCGCAGCTCTCCCGCGTCAAGGTCGGCCCACACTACACCAACACTCGCGAAGGCCTCCGCCTCGCCCAGCGCATCCTCGCCCGCCAGACCAAGGACATGAAGCAGATTGTCATGATCACCGACGGCAAGCCCAGCGCCCTCACCCTTCCAGACGGCCGCATCTACAAGAACGCCTTTGGCCTCGATCCCCTCGTCATCGAGGAGACCCTGCAGGAGGTCGCTCGCTGCAAGCGCTCCAACATCATGATCAACACCTTCATGCTTGCAAACGACTTCACCCTGATGCAGTTCGTCCAGAAGGTCAGCGCCATGTGCCGCGGCAAAGCCTACTTCACCACCCCGCAAACCCTCGGCAACTACCTCCTGATGGACTTTATGTCCCGCCGAATGAAGACGATCAATTAGATTCGAACGAATCAGCCAATCGAGCGCTTTGCGTCATAATGAGTCACCACATACTGACAGCTCAAGGCTCAGAGCTGAAAGCTGTATCCCGCGCCTACCCTTCCCGCCCCATTCGCGTCATATATCCCAGCACTAGGGAGGAGTTCCATGACCTCGCAAGAACAGCAAATGCTTCAGGGCCTCGTCGAGCGCATCAGCCAGACTCAACTCCAGGAGAAGGACCTCGACGCCGAGCAACTCCTTCAGCAGACCCTCGGCCGCAATCCCGACGCGCTCTACATCCTCGCCCAGACCGTGCTCGTCCAGCAGTATGCCCTCGATCAGGCTCAAAAGCAGCTCGATCAACTCCGGCAGCAACAGCAGCCGAAACAAGCCACCAGCTTCCTCGGCAACCTATTCGGCCGCAACGACGAACCCGAGCGCCCGGCTCCTCCACCACTACCTCCGCCGCAATACTCCCAACCGCAGTACACCCCGCTCCCCAACTACCCTCCCCCTGCGAGTTATGCTCCAGCCTACGGCGCGCCGCAGTCGGGAGGCTTTCTGCGCTCCGCCATGCAGACCGCCACTGGCGTTGCCGCCGGCGCTCTGGCCTTTCAAGGCATCGAGAGCCTTATGCACGGCTTTGGACACGGCTCCGGCTCAGGCATCGGCAGCTTTGGAGAATCGGATCGCCCCGAGACCATCAACAACTACTATGGCGACGCACCTCCCCACGAGCACTCCGAACATCTCTCCCCGGATATCGAAGATCGCCGCGGCGAATCGCGCTTCTCCGATGCCGTAGACAAAAACGACCACGGCGACAGCTTGATGGATACCCACAATACCAGTGACACAAACGACTTCGCCGACGACTCATCAAACTTCGACGACAGCTCCGATCTCGGTAGCGACTTCGACTCCGGCGGAGGCGACGACAGCTTCTAACGCACGCCACAAATCCGTCATTCCGACCGGAGCAGCGCCTTATCGCGCTGCGAAGCGGAGCAACCCGCATTTTGCCTATGGAACACCCTTGCTTCCGCAAACAGACTCGGTCCCAGACTTAGTTGTTCTTATCCTTGTGGTTCAAATCCAACCCGAACTTGGGCGCACCCTTCGTCCCAGTCACCTTCACCGGAATCTCCGCACCCGCACCATTTTTCTTAAAGAATGGATCCACCGGCTTCAGCAGCAGCGACTTCCACTTGGAAGCTACCATCTGCGAGATCTTCGCATCGGTTCGGACCTTCCCCGAAAAATCGAACTGGTTCCCATCCAGCGAATAAACTCCCGCCAGCCGCACCGTTCCGCCTGGCAGTGAGTACAACAAATCCCTGAGGTTCAGCTTGCCTCTCTCCATCACGAACTTGCCTACCATCTGCGACCGCACATCCTCCGCACCCGGCTTCGCATCCTTCGGATCACCCTGCGCTCTCAGGCTCAGCATATCCACCTTGTCCTGCACCTCGGGGTTCGTGAAGTGAATTCCCCGCAACGTAAATCCACCCTTCAATCCAATCTTCTGCGTCACACTCTCCTTGCCCGGACGAATATGCAGCTTCGTCTTCATTCCAACGCGCCCGGTCATCACCACCGGCTGTGTCTTTACGGCCAGTTCCAGAAAGTCCTGTATGCGCCCATTCGGCACATCCACATCCAGATCGATGATGTGTCCCTTGCCCTTCACATTCACGATCGAGCCTTTGCACGTAAACTCTGACCCGCCCAGCTTCGCCTCCACCGGCTGCAGATACGTATCGCCACTTGTCCCATCCACAATTGCATAAAACTTCGTATGCAGTTGCATCTTGTGATTCGCTGTATCCAGGGAGAAGTCCGGCGTCTCAGTTTTTCCCTCCACCTCAATTCTGTTGAGCTGTCCCTTGAACTCCCCTATCGAAGCCAGTATCCCGCCGATACCTTTGATCGTGTTCAAATCCGCACGGTCAAACGTGTACTTCCCCGTAACCGTTGAGTCCCCCGGGCTCTCATTCACCCATGGCCCGAACGTCCCACTCGCATGGATATCCCCTCGCGGAATCGCATTCACCAGCGTCGCATCATAGCGCCACGGATCGGTCGGCCCCACATTGTGCATCACAATGTGTCCCAGTTGGAAGTCTTTCGGATCCTTATTAGGCTTGGCTGTACCAATGATCAAGTGCGAGTCGTCGCAGACGATCTCATCCACCACAATCTTGATCTTCCCTGCGCGGCGCTCTCTCTTCGCGCCCTGCTGCCGCATCTCTCTCGGAGGAATGCTGATCGTCATCCCGGTCACATAAACCGTGCCAACGTGCATTGGCTTCACGAACAGCCCACCCAGGTTCGCATGAAACGAAAAGTGTCCCAGAGAGATCAGCGGATCCTTCGCCCCCGCCGCGACCACATCGTCCGGCGGATAGATCCTCAATCCATCCCCAGAGACCTCCAGCCCCTTCAACACCGAAACATGGAACCCATCCATCTCAACCCTGCTATCGAAGCGAGTACTCAGCGTCTCCACCACGCGACCCTTCAGGATGGGCTCTGCGCGATGCATCATCAGCTCCGCGATCACCGTTATCACGATCACCGCAAGCAACAGGGAGATTGCAATCCATCCCCATACGCCCCGCCGCCTTCCGGTACGTGTACTTTTATCGAACTTGGTCGTAGTGTCGTTCAAAGTCTCTCGCTAAGGCTTTGATGCGAAACCGCTTCCCTGGGTAGCGTCAATCTTTGCCTTAGCGCACCCAATCCGCAGACTTCAGTAACATAGGCGAAGCCTCACAGCGCATCACACTGCGCCGCAGCGAAAGGAACTCTCCCGGTGAATAGCGAAACGTCTCAGTCTGCCCAACTTGTACCCACCAACAAGCCCTTCCCCTCGATCACTCGCAGAGAGCTTCTACGCGGCTCCAGCGCCTTCTGCCTCTTCACCGCCATGAGCCCTCGTGCCAGCTTCGCCTTCCAGGCCGCACCCATCCTCACCAAGCGCCCACCCATCGATCAACGCCGCTTCACCAGCGCGGCAGTCGAGCGCGCCCTTCAGCAAACCTCAAAACTCATCGCAGATCCGCAGTTAGCCGCCATCTTCCAGAACTGCCTCCCCAACACCCTCGACACTACCGTCACGATCGGCACCTTCAACGGCAAACCAGACACCTTCGTCGTCACCGGCGACATAGACGCCATGTGGCTCCGCGACTCCTCCGCGCAGGTCATGCCCTACGTCGCGCTCTGCAAAAACGACAAGCCCCTCACCGCTCTCATCGAAGGAGTCATCCGCCGCCACGCCCGTCAAATCCTCCTCGACCCCTACGCCAACGCCTTCCTGCGCAACCCCACCGACCCGCCCCTCTCCTGGTCCCTCCACGACCAGACAGACATGCGCCCCGGCATAGGCGAACGCAAGTGGGAGATCGACTCCCTCTGCCATCCCATCCGCCTCGCCCACGCCTACTGGCGCACCACCGGCGACATCTCACCCTTCGACGAAACCTGGCACAAGGCCGCCTGGCAGATCCTTCGCACCTTCAAAGAGCAGCAGCGCAAATCCGACCACGGTCCCTATCACTTCCAGCGCAGCTCCCCCGTTCCTACCGACACCCTCATGCTCTCCGGCTACGGAAATCCCATCCGCCCCAACGGCCTAATCTGCTCCATGTTCCGCCCCTCCGACGACGCCTGCACCTACTCTTTCTTCATCCCCGCAAACCTCTTCGCCGTCACCACCCTCCACCGTCTCAGCGAGATGTCCCGAGCTCTCTTCACCGACACCGACCTCTCCACCCAATGCGACCAGCTCGCTAACGAAGTCGATCAGGCGATTCAGCGCCACGCCATCGTCACCCATCCCATCCACGGAAAGATCTACGCCTACGAGATCGATGGCTTCGGCAACACCCTCTGCATGGACGACGCCAACGCCCCCAGCCTCCTCAGTCTCCCTTACCTGGAATCCGTGACGCTGCAAAACCCCCTCTACCAAAGCACTCGTCGTTTCGCCTTAAGCCCCGACAACCCTTACTTCTTCCGAGGCTCAGCCGCGGAGGGCATCGGCGGCCCACACATCGGTCTCAACTACATCTGGCCAATGTCCATCATCGTGCGCGCCCTCACCTCCACCAGCGATCAGGAGATAGCTCTCTGCCTCCGCTGGCTCCGCAACACCACCGGCAACACTCTCTTCATGCACGAGGCCTTCCGGAAAGACAACCCCACCGACTTCACCCGCGCATGGTTCGCCTGGACCAACACCCTCTTCGGCGAACTCATCCTCAAAGTCGCCGCAGAGAAACCCCACCTGCTCGCCACCACCTATAACGATAAATT
>Ga0193717_1002150_pt1 | contig 11533 bp, 9 predicted proteins | sample U2c2metaG_FD_145900 | JGI IMG/M metagenome (GOLD analysis project Ga0193717, IMG submission 145900) | Soil microbial communities from a riparian zone of the East river system, Colorado, United States - U2c2 | ecosystem: Environmental > Terrestrial > Soil > Riparian zone | place: USA: East River...
ACGAAGCCGCATTCGAAATTTATCACGCTGCCAAAGCTACCGCGACGACGAGACGGGACCAGAGCCGCGCCAGCCTCGACGAAACCTGCCGACTGTATCGCGCGCTGAGGCTGCCGATGATTCCGGCAGAGGCTGCGCAAATATTGCGCGAAGCCGATCGTCGCTCGCTGCTCGGCACGCATCTCTTGGTCATCGGCACCAACGCGGTTCCGGCCTATTTCATCGAAGCCGGTGGCCGGATCATGAATGCTCTCGCCGAAACGCAGGATTTCGACCTCGCCTGGTCGGCCGAGATCGCGGACGATCGCGACAATCCGGTCTGGGCGATGTTGAAGTCCGTCGACAGCACCTACACGGTGAATACCGAACGAACGTTCCAGGCCCGCAACGCCAAGGCATACGAAGTCGAACTGCTGGTGGCCCCCTCAAGAGTCAAGACCATGGGCCGCAACGTCCGGCCGACGCCCGTCCCTTTGGACGAACAGGAATGGCTGTTGAATGGCCGTTTCGTTACTCGCGTCGTCGTAGCACGAGACGCGACCCCGGCAAGGTTGATCATTCCCGATCCGAGATGGTTTGCTCTGCAGAAATTATGGATGTCCGAGCAACCCAAGCGCGATCCGCTGAAGCGGGCCAAGGATGCGAAACAGGGTATCGCACTTCTGGATGCGATCCAGGAGGGAATGCCGCAATTCAGGATGGATGAAGCATTCGAAGCGGAAATCCCCGATGAACTCAGGCCTTATTACCAACGCTGGAAAGTCGAACGGAAAAACAGCGAACCGAAATCTTTCAACTGGTAGAATTCGAATGGACAAAATGCTCGAAGCCGCAAGAACCATCGCCGCCGCCCGGCGCGATCGCAGGCCGTTGCAGGCGCTCGACCCCGAGATCGCGCCGCGCGATGAGGCGGAAGGCTACCGCATTCAGGAGGCGGTTCACGCTGTCATGGCGTCAGATGTCGGGCCGCTGGTCGGCTACAAGATCGGCTGCACCAGTCAAGTGATGCAGCGCTATCTCGGCATTCCGCATCCGTGCGGCGGCGGCGTGTTTTCCAAGGGCGTGCATTCGAGCGGGGTCGGCTTGCGCCATGGCGATTACGTCCGCGTCGGCGTCGAGTGCGAGATCGCAGTTCGGCTCGCGCGCGACCTTACGCCGACAGGGAGCGCATTCACCACCGACACTGTCGCGGACGCGATCGACGCCTATCATCCGGCGGTCGAGATCGTCGACGACCGCTACGCCGACTGGCGCAGTATCGGCGCGCCGACTTTGGTGGCCGACGATTTCTTCGCCGCCGGCTGCGTGCTCGGCAACGCGGTGCCGCGCGCGGTCGCGCCGGATCTGCTCGGCGTCACGGGCGTCGCTTTCATCAACGGCGCGGAAGTGGGACGCGGCACCGGCGCGGACGTGCTCGGCCATCCGCACGCCGCGCTGGCGTGGCTCGCCAATCACCTGGCCGCGCAGCGCAAGAGCCTGCGCGCCGGGCAGATCGTGCTGACGGGGAGCCTGGTGCAGACGATATGGCTCAACGCCGGCGATCGGGTGGTGATGGAGATGTCGAGGCTGGGCAGCGTGGCGGCGGAGTTTGCGTAACGTAGGGTGGGCAAAGGCGCGCTTGCGCCGTGCCCACCATGCAGGAGCTGAAGACAATAACGCGACGCCGGTTGTTGCATTTTGGTGGGCACGCTTCGCTTTGCCCACCCTACGCCTAATCCGGCGCGCGCAGCCGGTAGCCGATGCCGGTTTCGGTCAGGACGAATTGCGGGCGCTCGGGATCGGTTTCGATCTTCTGCCGCAGTTGGCGGACGTAGACCCGCAGATACTGCGCGTCGGTCAGTTCGTTCCAGAGCTCTTTGAGCAGAAAGCGGTGGGTCAGCACCTTGCCGGCGTGCTGCACCAGCACGCGCAACAGCTCGTACTCTTTCGGCGACAGCTTTATGTCGCGCTCGCCGACCTTGACGATGCGGCGCACCAGATCGACGGTTAGATCGCCCGATCGAAATACCGGCCGCTCGCCATGCACCTGCAACTGGTGCCGGAGTGCCGCGCGCATGCGCGCCAGCAGTTCATCCATGCCGAACGGTTTTGTCAGATAGTCGTCGGCGCCGAGATCGAGCGCCTGGACTTTGCCGGCTTCATCGCCGCGGCTGGACAGCACCACGATCGGCACGCCGTCGTTGCGTCCGCGGATCATCCGCAGCAGCTCGTGGCCCTGGATGTCAGGCAATCCGAGGTCGAGAATAATCAGTGCCGGATTTTGCGACATCAGTTCGAGCGCAACCTTGCCGTTGGAGGCCTCGAGCACGTCGTAGCCCTGCGTGCTCAATCCCATCCGCAGCAATTTTCGGATCGGCGGTTCGTCGTCGATGACCAGAACCTTGATCGGCACGGTATTCATGCGGCGGTGTCCAGCGCTTGCACTGCCGACGGGATCGGCAGCCTGATCGTCAACACCGCGCCGCTGCGGTCCAGCCGGTTGGCCGCTGCAATCGAGCCATGCATCGCCTCGACAAAACCGCGGGAAATCGCCAGCCCGAGCCCGGTGCCGGCGCGCACATGGTCGCCCTTCTGCACGCGATAGAACTTGTCGAACACGCGTTCCAGCTCGGCCTGTGGAATGCCGGCGCCTTCGTCCATGATCTGCAGCGCGATCGAATCTCCGTGCCGCGATCCCTTAAGCGATATCGTCGTATCGGCCGGCGCGTATTTCGCGGCGTTGTCGAGCAGGTTGAACAGCACCTGCTCGAACAATACGGCATCGAGCTCCAGCATCGGCAGATCGGCTTCCAGTTCGAGCTTGACCTTGTGATGCACGAGGATCTTGCCCGCGCGCCGCAAGGCGCTGCCGACGATCTCGCCAAGATCGTGCCGCGCGGTGTTGGGCACGATGGCGCCGGATTCCAGCTTGGTCATGTCGAGCAGGTTGGCGATGAAGCGGTTGAGCCGCTCGGATTCGTCGATGATGGTGGCGAGCAGGTCGGCCTTTTCCGCGTCCGACAGGTCTTGCGAAAAATCCCGCATCGTGCTGGCGGAGCCGAGCACCGAGGCGAGGGGGGTCTTGAGGTCGTGCGAGATCGAGGTCAAGAGCGCCGCGCGCAAGCGGTCGGATTCCACCGTGCGCTTGACCCGGTCCATGTCCTCGACCAGTTGCACCCGTTCGATCGCCAGCGCGCCCTGGTCCATCAAGGCGTCGAGCAGGCGGCGCTGGTCCGGTGTCAGCAGCGGGCCTGTTTTGTCGTCATCGATGCCGATCACGCCGATCGCGCCGCGGCCGGTCCGCATCGGCAGGAACAGGCGTTTTGCGCCAGGCAGCGTATCCGAGCCGCGGCCCGCGGGGCGATCGTTGCCCCATGCCCAGTTTGCGGCCGCGAGGTCGGCCTTGTCGAGCTGGTCCTCGGGCGGATAGCCGGCCTTCACGGTGATGATGCCGTGCTCGGGGAGCAGCAGCACCACCCGCACCTTCAGCATCAAGGCGGCCTGATAGGCGGTCGCCCACAGCACATCGTCCAGCGTCGCGGTGCCTGCGAGCTTGCGGCTGAAGGCATAGAGCGACTCCGTGGTCCGCACCCGGCCGATTGCGGATACCGCCTGGCTGCGCACGCGCGCGGCGAGGTTGGAGACGAGGATGGCGATCAGCATGAAGAAAAAGAACGCCGCGACATGGGTCGGATCGGTGATGGCGAAGGTATGGACCGGCGGCAGAAAGAAAAAATTGTAACACAGCGAGCCCGCGACGCTGGCCAGCAGCGACGGCCACCCACCGTAGCGGACGGCGACGCCGACCACCGCGGTGAGGAAGACGAGGTCGACGTTTTCGATGCCGAAAACCGGAAAGATCAATTCGGCAATGCCGAGCGCCACCGCGACGATCGCCAGCGCCACAAGATAGGGGCGGGGATCGAACGGCTCGGATCGAACCGCCGTAGCCACGGTCTTTTTCGGGATCGGCTCGGCTGCAAGCTTCTCGCCGGCGATCACATGCACGCTGATATTGCCGGCGCGCCGCACCAGGTCGTGCACCACCGAGCCGCGCATGATTTCGAACCATCGCGACCGCGTCGATTTTCCGATCACGATCTGGGTTACGTTATTGGCGTGGGCGAAGTCGAGCAGGTCATCGGCGATGCGGCGTCCGGCGCCGGGGATGGTCAGCGCCTCGCCGCCGAGCGACTCGGCCAACCGCAACGTGTCAGCGAGGCGATCGCGCTCTGCCTCGGTCAGTTGCAGGCTGCGCCTGGTCTCGATACCGATCGCGGTCCACGGCGCATGCAGCCGGTCCGCCAGCCGCCGTGTGGCGCGCACCAGGCCGGCCGCGCGCGGGTCCTCGCTGACGCAAACCAGGATGCGCTCGCTTGCGGCCCAGGGCCCGGCAATCGCATTGGCCTGCATGTGGGTGAGCAATTGCTCGTCGACCCGCTCAGCGGTGCGCCGCAAGGCCAGCTCGCGCAGCGCGGTCAGGTTGCCCGGCGAGAAATAATGCTCCAGCGCGCGCTCGGCCTGTTTGGGAACGTAGACCTTGCCTTCCTTGAGCCGCTGAATCAAATCGTCCGGCGTGAGGTCAATGAGCTCGATGCCGTCGGCGCGGTCGAACACCGAATCCGGCACGGTTTCGCGCACCCGAACATGGGTGATTTGCGCCACGACGTCATTGAGGCTTTCGATGTGCTGGATATTGACCGCGGTGTAGACGTCGATGCCGTGAGACAGCAATTCTTCGACATCGAGGTAGCGCTTGGGATGACGGCTGCCCGGCGCATTGGTGTGGGCGAGTTCATCGACCAGCGCGATCTGCGGGCGGCGCGCAATCAGCGCGTCGAGATCCATCTCCTCGAGGATCTGGTCTTTATATTCGAGCCGCTTGCGGGGTACTATTTCGAGGCCCTGCAACAGCGCCTCGGTCTCCGCCCGCCCGTGGGTTTCGACCACGCCGACCACAATGTCGACACCGGCGCTCAGCCGGGCATGCGCGCTTTGCAGCATTTCGTAGGTTTTGCCGACCCCGGGCGCGGCCCCTAAGAAAATCTTGAGACGGCCGCTCTCACGTTGCTCCCGCCGCGCCGCTTCCAGCAGCGCGTCCGGCGAGGGCCGTTGATCGGGATCGCGGCGTTGATTTGCCATGAGGGCAATATAGTCCTCACCAGGCGGCGGGCCTAGGTGCCGATATCGATTGAAGTACTGCCTCGGCCCTGCAACAACGGAAGCGCCACCCTCCAGCAAGAGAAATCTTAAACGACTACGGCCTTCGCCAGGGGGGCTGACGAAGGCCGCGTCGACCGCCTTGTCGCGCTTAAGTCGCGATTCGGCGTGGGAGCTGCTAGCGTACGGATATCTAGAACGGCAGGATCACGTCCATGAACTGCTGGCCGTAGCGTGGCCGCTCCACCCCCCGCCGGCGCGGTTCGTTGGCGAGGCGTGTCGGCAAAACTCGGACGCATTGCGCCGCGAGAATGCGGAGGCTTGGCTGTTTGAAATTACGAATCAGAATTTGAGCGAGACAGCGCACCACACTCTGCGTCATACGCGGGCTTGCCCCGCTCTTCTTTGCGCGGCTGCGCTTGTCCTGCATAATGCGGTGATTCTGCGTTGCAGCCCATCTCCCATATTGAAAGAGGCCCTGATGCCCATTGTCACAATCATGATGAGCGCGTCCACTGTTCAAGACTTAATGCAAGCCGGTTTCGGTCTTTCGGTATTCAAAGCTGTTCAGACAACAGTGAACGGCGCGGCGCCGGTGGTCTGGATGCAGACGAATCAGTTTTTGGAAACGATGCAGGTATCCTGGCCGGATCAATATGGCGCCTACATCTCGGACTCCCAGATCATCCCAAATGCCATGATCGAAGCGGCCAGCCAGGTAGCTGCAAGCCTGGGCGAAATGGTATCGGTCGACGGATCGGGAAATCTCTCGGTTGGCGGACAGGGCCAGCCGGGAGCGATCTCGATTTTCAACCAGGCAACATCGCAATGGACCGCGGGCATCTGCGAGGTGGCGAACGGTCAGTTCGCGCCGACCGTGGCAATGCCGCTGCATGGCAATTTTTTAGATGTGGTCGCGCCGGTCGAGAAGGTGATGTTGATGTTCAGTACGACGCCGGTGAATCCCGGCACGGTGATCTTTCAGTCTTTCGCTTCCGGCCTCTTTGTGGACCTTACCGGTGGTTCGGATCGGCAAGTGACCTTCGACATCAACCAGGGCTGGAACTGGGGCGGTGCACCCTGGGCGCAGTCGGTGCCGCCTAATTCGGACCTGGTACCGTTCCTGGTCGCGCAATCCTTTTAGCAGATGCCTAGGGCGGGCACGCTTCGCTTTGCTTACCCTGGGATTCCGCACAACGACCACGGCCTTCGTCAGGGGAGCTGACGAAGGCCGCGTCGACCGCCGTGTCGCGCTTGAAGCGCGCGAGTTGGCGTGGGAGCCCTTAGCCGTCATCCCGAGGTGCCGTCGCCCTTGCGACGGCCTCGAAGGATGGCAGCGGGTCGTGGCCTGTCCTTCGAGGCCCGGCTGCGCCGGGCACCTCAGGATGACGTCGTCTTTGTTGCGGCCCCGGCTCTGCAGCGCACCGCTTCACGCTGCGCTGCGTCCGGGGCACGGATGTCTAGAACGGCAGGATCACGTCCATGAACTGCTGGCCGTAGCGCGGCTGCTGTACGTCGGTGATCTGGCCGCGGCCGCCATAGGCGATGCGGGCCTGCGCGATCTTGCCGGAGTCGATGGTGTTGTCGCTCTGGATGTCCTCGGGGCGGACGATGCCGGCGACGATCAGCTCGCGGATTTCGAAATTGACGCGGATCTCCTGCTTGCCTTCGACCACCAGATTGCCGTTCGGCAAGACTTGCGTGACCACGGCGGCGATCGAGGTCTGCAAATTCTCCTGGCGCTGCACCGAACCCTTGTTGTCGGTCGATGCCGTTCCGTCCGCGGTGAGCAGCCGGCCGGGCAGGATCGCGGTCGCGGGATTCTTGATCAGCTTATCGCCGAGAAAGGCGGTGATGCCGGAATCTTCCTTGGCGGCGCGGCTGCGCTGGGTTTCGTTGGCGATGTTGGCCTTGTCGGTGAAATTCACCGTCACCGTGAGCAGATCGCCGATCTGGTGCGCGCGCTGATCCTTGAAGAAGGCCCGCGAGCCGTTGCGCCACAGCGAATTGGCGTTGTAGGACGCCGGCTCCGGCTTCGGCATCGGCATCTGCACCGGCTTGTAGCCGGGCTGCGCCGTCGGATTCTCGATCGCCGTCAGCGCCGGCTTCTCGCCGAGCGACGCGAAGCGGTCGAGCGCCGAGCAGCCGCCGCCGAGGCCGGCGGTGGCGAGCAATGCGGCGGTGAGAGCGGCGCGGTTGAAATTTGGGGACATGAACATGAACTCTACTCAGCTTTTCGAGGACCAGGCGCGGTGACGTTGGCGGCGACGGAAACGGGAGCAGCGGTTTCGTTGGCGCCGGTGGTTGTGGATGCGTCGGCGGAAGCAAGGCGGGGCGCCGCGATCGCGACCGATACCTGGCCGCGGCCGACCACGACGCCGGACACCGTGCGCTTGGATTGCAGATTGAGCACATTGACCACGTCGCCTTCGCTACCGCCCTCCAGCGCCTTGCCGCGGATGGTCAAATACAGTCCGGAGGATTCGTAGATCAGCGTGACGTTCTGGTCGCGTGTGACCAGATCGGGTTTGGCCAGATCGGCGACGCGAAGCGCTTGCCCCGCGCGCAGCTGCCGCCGTGCCTGCATCCCCACCGCGCCGTCGCGGCCGGCGACATCGTTGCCGACCTCGGCCTTTGGCCGCCGCTCGATCACGACGTCGGAGGATTTTATGACTTCATTGCGTTCGATGCCGCGCGCGAGCACGGCGGCTTCGACGGTTTCGATCGCGATGCCGGTGAAACGCAATTTGGTCGGCGCGGAAGTGACATCATTGGCGATCTCAAGACTGACGTCAAAACGGCCGCTGCGCTGGTCATAACGCGCCGAGACCGGCTGCAGTGCGCCGCTGTTCGAGGCATCGAGCTGCAACGTCTGCACGTCGCGATCGAAGGTCAGCGACAAATTGGCGGCATCGCCAAGACCGCTGCGCCGCTCCAAAGCGCGGGCGACCTGCCGTTCGATGTCCCCAGCGTCCAGCGTGCGCGCCAGCCGCGTCACCGAAATCGCCTTGAGATCCCGTGTATCGACGCCGATCACCTGATGCGCCCGCAAGACGCTAAGCACCTGCGCGGTCGCAAGCGAGCCGGTGGTGCCGAGATCGGGCGCGCGATAGATCGCGATCTGGGCCGCGGTGCCGGCATTGTCGACCACGTCGCCGATCCGTACCACGTCGCTCGCGACGTTGACGCTGGCGCGCAGCACCGGAGCTGCGACAACATCGTCGCGGGTCTGCGCGAGCGATGACGCCGTGCCGGCTGCCAGCAGTGCGGCTGCGAAGATAAGCGAACGCACAATCATCATCAGCTCCCTCAGCGGAACATATTGGAGGTGGACTGCAGCATCTGGTCGGCGGCGCTGATCACCTTGGCGTTCATCTCGTAAGCGCGCTGCGCCGCGATCAGGTCGGAAATCTCCGAAACCACCTCGACATTGGCCTGTTCGAGGTTGGACTGCTGAATGTCGCCGAACCCGTCGGCATTGGCGATGCCGTCCTGCGGGGTGCCCGACGCCGGGGTGTCGGTGAACAGGTTGTCGCCGTTCGGCTGCAGCCCGGCCTTGTTGATGAAGCGCGTCAGCCCGATCTGGCCGACGGTAGAGGGCGTGGTCGAGCCCGGCAGCGTCACCGTCACCTGTCCCTGGCTGTTGATGGTGAGCCCGGACGAGTTTTGCGGAATCGTGATGGTCGGCTGCACGGGATTGCCCTGGGCGGTGACCACGCGGCCCTGCGCGTCCATCTGGAACGAGCCGTCGCGGGTGTAGCTGTAGGTGCCGTCCGGCATCTGGATCTTGAAAAAGCCTTCGCCGCGGATCGCGATGTCGAGATCGTTGCCGGTCGGCGACAGCGTGCCTTGCGTCATCAGCCGGGGCGTGCCGACGGTTTTCACGCCGCCGCCGATATCGATGCCGACGGGAAGGATGGTGCCCTGGTCGGAGGCCTGCGCGCCGACCCGGCGGACGTGGTCGTAGATCAGGTCCTGGAACGCCGCGCGCTGCTTCTTGTAGCCGGTGGTGCGCAGGTTCGCGATGTTGTTGGAGATGACCTGGACGTTGAGTTCCTGGGCCGCCATTCCCGTCGCCGCGGTAGAGAGAGCGCGCATGGTCAGATTCCCTTAGGCCGGAACGTCGGCGAGTTTGTCGAGTGCGGATTTCCGCAGATCGCCCTGCTGCTGAAGCATCGCGGAGATTTGCGTGTAGGCGCGCGTCACCTCGATCATCTTGCTCATCTCGGCGACCGAATTGACGTTGGATTTTTCGATAAAACCCTGACGCACCGCCGAAATGGCATCCGGCTGCGCCGCATTGCCTGCGCCGGCCGAAAACAGGTTGGCGCCTTCCTTCACGAGCCGCTGCGCCTGCGCAAAGCTCACCAGCCGCAGCTTGCCGCGGACCGAGTCGATGCGGCTCACGCCTTCGAGCACGCTGACGCTGCCGTCGGCCGTGATGCTGATCTCCTTATCGGTCGGCTGGAAAACGATCGGGCCGCTGGTGCCCAGCACCGGATTGCCGGCCGCGGTCACGAGCTGGCCTTGCGAATTGATCTGCAAGCCGCCGTCGCGGGTGTAGCGCTCGCCGGCCGGGGTCTGCACCACCAGAAAACCCTTGCCGTCGATCGCGACGTCGAGCGGGTTCTTGGTCGGCTCGGCCGCCCCTTGCGCGAAATCATGCCAGGTGGCGCGGTCGATTACGTAACTGACGCGGCGGTCGCGGCCGGAGAAATTGTCCTCATGCGCGCCCGAAGTCAGGTATTCCTGGAACAGCGACTTGTCGGCCTTGTAGCCTGACGTATTGACGTTGGCGACGTTGTTGGCGACGACATCCATCTGCCGTTCCAGCGTCATCTGCCGCGATAGTCCGACGAGATGCATGTTCTCCATCGGTGGTTCTCCCCTCGAATGATCCGCATTTGGCTCTCCAAGCGCTGTGCGGATCGTGCGAACCGCTTCGGCTCTCCCAAGCCGCGGTTCGCTTACGATCAAAGCGAAAGGCGTGCCAATTGCAAAAGCGCTTATTCTACGGAGGTTTATGAGTCTGAGCGGGGTGGCCCTGCGTGGGCAGAAAGGTCTTGTTGACCATAATGACCCGGCAGTTTTTTCCCACTTGAACGGCAAAAGAAAGGTTCCATTAACCATTGCAAACCTAGTGTCCAATGAGTGAAGGCGCGTGCGCGCTTGGGGCATTGGTACCGCGTCATAAGCCTGCTTGGCCGCATCGAGCCTCATTTTCGGATTTGGGCGGGCAGGCGATGGCAGACAATGACGACAAGGACGACGGCACTGAGGCGGCTGCCGCGCCGAAAAAAAGCATGAAAAAGCTGATCATCATAGCTGCCGCGGCGCTGCTGCTGGTCGGCGGAGGCGGTGCCACCTGGTTCTTTTTCTTCCGCCACCACGGCGAGGAAGTGCGCGCGGAAGTCGCGGCGCCGAAAGCGCCGATCTTCCTCGACGTGCCGGAGGTACTGGTCAATCTGGTCGGCGCGCCCGGCGAGCGCATCCAGTATCTCAAGGTCAAGGTCGTGCTCGAGGTTAGGGAAGAAAAGCAGGTCGAGACCATCAAGCCGACCATGCCGCGGGTCAGCGACATCTTTCAAACCTACATGCGCGAACTGCGGCCGGCCGACCTCAACGGGTCCGCCGGACTGTTTCGCCTGAAGGAAGAGCTGACGCGGCGGGTCAATGTCGTGGTTGCGCCCGGGCAGGTCAACGCCGTGCTGTTCAAGGAAATCGTCATTCAGTGACGGGACGGATGGTAGCGATGGCGGGCAACGACCAGGTCGACCAGGATGCGATCGCCGCCCAGTGGGAGGCGTCGCTGGATTCCGAGGATCCGATCGCCGCGGCGGAAGCGGCCGCGGATAACGAACTTTCCGGCGCGATGGCCTTGCAATGGGCCGCCATGGTCGAGGACGGCGGTCGCGATCTTGCCAGCGGCAAGAACGGCGGCGAGCGCGTGCTGTCGCAGGAGGAGATCGACAACCTGCTCGGCTTTTCCGTCGGCGAGGTCAATCTCGACGACAATTCCGGCATCCGCGCCATCATCGATTCGGCGATGGTGTCCTACGAGCGCCTGCCGATGCTCGAAATCGTGTTCGACCGGCTGGTCCGGCTGATGACCACCTCCTTGCGCAATTTTACTTCCGACAATGTCGAGGTTTCATTGGACCGCATCACTTCCGTGCGGTTCGGCGACTACATGAATTCGATACCGCTTCCCGCGGTGCTCAGCGTGTTCAAGGCCGAGGAATGGGAAAACTTTGGGCTGGCCACCGTCGACTCCAGCCTGATCTATTCGATGATCGACGTGCTGCTCGGCGGCCGCCGTGGCCAGACTTCGCTGCGCATCGAGGGCCGCCCCTACACCACCATCGAAACCAATCTCGTCAAGCGGCTGGTCGAG
>Ga0193717_1002152_pt1 | contig 11531 bp, 10 predicted proteins | sample U2c2metaG_FD_145900 | JGI IMG/M metagenome (GOLD analysis project Ga0193717, IMG submission 145900) | Soil microbial communities from a riparian zone of the East river system, Colorado, United States - U2c2 | ecosystem: Environmental > Terrestrial > Soil > Riparian zone | place: USA: East River...
GGTTCGGGTCGATCACCGACCCGAGACCACCAAGGACGCAACAGAACTCGTTGCTGCTGGGATCGGTGCGCTCATGGTTCCGCAGTCGCTGGCGCGACTGCATCACCGCAAGGACCTCACGTACCGCCCGATCACCGACGCGCCGACTTGCCCCGTGGCGCTTGCCGTTCCAGAGGGGCAGCAGCCGGCACTGGTCGAGGAGTTCATCGGAATCGTGCGGGGTCGCAAACCCGGTTCGTCGCGAGGGCTGGCCGAGCCGGCGCCGAAACGCACCGCACGGGAGAAGACCCTCGCGAAGCAGGCCGCCCGAGCCTCCGCGGGGAAGGTCGCCCGCAAGCCGGGCCGGGCCGGGCGCGGACGACACTGACGCGACCGACTACCCGCTTTGTTCGAGCCAATAAATCAGTGGAGATTCGCCTCGGAGTAGCTCACCCTCGAATGCGTGAATGTCCGTCTGTACACCGCGCCGGACGACTTCGGCCCGGTAGCCCGCTGGGTGTACCGGCGGGACCCGGTGCTGTTCACCACCGAGCTCACCACCTTGCGCACGTCGCGGTGGCCGGACGGTCACGTCCTACTGTCGGTCGCCGACTGCGACGGCACCGTGGGTGCGGCTCTGCAGATGAGGGATGCGGTGCTGCTGGTCAACGGACTGCAGCCCGAGTCGGCGAAGGGCGTAGCCCCAGCGCTCGCGCCGGTGCGGGCCGATCTGCCCGCCATTCGCGGAACGGCAGCCACGGCAGTGGCTTTCAGTCAGGCGTGGACCGAGGTCGCCGACGTCAGCGCGACGTCGGAGTTCCAGGAGATGCTGTACCTCCTCGACGAGCTCAGTCCTCCCGTCGGTGTGGTGGGGGCGCCACGCCTCGCCCAGAAGGCGGATGCCGAATTGCTCGTCGGCTGGCTCGATGCGTTCTTCGTGGAGGCGTTCGACTCCGAGTCCAACCCCGAGGCGAGCCGGGAAGTGCTCGTCGACATCGCCGCCGCCGGCGGCCACGTCGTGCTGTGGACGGTGGACGGTGCGCCGGTCGCAATGGCGCGGGTGCACGGCGCCCTGCTGGGGATGTCCCGGATCGGTCCGGTCTACACCCCGCCCGAGCATCGAGGCCACGGCTACGGTGCCGCGGTCACCGCGGAGGCGGTGCGGCACGCTCAGTGCAAGGGAGTGCGCGACGTGGTGCTGTTCGCCGACGTGGACAATCCGGTGTCGAATCGGATCTACCGACGCTTGGGCTTCGTGCCCGTCGCCGAGCACGTGCAGTACGCGTTCTCGGCGGAGCGAGCGACCTAGTTCTTCACTTTGTGCTGCGGGCCCTGCTCCTTCTTGTACAGCGCCTTGAGCATCCGGTCGCGGAAGAACGAGTTGTCGATGAACTTGATCCCTGCGTTCGCGACCGCGGGAATGCCCGCGAGCTTGTGGAAGTAGCGGCCACGCCGATACTCCTTGCCCCATGCGGCTTCCATGCGCTGCGCGTAGTTGGTGAAGTCGTCGGGACCGCCGTTGGTCAGCGCCGCTATCGCGCATTCACCTGCGGCCAAACCGGATTCGAGCGCCTTGGAGATGCCGGCACCCGAGGCGGGCTTGCCTGCGCCAAGCGAGTCGCCGGTGAACAGCACGCCGGGACGCCACGGCGGCCACGCGGTGAAGCCCATCGGCAACCGCCACGCCCGCACGATCTTGTCCTTCTTCAGCTGTTCAATCGACGGCAGGTCCCACTCGCGGGGCAGCGTGTTCATGAACTCGCCGAGGAACTGGGTCGCGTTGATCTGCTGCCAGTCCTTGTAGCTGTTGACGTAACCAAGGCCGATGTTGATGCGGCCGCCGCCGAACGGGAAGACCCAGCCGTAGCCCGGCAGTTGGTCACCGTTGAATGCGAGCTTGAGGTAGATGTCGAGGGAGTCGGAGTCCGGCTTGTTGGCCTCCATCTCGGCGCGGATCGCGATCGCCGAGTAGCCGTTGTACTCCGAGTCGAGTTTCAGGGCCCGCTTGATGGGGGAGTAGGCGCCGTCGGCCGCGATGACCGCGTCGCCCAAGACCTTCTCGCCACTCTTGAGCACGACGCCGACGACACGGCCGTTCGCGTCGAGCTCCGGGCCGCTCACCTCACACGACTGGCGGATCTCGGCGCCTGCGGACTCGGCGTGCTTGAGCAGCAGCGTGTCCAGCAGCGGGCGTGGGGCCACGTAGCCGTGGTCGGGCATCCCTGGCCGCTTTGGGAAGGACAACTCCCACTCCGACGGGCTGAACACCGTGACCCGGTTGACCCGGTGGAACTTGTCGACCTCTTCGGCGAGCCCCATCTTCTGTAGGTAGCTGACGGCGCGGGCGGTCAGTCCGTCACCGCACGGCTTGTCACGGGGGAACTCGGCCTTGTCGAGGACGACTACTTTGGCGCCGGTTTGAGCCGCCTGCCACGCCGCGGCGGCACCCGAAGGTCCGCCGCCCGCTATGACCAGGTCGTATCGCTGCGTCATCTCATCCGTCTCGATAGATTGCTGGGCTGTTTCTCGGGCGATGTTACCCGGGGTGGTTGAACGCAGCCCGACGAGCATCGTGACGGAAGTGCGACTGGCGCCCGCGGTCTTGGCCGTCGCTCCGCGCGGTCTTGCCAGGTCAGGCGGTACCAGCGGGTACAGTAACTCCGTGCGCAGACCGTCTATACCTCGTCCGGGCCCCCAGCCCGGGGTCAAGGTGGACGCCCGTAGTGAGCGTTGGCGGGAGCACCGCAAGCAGGTGCGCGCGGAGATCGTCGAGGCGGCCTTCCGGGCGATCGACCGGCTGGGTCCCGAGTTGAGTCTGCGCGAGATCGCCGAAGAAGCGGGGACCGCCAAACCCAAGATCTACCGCCACTTCACCGACAAGTCCGACCTCTTCCAAGCCATCGGTGAGCGGCTGCGGGACATGTTGTGGGCGGCGATCGTCCCGCAGATCGACCTGGCGTCCGACTCGGCCCGCGAGGTCATCCGGCGCAGCGTCGAACAGTACGTGCACCTGGTGGACGAACATCCCAACGTCTGCCGCTTCCTGATCCAGGGACGTTTCGCCGAACAGAGCGAGTCGACGATGCGCGCCATCAACGAGGGGCGCGAGATCACCTTGGCCATGGCGAATCTCTTCAACAACGAGTTGCGCGAGATGGAGCTCGACGGGGCGGCGATCGAGCTTGCCGCGTTCACCACGTTCGGCTCGGCCGCCGCCGCGACGGACTGGTGGTTGGGGCCCGACGTCGACAGCCCGCGCCGCATGCCGCCCGAAGAGTTCGTTGCTCACATGACGACGATCATGCTCGGCGCCATCAACGGCACCTGTGAACTGCTCGGCATCAAGATCGACCGCGACTTGCCGCTGCACGAAGGCGTCCGGCGCCGCGAAACCGTCGGCTGAGCGACACAGATTTCGACACGCGCAACACAAGCTGTTGTGTTGCGCCCGGTTGTCTCACCCCAGGGGTAGTGTCGGCTTGAGCCAGCCCGGTTGGTCTGGGAACATTCCTTTAGCAGGTGAAATGGGGTCCAACGTGTCTGATGGAATGAAGCTGATCGACCGTGTTTCGGCCATCAACTGGAACCGCGTGCAGGATGAGAAGGACGCCGAGGTCTGGGACCGGCTGACGGGCAACTTCTGGTTGCCAGAGAAGGTCCCGGTCTCCAACGACATCCCGTCGTGGGGCACCCTGACAGCCCACGAGAAGCAGTTGACCATGCGCGTGTTCACCGGTCTGACGCTGCTGGACACCATCCAGGGCACCGTCGGTGCCGTCAGCCTGATCCCCGACGCGCTGACGCCGCACGAGGAAGCCGTCTACACCAACATCGCGTTCATGGAGTCCGTGCACGCGAAGAGCTACAGCTCCATCTTCTCGACGCTGTGCTCCACCGCCGAGATCGACGAGGCGTTCCGTTGGTCTGAGGAGAACCCCAACCTTCAGCGCAAGGCCGAGATCACGATGAACTTCTATCGTGGCGACGATCCGCTGAAGCGCAAGGTGGCGTCCACCCTGCTGGAGAGCTTCCTGTTCTACTCGGGCTTCTACCTTCCGATGTACTGGAGCAGCCGCGCCAAGCTGACCAACACTGCCGACATGATCCGGCTGATCATCCGCGACGAGGCCGTGCACGGTTACTACATCGGCTACAAATACCAGAAGGGCCTTGCGCTCGAGGACGAGGCGCGCAAGGCCGAACTCAAGGACTACACCTACGAGTTGCTCTTCGAGCTCTACGACAACGAGGTCGAGTACACCCAGGATCTCTACGACGAGGTCGGGCTCACCGAGGACGTCAAGAAGTTCCTGCGGTACAACGCCAACAAGGCGCTGATGAACCTCGGTTACGAGGCGCTGTTCCCCAAGGACGAGACCGACGTCAACCCGGCGATCCTGTCGGCGCTGTCACCCAATGCCGACGAGAACCACGACTTCTTCTCCGGTTCGGGGTCCTCGTACGTCATCGGCAAGGCCGTCAACACCACCGACGAGGACTGGGACTTCTAAAGCCGCAGGCCAGCAGCCTATAGGGCGTCGCTGACGGTACGACGAATCTGGGACTATCGTCCTGTTTCGGGGGGCGGGCCGGACAGTAGATGAGACGCCGAGCTACGAAGTGCGGCTCCCGAGTCGCTCCATCTCGTCGGCAGCCTCGGCGAGCGCGGCGGCCAGTTCGCGCGCAGCACGGGGCTGGAACTTACCGCCGTCTCGTCGGTCGGTGGTGACGGTGGCGGTCACGCTCGGAACTCCTGTGAATTGACGGATGCGTTAGAGGTTCGACGGTGATTAGACGGTCTAGCCGCCCGTTGAGCCATAGGTTTTTGGTGGCAGTCCGAGTACGGATAGCTGTCAACGGGCAGAAGCGCATTCCAGCTAGCGGGGGTCATGGATGGGTGTCAGCGGTGATGACATGGGTGCGCTAAGGGGCAATTCTGAGATCGGCCCGCGTCGGTGACCCCTCGCCCGGCGCGGGCCGACACCGAGCCGCCGGAAGTGACGCCGTGGCTACGCCAGCTGATCCGCGACGGCATCGAGCACGGCCCCGGCGAGAAGCTCGCCGAGGCGGCCGGGCTGTCACTCCCGCGCGTCTACCAGATCCGCGACGGGCGACGCTGAGGTTTCCGCCCGTGCCCACTTCGTGCCCACATTCTGCCCACAGTTACAGATAACTGGCGTGAACTACCGTTATGTATTTCGGCAGGTAGAACCGAATTCGCACCCCTGACCAGGTAGCTGTTTAGAACCACGACTTCTTCTCCGGTTCGGGGTCCTCGTACGTCATCGGCAAGGCCGTCAACACCACCGACGAGGAACTGGGACTTCTAAAGCCGCAGGCCAGCGGACGAACGACCGTCAGGTCCTGTGGACGGCAGGTGATCGGTGGCTCGGCTGAAACGCGGTGTGGCCACGCCGTGCACTCAACTGTTCGCTGACGTGCTGCGTGTGAGCGACGCGCTCGCTCGCGACCGGCTCAACGTCGGAGCCGTTGAGCTCGGCGGATACCGCTTCTCGCCACACGTCGAGGGCTTCTTCGATCGTTTCCCGATCAACGCCGAGTAAACGGGCTTCGTCGACGGCACGCTGCAGGTCGTCGAGAGCTTGGTTTACGGCACGCTGCAGGTCGTCGAGAGCTTGGTTTACGGCCGTTACCAGGGCCTGGGCGCCGCGTGGGACGCGTTTGCTTTCCTCAATGTTTCGAATGGTCGCAGCTTGGATCTGGTCCGGCGCTACGGTGCGCGGTTCACCCATCAGACACTCCAAGTTAGTACGTAAGAAATTAGCTGCTAATAGCTCAGCAAATTTTCTATCCATAACGGCGGTGGTTAGCAACCGCTGTAATGCGTTGGTCGCCACTGTACAACGACTATCTGTTGGTGTCGACCGCTACCTTTCCGGAGTGCGAGCGTTGTCCTAGCTACTGCCCTTGCGTATTGCTGGAGTTGTTCGATTCGGTGCATCGTCGGGCCGACCCATCGTCACCAGTGCGGATCCGAAGGCGCGCATCTGAACTCGCCGCCGCAGGTGTCGACGGGTGCAACACGGTCGAGGCGGCCGACCACGCGCGGGTAGCCTGAGCGCATTCCCATCCAAGGCGAGGCAGGCAGCCCGATTCGGGTCGCAGTGCTGGCGCCGATCGCGTGGCGGACCCCACCTCGTCACTACGGGCCGTGGGAGCAGTTCGCATCCTTGCTCACCGAGGGGTTGGTGGCGGCCGGTCATCACGTCACGCTGTTCGCCACCGCAGACTCGATCACCACGGCCACCTTGCACGCGACGGCGCCGACTGGCTGGTCTGAGGACGCGACGATCGACGCCAAGGTGGCGGAATGCCTGCACATCGCCTCGGTGTTCGAGCGGGCTGACGAGTTCGACGTCATCCACAACGGGTTCGACTTCCTGCCGCTCACGTACAGCGAGCTCGTCACGACGCCGGTGGTCACCACGATCCACGGGTTCTCGTCCGATCTGATCGTTCCCGTCTACCAACGCTATGACGGTGCAGGAGCGTACGTGTCGATAAGCGACGCCGATCGGCATCCGAACCTGAACTACGCCGCCACCATTCACCACGGCATCGACGTCGGTGAGTTCGCGGTCCATCCCAGTCCGGGCGAGCATCTGCTGTTCTTCGGACGAATCCACCCAGACAAGGGCACCGCGCACGCGATCGAGGTCGCCCGTCGATGTGGTCGCCGACTCGACATCGCCGGGATCATCCAGGACGACAGGTACTTTCGCGACGAAGTCGCGCCGCACGTCGACGGAGTGCAGGTGCGCTATCTCGGTGCCGTCGACGCCACCATGCGCGCAGAGGTACTGGGAGGCGCACACGCGTTGCTTCACCTGATCGACTTCGACGAGCCGTTCGGCTACAGCGTCGTGGAGGCGATGGCTTGTGGCACACCGGTCATCGCCAACTCGAGAGGCTCGATGGGCGAGCTGATCATCCACGGGACCACCGGCTTTCTGGTCGACGACATCGATTCGGCGGTGGCCGCAGTGGGTGCCGCCGGCGAACTGGACCGACGCAGGATCGCCGAGCACGCCACAGGGCGCTTCGCCGTCGCCACCATGATCGACAAGTACGTGGACGTGTACCGAGACGTCATCGGAAGCCGGAAATGAAACGGCCCCTTCAGGATTGGTGGAAGTCGGCCGTCGTCTACCAGATCTACCCGCGGAGCTTCGCCGACTCGAACGGCGACGGACTCGGCGACCTGAACGGCATCACCGCGCGGCTCGGCTACCTGCAGGTGCTCGGGGTCGACGTGATCTGGCTGTCGCCGGTCTACCGATCCCCGCAGGCCGACAACGGCTACGACATCGGTGACTACCGCGAGATCGATCCGAAGTTCGGCACCCTCGCCGAGTTCGACACACTCCTGGCGGAGGTGCACGAACGCGGGATGAAGCTGGTGATGGACCTGGTGGTCAACCACACCTCCGACGAGCATCCGTGGTTCGTGGAGTCGCGTTCGTCGCGGGACAACCCGAAGCGAGACTGGTACGTCTGGCGGGATGCCCGCGACGGTGCCGAACCGAACAACTGGGGCTCGTTCTTCTCCGGCTCGGCGTGGGCGTGGGAGGAGCCGACCGAGCAGTACTACCTGCACCTCTTCGACCGCAAACAGCCGGATCTGAACTGGGAGCATCCGGACGTACGAACGGCCGTCCGCGACGTCATGGACTGGTGGCTCGACCGCGGCGTCGACGGCTTCCGCATGGACGTCATCAACTTCATCTCCAAGACCGAGGGGCTTCCCGACGCGCCAGCAGTGTCGGGGCAGCGGTTCGTCAGTGCCATGGATGAGTTCGTCGATGGGCCGCACGTTCACGAGTACCTCGCCGAGCTGACCCGCGAGGTCTTCGGCGGCCGCGAGGGCGAGTTCATCACGGTCGGCGAGATGCCGGGAGTGACGCCCGAACAGGCGCGGCACTACACCGATCCGGCTCGGGGCGAGCTGAACATGGTCTTCCAGTTCGAGCACGTGTCCGTCGACCAGGGCCCGGCGGGCAAGTTCGACTACCGCGGGCTCGACCTGGTAGTCCTGAAGAAGGCCCTCCACCGCTGGCAGGCAGCATTGGCGGAAACCGGTTGGAACAGCCTGTATTGGAACAACCACGACCAGCCCCGCGTCGTGTCCCGGTTCGGCGACGACGCCCCCGATTATTGGGCGGCCTCGGCGAAGGCGCTCGCGACGGTTCTGCACGGTATGCGTGGCACCCCGTTCGTCTACCAAGGCGAAGAGCTGGGAATGACGAACTACCCCTTCCGAAATCCGCAGGACCACAAAGATCTTGAGGCCGTCAACTACTACAACAGTGTGGTCGAACGCGGCGGTGACGAGGGCGCGGCGCTCGCCGGGCTGGCCAAGATCAGCCGCGACAACGCCCGCACACCCATGCAATGGGACGCGGGACCGAGCGCCGGATTCACTACTGGGGTCCCATGGCTGCCGGTCAACCCGAACCACACCTGGCTGAACGCGGCCGCCCAAATCAACGCAGCGGACACGGTCTTCGCGCACTACCGGGCGCTCATTCGCCTACGCCACGATTTGCCCATCCTGGTGGACGGCGAGTTCACACCGCTGATGGACGACGACCCGCACATCTGGGCGTACACCAGAACCACCCCGCATGCGAGCCTCCTCGTCATCGCCAACTGCGGGCGCGATTCCCGGACCATCGACATCGGGCAAGACCTCGGCTCCGAATGGATCGGTGCCGAGCTGGTGCTGGGCAATCTGCCAGAGCCCCAGTCCTCCGCGGGCTCAACGGTCTTCGACCTTGCTGGCTGGGACGCGCGCATCTACTCCACTGGCTGAGCTTTACGCGCCTAGTCCGACGTGGCCGCAGGCTCGACTGGCTCCTCGTCGCGTTCGTGCGCGTCGTCCATGACGGTGCGACCGATCTCGGCGTAGGTCTCGGGCTTGGTGGCGCGCATCCACACGGCGTACGCCAGCCCGATGACGAATAGCGCGAGGATCATGTACGGCGCGGACTTGAACACCAGCGAGTTGGCCGCTAGGCCCGCGGCGAACGCACGGTTGTCCCACAGTGCCCACACCACATACAGCATTCCGATACCACCGATCAACGGGCAGATCAGCGTGGTGATGACATTGCCCTTGTGCGTCTTCTTGACCCAGAAGTACCAGATCACCGCCGCCGAACAGATCGCCTGCACCAGCAGGATCGCCGCGGTGCCGATCAGCGCCAACAGACCGTAGATGTTGACGTAGGGCACCAGCGCCGGAGTGTCGACGGGGGGGCCGCCGTTCGGGTCGGGCGACTGGACCGCGGTGAAGAACGCGAACAGCAGCACGATCACCAGCGTGATGACGCTCTGAATGGTCGACGCGATGTAGGGCGAGCCGTGCTTGGTATGGGTGCTGCCGAGGGTGCTCTTCACCTTGTCCGACGGAATCTCGCGCCCCAGTGCGAATAGGTATCGCGACGCGGCGTTGTGGAACGCCAGGGCGCAGGCGAAGGAGCCGATGACCAGCAGGATCTTGTAGATGTCGAGCACGATCCCGCCGAGGTTCCCGGTGACCAGCCCGAAGAACAAATCGAGCGGATTAGAGCTGATCGACGTTTCGACGGATGTCTTCGCGCCGTTGCCTGCGATGACCATCGCTGAGATGAAGGTGTAGAAGAGGCCGAGGCCGACGACCGCGATGATGGTGGCCCGGGGGATGATCTTCTTCGGATTGCGCGACTCCTCGCCGTAGACCGCCGTGGTCTCGAACCCGACCCAGGACCAGAATGCGAAGAACAGGCCAATGGCCATCGAGCCGGCTGCCACCGTGGTGCCGAGGCCACTTGTTGCGGGCAGCGCTTCGAATGCGCGGTTCAGCGCTACGGTCTTGTCGAGCATGAACCCGTCGGGGCCACCGCCCTTGAAGATGACCGAGAACGCGAGTGCGAGCAGGATGAGCACCTCGGCGGTCAGGGTGAAGCCGAGGATGGCCGCCGTCAGGCTGATGTCGAAGTAGCAGAGCACCGCGATGGCCACGATCGCGACCACGGCGATCACCAGCCAGGGGATGTTGACCTTGAAGATGGTGTTGAAGGCGTCGTTCGCGAAGTACGCGCAACCGCCGATCAGCGATCCTTCGAAGACCACGTAGGCGAAGGTTGCCAGCAGTCCGCTGGCCATGCCCCAGATCTGGCCGAGGCCGTGGGAGATGAAGCCGTAGAACGCACCGGTTGTGGTGATGTGCCGCGCCATCGCGACGTAGCCGAGTGCGAACAGGGTCAGGACGATCGTGGCGAACAGGAAACCCGCTGGGGCGCCGAGCCCGTTGCCGAACCCGACCGCGATCGGCACGTTGCCGGTCATTGCGGTGATGGGTGCCGCGTTGGCAACCGCCATGAAGATGACGGCGACGATCCCGACGGATCCCTTCTTCAGGCCGGTGAAGGCCTTCGGTTCCTCAGCCACGGCTGCGGATTCAGTGGTCATCTAGGCCATCCTGGTTCGGATCGGATTGCTTGTTGGGCCTGCGACGTTGCAGTTCCGCCCTGAGCGTCGCATCCGGACCGGTACCTCACAACTCGAGCGGCGATCTTTCCTGCCAATTGGCAGGAAGTGGGCTCATCCGGCTCATCCGTCACGGAACGCCAGGCGGCCGCGCGACGGCCAGCCGTGAACGGTCGGTGAATGACCAGGGAACTGTGCGGATCGGCGGTAGTTTCCGCGTGCGGGAGCTAGACACTTGGCGGTGTGACCACCACGTCGCTATTCGAGTCCATTCTCAACTGGCTTCGCGCTGGCTATCCCGAGGGCGTGCCAGGCCCGGATCGGGTGCCGCTGCTCGCCCTCTTGCGCAGCACGCCGTTGACGGAAGAGCAGATCAAGGATGTCGTCCGCAACATCACCGCTTCGGATTCGGGGGCGCTGGCGGACGGTGAGATCACCACCGACGAGATCGGCGAGTTCATCTCCGACGTGACCCATCACGACGCGGGTTCGGAGAACGTCCAGCGGGTAGCGGCCAAGCTTGCCGCCGCAGGTTGGCCGTTGACCGGGGTCGACAAGGTCTAGCGGCTACAGATAGACGTTGAATTGCTTGACGTCGTCATCGCCCACACAACGAAGCCAGCAAACCAAAACGGACGGAGCCTCAGAAGAGGCCCCGCCCGCTTGAGTCAGTCGGTTAGATCGTCGCGTTGTCGATGACGAAGCGGTACCGCACGTCGCTGGCCAGCATCCGCTCGTAGGCCTCGTTGACGTAGGACGCCTCGATGACCTCGATCTCGGGAGCGACGTCGTGCTCCGCGCAGAAGTCGAGCATCTCCTGGGTCTCGCGAATGCCGCCGATCAACGAGCCGGACAGCCTGCGACGCCCGAAGATCAGGACTCCCGCAGGCACCGGCATCGGGTGCTCCGGCAGGCCGAGTTCGACCAGCGTGCCGTCCAGCTTCAGCAGGCCGAGGTAGTCGGCCATGTCGAGGTTCGCCGACACCGTGTTCAGGATCAGATCGAAGGAGCCCGCCAGCTTCTTGAAGGTTTCGGGGTCGCTGGTGGCGTAGTACTCGGAG
>Ga0193717_1002153_pt1 | contig 11522 bp, 10 predicted proteins | sample U2c2metaG_FD_145900 | JGI IMG/M metagenome (GOLD analysis project Ga0193717, IMG submission 145900) | Soil microbial communities from a riparian zone of the East river system, Colorado, United States - U2c2 | ecosystem: Environmental > Terrestrial > Soil > Riparian zone | place: USA: East River...
AGCAACGAGTCCGTATGACGCAGGGATCGGCTTCGTGCCTAGCGAGGTCAGGTATCCCGGCCCGCTCGCTCATCGCTTGCAGGGCCGCACGTCGCTCGATCGTGCGCCGACGCGCCGCGCCTTCGTTCGCCAGGAAAAAAGGCGTGTATCCCCACGCTGTGGGAAGACCTTAACGCCGTGCGTCTCTTCTCTTGCCACCGCAGCAGGGAAGCGGTCGCGGTTCGATGACGTATGCCCGGCGAAAAGCGAACGAAATCCTGTGCGCGGACTGCTCGCTGGGGCACGCACACCCCCAAACCGCTCCCCGTTCACGCTTCAAACGCGTGCCGAAGCCATTCGACGTTTCCATCGCGCACGATGATCACGTCGAAGCGCACACGGCAGCCACGCAATTCAGGGCGTCGCTGCAGGAACAGCGCGGTGGTGGCGGCGACTCGCCGTTGCTTGCCGCGGCTGATGCTGGCGGCGGCACCGCCGAATCGGTCGCTGGCGCGCGTGCGCACTTCGGCCACCACCAGAAGCTCGCCGGCGCGCGCGACCACGTCGATTTCACCGACACGCCGCTGGAAGTTGCGCGCGACGATCGTAAATCCCTGCGACTCGAGGAACGCGGCCGCGCTGTTCTCTGCCAGCGTCCCGGTCTGACGGCGATCCATGCCGGCGGTTTTCTAGGGAGGCGCTGCCAGGGTGGTGTCGGCGCGCTCGAGCGGTATTGGCGCGCCACCCTTGATGCGTACCCACTCGAGTTCGCGCCGCACGCGGCCCTGCGCGTCGATGGACAGTGTGCCGGTGAGCCCCTCCGGATTGATGCCGGCGCCGCGTTGCAGCGACGTCGCGATGCGGAAGGCGTCATAGCCAAAGGCAAACAGCCGGCCGCGGCGACTCGCGGAGTCACCAAAGGCCTGGCGCGCGGCCTCGCGCACCGGGCCCGACAAGCCTTCGTCGCCGAGCATCCACGGCATGTCCGGAAACATCATGCCGTCGATTTCCTGGTTGGCGGTGGGATGCGGTTCGTAGGCGTCACCCAGCGTATAGGTTGGAATGTCGCCGGCGAGATGGAAACGCAGCTGCGGCCGAAGCTGCCGTGCCGCGCCAGGCTGGCTGGGAGCGAAGATGAACTGGATGTCGGGGCGCCGCCGCGGTTCGAAGTCGAGTTTCTGTCCAATGGCGGCCTGGACGCGCTGATGGCGCGTGCGGCTGTCATCCGTGCGCAGCACCTGCAAGATGCTGTCGCTGAAATCGTTGCGCGTCATCGCGCCGAAGCTCGCCTGGCCGAGCAGGAAGCCACCCGCCGCGCGCAGTTCTTCATCGAATGCCGCTGCCACACGCGTGCCCCAGTCGCCTTCGGGTGTGAGCACCACGCCGCGACGACGGCCGGTGGTGCCGATAAAGCGCGCCACGGCGCGCGCGTCGTCTTCGGGTGAAAGTGCGAACTGGTAGTACCGCTCGGGTGTCGGCCGGTCCGCCGGCAGAAAATTGAGCGCCAGGATCGGCGGGCGGGATGTCAGCAGTTCACCCGCGGCCACCACTTCTTCACGTGTCAGGGGACCGACGATGAAAATGGCGCCCGCCGCGGCGGCTTGCGCGACGGTGTCGGCGATCGAAGTGAAGGCGGTGTCGTAAACGCGCAGGCGCGGGCGCGCAGTGGCCGGCACCTGGTAATACGCGGTCATGAAGCCGTCGCGGATCTGCGCGGCAGGCGCCGACGTGCGCCCGGTGAGCGGCAGCATGAGCGCAATGTGCGGAGCGGCCTCGAGGCTGGCGACCGTTTCGGGTACGCCGATTCCCGGTTCGCCCGAGAGCGCCGCGAGCGCCGGATGCGACGGGTAGCGCGCGCGGAACGAGGCCAGGCGCGTCGCGCCGAGTGTTGGATTGCGCGAGTTGTCCAGCGCGACGGAAGCGGCCTCGAGCCAGCCGCGCACGTTGGCGTCGCTGCCGGGTGGTGGCGCCAGCGAAACGCCGCGTTCTGCCGCGGCGCGCAGCTGGCCTAACAACTCTGAGCGGGCGACGCGCGCATCGCCGGGCCCGACGAGGCGTTCGCGCGCAAGCTCGGAGCGGATGCCGTCGAGCAGATGACCGGTGGCGATGGCGACCTGCTGGCGCGTTTCGTAGTAACGCGCCGCCGCGGGCTGCGCCGTGGGCGTCTGCATGCTGCTGACCTGACGCCAGGCCTCATCTCCGCGACCGGAAACCAGCGCGGATTGGATGCGCAACAGGTTTTGTTCGAGTGTCTGTTGCTGCGTGAGCCCTCCCGGCAGCAACGCGAGTACGCGATCCGCGTCAGCGGCGCGCCCGGCTGCGAGCCACGCGCGGACGGCGCGCAGGCGGAATTCGGCACTGTCGGTGCCGGTGGTCTCGTTTGCCAATCGTTCGTATAGCGCCGCGGCGCCGGCGTGGTCTCCGGCGCGGACCAGTTCTTCGGCGCGATCGACGCTCGGCGGTCCGCCACGGCGGGGCGTGGCCGGGCAACCCGTGAGCACCACAGCCAGCGCCACGACGACCAAAAACGCAAATGGCCTCACCAGAGCTTTCTTAGCCGTCATACGTCGAATAGCCTTCACGAGTGCCTGCGCATCCTGGCGCGGTGGAGAATTATAGTGGCAGCGAACTTGGGGCGTCTTGCGGTGATCTCGACGCCAATAGGCAATCTCGGCGACCTTTCGCCACGCGCACGCGATGAACTTGCTGCCGCGGAACTGGTCGCGGCCGAAGACACGCGCCGGACGGGGCAATTGCTGACAACGCTTGGGTTGTCGCGCCCGCTGGTTTCGCTACATGAACACAACGAGCGCGAGCGGATTGACGAGCTGCTGGAGAAGCTGCGCGCCGGCGCGCGTATTGCGCTGGTGAGTGACGCCGGGACTCCGCTGCTGTCGGATCCGGGATTCGAGCTGGTGCGTCGCGTGACCCAGGAAGGCATGACCGTGGTCGCAGTGCCCGGACCTTCGGCCATTACCGCCGCGCTCAGCATCGCCGGCTTGCCGACCGAACGCTTCTCCTTCGAAGGATTCTTGCCGGCGCGGCTCGGCGAGCGGCGCGCACGCGTGGCGGAGCTGGCAGGCGAGACACGCACGCTGGTGTTTTTCGAGGCGCCGCATCGCATCGCGGAATCACTCGAAGACATGGCGGCGAGCTTTGGAATTACGCGCCGCGCGGCCGTTGCACGCGAGCTCACCAAGGTTTTCGAGACGGTGTATCGCGGCACACTGGCCGAGCTGGCCGCGCAGGCACGCAGCGACGCGAACTTCACGCGGGGCGAGATTACGGTGGTGGTGGAGGGCGCGCCACGCGCCGCCGCTGACGCAGCCCCTCGCGCACAGCTGGACGCGACGCTGAACATCCTGCTCAGCGAACTGGCGCCCAGCAAGGCGGCCGCGCTGGCCGCGCGCCTGACCGGCGCGAAGCGCAACGAGGCCTATGCGCGCGCGCTCGAGCTCGCGAAGCAAGCCCCGGCCGGCTAGCCGACGGCGAAAATCAGCAACTTGTGAAGGCGGCGGCATGCCGCTATGGTGCGCGCGGAGTCGGCCGGACGGTCGCTGCATTTCTCGCGAAATGTGGAGGAAAGTCCGGGCTCCTGTGGACAAGGTGCCAGGTAATGCCTGGGCGGCGTGAGCCGACGGAAAGTGCAACAGAAAATAAACCGCCTAAGCGCCAGCAATGGCGCCGGTAAGGGTGAAACGGTGCGGTAAAAGCGCACCGCGCCGGTGGCAACATTCGGTGGCATGGCAAACCCCACCTGGAGCAAGGCCAAATAGGAAAGTCGCCACGCAAGTGGCAGCGGGTGTCCCCCTGTGCTTTCGGGTAGGCCGCTTGAGGTCGCCGGTGACGGCGATCCCAGATGAATGACTGTTCTCGACAGAACCCGGCTTACAGGCCGACTCCAATTTAGTTAGTCTTCCCTGGCTGGTCTAACCAGTTTCCAGTCTAACAATAATCAGGGGAGCATCATGCGATCGAACATAATAGTTAGCCTCGCGGCCGTTGCGCTGGCCGGGGCTGCCGGCGGCTGCGCCACCATCGTCGCCAAGAGTAGTCAGACGATCACCGTCAGCAGCGTGCCGGATGGCGCGGCGGTCAGCATCGCCAATGCGGCCGGCGTCGCCGTGCATTCCGGAAATACACCGATGACCGTGACGCTCAAGAAGGGGCGTGGCTACTTCAAGCCCGAGCATTACGCCGTGCGCATCAACAAGGACGGATTCCAGCCACACCAATTCACGATCGACGGCGCGATCAATGGCTGGTATTTCGGCAACATCATTTTCGGTGGGCTGATCGGCATGCTGGCGGTCGATCCTGCGACCGGCGCGATGTACACGCTCAAGCCCGGCACGGTTCAAGCCGTTCTGACCTCGATCAAGGTGTCCCACAACCACGGTGAGCAGTCGCTCACCGTCATGCTCATCGAAGACGTGCCGGAAGAATTTCGGGATCAATTGGTTCCGCTGGCGTCTAATTAACCCATTAGAGATACAAAGGCTCACAAGGCGCCCGGCCACGGAGCCGGGCGTTCTTCTTTCCGCGGCATACAGGTCGTCCATTCGTGACCTACTGTATGAACTAGCGATGACAAGCCACTGATCGGTAAGAGGCTCGCCGCGAAAATTCGGCGCATCCGCGTATCAAATCGGACGTAAGTCGCTGTCGCTACGGGAAAATCTCGTGACTTATTTCTTGACCGCGCCCGCAGCCATTCCTATAGTGGCGGCAAGTGGGAAAAAGTGGGGAGAAATGGGCTCGATGAGCCTAACCATCCATGTTTCGCGGTGCAGCAAAAGTGACCCTGGACGACAAGGGCCGGATGGTTTTACCCACCCGGTACCGCGAGCACGCGCTCGAACGGAGCCAGGGAAAGCTGGTGGTCACCGTCGACCGGGATCAATGCCTCCTCCTCTACCCCTTGCCCGACTGGGAACAGATCGAGCGGAAGTTGATGAGCCTGCCTTCTTTGCACGCGCAGGCGCGTCGACTGCAACGGCTCATGGTGGGTCACGCCACCGAGCTGGATCTCGATGGGCATGGACGATTGTTGCTGCCGCCCGAGTTGCGCGAATTCGCGCTGCTCGAACGGCGCGGAATGCTGATCGGCCAGGGCAATCGCTGCGAGTTGTGGGACGAGACGCGCTGGAACGAGCGCCGCGCCCTGTGGCTCGCCAACGAAGCGGCCGAGACCGGCCTGCCGGCGGAACTCGATTCACTGACTTTGTAGATGTAGTTAGACAGTTTCTTTCGAAAATGATCTTGGGGTGGGGCGAGGATCGCGTAGCGATCTCGTCCATGGCAATGGCGCTTGATAAAACGGGGGCGGACTGACAGCCGCTTGACAGGAGTGAGTGTTTGAACGCCCATGTTCCGGTGCTTGCCCGGGAAGCGTTCGAAGCACTCGCGGTGCAGGCGGACGGTCTATACATAGATGCGACGTTCGGGCGCGGCGGTCACACGGCACTCATCCTCGGGGCACTCGGCCCCGAAGGGCGCGTGCTCGCGTTCGACCGCGATCCGGCGGCCATCGAGGCCGGCCACCGCCGTTTTCCCGACGAAGTGCGGCTTGCGCTCGTCGGTGCGCCGTTTGCCGATATCGCCGCGCGCGTGCAGGAGCTCGTTCCGAGCCGGCCCGTGCGCGGCATCTTGTTCGACCTCGGCGTCTCGTCGCCGCAGCTCGACGACCCCGCACGTGGTTTCAGCTTCCGGGCGGACGGCCCGCTCGACATGCGCATGGACCCGACGAGCGGCGAACCGGTTTCCGCATGGCTCGCGAGAGCGGGCGAGCCTGAGATTCGCGAGGTGATCGCGACGTTAGGCGAAGAGCGCTTCGCGCGGCGAATCGCCGCGGACATCGTGGCAGCGCGCTCCCGGCAACCACTGACCCGCACACTCGAGCTCGCCGAGATCGTCGCGCGCGCGGTACGCAAGCGCGAGCCGGGCCGAAATCCCGCGACGAAAACGTTTCAGGCGCTGCGCATGCACGTCAACGACGAGCTTCCGCAGATTCGCCGTGCGCTCGCCAGCGCGCTCGATTTGCTGGCCGTAGGTGGCCGCCTCGCGGTCATCAGTTTTCATTCGCTGGAAGACCGCCTCGTCAAGCAGTTCATCCAGGCGCATTCCACCGTTGACCCGGTGTTCGCCGGCCTGCCCATCATTCCCGATGCCGCGCAGCCGCGCCTGCGGCGCATCGGCAGCAAGACGCGCGCCGGCGAGGGGGAACTCGCCGCCAATCCGCGCGCGCGTTCCAGCGTGTTGCGCATCGCCGAAAAGGTGCGGTAGTGCCGGCGCCTTCCAACAAATTGCCCAATAAATTGATAATCCTGGCAATCCCGCTGCTGTGGCTGGCCGCGCTCGCTTCGGCCGCCGGGGCTATCTACTCGAAGCATCGTGCGCGCGAGCTGTTCGTCGAGCTCGAACGGCTCAACGTCAAGCGCGACAACCTCGAGATCGAGTGGGGCCAGCTGCAGCTGGAGCAGAGCGCCTGGTCGACGCACGCCTTCGTCGAAAACGTCGCCGGCACCAAGCTCAAGATGGGCATGCCGCCGCCGAAAGACATCGAGCTGGTGTCGCCGTGAAAGCCCTTCCATGAAGATATTTCCGGGCAAACGGCGCGAACGGCGAAGCCGCGGCGGTGACGGCGGCGCGGGTGCGACGCGTGACGATCCGCGCAGCTTTCGCTGGCGCGCGAACTTCGTGCTGGGACTTCTGGTGTGCGGCGCGTTCGGCCTGGTGTGGCGCGCGGTGGAACTGCAGCTCAAGGATCACAAGTTTCTGGCCGGGCAGGGCGATGCGCGTTTCTCGCGCGTCGCGGAGATCTCGGCCACGCGCGGCACCATTACCGATCGCTACGGAGAACCGCTCGCCGTGTCGACGCCGGTCGACTCGGTGTGGGCGAACCCGAAAGAGCTGGCGCTGGCCAGCGACCAGTTGCCGCGCCTGGCGAAAGCGCTGAAGCGCGACAAGAACGAGCTCGCGCGCCGCCTCACGTCAAACCTCGATCGTGAATTCCTCTACCTGGCGCGTCACATGCAGCCGGGGGAAGCGCAGAAAATCCGCGCGCTGGAAATTCCGGGCGTGTACCTGATGCGCGAATACCGCCGGTATTACCCGGCGGGTGAAGTGGCCGGGCACATCCTCGGCTTCACCAGCGTCGATGACGAAGGCCAGGAAGGACTCGAGCTCGCGTTCGACCACTGGCTGGCGGGCGAGGATGGCGCCAAGCGCGTCATCCAGGACCGCTACGGCAAGATCGTGCAGAACGTCGAGGAGATCCGCGCGATGCGCCCCGGGCGCAATCTCGTGCTGTCGATCGACCTGCGCATACAGTATCTCGCGTACCGCGAGTTGAAAGCCGCGATGCGCGACCAGCGCGCGAAGTCCGGCTCGGTCATCGTGCTCGACGTCGCGACCGGCGAAGTGCTCGCCATGGTCAACCAGCCGGCCTACAACCCGAACGACCGCGACCAGTACAAGGCCAAGACGTATCGCAATCGCGCGGTCACCGACATCGTCGAGCCGGGCTCGTCGATCAAGCCGTTCGTGGTCGCCGCCGGACTCGCGTCGGGCAGATTCAACGACCACAGCGTCATCGACACCAACCCCGGGTACATCAAGGTCGGCGCCAAACTACTCGAGGACCCGCACAACCTCGGCGCCATCGGGCTCGCGACCATACTCGCCAAGAGCTCCAACGTCGGCATGACCAAGGTGGCGCTGTCGCTCGAGCCGGCGCAGATGTACGGCACGCTGACCGCGCTCGGCTTCGGCCAGGTCACCACCAGCGGTTACCCGGGAGAATCGGCCGGGCTGCTGCCTCACTACTCGCATTGGCGGCCCGTGGGCATTTCCTCGATGTCACGCGGGTATGGCCTGTCGATCACGCCGCTGCAGCTCGCGCATGCCTACGCGACGGTGGCGGCGCTCGGCACGTCGCGGCCGATCTCTTTCCTGCGCGTCGAGACGCCGCCCGCGGGCGAGCAGGCGCTCGACCCCGGCGTCTCGCGCATGCTGATTCACCTGCTGGAAGCCGTGGTTGCGCCCGAGGGCGGCGGCAAGCAGGCCGCAATCCCCGGCTATACCGTCGCCGGTAAGACCGGCACGGCGTGGAAGGCCACCGCCGGGGGTTACGCCACGGACCGATATCTCGCGGTGTTCGGCGGCATTGCGCCGGCGAGCAACCCGCGCCTCGCGGCCGTGGTGATCATCGACGAGCCCGGCGCCGGCAAATACTACGGCGGTGACGTGGCCGCACCGGTGTTCTCCGGCGTCGTCGGCGGTGCGCTGCGCTTGCTCGCGGTGCCGCCCGACGCTCCGGTCAGCGACGCCAACGAACCTGCGCGCCAGGTGGCCACGCGATGAACGCCGCCGCCGCTCCGCAGAGCCTCGCAAAGTTGTTAGACGGCATCGCCGCGCTGCCGCGCGACGTCGCCGTCAGCGATCTCACGCAGGATGGCCGCGCGGCGCTTCCCGGCGGCGCATTCCTCGCGGTGCACGGCAGCGTCGAGCACGGCCTCAAGTACGCGCCGCAGGCCATCGCCAATGGCGCGCGCGCGGTATTGTGGGAGCCCGCGCCGGTCGCCGTGGTTCCCGATCTGCCTTCGGAAATTCTGGTCGCACCGGTGCCGCGCCTGCGCGAACACGCGAGCACGATCGCCGATCGCTTCTTCGGCGCGCCTTCGGCGCGGCTGGCCGTCGCCGGCATCACCGGCACCAACGGCAAGACCACCTGTGCCTATCTACTGGCCCAGGCGCTGGAAGGCTGCGGCCGCTCGGCCGCCTACATGGGCACCATCGGCACCGGCCGGCCTGGCAGCCTGGCCGCGAGCGGGCTCACCACGGGCGACGCCATCACAGTGCAGCGCACTTTGGCCAACCTGCGCGCCGACGGCGCCACCAGCGTGGCGATGGAAGTCTCCTCGCACGCGCTCGACCAGGCGCGCGTGGGCGCGGTGCGATTTCGCACCGCCGCGTTCACCAATCTCACGCGCGACCACCTCGACTATCACGGCACCATGGAGAACTACGGCGCCGCGAAGGCCCGCCTGTTCATGCGTGAAGACCTGGTGTCACGCGTGATCAACGTCGACGATGCCTTCGGCCGGCAGCTCGCCAATGACCCGCGCGGCCGCGGCCGCGTGATCGTCACCAGCCGCGGCCACCAGTCACGCACGCGCAGTGCCGCGGGTTTCGTGCGCGCCATGCACCACACGTTGTCGGTGCGCGGCATCGAGCTCGAATTCGATTCGAGCTGGGGCGCCGGTGGCCTCGTGTGCCCACTGGTCGGCGACTTCAACGTCGACAACGTCCTGACGGTCATTGCGGTGCTGCTCGATTGGGATCTGCCGCTCGAGCAGGTCATCGGCGCGCTCGCGCGCGTGCGCGCCGCGCCCGGACGCATGGAGACTTTCGGCGGCGCGCAGGCGCCGCTCGCGGTAGTCGACTACGCACACACCCCAGACGCGCTGCGCAAGGCCTTGTCGGCGGCGCGCGCGCACTGCGCCGGACGTCTCGCGGTGGTTTTCGGTTGTGGCGGCGATCGCGACGCGGGCAAGCGCCCGATCATGGGCGCCATCGCGGCCGAACTCGCCGACGAGATCGTGATCACCGACGACAATCCGCGCACCGAGTCGCCGCAGGCAATCGCCGCCAACATTGCCGCGGGCATTCCCGCAGGCTCGTCATTTCGCATCGAGCTCGATCGCGCGCGCGCCATCCGTGATTCGCTCGCCGACGCGCAACCGGCCGACGTCGTGCTGATCGCCGGCAAGGGACACGAGGACTACCAGATCTACGGCAGCGAGCGCCGGCCCTTCAGCGACCAGAAGGTGGTTGCGGACGCGCTCGCTTCACGGGCGGGCGGTGGCGCATGAGCCGCACGCTGGCCGACTTCGCCAAATCCTGTGGGGGCACACTGAAAGGCGCCGATCGCGCCTATACCGGCGTGTCCACCGATACGCGCACGCTGAAGACCGGCGAGTTGTTCGTCGCGCTGCGCGGGCCGCGTTTCAACGCGAATGATTTTGTCGCCGCCGCCGCCAGTGCCGGTGCGGCGGGTGCCGTCGTCGACACGCCGGTTGCGTCGTCGTTGGCGCAGATCGTCGTCGCCGACACCCAAAACGCGCTGAGCAGCTCCGCCGGCGCCTGGCGCGCTCGCTTCTCGATGCCCGTCGTCGGCGTGGCCGGCAGCAACGGCAAGACCACGGTCAAGGAAATGACCGCGGCCATCCTCGAGCGCGCGGGCACGACGCTCGCCACGCGCGGTAATCTCAATAACCACATCGGTGTGCCGCTGACGCTTCATCGCCTCGACTCGACGCAGCGTTTTGCCGTCATCGAGATCGGCGCGAATCGCGCCGGCGAAGTCGCCGAACTGGTGAAACTCGCACGCCCCGACGTCGGACTCATCACGAATGCGGGCGCGGAGCATCTCGAAGGGTTTGGCAGCCTCGAAGGCGTGGCGCGCGCCGAAGGCGAAATGGTCGCGGGCCTTTCGCCTTTGGCCACGGCGGTGATCAACGCCGACGACGAATTCGCCGCGCTGTGGCGCGGCATGGCGCGCGGCAAGGTATCCACTTTCGGCGTCGCGAACGCGGCGGACTTTTCCGCCGCCGACATCCACACCGCAATCGACCCCACCGGCTTCGTGACCCGCTTCGAGCTGCGGGCGCCCGCCGGCGCGACGCCGGTGGAACTGCGCCTCGCCGGCGGACACAACGTGCTGAACGCGTTATGCGCGGCTGCGGCCGCCACCGCCGCCGGTGCGTCGCTCGACGAGGTGCGATCGGGGCTTGCCACAATGCGCCCGGTTCCTGGCCGATTGCAGCTCAAAACCGCGCCGAGTGGCGCCTGGATTGTCGACGATTCTTACAACGCGAACCCCAGTTCGATGAAGGCGGGGATCGAGGTGCTGGCGAGCGTGGATGCGCGGCGCTGGCTGGTCATGGGTGACATGGGCGAGCTCGGCAATTTCGCCGACGCCAGCCATGAAGACATCGGGCGCTTCGCACGCGAGCACCACATCGATCGCCTGTTCGCCACCGGCAAGCTGTCGGTGCTCGCGGTCGAAGCCTTCGGTCCGGGCGGCGAGTGGTTTGCCGACACGGAGACGCTGGCGCGCGCCGTCAACGCCGAGCTCACGCGCGAGGTGTGCGTGCTGGTCAAGGGCTCCCGCTCCAACCGGCTGGAGCGCGTGGTCGAGGCCCTGGTCGGCGCCGGTTCGTCGGATAGTTCTTCAAATATTGCGCACTGAACAAATGCTCTACTGGCTAGCCAAACTACTGACGCCTCACTACTCGGGGTTCAACGTCTTCTCGTACCTGACGGTGCGCGCCATTTTCGCGGTGATCACCGGGCTGGCGCTCGGCCTGCTGCTGGGGCCGTGGATGATCGAGAAGCTCAGGTTCGGAAAGGTCGGCCAGGTGGTGCGCGACGATGGCCCGAAGTCGCATTTCTCAAAGGCCGGCACGCCGACGATGGGCGGCATGCTGATCCTCATCGCGATCTTCGTGAGCACATTGCTGTGGTCCGACCTTTCGAAC
>Ga0193717_1002156_pt1 | contig 11511 bp, 10 predicted proteins | sample U2c2metaG_FD_145900 | JGI IMG/M metagenome (GOLD analysis project Ga0193717, IMG submission 145900) | Soil microbial communities from a riparian zone of the East river system, Colorado, United States - U2c2 | ecosystem: Environmental > Terrestrial > Soil > Riparian zone | place: USA: East River...
CACCTGCCTCAACCACACTTGCCGTACATTTAAAACCTATTGTTACTTTAGATGCCATACCAACAGGTATTTGTAAGGGAGCCTCCATACCGCTTAAGGCATCGGCCCCAGGTAATAACCAATACAGCTGGACACCAGCAACCGGCCTGTCCGATCCCTTCTCACAAAATCCTATAGCTAACCCAGCCGATACTACAGTTTACACCGTTAAAGTAACTGATGTTGATAATAACTGTTTTGAAACAAAAACAATCGCGGTTAATGTGCTGCCCCCGCCGGTTGCCAATGCCGGAGGCGATAAAAAAATATTTGAAGGCCAATCCGTTAAGCTGGATGGCTCAGCCAAAAATGGTGATGTATTTTACTGGACACCGGCCGATTACCTGAGCGATCCGCAATCACTAAACCCGCTTGCTAATCCCACTGATGATAAAATCTATACCCTGCATGTAACGTCAAATTTTAATTGTGGCATTGATACAAGCAGTGTTTTTGTTAAGGTTTATAAAAAGATAGTCATCCCCAATACTTTTTCGCCCAATGGCGATGGCCGAAATGATCTCTGGGATATTGAAGCGCTGGTAACCTATCCCCAAAGTTTGTTAACAGTTTATAACCGTTATGGGCAGCAGGTTTTCAGAAGTATAGGCTATGATCATCCCTGGCGGGGTACTTACAATGGTACCATATTACCGCCAGGTACCTACTATTATGTGATCGATCTTAAAAGCGGTGCGCCTTTGTTAGCTGGTTGGGTGCAGATCATACGGTAAGCCTCACCCCGGCCCTCTCCTTTGGAGAGAGGGCGTGAAAAAAGGAAGTCCGCTCCTTTGGAGCGGATTTAGCTGAGGCTATACTCATTATAAATAGCTATTTATCTTAAATACTAACCGTAATGCTGCTACTTTTATATATGCATCACGAACATCACTTACAAAGCTCAGATACTATCAGGGATATTGTTATTGGCATGTCCGACGGATTAACGGTGCCCTTTGCACTGGCCGCCGGATTAAGCGGAGCCGTAAACTCATCGGGTATTGTGATCACGGCCGGTATTGCCGAAATTGTTGCCGGTTCTATAGCCATGGGCCTGGGCGGCTTTTTGGCTGGCCGTACCGAGGTTGACCATTATGCATCTGAACTGAAACGTGAATATGCGGAAGTAGAAAAAGTGCCCGAGCAGGAAAAAATGGAAGTAAAGGAGGTGTTTGCAGCCTTTGGCCTGTCAGAAAAACTGCAGCATGAGGTTGCCGAAGAAATGGCAAAGGATAAGGATAAATGGGTTGATTTTATGATGCGCTATGAACTTGGCCTGGAAGAGCCAAAGGCGAACCGGGCCACGCAAAGTGCCATAACCATTGGCTTATCATACATTGCCGGAGGGATTATTCCGCTATCCCCCTATTTTTTTATTGCCGATTCGCAGCGGGCTTTGTATTATTCTTGTGGCATTACCATGATTTGCCTGTTTGTATTTGGCTATTTTAAAAGCAAAGTAACCGGCCAACCTAAAATAAAGGGCGCTTTAAAAGTGTTATTCATAGGCGCCATAGCCGCTGCCGCCGCGTTCTTAATGGCAAAACTAATCACCGGGTAATATCAAAATTTAATAAACTTATCTATCTGCTCGTTGGTGAATTTCAGGGTGTCGGCATTTAAAAGCTGTCCATTTTGGTCCATTTCTTTATTTATGGAGGCTATGTGGATCTTTAACGACATGATATTGAGGTGGATGTAATGGCAAACCCCTGTAAAATGATCAATGCCCCTGATGTTACCATATTTTCCTGATGACAGACCAACCAGGGCGGCTTTCTTTTCATAAAAGCTTTCGGGGTAAGTGCAGGCATCAATAAATACCTTCAGTACACCCGGAAAGCTGCCGTTATATTCGGGTATTACAAATAGAAATTTATCTGTCCGGGTAATAATGTCCTGTATGGGCATAAACTCGGGGCTCCGTTTGCCATATAGATCAGTTTGAATTAAATTGGCCGGCAATTCGGTAAGTGCTAATAAACCAGCCTCTGTTCCTTTTTCGCGAAGTTTTTGCTGATAATACTGGGCAAGTTTAAATGTATGGCTGCCAGGGCGGTTTGTTGCTGATATAATAGTGATCATTTAGTAGTTTTGATTTATTGAATTACTGCGTTATTGATTTTTTATCTTCGATAATAAAATAGTTTATAAGTTTTAATATCATTCAATAAGTCGATAATTCAGTAATTCAATAATTAATATTGTTTGTAAATTGCCGAAACCTGTGGATTTCGGAATTGTTTTAAATCCGTATCTTTATCACCAGATAAAAACTTTACGAAAGTAGAAATTTCTAATTCTATTTAACGTTGTTATAAATCATTGAAATATAAATTTTTGAAAATATAGAATGAGTAAAATAATTGCTTTAGCCAACCAGAAAGGTGGAGTAGGAAAAACTACATCATCTATAAATCTGGCTGCAAGTTTGGCCGTATTAGATTTTAAAACCTTGTTGGTTGACGCCGATCCGCAGGCTAATTCAACATCGGGGATTGGTTTTGACCCCCGTAACATTAAGAATAGTATCTATGAGTGTATCATTAACCAGGTTGATCCTCATGAAGCTATCCAAAAAACAGACACCCCTAACCTTGACCTGCTTCCGGCGCATATTGACCTGGTAGGTGCCGAGATAGAAATGATTAACCTGAGCGGGCGTGAGTACAAAATGAAACAGGTTTTTGAAGCAGTACGCAATGAATATGATTTTATCATTATTGATTGTTCGCCTTCATTGGGTTTGATCACCATTAACGCGTTAACTGCTGCCGACTCGGTAATTATACCGGTACAGTGTGAGTATTTCGCGTTAGAGGGTTTGGGCAAATTGTTAAACACCATTAAAATTGTACAATCGCGTTTAAACCCGCAATTGGAAATTGAAGGTATACTGCTTACCATGTACGATGTGCGCCTGCGCTTATCAAACCAGGTGGTTGATGAAGTTAAAACGCATTTTGAGGATATGGTTTTTGATACCATTATTCAGCGTAATACCCGGTTAAGCGAAGCCCCAAGCTTTGGCGTATCGGTAATTATGCATGATGCAACCTGTAAGGGCGCAATAAATTATTTGAATCTGGCACGCGAAATTATTGAGAAAAATGGCCTGACAAAAGATGAGGCAAAAACAGAAACAGCAACGGTGTAAGCAATGAGTAGTGAAAGAAGAAATGCCCTGGGCAAAGGATTAAGTGCGCTGTTGAATGACTCTGTTAACGTACAACCGTATAATAAAACCAAAGACAACAATAAAGATAGGGAAGCCTCGACATCAGCAGTTGAGGTTAACAGCCTGGGATCGGTAAATGAGATACAACTGGCCGAAATTGAGGTAAATCCTTTTCAGCCCCGTACTGATTTTGATGAGCAGGCCCTGGCCGAACTGGCCGATTCCATAAAATTACAGGGGCTTATACAGCCTATAACTGTAAGGCGTGTAAATGCGCATAAATACCAGCTCATATCTGGCGAGCGTCGCCTCCGTGCATCAAAAATAGCTGGTTTAACACAAATACCGGCCTATGTGCGCACTGCCAATGACCAGCAAATGCTGGAAATGGCACTGATTGAAAATATTCAGCGCGAAAACCTGAATGCCATTGAAGTGGCCCTGAGCTTTCAACGTATGATTGAGGAGTGTAACCTTAAACAGGAAGAACTGGGCGACAGGGTGAGCAAAAACCGGTCGACGGTTACCAATTACCTGCGCCTGTTAAAATTGCCGCCAAGCATACAGGCATCTATTCGTGACGGGGCAATTAGCATGGGCCATGCCAAGGCGCTTATTACTATTGAAGATCCTGCAAAACAATTATTTATACATCAGCATATTATTCAGCAAGGTTTATCCGTTCGTAAGGTTGAAGAATTAGTTCGTGACATGCAAAAGGCGCCGGTAAAAAAAGAGGGCAAACAACCCGAACCGGTATCATATCAATTGCAAAAAATACAAGACGACCTGGCTTCAAAGTTTAGTACACGGGTAACACTTAAGGTAGGCAGCAGGGGCAATGGCGTTATTGAAATACCATTCCTTTCAGAAGATGATCTGGGCCGTATCCTTGAGATGCTGGATTGGTAAATGCACAGATATATATTAACATTTTTATGGCTAAGCTCATTGGCTTTTGCGGCAATTGCGCAAACAAAAGCCGATAGTTTAGGTAATAGAAAATATTGGTCAGGCTCTTTTGCGCCTGCAATTAAAGAGAAGCTTTACCGTCCGGATAGTACGCACAAGCCTTATAAAGCTGTTATCAGATCATTACTCTTGCCTGGCCTTGGCCAGCTGTATAATGGCCGCTGGTGGAAACCTCCGGTAATTTATGGCGGTATGGGGCTTCTGGGGTCTGCAATTATTTTTAACCAAAATAGTTATACAGAAAATTTAGCGCTTACCAGATTATTGCAGGACAGGCAGAATAATAATGATCCCTCCTCCGTTCAAAGTAACAATCATAAATTGTATTTGCAATACCAGAATAAATATGAGGTATATGTAAAACATCGTGTTACGCCATCGCAAACTCAGGCTGCATTTGAAAATCACAAACGTAACCGCGATTGGAGTATAATGGGTTTTGTAGCCGTGTGGGCTATAAATGTAATTGATGCCTATATTGATGCAAAGTTCATTCACAGCTTCAGTGTAGATAATAATTTGACGATTAATACAGTTTCTGATGTATCTGGTTTACCGGTTTATGCAGATAACCGCATGGGGGCATTTAATCCGCGTTTAAAAATTACCTTTGCTATGAGGTAAATTTCACGACAGGATAATTTTAATATCAGTTGATATATTTATTATTGTATTCTCTTAAAAATGTATAGATTTTTGTTTGTTATTGGGTTTATCACGGTATTTACCTTTGCGGCTCAAGCGCAGGTAACCGATACGGCTGTGGTGGGCAAAAGTGATACGGTGAAGAAAGCTTCAAATACAGCGCCAGGCTCCTTTGCCCCCCCTATTAAAAAGGAAAAAGCCTATCATCCCGATAGCTTGCATAGTCCGCATAAAGCAGTAATGCATTCCCTGATGGTGCCCGGATGGGGCCAGTTGTATAACCACCGCTGGTGGAAAGTGCCAATTATTTATGGCGGTGTAGGTTTGCTGGCTGCGGCCGTAATATTTAATCAGAAATATTATAACCAGTTTATAACCCTTGCAAAGTATAAGCGACAAGGTATTGCGCCTGGTCCGACTGATAAGTATTATGCCGAATTCTTTGCTTACGGAAGTAATGTTTCTGAAACAGATTTTGCAAATGCTGCTGATGGTAACAGGCGTAACCGCGACTTAAGCATACTTGGTATTTTGGCCACATGGGGCATCCAAACCATTGACGCTTATATTGATGCCAAATTCATACATTCCTACACGGTTGATAATGACCTGGCCATAAAGGTTACGCCTGGCGTTTTAAACCAGCCAGTTTATGCACAAAGTACTAATGTCTCTTTTATTCCGACTATAAAAATTACCTTTACGTTTTAATATTGGTATCAAGTTTTTAGTATCAAGTATCAAGATTCTTGAAGTCCTTATAAAAAAATGCGGCAGTCTTGATACTTGATATTAACCGCTTGATACTGATACAAATAAAAAGTAAATAATGAAGATAGCATTACTGGGCTATGGAAAAATGGGCAAGATCATTGAAAAGATCGCCATTGGCCGCAAGCATGAAATTGTTTTAACTATTGATCATGATAACCTGCATGATCTTACTGCCGAAAATTTACAAAAAGCCGATGCGGTAATTGAGTTTACCATGCCATCATCTGTATTAGGCAACATTGACCATTGCTTTAACGCGGGGGTACCTATTGTAGTAGGCACAACCGGGTGGTATGATAAAATACCCGAAATAAAACAAAGATGCGAGCAGGATGGCAATTCACTAATGTATGCATCAAACTTTAGTGTTGGTGTAAATATATTTTTTCATGTTAACCGTTTGCTGGCCAAAGTAATGAACCGTTACCCGTACTATGATGTGCAGGTTGAAGAAATTCATCACACCCAAAAAATGGATGCGCCAAGCGGTACGGCCATAACCATTGCCGAAGGTATCATTGAAAACCTTGATTCAAAACGGGAGTGGATCAATGTGTTAACTACCGATGACCAAGATGATGATGAAACGGTTACTGAAAACCAGTTGCTGATCGAATCTATGCGTATTGATAACATTCCGGGTACACATACCGTTATTTATGATTCAGAAGTTGATATGATTGAATTTAAACATACCGCGCATAACCGTAATGGCTTTGCCTTAGGCGCCGTACTGGCGGCCGAATGGATACATGATAAAAAAGGTTTTTATTCGGTAGAGGCCATGTTTGATTTTAATAGCTAATTACGTTATCAATAAATGGATACAGGAGCTTATATTGGGGTTTACATTATTACAGCCCCTTTATTAATTTTAATGACCATAGGCTTCTGGCATTTGTTTAAAAAGGCCGGTCGTGCCGGTTGGGAAGCCCTGGTTCCTGTTTACGGTACCTATATTATGCTAAAAATTAGCGGCAGGCCATGGTGGCTGCTATTGCTGCTTATTATACCTGGTGTAGGTATTATAGTTGAATTAGGTATTTACATTGATTTTATAAAATCATTTGGTAAAACAAAACTGCGCCAGCAGGCCGCGGGTATACTGCTGGGGTTTATTTACTTACCTAAATGGGGGTTTGATGAAAAAACCAGTTATTTAGGCGCTTCGGCAAGTGCTGAGTTTCAGGAAAAATACAGGCAGGACCTTAAAAGGTCATCAGCCCGGGAGTGGACCGAGGCCGTCATTTTCGCTGTAGTGGCCGCCACGCTGATCCGTTCGCTTTTTATCGAGGCCTATACCATACCAACTCCGTCAATGGAAAGCTCGCTTCTGGTAGGCGATTTTTTATTTGTAAGCAAGGTTAATTATGGCGCCCGTTTGCCCATGACACCTGTCGCCTTTCCGTTTGCCCATCATACCATGCCACTTACAGGCACCAAAGCCTATTGGGATGGCATTAAATTACCATATTTTCGTTTACCTGGTTTAAGTGAAGTTAAAAAGGGCGATGTAGTGGTGTTTAATTATCCTATGGATGCCGATTCGCCATTTTACAGACCGGTTGATAAGCGTGAAAATTATATTAAACGTTGTCAGGGCGCCCCCGGCGATACCCTTAACCTCATTGATGCCCGGGTATATGTAAACGGCAAACCCGCCACGATGCCCCCACACGGCGAAATGGAATACATGGTACGCGCTGATGACAGCAGGTTTGATCAGCGCATGATTTACGATCTGCATTTGTCAGATATTCAGCAATTCACCAATCAGGATTTCATGATGAATATGACGGAGCATTCGGCCCAAGTGCTTAAGGGGTATTCAAATATAAGTGCTGTTAAACCCAATGTAAGATTAAGAGGGGTTTATGATCCCGAAATATTTCCGCACAACCCGCGTTACAGGTGGAACGTTGATAATTTTGGTCCCATCATTATCCCCAAAAAGGGTTGGACTGTAAAGCTGGATAGCCTTACACTACCATTTTATAGCAGGGCCATTGCAGTTTATGAAAATAATAAGCTGCAGGTTAATGGGAATAACATTAGTATAAATGGTAAAAAAACAGATAGCTATACCTTTAAAATGAACTATTACTGGATGATGGGCGATAATCGTCATAACTCCGAGGATTCGCGTTTTTGGGGTTTTGTGCCCGAGGACCATATTGTAGGTAAAGCCTTGTTTGTATGGATGAGCTGGGATGCCACTTCGCCATCGGCTAATAAGATCAGATGGAGCCGCTTGTTTAAGGGGATAAACTGAAATTTGCACATTTAAAAAGCTTAGTAACATATAGCTTACATAACAGTCATAGGTAATAAAAAATAAATATATACATTTAAAAAATCCGCACATTTGCACATTTGCACATCAAAATACATGAACTGGAAATTCTGGAAAAAAGATAAAAGTAAAATCAAGAAAAAAAAGGGTGCGGTTCGTGAGTGGGCCGATGCCATTGTTTTTGCAGTTATAGCCGCTACGCTGATACGTACACTTTTTATTGAGGCATATGTGATCCCCAGCGGATCAATGGAAAGCTCCCTGTTAATTGGTGATTATTTATTTGTGAGTAAGGTAAATTACGGCGCCCGTATGCCTATTACGCCCGTGGCCTTTCCGTTTACCCATCATACCATGCCATTGATCGGTACAAAAGCCTATTGGGATGGCATACAATTGCCTTATTACCGTTTACCAGGTTTTAGCGATATTAAAAAAGGCGACGTTGTGGTTTTTAACCAGCCAATGGAGGCCGATTCGCCTTTGTACAGGCCGGTTGACAAGCGTGAAAATATCATTAAGCGCTGCCAGGGAACGCCTGGCGATACCCTAAGCGTGGTTGATGCCCAGGTATATATTAACGGTAAAGCCGAAACCACGGCCCCCCACGGCGAAATGACCTATGTGGTAAAAAGTGATGGCAGCCAGATAAATCCGCAGCTGATAGATGAGCTGCATTTAACCGATATGGCGTCTATCAACAATACCGATTTTAAGACCAACACAACCGTGGCTTCGGCCAATACATTAAAAGGGTACTCCAATATTAAATCGGTTACGGCTGATATTGCACCTAAAGGAATACCTGATGATTTGAACCCGGTTTACCCTACCGCGCATCCCCAGTATAAAACAACCCCAAACTTTCCTAAATACACCTGGAACCTGGATAACTTTGGTCCGGTCATTATTCCCAAAAAGGGGTGGACGGTAAAGCTGGATAGTTTAACTTTCCCAATCTATGGCCGCGCCATTGAAATTTATGAGCATAATAAAGTAAAGGTAGTTGGCCATGATATTTTCATCAACGATAAAAAAGCCGATACTTACACTTTTAAAATGAACTATTACTGGATGATGGGCGATAACCGCCATAACTCTACAGATTCGCGTTTCTGGGGTTTTTTACCGGAGGATCATGTAGTTGGAAAGGCATTATTTACCTGGATGAGCATTGATAGTACGGCCTCCTTTGTAAATAAAATACGCTGGAGCAGGTTGTTTAGAGGGATACATTAATTGATAAAATAATATAAAGCTAATAAAGTGAACGTTGTAGAATTTGTAATTGCATTTATAATACTGATCATTTTGCCTTATGTGGGCTTATGGAAACTATTTGAAAAAGCCGGAGAGCCGGGTTGGCAGGCTATCATTCCCCTCTATAATTTTTATGTAATGATCAAATTAAGCGGCCGGCCGGCCTGGTGGTTTATACTGCTGCTTATTCCCGGCCTTGGTTTCTTAGTAGCTATTGGCCTTATAGTTGATTTTATAAAATCATACGGAAAATTTTCATTAAGCCAGCACATTGCGGGTGTAGTCTTATCGTTCATATATTTCCCAAAATGGGGGTTTGATAAAAACACCAAATATTTAGGCAAGTCGGCAAGCACGGAGTTCAGGGAAAAATATAAGATCGCACTAAAAAAAACTGCCTCACGCGAATGGGCCGACGCTATTATTTTCGCGGTAATAGCCGCTACGCTGATACGTACCTTTTTTATTGAGGCTTATGTAATTCCCAGCGCATCAATGGAGAGTTCCTTATTAATTGGCGATTACCTGTTTGTAAGCAAGGTTAACTATGGCGCCCGCTTGCCCATGACGCCTTTAGCTTTCCCCTTTGCACATCATACCATGCCGCTTATTGGTACCAAGGCCTATTGGGATGGTGTTGAGTTGCCCTATTACCGCTTACCCGGTCTTAGCGATGTTAAAAAAGGCGATGTAGTGGTTTTTAACTACCCTATGGATGCCGATTCGCCTTTGTACAGACCGGTTGATAAACGCGAAAATTATATTAAACGCTGCCAGGGCACACCCGGCGATACCCTAAGTGTGGTGGATGCGCAGGTTTATATAAACGCTAAAGCTGCTGTTACGCCGCCAAATGGCGAAATGAAATATGTGGTGCAATCAGATGGCAGCGAGATCAATCCCCAACTGATCAGCGATCTGCACTTATCAGATATAGCACCGGTTAACAACACCACTTTTAAGGTTAATGCAACAGCACAATCTGTTAAAGCTTTAAAAGGTTACTCAAATATTAAAGGCATTACGCCCGATATTACACCCAGAGGGGCCGCCGATCCGTTAAATACGGTTTATCCTGAATTATTTCCAAAGTATAAGATCACACCAAACTTCCCTGATTTTAAATGGAATGTGGATAATTATGGCCCCATCATTGTGCCTAAACGCGGATGGACGGTAAAGCTGGATAGTTTAACATTCCCGGTTTATGGTCGTGCTATTGAGATATACGAAGGTAACAAGGTGCAGGTAGTTGGCAAGGATATCCTGATCAATGGTGTAAAGGCCGACAGCTATACCTTTAAACTGAACTATTACTTTATGATGGGCGATAACCGTCACAACTCCGAAGATTCACGTTTCTGGGGTTTTGTGCCCGAAGATCACATTGTAGGTAAAGCCTTGTTTATTTGGATGAGTATTGACGATAATGCTTCCTTCCTGAGCAAAATAAGGTGGAGCAGGTTGTTTAATATTATACATTAAGCCCCCTAACCCCCTGAAGGGGGAACTAAAGTTTTTGATGCCCGCTTGTTTATTGAGCGGGCATTTTTTATATGATAATACGGATGATACCCTCTCCGCGCGTCATTGGTACGAAGCAAACAATAAACTTTTGTCATTCAGCACAGCGAAGAATCTAATCGTCGAACATCCTTCGTTCCCAGGATGACAGGATTGATGAGCTTTTGCTTTGCAATGAGGTGGTTTTTAAAAGGCAATCAGGACTATCAGTTTCCCCTTCAGGGGGTTAGGGGGCTCACCCCAAACCGCTCCGCCAACGCATTCAGATCAGTAACCACGGCATCAACGAGCGGGATACCGTTAATGCTCCGGTGAGTTTCGGCCTCCAGTTCGGGTTCGCCGGGGATAATAACTTTTTGCATCGGATCAACCGTGGTAGAGGTTTTGAAGCGGGCTATCCAGTTATCCAGGTGTGATTTAAATTCATCAACCGGGCGAAAGCCGTCAACCCGCATGGCGCCTACAAAATGTCCTATACCTTTGCCAACCGGGTTTTCGGGGGGATCAAGAAAAGCGACGAACGGTGGCACCCAGGGCCCGTAATTGGCGCCCGATAACACCGCCGACAAAATATCAACCGTAGCGCTCAACCCAAAACCTTTATGGCTGCCATGATCACGGTCGCTGCCCAATGGAAGCAGAGAACCGCCGGATTTTAAAGCATGAGGATCAGTAGTATAATTGCCGCCCTTATCTTGTATCCAGCCTTCGGGCACCTGTTTGCCTAAACGCTGGGCAATTTCCAGCTTGCCATTGGCCGCGGCAGATGTAGCCAGATCAACCACCACAGGCGGGTAATGGCCTGCGGGGAAGGCATAGCACATGG
>Ga0193717_1002157_pt1 | contig 11509 bp, 11 predicted proteins | sample U2c2metaG_FD_145900 | JGI IMG/M metagenome (GOLD analysis project Ga0193717, IMG submission 145900) | Soil microbial communities from a riparian zone of the East river system, Colorado, United States - U2c2 | ecosystem: Environmental > Terrestrial > Soil > Riparian zone | place: USA: East River...
TGCCAGCGCCGGTCTGTGTAGTTATGTCGAAGACTGCCAGGTCTGCTGCCAGCCCATCGAGATGGAGTTGCGCGTCGATGAGAACGGCGCGTTCACGGAGCTCGTGTTGCGACGCGGTGATGCGTAAGGGCGAGGGAAGGTCATGACGGAAAAACGGGTGGCGTTGATCACGGGTGCGGGCAGCGGCATCGGCAAAGCGACCGCCTTGGCTTTCCTGCGCGACGGCTTTCGCGTGGTGCTGGCAGGGCGTCACGCCGACAAACTCGAGGCCGTGGCGCGCGAGGCGGGTGAAGGCGCGCAGTCATTGTGTGTCGTGGCGGATGTGACGAAGCCCGACGACGTGCGTGCGCTGTTCGACGCCACACACGGGAAGTTCGGCCGGCTCGACGTGCTGTTCAACAACGCCGGTTTGAACGCGCCGTTCCTGCCGCTCGAAGACATGCCCTACGAAAAATGGCGTGAGGTCATCGACACCAATCTCACCGGCGCATTCCTGTGCACGCAGCAGGCGTTCCGGTTGATGAAGGATCAGACGCCGCGTGGCGGTCGCATCATCAACAACGGGTCGATTTCCGCGCACACACCGCGGCCGAATTCCGCGCCTTACACGGCGTCGAAACACGCGATCACCGGGCTCACCAAGTCCACGTCGCTGGATGGGCGCAAGTACGACATCGCCTGCGGGCAGATCGACATCGGCAACGCGATGACCAAACTCGGCAGCCGGCTGCCCGACCCCGAACCCATGATGGATGTGAACCACGTCGCCAACGCGGTGCTGCAGATGGCCAAACTACCACCCGAAGCGAACGTGCAGTTCATGACCATTCTCGCGACGAAGATGCCGTACATCGGCCGCGGATAATGGGGACACTCCCCATTTCCTAGCAAAAGGGGACGCACCTCACTGTGGCGCGCGAGGCCCGACCCCGTTTGCTAGCAAATGGGGTCTGACCCCATTAGAGCCATCCGCGCTGGCGCGCGAGGCGATACGCGTCGATGCGGTTATTGGCGCCGAGTTTGCCGATGGCCTCGGACAGATAGTTGCGCACGGTGCCGGCGGACAACCCGAGCTGCTCGGCGATCTGCGGCGCGGAAAGCCCTTCGCCCGACAGGCGCAGCGTCTGGCGCTCGCGATCGTTCAGTGGGTCCGATTCGTTCCAGGCCTCCACCGCGAGCGCCGGATCGATGGCTTTGCCGCCGCGATGCACGTTGCGCAGCGCCTCGGCCAGTTTCTCGGCCGGGGAATCCTTGAGCAGATAACCCTTGACCCCGGCGTCCAGCGCGCGTCGCAGATAGCCCTGGCGCGCGAACGTCGTGACGATGACTACCTTGCAGGGAAGCGCATCGGCCTGGATCTTCTGCGCCAGTTCGATGCCGGTCATGCCAGGCATCTCGATGTCGGTGACCACGATGTCGGGCCTCAGCCGCCGGCATTCGGACAGCGCCTGCAGGCCATCCGCGGCCTCGCCGAGCACTTCGATGTCGCGTTCCATGCGCAGCAGCGCGCCGAGCGCACCGCGCACCATGGCCTGGTCTTCGGCGAGCAGGATGCGGATCATGCCGCGATGGGCACCGTTGCGCGCAGCAACGTTCCACCATCTTTGTTAGGAGTGAGCAGCAGGGTGCCGCCGACACTGCCGAGCCGTTCGCGCATGCCGTTGAGTCCATTGCCAGGCACGATTTTCCCGCCGCGCCCGTCGTCGGCCACTTCGACCACAACAGAGCTCGGTTCCTGCTTGACGCGAATCGTCACGCCCGTCGCCCCCGAATGCCGGCGGATATTGGTGGCCGCTTCACGCAAGGAGAGCGCCAGCGCCGTCTCGCGATCGTGCGGCAATTTCACCTGCTCGGTCTCGCATCTCACCTTCACGCCCTGCGCCTCGAGCAGCGCCGTGGCGGCGATCAGCTCCGCGGACAGCGCAGTGTTGCGAATGCCCGAGACCGCGTTGCGAACTTGCGCCAGCGCATCGCGCGCCACACGTTCGACCTCGCTGATCTCGGTACGCGCGGCATCGAGATCTCGATCGATGAGTTTGCGCGCCAGCTCGGACTTGAGCGCCACCACGGACAGCGTGTGGCCCAGCAGGTCGTGCAGGTCGCGGCCGATGCGCTCGCGCTCGGCCAGCGTCGCGAGCCTGAGAATTTCTTCGTTACTGCGGCGCAATGCCACCTGCTGGTGCGTGGTGTAGGCGGTGTAGATGGCCGAGATTCCGAGCAGCACCGCGGGTATGGCACAGCTGATCACCGCGGTCGTGTCGTGACCGAGCAGGATGATCTCGATGATGTATATGGCGACGACGCCGAAGATCGCTTTCCACGCGACACGCGTCGGCACGCAGAATGCGAGGATGAAGTACCCGAAGATCAGATAGCCAACCGCGGCGAGATTGAAATACGTCAACACGAAACCGAGCAGGAAAATGCCGCCGACGTACCGCAGGCGCACGGCATTCGGCCCGCCGTAGTAGTACGAGCAAAGGTGCAGGTAGACGAACAGCGGCAGGCTGAGGATCGTGGGCAGGATGACGCGCACGAACGATACTTGCGCAATGATCGGATACACGAACAACCATGCCAGGTTGAACAGGATCACGAATGGCATGTTGCGCATGACACGGCCTTCGCCGCCGATCATGTGGCCGACCATCGAATCCGGCGGGGGCTGCCGGATGTTCTGGATCAGCTGTTTGAGGCGCATGTCGGTACTTTACTCCAGGCGCACGTCGTCGATCTGGAACCGGAACGGTCCCACGGGCCCCATGGTGCCCACGCCGATCGCGCGCACGCGTTTCCAGTCCACATTCGAGAACTTCGCGAGATCGAGGCGCACCTCCCGCCACTCGGGTCCTGTCTCGAAGTCGAACATGAGCGGAATCCCCTCCACCGCGAGCCCGGAGATCACCATCAGCATGTAGCGCCGGCCGTCGCCGCGCGCCTGCAAGGTCATGGTCTTCTTGCCGGAGTAGTCCATGAGGCCCTGCATGGGCGGGCCCTGCGGAAAGAACATCGTGCCGGCGAACGGATACTGGATGCCGTCGCCGATCGTGCCGGTCACTTCGAGCGCGCTCTTGCTGCCGGCGGCACCACCATCGACCAACTGCTGCGTGGCGCTCGAGTTGCCGCCGCGCATGCCATCGCCGGCGGCGCTCCAGCCCACGCCATAGGCCGCCGTCGCTGATCCGCCGTCAAAGCTTGCGAGCACGATCGCCTCCGGAGCGGCCACGCCGCGTGCTGCCTCTGGGTCGGGCGTGCCCGTGGCGGCGGAAGTTGCGTCCGTTGCAGCGGATGCAGCCTCCGTTGCAGCCTGCTTGCCACCGAACACGCCCGACATCGACAGGGCAATTACGGCGGCGCCGGCGGCGGCGACGATCGCCAGCGTGCGTTTCGGCCGTGCGCCTAACAATCGGAATCCGCTGCCGTGCATGCGGCGCATGGCTAGCAGAAAGAACACCAGCGTGACGCCGGTGAGCACCGCCACGTGGCCCAAGACGGTGCCGCTGCTCGGCGCGCCAACGGTGCCCAGCGCCATCTGCGCGAGATGGAAGGAGGGCCAGATCGGCGCGAAGTCGATCAGAACCTTGGGCATGTACTGCATTGGCATCCACAGGCCTGACAGAAAGGCCATGGGCAGGAAGATCAGGTTCACGATGGCCGGCGAAGCCGCGCCTGAAACCATTGCGCCGACCCACATGCCGATGGCGCAGAAGGGCAGTGCGCCGAGCACGTCGATGGCGAACAGCTGCGCGGCCTGTGAGAACGTAAGCGTCACCTGGCCGACGAACACGGCCATCAACGTGAGCATCAGCGCAATGATTCCGACGAACAGCATGGCCATGGCGGCGCGCGCCAGTAGATAGGCGCCCGGCGGCTGCGGCAGGGCCTGCTTGAGAGTCAACAATCCCTGTTCCCGTTCGATGGCGAGGGACACACCAAAGCCGAACAGCCCCGGTCCCATGGCCCCGAAAACGCCATAGGTGGCAAACAATTCCAGCGCCTGCTTGCTGTTCCCGCGCATGCTTCCGAAGAGGATGCCGAACATCAGATAAAACAAGATCGGAAAGAACAACGTGGGCACGGCGAAGGCGGGCGTGCGCAGCGACTTGATGAACTCGAAGCGCATTTCGCCGAGGTAGGCGGCCCACAGGCGCGAGCCCGACATATTGCTCACGGTGTTCATGCGGCCTCGCGGGCGGAGTGGTTGGTGAGCTCGGTGAACGCTTCGGCGAGTCCGGCACGTTTGACCTCGATGTCGGAAAGCTGCGGATCCTCGCGGAACAGCCGCACGAGCAGCGCTTCGGCATTACGCGTGCTGATCTGCAGGCGGTCGCGCTCCATCTCGACCTGCGCGACGTCGGGCCATGCGCGCACCGAGTCGGCGGTGAGACGGGTCACGCAGCTCACCTGTTTGCGCGTCACGTGCGCGCGGATTTCGTTGACGCTGCCGCCGGCAATGAACCGGCCGCGGGCCATGACCGCGACGCGGTCGGCGAGCGCCTCGGCTTCTTCGAGGTAGTGCGTCGTGAGCAGGATGGAGCAGCCTTCATGCTGCAGCTCGCGCACCACTTTCCAGAGCGCCTCGCGCGCCTGGACGTCGAGACCCGCGCTGGGTTCGTCGAGAAACAGCAGTTCGGGGCGGCCGCAGATCGCCAGTGCGAACTGCACCTGGCGCTTCTGTCCGCCGGACAGCTTGCCGTAAGGACGCTTGAGCAGGTTTTCGAGTGACAGCCGCGCGATCACCGCATCGACGTCGTAGGGCGTGGGGTAGTAGCTCGCAACCTGCTCGAGGAGTTCGCGCGGGCGCATCACGCCTGGCAGCATCACTTCCTGCATCATCACGCCGATGCGGCGGCGCCCGTCGATTTCCTGTGGGGCATGGCCAAACAACTCGGCCGTGCCTTCATCGGCGGCCTGCAGGCCTAACAGGATGGAGATGGCCGTGGACTTGCCGGCGCCGTTGGGCCCGAGCACCGCGAGCAATTCGCCGCGGTTGACCGCAAGATCGAATCCATCGAGTGCCTGGACCTTGCCAAAGCGCTTGCGTATGCCCTTGAGGCTGGCGAGTGTGGTTTGCGTCATGTCTCCCTCCGTGGGGCAGATCATGGCGCGGCGGGCATTCGAAACTAAGTCGCCCCTGTCAGCAGCATCCGGTGACAAGTGTCATGCGGTGGGCGTCATTTCTGCGGCTGAATTACGGGAGTTTCGAGCCGCATCGACTGCGCGAGCGTGTCGCGCCCGGTGCTTTCGGCGTATTCGGCCAGCGTGCGCAGATCGGACGCCGAATCCATGGTGAAGTTGGGCCCGCGCGTACGCAGGATTTCGAACACCGCGAGCGCGGCGTCGGGACGGCCATAACGCATCAGGTGGCGAATCAGCGTGCTGCCGATCGTGTTGAGCGCGTGCAGGCTATCCCAACCCAGCGCCTGTTCGGCGACGTGGTATGAATCCTTGCTCACGTGTTCGGGATCGGTGTCGCGCAACCAGCGCGCCAGCGGCGCCGTGGCATCGACGTGTTTGCCGATGCGCACGAGCTGGAAAACATCATCGACCATGCGCGCGCGTTCCTTGAGCCGCTCCGCTTCCGCGCGCGCGGCGGCGCGTTCCGGACTTCGGCTCGGTTCGAAACCGAGCTGTTTGCGGCGCAGATAGAGCGAGGCGCCGACCAGGCTGAAGAAGGCCACCTCGCACCAGAGGCTGATGGCGGTCTCGATCAGTGACCACAGCTCGAGCTTCGTCAACAACATGAAAATTGCCGCGCAGGCAATGAGCGCGACGAGCAGCGCGACATAGTAGAGACCGAGGCCGCGGATCACGCGAAACCAGATCAGCGGATTGATTGCCTGCCAGAAGTATTCGCCAAAACCCAGGATTGCGATGGTGGCGGGCAGTAACGCGAGCATCACCACGCCGAGCGCGACGCCGGCCTCGCCGCCAATCGAGTAGCAATACTTGAGCACCCAGATCTGCAGGAACATCACGGCGAACCAGCCATAGAAGCCGGCCGAAAGGCCGATCGAAACCAGCACCGAGAAGATGCCGACCATGAGGAGGTTCGTCGGGTGGAACGGAACCAGAAGAACGCGTAAGTGGTCCATAATGCGGTTCTACTCGGGGGTTCAAGTAAAGCATGGAAACGAATTCTTTCGATGCGATCGTCGTGGGATCCGGTATGAGCGGCGGCTGGGCTGCCAAAGAGCTCACGGAAAAAGGCCTGAAGACGCTGGTCCTGGAGCGGGGCCGCATGGTCCGGCACCCGGACTATCCCACCGCCACCAAAGACCCCTGGGATCTGCCTTACGGCAATCGCATCACGCAGGAAACGCGCCGTCGCAAGCCCGTGCAGTCGCGCACCGGCTATCCCACGCCCGCCAATCAGCATTGGTTCGTCGACGATCTCGACAATCCGTACGTTGAAGAGCAGCCCTTCGACTGGCTGCGCGGTTACCACGTCGGCGGCCGCTCGCTCATGTGGGCGCGCCAGAGCTATCGATTCGGTCCGCTCGATTTCGAGGCCAACGCCAAGGAAGGGGTCGGCATCCCGTGGCCAGTCACCTACGAGGAAATTGCGCCGTGGTATGACAAGGCGGAAATCTTTGCCGGCATCAGCGGCAGCGTCGAGGGCCTCTATCAGTTGCCCGATGGCAAGTTCCTGCCGCCTCACGATCTCAATTGCGTTGAAGTCGATTTCAAGCAACGGCTCGATGCGAAGATGGGCCGCAAGCTCATCATCGGTCGCTGCGCCAATCTCACCGCACCGCTCACGCACAACGAAAGTCCGCAGCGCGGCACCTGCCAGTCGCGCAACTTGTGCATCCGCGGTTGCCCTTTCGGCGCCTACTTCAGCAGCGTCACGTCCACGCTGCCTTCCGCCGAGCGCACCGGCAACATGACGCTGCTACCGAACCAGATCGTCTACGAGCTCATCTACGACAATGACAAGGGCAAGGCCACGGGCGTGCGCGTGCTCGACGCCGAGACGGGCAAGCAGACCGACTACTTCGCCAGGATTGTGTTCCTGTGCGCTTCGGCGCTCGGCTCGGCGTACATCATGCTGAACTCCACCTCGAGCCGCTTTCCGAATGGCTTCGGCAACGATTCGGGAGAGCTCGGATGCAACATCATGGATCACAACAAGCCGGGCAATTCCAACGCCAACGTCGAGGGTTATCTCGATGTCGCATACACGGGGCGCCGTCCGAACGGCTTTTACATCCCGCGTTACCGCAATGTGGGCAAGGACAAGCGCGACTATCTACGAGGTTTCGGCTACCAGGGCCGCGCGGCACGCAGCAACTACAACCGTTTCAATGACACACCGCTGATGGGCGCCGAGCTCAAGAAAGCGGCGCTCGAGCCCGGTCCGTGGACGGTAGGCATGACGGCGTTCGGCGAAATCCTGCCGTACCACGACAACCGCATGACGCTCGATCGCAGCAAGAAAGACAAGCATGGCCTGCCGATGCTCGTGGTCAATGCCATCGTTCGCGACAACGAGCGCAAGATGGAAGAGGACATGAAGAACGATGCCGCGGAGATGCTGGAAGCGGCGGGATTCAAGAATGTCACCGTGCGCAGCGATTCGTACAACGTCGGCAACAGCATCCACGAGAGCGGCACGGCACGCATGGGCGCGGATCCGGGACAATCGGTGCTCAACAAGTTCAACCAGGTTCACGCCTGCAAGAACGTGTTTGTCACTGATGGGTCGTTCATGCCCTCGTTCGGCTGCCAGAACCCCTCGCTTTCCTACATGGCATTCACGGCGCGCGCCGCCGATCACGCGGTCAGTGAACTCAAGAAGGGCAACCTATGAATGGCAACGACGACAGCGTCGAGATGCAGCGGCGCCGCACCGTCCTGAAGCGGGTTGCGTGGATGCTGGGTGGCGCGGTGTCCGCGCCGGCGGCCCTTGCCATCCTGCAGGGTTGCTCGGCCAAGGAATCAGTGCCGGGGGCGGCAGCCTTCCAGGCCAGGTTCTTCAAGGGCCAACAAGCAGACATCGTGTCCGCCATAGCCGACGTGCTCATTCCCAAGACCGATACCAGTGGCGCGCTGGATGCCGGTGTGCCTGCCTTCATCGATTCCGTGATGGCCGATGTGTATCCCACGGATGCGCAGGCGCGTTTCGCTGCGGGCATCGACGAGTTCGCGGCCGCGGCCGCTGCCTCCGGCAAGAGTTTTCTCGAACAGGATCCGGCGCAGCGCGCGGGCATCGTCCAGAAGTCGCTCGAAGCGGCGCTGTCCGGTGAGCACGAGCAGAAGCCGTTCATCCTCGTCGCACGCGAACTCACGCTGCTGGGGTTCTACACCTCCAGGGTGGGCATCACCGAAAATATGGAGTACGTTGCGGTCCCGACGGCGTACCACGGCTGCGTTCCGCTGTCGCAGATGAAGAAGCACGTCTACTGGGAGTAGGGACACGCCATGACAGTCGATCGTCGCATCATCGATCTGTACAACGAATACGTTCACACGGCATTGCCGCGACGCGAATTCATGACTCGCCTCGCGTCCATCGCCGGCAGCTCCGCCGCCGCGATGGCCATTCTTCCGTTCATCGAGCCTAACTACGCGCAAGCCCGGCAGGTCGAACCCGACGACAAGCGGCTCAAATCGGAAAAAATCGAGTTCGCGGGGCCGCAAGGTAGCGTGAAGGCGTATGTCGCGATGCCGCGCAAGCTCAGGAGAGACGAGAAGCTGCCCGCTATCCTGGTTATTCACGAGAACCGCGGCCTCAACGAACACATCGAAGACGTGGCGCGCCGCTCCGCGCTCCGCGGCCATATCGCCATCGCGCCCGATGGCCTGTCGGTGGCGGGCGGCGCACCGGTGGACCAGGAAGCCGCGCGCGACCTGTTCGCCAAGCAGGATCCCGCGCGCATCGCCGGCGACGTGCTCGCGGCGGTTCCGTGGCTCAAGAAGTACTCGCTGTGCAACGGCAAGGTCGGGGCGGTGGGCTTCTGTTACGGCGGCGGGATCGCGCTGCGCGCCGCCATCGAGACTCCCGCCGTGGACGCGGCCGTGTGCTTCTACGGCCGGCAGCTCACCGCCGATGAAACCCAGCGTCTCAAGGTGCCGGTGCTGCTCAACTACGCGGGTTCCGATGAGCGCATCAACGCCGGCATTCCGGAATTTCGCGCGGCTCTCGATGCAGTGGGCGTGCCCTACAGCCTCAACATGTATCCGGGCACGCAACACGGCTTTCACAACGACGCAAGTGCCGCGCGCTACAACGAGCCGGCCGCGAAACTTGCGTGGAGCCGGACCATGGATTTCTTCGATACGTATCTAAAACAATAGCGAGAACAGGGGGAATCGCATGAATGTCCGGGCCTATCTGTTGGCAGGGGTGGCGCTGTCCGGCGTCGCAGTCGCCGAAGAAGACATCGTAAGCCGCATGATCAACAAGGAAACGAACGGCGCTTGGTTCATCCAGCCGGAAAAGCCGAAGGCGAAGCACATGAAGGCGGACGTGCTGGGTGGTTACGCGTTCCGCGTCAGGGCAACCAAGAGCGCGAACCCGTGGGATGTGCAGGCGAGCTCGCCGATCGCCGGCGCCATCAATGAAGGCGACGTGATCATGGTCAACTACTACGCGCGTGCCGAAGAGCCTGCCGAAGGTGGCAGCTCGCTCACCTTGCGTGTCCAGCTCGCGGGCCCGCCCTACAGCTCCGTGCTGGAGACGACGACGAAGATCTCCGGAGAATGGGACAGTTACTGCGCCTTCCGCGTGGCCAGCGCCAGCTTGGGAGAAAAGAACGGCAGCGTGTCGATCCACCTGGCCACGGCCAAGCAGGTCATCGATCTCGGCCCGGTGATGGTCTTCAACTTTGGCCCGGGCTACGACACGAAGAAGCTCGCCTTCTGCGATGGCTGATAAGAAGAAAACAATCCCGAAGGCGGTGCGTGAGCTGTGCCTCGCGTTTCCTTGCGCGGAAGAGTTCGAGTCACACGGCTCGCCTAACTATCGTTCCCGGGAGGGGGCGCGCAAAGGCAAGGTGTTCGCGTTGTTCGCGCTCAACCACCACGGCGACGGCCACGTCGCCTTGTGGCTCAACACGCCTGCGATGGAACAGTCGCGGCTCATTGCATCCGCGCCGAAGCACATCTTCAAGCCGCAATACGTTGGCCCGTCGGGCTGGATCGGTGTGGAACTCAATCGCGGATTTTCCTGGAAGCGCGTGATCGAACTCGTGCACATGGCCTACATCAACAGTTCGCCGGCGAAACTCGTGGCGCAAGTGGCCAGGCCACCCGTCGTTACGGCGCCGACGATCAAGATGAAACCCGCGGAAATCGATCTCCTCAAGTCACCGAAGGCACTCAAGCTGCGCGAGCGTCTTTGTAAAATTTGCCTCGCGTTGCCGGAAACCGACGAGAGCACGCAGTTCGGATCGCCAGTGTGGCGCGTGGGCAAAAAAAGTTTCGCTGTGCTGTACGACTACGGCAAAGGGCTCACCGTGCAGTTCTGGGTGGGCATCGAGCGGCAGGGTCCACTCGAAATGGACCCTCGCTTCAGCATTCCCCCATACATGGGGCACAACGGGTGGATCGCGCTCGATGCCTCGAAGGGAATCAACGAGCGTGAGTTGCGCGATTTCCTCGTCGAAAGCTACCGGCATTTCGCCACGCGGCGCGCACTCGCGAAACTCGGCGCGTAACAATTCGTTGCCGCGAGCCCACGTTGCTTTTTTTCGACTGTCACTCTTCGGAGTCACTTGAAAGATTCCTCCTACGGGAGGATATCTTTGCGCGCAGGGATGAGGGCAGGGAACGCATTTCATAAGCGTTCCAGATCGCAACAGTCATTCTCCAAGGATAGGGGAAAACTCATGAAAGCAATCAATCGGAGACTAACTACCGTCACGATCGCGGGCGCGTTCGTGGCAATAACGTCGGGTGCTGTCAGTCAGCTGTCGCAGGCGCAGACGGTGGCACCCAGTGGAGATTTTCATCGTTTCACGCCATCGACATTGCGGGTGGATCCCGAATCAACCGCGACGGAGGCGCCGTCCGTCGGCACACTCGCGGTTCCCGGCGAGGTGTTCCCGAGCGGAACGTTCCGCGAGGCACCCGCCGCATTCGACAATCGCACCAACGGATTCGATCCACAGGGACCCGCTTTCGACAACATTGACGAAGACAACGTCGTTCCATTGCGTTCGTTCAACGACAACCGTTTCATTTTCGAGGAAGTCGAGCATGTCGCCGATGGGCTCGGCCCGACGTTCAACGCTCAGGCCTGTCGCGAATGTCACCAGAACATCGTGACAGGCGGCGCGAGCCAGATCGCCGAACACCGTACCGGCCGCATCGAACTGACGCAGTTCGTGGAGTCGGTGGGTGGTTCGCTGATCCAGTCGCGCTCGACGCATCCGGACATCTTCGAGAATGTGCCTTTCGAAGACAGCGTCGGCACGTTGCGCGTTTCCACCAACACGCTTGGCGCGGGATTCATCGAGGCCGTGGCAAATTCGACGTTGCTGGCCATTCGTGACCGGCAACCCGC
>Ga0193717_1002160_pt1 | contig 11488 bp, 8 predicted proteins | sample U2c2metaG_FD_145900 | JGI IMG/M metagenome (GOLD analysis project Ga0193717, IMG submission 145900) | Soil microbial communities from a riparian zone of the East river system, Colorado, United States - U2c2 | ecosystem: Environmental > Terrestrial > Soil > Riparian zone | place: USA: East River...
TGGTTCCAACAGCAGCACGTATTCATCCAACAGCTTTAATAACGGTGACGTCGTAACCTGCATATTGACCAGTAATTCGCCGTGCATAACTACCCATACGGCCACATCCAACACGCTAACGCTCAATGTGACCAGCCCTGTTTTCCCGACGGTAAGTATAACCTCATCGGCCAATACGATCTGTACAGGCACTTTGGTCACTTTTACCGCAAACGCGGATAACGGAGGCAACACCCCGGCCTACCAGTGGAAGCTGAACGGCATCGATGTGGGCGCCAACGCCGCCACCTATTCCAACGCGAACCTGGTTAACGGCGATATCGTCACCTGTACGCTCACTAGCTCCGCCACCTGCGTCACTACACCATCTGCCGGTTCCAACCCGGTCACCATGACTGTAAACGCCATCGCGGCACCATCGATCACCATCAGTACGACCGACAATGGTGTTTGTGAAGGTGCACCCGTAAAATTTACGGCCACGCCTGCAAATGCCGGCAGCAACCCGGTTTACCAGTGGCACGTGAACAATACCAATGTAGGCGACAATTCTTCAAGCTATGAGACCAGCAATTTAAAGAACGGCGATGTGGTCAGTTGTTTACTAACTGCTCCAGTAAGCAGCTGCAACCTTTCCGCCATTAGTTCAAATAGGGTAGCGATGGACATGTACCCGCTCCCGGCTATTACCATAACCGCGCAAAGTGGGCCCATTTTAAAAGGTAATAGCACCCAGTTGACCGCTACCGTTCCAGGCAATGTCCGAAGCTACCAGTGGGCCCCGGCTGAAGGATTGGACAACAGCACCATCGCTGACCCTAAAGCCAGCCCGCTGGCTACCACCACCTACATCTTACTGGTCACCTCCGTGAATGGATGCCAAGCCAGCAGCAGCATTAAAATCACGGTATTGACAGACATCAAGATATACAATACCTTTTCGCCTAACGGTGACGGTATCAACGACCTGTGGGAGATACCAGGCCTGAGCGACTATCTTGATTGTACCGTAGATATCTATAACCGTTACGGTTCAAAGATTTTCCATTCCGTAGGGTACAGCCAGCCATGGAACGGGACCTACAATAACAGCCATGTACCCGCCGGCGTATACTATTATATCGTGAACCTGCATACCGGCAAACAGCCTTATTCCGGAAATGTTACCGTTATCAGGTAGCCGTCCGGCTGCAATCGCAGGCGTAAGCTTGATTTAATAGCTCACGCCCTATAAAATATAAATTATTATAAATCAGGTTGCTAAACGTCTTGAAATCTCTAAAAATAGCCAAAAGCTCTACATTGCTAGTTTTTTTAAATCCTGTAAAAAGTGGTTCGAAAATTGTCCTGTCAAGGCGACTACGCAGGGTAATCTAACCTTAATATTAGCTTGGCTTTTTTTATTACCCTGCCAGCTTCTGTTTGGTGTCAATAAGACAGCCTCAGCGGAACATTCTTTTGCCTGATTACAAAACGATGACCTGAAAACATGCCATGCTGTCCAAATTTTAAATGGTCGGTATTTTGATAAACAAAGGCATGGACTCATATTCAGAAACAATCATACAGGCTACTGAGAAAGTAAGTTCGGCAGTAGTCAAGATCGAAAAATATATTTACAATAAAGACAAACTGGTTCCGTCCGGAACAGGCTCTGGCTTCCTGTTTTCTTCAGATGGTTATCTCTTTACCAATAGTCATGTGATAACCAAAGTGAGGCAACTCAAAGTTATTTTTGAAGATGGCCGGTCATTTTTGGCAGAGCTTGTAGGAGAAGATCCATTGACCGACCTGGCGATTTTAAAGATCGATGCCGATGATTACATCCCGGCAAAATTGGGCGACTCAGATATGCTGAGAGTTGGCCAAATGGTGATTGCCATAGGAAACCCTTTAGGCTTTCAGTATACGGTTACCACAGGTGTGGTTAGCGCTCTGGGGCGTTCACTTCAGGGTGTAAGTGGGGCAACGATGGATGGCATGATCCAAACGGATGCCGCGTTAAATCCTGGAAATTCCGGTGGCCCGCTTGTTAACAGCGATGGAGAAATCATCGGCGTTAATACCGCTATTATTAATGGGACCCAGGGCTTGTGTTTCGCGATCAGTATTAATACAGCAAAATCCGTCGCAAATCAGCTCATTCGATTCGGCAAGGTGAAAAGAGCCTACATCGGTGCCAGTTTACAGCAAATTGAACTTGTTCCAAAACTGCGCAGTTTTCATAGGTTGAAAAACAAACAGGCGCTTTTTGTAACTCAGGTTGAAAGGAATGGTCCGGCGATGAAGGCTGGTCTTTTAAGTGGCGATATTATTTACGCGTTTAATGATCGTTTGACTGAAACTTCTGACCAGTTGTTTAAAGTACTTTCCGAAGACAAGATCGGGCAATTTCAATATATGAATATCATCAGAGGAAGTCAAAATCTGGAATTAAGGATTACACCAATGGAAAGGGGCGACTGAATAACTCACCAGGTAATTGACAGAGGCTCACTCCCTAAGCGCGCCAGAACCCGAGGACAATGTGCAAAATTACAAACAGTCATTTCGGCAGTTTAATTCGAAATCGTCAATGATCGTGCATTAGTTTACCTATGTAATCGCCGTTTCTTAAGGTAACTCAATAGCTCTTTTGGCCTATCGGTCTGAATGATGGTTGCACCGTGAGCAATCAGCCAGTCCCAACTGTCCTTTGTATTTCCCAAATCAACAGCCGTATCATCGTCATGCCCAGCATTCAGGCTTGCCCACAGAGAATTAATCCATATTTTGGATCCATTATTTTTAATGAACCTATGATCAGATAAAATAGCCGAGGTATCTGTTTTAAAATTAAGTTCAAATGCTACCGGCTTGATATGTTGCTGATAATCTTTAATAATTTGCCGGGCATCAGGTTTATCCAGATCAACAACTGCCATAAAGGTGATACTGTCTATAACTTTAGGGTACCTGTTCTTCAGCGATTCATAAACTGCATCTGTTTTAAAAATGGCTTGTTTTAAAGTACCCGTATTTTTCAGTATCTGGTAAGCCTCATCGTAGTAGTTATAACTCTTATCCAGGTTTATCAGCACCTTACCTTTAACCAGCAGCATTACTTCCTGTAATGTAGGTATGGCATGAGCGGTAACCCTGCCTAAGCCATTTTTTAGATGGAACTGTTTTAATTCACTCCAGGTATAATCGCCCGGTTTCCCTTTACCATCGGTGGTCCTGTCGATGGTCTGATCATGCATAATGACAATTACGCCATCTTTGGTTTTATTCAGGTCCAGTTCAATAATATCAACACCCATCGTTATGGCATTTTTGAATCCCTGTAATGAATTTTCCGGGGCATTGCGCCAGTCGCCCCGGTGAGCGGTAACCATGATCTGCTTATCCGAAGGATTGTGCAGCTGACTAACCAGGCTATCTATCCGGGTTGGTTTTTGCGCGCTTGCCGTTTGGCTAAACAGTGTTAAAATAAATGCAATGCCGATGTTATAATTTGTCTTCATGTTCTTTTATTAAAAATTAGCGGGCTTTATTTACTGTATAAAGCCAAAAATGTTCATTATACTGATGATAGCGCTTGCGCGACCCCGGGCAGACAGGGTAAGAAAAAGGCAGTTATCGGGATTGACGCGAGGCTATTCCATAAAGAGCGGTAAGAATCCTGAAGCATATCTTTAGTGACATCTTCAGAACCCAGTCTTTTATAGATCTGCAGGTAAAGCTGTTGCCGGTAGCGGTGAACAACCACGGCGAAAGCATCCGCGTTGTCATTTTCATTAAAGTATACAGCGCTTCGTCATACAAATTCTCCACTTCAGCAAAAATAGGGTTCGCAGGTTAATTTCTTATTAATTCGAAAATTTGTTTTCTGTAGGAAAACAGTCAGGCTGAAAGAAAGCCTGACTGCCAAAATCACATTATAAAGGCGCAAATAAAAGTACGTGGTTTAACTGCTTAGCATATATTATTAATGCTAACGATATAATTAGTTACTTAATTAATATGTCGGCTAACCAACCCTTGTTTTGCAATACTTCTTTTTTATCATTCCAGGCCAGCATTGCTTTAGTTAAACATAGGTTAAGGCAGCGCAACACTTTTTTCCTGCGCAGATTTAACTTTTTATTATATATTATTTCTTGATAGATCAATTGCTGATCATCATTGTAAAACTGCAATTTGGTTTCATTCATATTGTTTTTGTTATTTATCAATACATAAAAACCACTATCAGGCAAATAAGACTGCCTGCTTTGTGCATGGGTTTCTGATATTGTTATAAAAAATACTAAAAGGAATAACAGGTGTCGGATGTTGAGTTTACGTTTCATGACAATTGATTTTGATTGCTCAATTAGTCGGCAAATAGCTTAAGGATGGAAACATTATTTTTAATGGAGGTTACATTTACAGCCGTTTATGGAGGTTTAGTTAACACTTATTGTTACCATATTGTGCCAGTAATGATAAAGTATGTGTAGTTTTTTTTCATAATATTGTACCATAAAATTCTACGCTAAATGCCTTAATACTAATTTTTTACGCCATGACTTCATTTTCAGAAAATTTGATCTTGCGTGGACTGAAATCTGGAGAACCTTCGAGGCGTAATTTTGAAAAGGAACTTTATAAAACATTTTTCTATTTAATAAAAGAAGCGGAAAAAAAGTATGGCATTCCGGATGAGGAAGCTGCAAGCATATACTCCGATACTATTCTGGCTGTAATTAAAAATATACTCTCTGGGAAATTTGAAGGGCGCTCTTCCCTTAAAACATACATCTATCAAATATTTTCTAATAAATGTGTTGACCTTTTGCGAAAAAAAACGACAAATAAGGGGAGGTTAGAAGATACCGTACCTTACGATAGTTTAGTTTATGAGCTTCCGGATGAAACAAGAAATATTATCCAAAAGCTTATTGCAAAAGATGAAAGGCAACAAATAATTGAAAAATTAGAGGAAATAGGTAATAAATGTAAGGAGTTGCTACTCTTGTTTGAAGATGGGTACAACGATAAAGAAATTGCTGGATATATGAAATATCAGTCGGCCGATGTAGTTAAAACAACACGGTTACGCTGTTTGGAAAAATTGAAATTGAAATTGAAATTAACAAGAACCCAACACCAAAATGAATAATTCATTGCACTATATTGATGATTATTTCACCGGAGCACTGAACGATGATGAAAAAAAGGCATTTGAGCAAAGATGCCTTATTGACCAGGCCTTCGCAAAGGAGGTTGCGGGATATATCAGTATTCGTGACGGGTTAAACGTGCACGTACAACAGCAAAAACGAGAGGAGTTTGCAAAACTATACCAGGAGTTATCTGCTGCCCCGGCCAAACCAACTAAGGTTATTAGCTTTAAACGGATAGCCTTTTTGGCCGCCGCCTGCGTTCTGTTGATCATAGGTTGGTTTGCATTTTTAAAATCTCCTGATCCTCAAAAAATCGCTAATAAATATATAGCGGCAAATTTAACTACACTTGGGTTAAACATGGGAGAGGCTGATTCGCTGCAAGCAGGAATATCTGCCTATAATTCAAAATCGTACCCTTTAGCAGAGCGATTGTTTATGCCGCTTACAAATAAACCGGGAACGGCTCCCGAAGCTGTTAAATATCTCGGGCTAACCCACCTTGCTATGAAGCGGTATGATGAGGCTTTGAGAAATTTTGATGAATTATCAGCCATGCCTTTATATACCAATCCCGGGCAATTTTATAAAGCGCTTACCCTCATGGTACGGTCACAGGGCTCAGACGTTCAACAAGCAAAAGAAGTACTTCAGAGAATAATTAATAAAAATTTATATGGCAATCAAGAAGCCAGGAACTGGCTAAAACAAATTAAAAATTAGGCCCCATGGAAACCAATCAGAAAAAACCACAACAATTGTTTACGCGCGTTGCTATCCCCTGCAAACCAAATTACAGCCTTTTGGAGAAAACCTATCGCAAAAACCAACTTATCGTAACTTTTGGAAAAATTCCATCAGATGAAGAAGTTAAAGAGGTAAAAGGTTATTTTAAAGAAATGGGTATTAAAAAGATCAAAGTAATTAAATGCAATTGTAATATGCCCGTACAATTGTGGCTTGCAAAGGATATTCACACCGTAGTAAGTGGAAATGGCGTTAAAGCAGGTACAGGCCCGGGTACCAGAACTGTAGGCGAAAGTTACTCGCTAAATTTTTTAAGTAAAATTCCGCGCCATCATTGGGGGCGGAAGCCTTATCCATATACGAACCCCTCTGCTAAAGAAGAGATAGTAACCATTGCTGTTCTTGATACGGGTATGGATCTATCTATTGTAGATGAGGGTTATATCAGTAATAATTTTCAAAACAAACCCGGATATGAATGTTTCAATGATGCTGTAAATGGCTGGAACTTTGTTGACGATAACGGGGATATAAATGATGATAACCCTGGCCGTCACGGAAGCCTGGTAACCCAATTCATCATCAGAGGGTTTGAAAACTCGGCTAAATCAGTTAAGATCATTCCGCTAAAAACCCATGACCGTAACGGGAATGGCGATCTGTTTAAAATATTTTGCGCCATTTATTATGCAATAGCAAAGGGGGCGAAAATTATTAACGCCAGTTGGGGGTTTTATTATTATGAAGAAGCTCCTATAAAACAACTTAATGCCTTGATTGCAACCTTAAAGGATGAAGGCATTTTATTTATTACTGCGGCAGGTAATCAGAGCGACGCAGACGATAAAATTGCAAGAGGAATTTTTGCGCAACGTGGTATCAACCCTTCCTCTTTTCAACTTCGTGACCTGGCCATACACCACTTTTTGCCGGCTAACCTCAGCGATACTGCAAAAAACCTGATCACTGTTACTACAAGCAATGGTGAAGTGGTTGCCGCTACAGAAAATCACTCTCATGTTTTTGTTGATCTTGGGGTTTTAGCAGATAAATCTGAAAACGGAGATTTATTATTTAAAGTTCCGTTTAACCTAAATGGGGCTGTTGAGCATGTTAGAGGTTCGTCTTTTGCAACTGCTATTGCTACCGGTATAATTGGTGCTAACTGCGATACGAAGCTTTATACCAGAAAAACAATAAACAAACAATCATTTATCAAAAACCTTTTGGACTTTTCCCAAAATGCCCGGGGAGTTGCTTTATGCAAAAAATTTGCGGCATTAGAACAGGAGCTCATTAAGGGCGGCGTGTGTTTGCAAAAGCCCGATGTTTAAAAATTTCATTATGAAAGCTTTGTGGAGAATTACTGTTTGGTTATGCATTCTGGTTTTCCAGATAACCATATGCAATGCGCAATGTCTTTCTGATGGTAGTATTCGCCAGGAGATCAGCATTATTAAAAATGATCAGAGCAATAATTATTTAAAAATACACAAGCTTACAACGCTGCGGATCTTCTATTTAAAGTGCCATCAAAAAGCTGGCGCGGTATATGCCGAAATCATGCACCGGTTGGGCGAGTGTTACGCCCAAACCGGAAATTTGGAATTGGGTATAGCGTATACTGCTGCTGCGGTAAACATTAACGAAGGTACTGGTACGAGGGAGCCTTTTTTATGTAATAGCTATTATAATCTGGGGATATTTTATTTACAATTAAACCTGATCCATCAATCAAATGATTGTTTTAACCGTTGCATAACGATTGGCGGGAGCTTTCCCGAAAAATACTTTATTACAGGGATGGCCCATACGCAATTGGCATACTCCTTTTTTAAAGCTGGTGACTATCAACAGGCAAAAGAAATTTCATCTAAAGGGATGTTTTTCTCAAATGCCGCTAAAGACACGGTTGAGGAAGGAGCCCTTTGGGTGCAAAAGGCACAGGCCGAGATTGAGCTTGGTGATTTTAAAAGCGCCCGGCAAAGTATCGTTATGGCGCTATCAATGCTTGAAGGGAAAGCCAGTATTCAGCTTGCTTCAGCTTATTCCACCTATGCTAATTTTCTCAACGCTGCCGGAAAGCATCAGGCAAGCCTGGTTTATTACCAAAAAGCATTTCTTTTAAATAAAAAACTTCAAAACTTTAATCAATGTGCAAATGATCAAAACGATTTGGGGAATGTTTATGGCAAAGATCTGGGGCAGGAGGGTAATGCAAGGAAATGTTTTACCCTGGGACTGCAATTAGCCAGCAAGTATAAAAACAGTTACCAAATGGTGGGATTTTATGAAAACATAGGCGTTAGCTATTGGAGACAGGGGGATTATAAACAGGCCTTAACATTTTATCAAAAAGGGTTAAATGCCCTTCCAATAAAGTTTAAAGATACGTCGGTTACCAGCAACCCTACAATAGGGGTGTTAAGCCAGGTATCCAATGATTATTACGTAAGTACATTACTTGCTGATAAAGCAGAAAGCCTGCTTGCCTTGCATAAAAAGGAATCAGATAAAAATTTGTTAAAAGCTGCCCTGCAAACTTTTACCCTGGCCGACAGATCTGTAGATATGATGCGCTGGAAACAGTACGGAGAACTTTCCAAGCTGCTTTGGCGCAGCCAAACCAAACAAATGTATGAGAATGCCATAGAAGTTTGTTACCTGCTTAATGATATTGAGAAAGCGTTTTATTTTTTTGAAAAAAGCAGGTCTGTTTTACTAAATGATCAACTGAGCTACTCATCAGGAACGCAGTTTATTCCGGATGAAAAGCTGAAAAAGAAATTACAGGCCAAAATGGATAGTCTTAACAAACAACTGATATCACCAAACAGTGATGAGCTTGTTAAGAGGTTAAAAACAGAATGGTTGTCTGTTCACCTGGAGTGGGAAGATGAGCAAAACCAGCTTAAAGCGAAACTGTCTGAAAGTACCATGCTGCCCGATAGCACATTCTGGTCAGTTAAAAGGGTACAACAACAGCTCTTGAATAATAAACAGTCGCTGGTAGAGTATTTTAATAATAACGTTGTGGTTTATGCTTTATTAATAACGCCCATTAAAGCACAGATATATAAAATATCTTATGCTGATTATTTTCATGACAGTAGTGAATTTTTAAAATACTGCTCAAATGCAGGCCTGCTTAATCAGCATTATGACCATTATACAACTTTGGCCCGCAAATTATATCAAAACCTTTTTCAGCCTTTGCAAATCAAAACTCAAAGAGTTATTATTTCGCCCGGAGATCATTTTATCTCTTTTGATGCCCTGCTTGACGATCCGCATTCAGACGATAGCTTCCTGGTCAAAAAGTATTCATTCACTTATGTTTATTCCATGCGGGTATTAATGAATCATCGCCGGGGCACTACTGATCAAAAGATTGTTTTTTTAGGAGTTGCTCCTGAAAATTATGCTTCGTCCACCCACCTGCAAAGTTTAACAGGTTCTGTTGCCTCTCTTAAGCGCATAGGAGCCAGGTTCAAGACCGCTTTATTATTAAATGGCGACAATGCCACAAGGAGCCAGTTACTTTCCAAATTGCCGCAATCTCAAATTGCACAAATATACTCTCATGCCGCGGCAGACAGTACCACACGCGATCCGTTGCTTTATTTAGCCGATTCGGTTGTTTTGATGAGTGATATACAAAAGTTAAAATGCCGGGGTACGGGTATGGTAGTACTTTCGGCCTGTAACACGGGGATAGGCTATATGGCAGTTGGCGAGGGCTTGTTTAGTCTTGCCAGGGGATTTCGTTTGGCGGGTATTCCAAGTACTGTAACTAATTTATGGCAGGCTGATAACCAAGCCACTTATGAGTTAACAGAAAGCTTTTATAAGTACCTTAGGATGGGGTTACCTAAGGATGTATCTTTAAGATTAGCCAAACTCGACTACTTAAAAAGTGATCAATCCCATTTATTGCCTTATTACTGGGGGGCAACCATAATTTTAGGCGATAGCTCAGCCGTAATTAATCCTTTAAGTCAGGGTTCGCTTAATATCATCCAGTTATTTATCCCTTCTATAATGATGGTCGCCTTGCTTGCTTGTCTTTATGTACTTGTATTTGAGCAAAATAAACCTGAGAAATAAGCCAAATTATTGCTCGTAATCTTCGCAAATCCATTAAAAAAAGTGTAAAGCATGTTTCTTATTGTGTTGCAATTTTCGACTAATGAAGTAGTCAGACCAATTAACAAATTGTTAACACATTAATTAACTCATCATGAAAAATCTAATTTATTCCCCAGCTTTATTATGCGTTTTTTTATTGATTGCATCTTGTAGGAAAAATGATGCAATACAACCCAGAAATGACTTAAATAAAACAGACTCTGTTTCATCAGTAGGCCAGCCTGCAAAACGCAATTGCGACTCTGCTAAAATAATAAATTATGTTTTAAGCAATTCAACAGGCATTAATTCATTTGTAATTACATTTTCAGGGCCGCAAGATTATACTTTTAATTTTCCGGCAAACGGAAGTAAAACAGTAGCCCTCAAATCAGGCACTTATTATGTGCAAATACCTCCTACAGGTGATTATTCACCTCATAGCTTTTCCTTACGCGGTAGGCCATATGTAAAAGCACCAGGCGCAAGGTATGAGAATGTGAAGGTAAATCCTTGTTCGGTAGAACTGCAAGCCGAAATAAATTAATTATTAAATTGCGAAAAAGCCTCTCTGAAAACACAGAGGGGCTTTTGGCATTAGGGGAGAAGATCAACGAATTCCACCTTTATATTTTATTACAAAAAATACTGCTGAATTTACATAACCAGGGTGTTCAGTTAAATGAAAGTAAGATGACTACTGCACAATAATAAAGAATTCATAGTTTTGCCGAAATGATTAATGGATTGAAGGATTTGTTAACATTGCCCGGTAGGATGTTTGGCGACGGATCACCGGGCTTTTTATTTACTTAAAATTTAAAAGCAACGCTCGCCATAAAATTGACCGGGCGCTGCGGGTTAACCGACCAGTAGCCGATGTAATATTTTTCGTTGGTGATGTTGTTAGCATTAAATGTAAAACGGTAACGGTCGGCATTATAAAATAAGCTGGCGTTGAGTAGTGTATAACTGGGCAGGTCAAATACACCAACCACGCTGTTATCAACCACTTTATAAACACCGGCGTAGTTTCCGCCAAGGCCAAAACCAAAGTCTTTTAGTGAGCCATGGATAAATTTATAGCTCGCCCATAAGTTAGCCAGGTCCTGCGGGCCCTGGCCTCCCGGTGCCCGGCCTTGCTCTGTATAAAAGTCGGTTCCGTTGCTTGACGTATTCACGATATGGTTATGGCTGTAACCGGCGATCAGGTTGAAACCAGGGGCTGGGTTGGCATTCAACTCCAGCTCAAATCCTTTACTTTTTACTGCCCCGCGCTGATCGGCGTCATTGATATTGCCTACGAGCGGTGTTACCCTGTTAGCCACTTTAATGTTATAATAAGAAATTGTGGCTGATAATTTATCTGAGAATAAGTTGGTCTTTACACCAAATTCCAGCTGATTGGCATGTTCGGGTTTAAATGATTTAACACGAGGGTTGCTGCCATCCGCATCAGTTAC
>Ga0193717_1002161_pt1 | contig 11487 bp, 10 predicted proteins | sample U2c2metaG_FD_145900 | JGI IMG/M metagenome (GOLD analysis project Ga0193717, IMG submission 145900) | Soil microbial communities from a riparian zone of the East river system, Colorado, United States - U2c2 | ecosystem: Environmental > Terrestrial > Soil > Riparian zone | place: USA: East River...
GTCCCCGGCCCTATGGTCGCCGAGGGTTTCGCACTTCGATGCTGTGACACATCTGCCCGTTGGAGGGCACGGCAAGTATGCGAAAGCCGGCGTCCGCGCTGGTTGCGCGGAAATCCTGGGCAAGTGACAGAAATTGCGGTTTACAGGGCCTTACGACGAGCCCCGCGCGCGGCGTCAGCGCGTGTCGGTGCGCGTGAGGCGTGCCATGCCGACGTCGGTGTCCTGCGTGCCGACCGGCGCGAAGACGATCGATTTGCGATCGGGCATCACGCTGAAGTTGAGGTCCTGTATTCCGGCGTGGATGCGCGAGACCTCGCGCACCTCGCCGGTTGCCGGATCAAGCTCGTACATGATGCTCAGCTTCAATTCTTCGGGCGACACGAACCAGATGCGGCCATCGACGACGCGCCAGCTGTTCATCGAGATCGAATTGATCTTCGGACTGATGAACGTCTTCGCTGCGGTGTCGAAGTCGTAGCGCATCAGTCCGCGTCCCGCGGTCGGCGTGAAGTAGAGCGCTCGCGAAGCCGTGTCGAGTTGCGCGTAGGCGACGCCCGCCTCCACGACCGTGCGCGATTCGCTGGCCGTGTCGGCGTGCTGCACGAGGATCAGCTGGTTGTCCTTGCCGGACGTGCCGATGACAACGAGATAACTGTCCGGCTCGAGCGCATACATGCCGAACAGCACGTTCTCGCCGGGCTTGGACAACATGCGCTGGCGACGACTGGCGACATCGACCTCGACCAGCTGCCGACCCTCGGCGTTGTGCTGCACGGCCATGACCTGCTTGCCGTCGGCGCTCCAGCGCGGCGCGAACACCGCGGTGTCGGCCTGATCGGTCAACGGCGATGCGCTGTTGGCCGACCAGTCGTAAAGCCACAGCTGGTACTGGCCGGTGCGGTCCGAGACATAGACGACGCGATCACCCGACGGCGACAGCGTCGCCACGTAATCGCTGCCGGTCGAAGGCGCCAGCAGGCGCGGCGGCGGGGCATCGGGTTCGAGGCTGATCGACGCCAGCGTGTTCTGCGTGCGCGTGATCTCGTACACGATCATGTCGGTACCGGCTGCCGAATGCGGATATTCGGCCGGCGAGATGCCGAGCGGATTCGTGCGGCCGCTCTCGCTGTCGACCGCATACAGCGCCATTGGCCCGGCCAAATTCGATGCGAAAACCAGCGCGCTGCTGTCACGCGACCAGGTAAGCCCGCGGATGCGCGCGGAAATGTGCGTGACCTGGCGCGTGCCACCGCCCGAGGCAGAGGTGACGAACAGATCGCTGTACGGCGCGATGCCGCGGCGGAATGCGATCCAGCGTCCGTCGGGCGAGTAATGCGGTTCCAGATCCTGATCGTCGACCTCGCGCTCGTACTGCAGGAACTGTTTGTGGCCGGTATCGAGGTTGAGCGTCATCAATGCAAGCTCGCCCGCCTCGCCTTCCTTGCGCTCCGCGGTGATCAGGCTGCGGCCGTCCGGCGTCCAGTCGTAATAGTTGACGTTGTAGTCGGTGCAGGAGCCGACCTCGCGTTCGTCGCCACCGAGACTGGATGCGACATACATCGTGCAACCCTTCTGGCCGAGACGCTCGAACACGATGCGTGTGCCGTCCGGCGACCAGGCCGGCTGCGCTTCGTGCTGGTTGGTGCCGGCGGTGAGGCGAACCAGTTGCGACGGCTCGACCGAACGTACGACGACGCGGTCGAACTTGTCGCCCGGCTCGATCAGGCCGAACGCGATGCGCGTTCCGTCGGGAGAGATGTGCGGCCTCAGCTCGGGACCGGTATCCGAGGTCAGCGCGCGCGCGCCGACCGCCTGCCAGGTCGACGACGCCGGCGCCGTAACCGAAACGCGGTCGCGCGTGAAGTACACGGCGAGCGCAACGCCCGCCGCAACAAGCACGAGTGCGCCGGCCGGCAGCAACCACTTCTTCGCCGCGGGCGCGCGCGCGGCGGGCGCAGTTTCGCTTGCCGCATCCGTTGCGTCCTCGCCGTCTTGCTCGACGCCGTTGTTGATCGCCTGCGACGATCCGCTCTCGACGAAGATGCCGCCGTCCGGACCGTCGAGCACCAGCACCGATGCGATCAGCCGGTAGCCGACTTTCGGAATGGTCTCGATGTAGTGCGGCGGCTTGCTGTCGTCGGCGAACGCGCGGCGCAGCTCCTTGATCGCCTGCGTCAGCACGTCGGGCGTCGGGAAGCGGCCGGTCCAGACGCGATCCAGCAGCTGGTCGCGCGTGACGGTCTTGCCGACGTGCCGCACCAGCTCGATCAACACCGCGACGGCCTTGCTGGTGAGGCGCGGCTGATCGGGTCGCGTGACGATGCGCAGCGCGCCGACGTCGATCACGTGCTCGCCGATGCGCAGGCGCAGGTTCGCCCGCGTCAGCAGATCGTCGGTCGCACGCTGGGTGGAGACGTGCAGGTTCATCGCTGCATATGTATCAGATACGCATTTGGAGAAAGCGACATGCGCAACGGTCGCAAACCCGTGCCGCCATCGCTGCAACAAAACCCGGCCTGTCCGTGCCGCGCCGCATCGGACACGTTACACCGCCTGCTGCTGAATGTCAGTTCGCCGCCGACAGCAACGGCGGCAGCGGACAGTGAAGTGCCGCACAGATCGTACGCAACAATTCCGACTCGGCCACGCTGACGATGCCGTCCTCGCTGATCGCGCGGGTAAGCCCGCGCACGACGAGTTCCTTGCCGGCCGGCGCGAGCAGATCGAGCTTGGGCAGCGCGCGATCGAGCGCTTCTGCCCAATCGGACGGCGCAGCGTACGAAAGCGTCGCATCCGGAAGGACCTCGTTGAGGCCGGACAGGTACGCGCGCACCGCCGCCGCATCGTCGTCGTGGCCGTAGCGGGCAACGATGGCGAACAGCGCAGCGATCTCGGCGGACACCTGCGGCAGCTTCACGCGGCCGATCACGCGCGCCGATCCGGGCGACAGCGCTTCGACGACCTGCAGGCGGATCAGCTTCGCCAGGCAATACTCGTCGAGACCGACGCGGCCGTCCGCATCGATCAGCGCCTGCAGCGCATCCATGAAGTTCGACAGCTGCGGCCGCGGCCGGCGGCGCAAGGCCGGAAACGCCAATGCGGCGAGCGGCAGGCGCAGCAGCGGATGCAGCTCCGACATCGCCGCCGCCAGCGTTTCGACCAGCGCGCGCGTGCCGGTATCGTAGCGCTGCACGATCGCCGCGAGCTGGTGCCCGCGCACGTCCGCGCGCGCGTCGAGCAGCAACGCGAAGATCAGCGGCGCCGCCTGCTCCTGCCGGTACGCGGCTTCGCGCAACAGCGGCGGGATCGTCGCGCGGATCGTCTGCGCGGAACGGCGATCGTCCGTGCCCGGGTTGCCGACCTGGCCGGCGACCTGCAGCGGCGACAGCGCGACGCGGGCATCGGCGGCGGGCAGCGCGCTGCCCTTCTCGCGCATCGCGTGCGCATGCGCATTCGCGGGTGCGAAACCGCCGATGGATACGCCGGCGTCGTCGCGGTCCGCGTCGGCGACGAGCACCGGCTGCGACCACGCGGCGGCGATCGCCGCGAACTCGTCGGCGTTGAACGACGGATCGAGCCGCAGGATGCGGTCACCCAGCGGCGGATGCGTGGCGAACAGCGCGGAATAGCCGACGCCGTCGCCGAACAGCATGTGCGCTACTTCCTCGGTGTTGGCGCTGGCGAGCCTGGAGCCTTCGGCGAGGCCGCCGATCTTTTTCAGCGCGCCGGCGATGCCCGCGGTCTGGCGCGTGAACTGCACCGCGGATGCGTCGGCGAGGAATTCGCGCTGGCGCGAGATCGACGCCTTGATCAGGCGCGAGAAAACGACGCCGATGTAGCCGACCGCGAACAACGCCAGCCCGAACATGACGACGCCGCCGGAATCGCGGCTGCGCCCGCGGCCGGAAAGCTCGGCGATCTTGCGTCCGATCGTGGCGATCACGAGGATGCCAAAGACGACGCCCATCAGGCGGATGTTGAGCCGCATGTCGCCGTTGAGGACGTGGCTGAACTCGTGTCCGATCACGCCTTGCAGCTCGTCGCGCGTCAGCTTGTCGAGCGCGCCGCGCGTGACCGTGACGGCGGCGTCGGCCGGTGCGTAACCGGAAGCGAAGGCATTGATGCCGGCTTCGTCCTCGAGCACGAAAATCTCGGGAACCGGGACGCCGGATGCGATCGCGATCTCCTCGACGACGTTGCGCAGGCGCTGGTAGGCGAAATTGCCGCTGCCGGTCGGCACCGGTGTTGCGCCGAGCTGGCGCGCGACCGCGGCACCGCCGGCGCCGAGCGTGGCGGTGCGATAGAGCGAGCCGGCCAGGATGACGGCGACGACGACGACGCTGAGGCCGAGCAGGCCGCCCCATTGCGTGCTGCCGTCGACGCGCTGCGCGTTGTCGAGGCCGATCGCGAACAGCACGACGACATCGATGGCGACGACGATGGCGAATACTGCGAGCGCGAACAGGAACAGCATGCGCCGGGTCTGGCGGCGGGCTTGTTCCTGGTGGGCGAAGAAGTTCATGGGGTGGTTCGGGGCTGCTGCATTCGGGTGCCCTCACCCCATCCCTCTCCCGCTTGCGGGAGAGGGGGAGTTGGTGCCGTGCGGGTTTTCGCGCCGCACATCGCTGCGGCTCCCGATGTCGAGCCTTCGTCCTGCGATCAGGTGAAGGCCACCTTCGGCACCTCGCGCTTGGCGTCGGATTCGATCTTCAGCAGTTCGGCCGGCTGGAACGCGAACGTGTTGGCGACGATGGAGCCGGGAAACATCTCGCGCTGGTTGTTGTAGCTCATGACCGCGTCGTTGTAGGTCTGGCGCGCGAAGGCGACCTTGTTCTCGGTCGAGCTCAGCTCTTCGCTGAGCTGCATCATGTTCTGGTTCGCCTTGAGGTCCGGATAGGCTTCGGACAATGCGAACAGGCGGCCGAGCGTCTGCGTCAGTGCGTTGTCGGCGCCGCCGAGCTGCTGCATCGCCGCCGGATCGCCGGGATTCGCCTTGGCCGCGGCGAGGCCCGACACCGCCGAGTTGCGTGCCTGGATCACCGCTTCGAGTGTTTCGCGCTCGTGCTTTATGTAGCCCTTGACCGTTTCGACCAGGTTCGGGATCAGGTCGTAGCGGCGTGTCAGCTGCACGTCGATCTGCGCGAACGCGTTCTTGTAGTTGTTGCGCGCGGCGACGAGGCCGTTGTAGAGACTGACCGCGTAGAAGCCGATGCCGACCAGGATCACCAGCAGGATAAGCATGCTCATCTGACTCCCTCCTCGAGGAATCCGACCGAAGATACGAAAGGATCGGGCCGGCGCCCTTCAGCAGCATGACCGGAAGGATCGCCAGCACGCCATTTCATGCCCGTGTTGCGACCCAATTCACCGATCCGTCGCGCCGGACATTCGTTATGACTTGTTGGATTTCCGTTCGCCCGCAAGAGTGTTTCGCAAACCGCTGACATATGGATAGAATCAGCGCGATTTTCAGCATAACACGAGGCCGTCGAACGGCCCCGGAGAGAACTGTTTTGAGCCGTACTCCGCACGCTTTGGTCGTCCTGCTTGCGACGCTAGCCCTCGCCGTTTCATCCCCCGCCGATGCCCGTAAAAGCGCAACGAAGGCCAAGCCGCGCGCCGCGCGCAGTGTCGCCCCGTTGGTCGTTGCGAAGCCCGTGGCCGATGCGCGCGCCGTGTCGACCAATGCGGCGGCGGTCGCACGCCAGTTCGATCGCTGGCTCGACGGCGTCGAGACCTCGGGCGGCGTGTCCGGGATGGTCGCCGCGGTCGTCAAGGACGATCAGGTGCTGCTCGAGCGCGGCATCGGTTACGCCGACTGGGCGACGCGCGAGCCGGTGTCGGCCGACACCGCATTCCGCCTCGCCTCGCTGTCCAAGGCGTTCGCGACCGCGATGGCCGGAATCCTGGTGCACGACGGCGTCATGAGTTGGGACACCAAGATCGCCGGAGTGCTGCCGACGTTCACGCTTGCCGATGTCGCCGGCAGCCAGAAGCTGACCGTGCGCGACATCATGAGTCATCGCGTCGGCCTGCCGCACAACACCTACGACCGCTTGCTGGAACAGGACGAGCCCTACGAACTGCTGGTCGACCGTCTCAAGGAAGTGCCGATGGCCTGCCCTGTCGGCGAGTGCTACGGCTACCAGAACATCGCGTTCAGCCTGATCGGCGACGTGACCTACGCGGTCACCGGCGACTTCTTCTACCACCAGGTCGAGAAACAGATCTTCCATCCGCTCGGCATGGAGACGGCGACCTACGGCCGCGACGCGCTCGAGGGCACCAAGAGCTGGGCGCGGCCGCACCGCCGCGCCGCACACGGCTGGGTGCCGTTCGTGCCGGCCGAGAATTACTATCGCGTGCCGCCGGCCGCCGGCGTCAATGCCAGCATCCGCGACATGGAGCAGTGGCTGATCGCGCAGATGGGCGGACGCCCGGGCGTGCTGCCGGCCGACGTGCTCGAGGAATTGCACACGCCGCTGGTGACGACCGAGCGCGAAATGGTGTCTACGCCGTGGCGGCGCGGCCGACTGTTCAATGCGCAGTACGCGCTCGGCTGGCGCGTCTACGACTATGCTGGCACGACGCTGGTCTTCCATGCCGGCGCGGTGCAGGGATATCGCGCGATGATTGCGTTCCTGCCCAAATACCGCTTCGGCGCGGTGATGTTGTGGAACTGCGAATCGACGGTGCCGTCCGGCCTGATGCCGATGCTGATCGATCGCTATCTTGGCCTTCCCGAAGTGAACTGGGCCGGCATCGACCACGGCGAAACCGAGGATCTGGCCGGCGGCGCGGATTGAAACGCGCGCCCCTTCGTACAACAACCGCCCCGAAGACCCGGCGCCGGGCATAATCGGTGTCACCGGGGCCGCGTCCGCATGGGCGCGCGATGGACGATTTACAACACGCGTGGGTGCAGCGGAGGGCGTCGTGTTGATCGCCGAACAACTGATGCTGCTGTTGCTCGATCCCGAGCGCGGCGAGCTCGACGTGCGTCGCGACGCGACCGATCCCGATCGGCTCGCCGCGGCGGCGATCCTGCTCGACCTCGCCGAGCAGCGCAATCTCAGTTTCCGCGGCGGACACGTCGCCTTTCTCGCGCGCTTCCCGTCCGGCCATCCGGTGCTGACCGCCGCCGCCGACGTACTGCGCGTCACCGGACCCGGGCTGCCGATGGCATCCGCGCTCGAGCTGATCGAAACGCGCGTCGCCAGAGTATCGCGCTCGCTGCTGGAAGGACTGCATCGGCGCGACCTGCTGCATCGCCTGCGTCGGCCGGCGTGGTGGCCGTGGGCTGCGTGGAAATATCCGTTGCGTTCCTCGCAGGCGCGCAACGAAGCACTCGCCGCGCTGCGCGCCGGATCATCGCGCGGCGTGCTGCGCGAATACGGTCTGCTGCTGCTGATCGATTGCGCCGGGCGTCTTGCCGGCCTGCTCGACGCTGCCGCACATACGCGTGCGGCAGCGATGCTGCTCGAGCTCGGCCATCATGGGCCGCGCATGGACGCGACCGAGGCATTGCTTGGCGCGATGCGTACCGCCCTGCTCGACGACTGAGCGGTCCGCGGACGTCGCGTCCGCGACTCAGTTGCCGAGCTTGAACTCGATGCGCCGGCGCAGCGTCGAGGCGACCGCCTGTCCGTTCTCGACCCTGGGCTGGAACTTCGCGCGCTGCACTGCGGCGATCGCTTCGCGGTCGAAGATGCGCGTCGGATTGGAGCCGGTCACGCGCGCGTTCTGCACGGAGCCGTCGGCGCCGACGGTGAATTCGACTTCGACCCAGCCTTCCTGGCGCGCGCGCGCCGCGGCGATCGGATATACCGGCACCGGCGGACTGGTCACGGCCGCATCACGCGTCTCTCCGCTCGGAGCTGCGGGTGCCGGCGCAGGCGCTGGCCGCGGTGGCGGCGTCGTGCCTGCGATCGCGGTGTCCGCGGCGGCGGGTGTCGCTGCCGCGGGCGTTGCCGCCGCGGTAGTCGCCGTCGCATCGGCTGCCGGAGGGGTCGTCGCTCCGGCCGGTGTTCCCGGCGTCGGCGTCGTCGCGGTTCCGGCCGCCTGCCGCGCGGCGGCAGCGGCGGTGGCGGCCAGCTGAGCCTGCTGTTGCTCGCGGTCGGCCAGCTTGCGCTTGGCGTCGAGTTTGCTGCGCAGGATCGTCAGCGAATAGTTGCTCGGATCGGCCTGCGCGAGCAGCGCGATGATGCGGTTGGCTTCGTCGTAGTTGCCCTGGTTGATCTGGTCCTCGGCCGCACCGGTCGCGAACGGAAACAGCTCGCGCAGCGCGTCCTTGGCGCCGGAATCATCGGGCTGCTTGGCGACGATCTTGAGATAGAACTCGAGCGCGTTGTTGCCGGCGGGAACCGCCATGCGGTTCTCGCCCATCGCCTTGCGCGCTTCGCGATACAGCTGGTCGGTGGTCAGCTCGTCGGAAACCACCGGCGTCGGCGCGGTCGGGGATGCGGGTGTCGTCGCGGCGGTTGGCGCGGTCGCGGTTCCCGGCGCGACAGCGGTTCCGGGCGTGCGGCCGAAAAACCACCAGGCGCCGGCGGCGAGGATCACAACAAGGATGGCAGCGGCGATCAGGCGCGAAGGGGCAGCAGCGCCGCGCATCGCGCGTGGATCGGGCATACGGGAAATCATGACGGGTCCGTTCTCCAATAAAGATGGATCAGGGCACCGCGCCGTCGATGGTTGTCCATCCCCTGGCCCCCCGGCTTGAAGAGAATCCGCCGGCGCCGGCTGCGAAGCCGGCGCGGATAACGCAAAGGTAACGCAATTCGCGGGGTCTGTCGCGCGGCATGCGTCGCGGATTTACGCCTCCGCATATGCCGATGAAACGGTGACGACCGTTCAGAATCGTGCGACTAAGCTGCCTTGCGCTCGACCGCGAGTGGAGGCCGGCGCAGGGGTCTTCCAAAAGGCGTCTGCCGGCCGGTTCGCGGACGGGTTCCCGTCCCACCACTTTTCAGGAGTACGACCATGGCCACACGCGACATCAAAGACACGATCGAGGACGGCGGAGAGCGTATCGCCGATACCGCGAGGAGCGGCGTCGAAGGTGCGCAGGGCGAATTCCGCAAGTTCGGCGCGAAGCTTCGCGCCAACGGTGCGCAGCTCGAAGACGAATTGCGCGACGCCGGCGAGCGCATCAGCGAAGGCGCCAAGAAATTCGGCGACGCTGCCGCCGAGCAGATCCGCGAGCATCCGCTGGCTGCGTTCGGCATCGCGTTCGCAGCCGGTGTGCTGATCTCCCGCGTGCTGCGCAGCCGTTAGTCGCCGCCGTCATGGAGACGACTGCCGCGGACGCGCCGACGCAAACGGCGCAGCAGAACGATGATCCGATAACCCTGCTCAAGGTCGCGGGGGATCAGGCCATCCGCGTCGCCACGACCACCTTCGCACTGTTGCGTGCCGAGCTCCGGCTCGCGCGCAGCAGCGCGTTCGTGCTGATCTGGCTGAGCTTCGCGCTGGTGTTCCTCGGCGTGGGAGCATGGCTGGGGACGAGTGCCGCGATCGCGGCCGGCATCTACCAGCTCACCGGCAACGTCTTCTACGGCGTCGGCAGCGTCGCGCTCGCCAACATCGTCGGCGTGGTCGTCGTGTTGTTGTCTATGCGCGGATGCTGGAGGGACCTGAGCCTGCCGCGTACACGTCGCGTTCTGACCGACTTGCGGGAATCGGTGTCTTGAAACTGATCGTGCGCCGCAGGGAAGCCGAGGCCGCGCTGGCCCGGGTACGGCGCAGCGAGCACGCGTGGGAACAGAGGACGCGCGTGCTGCGCGCGTTCTGCGCGCGTCACCGCGCGGCGCTGATCGTCGGCGGCGGATTCGCGACCGGACTGGTCACGTCCCTGTTGCCGGTGCGGCCGCTGCTGCGTCTCGGTTCGGCATTCGTCAGCACGGCGACTCTGATGTTCAAGGGTCCGCTCTCGCGCATCTTCGCCGAGCAGTACCGGAGCACGTTCGGCGATCGTGACCAACCCGCGGGCGCGCCCGAATGACCGCGGATGAACCTGCCATCGTCGGCATGACGCCGGCACCTCCCGCGCCGGCATCGGTACCGGCGATCGATGCGGCTGCACAGGCGTCGCAGACCGCCGCAAGCGCTCCGCACGATGTGCGCAACCGTTTGCTGGCGACGGTGGTCGTGATTCTCGTCCTCTATACCTGCGCGATCGCCGAAGCGATCATCGTTCCCGTGCTGGTGGCGATCCTGTTCGGGCTGATGCTGGCGCCGCCGGTGCGTCTGCTCGAACGCTGGGGCATCCCGCGCGTCATCGGATCGCTCGCCGCCGTGCTGCTGACGCTGGCGGTCGCATTCGTCGTGCTCGCCGCACTGGCATCGCCGGCGCGGCAATGGATGCAGCGGATGCCGCGCGCACTTGATCGCATCGAACAGACCTTGCGCGATGTGCGCCGGCCGTTCCAGGTTGCGAGCGAGGCGACGCGCGAGCTCGGCAAGCTCGCCAGCATGGGCGAAACGTCAACGGTGCGCGTCATCGATGCGTCGCCCGGCCTGCTCGCACAGGCACTCAGCGCCGCGCCGGCGGTGCTGGCCGGAATCATCGTCACGATCCTGCTCACGTTCCTGTTCCTGCTGCACGGCGATGCGCTGCTGCGCAAGTTCGTCACGCTGGCGCCGCACCTGCGCGCCAAGCGCGAGCTGGTCGAGGCGACACGCCACGCGCAGACGGAACTGTCGATGTACGTCATCACGATCACGCTCATCAATGCCGGACTCGGCCTGGCGACTGCCGGCGCACTGTGGCTGCTGCACGTGCCGGATCCTTTGCTGTGGGGCGGCATCGCCGCCGTTCTGAACTACGCGCCGTTCATCGGCCCGACGCTGACCGCGATCGCGCTGACGGTGGTCGGCTTCGGCCTGTTCAATACGCCGGCGCTGGCGCTGGCGCCGCCGGCGGCGTTTCTCGGTCTGCATCTGCTCGAAGGCCAGTTGCTCACGCCGCATCTGGTCGGCCGGCGCCTCGCGCTCGATCCGGTGGTGGTATTTCTCGCGCTGATCGCGCTCGGCTGGATGTGGGGAGTCGCCGGACTGCTGCTCGCCGTGCCGCTGCTCACCTGCGCGAAGATCATCGCCGAGCGCGTCGAGAACGGACACGTGCTTGCCACGCTGCTCTCGCACTGAGGTCGAGGCGAACGACAGCGCCGGCGAAAGCCTGGCAGCGGATTCTTGCGGAGGGGGTGACGCGGGAGGGAGGAAATCCTCTCCCTGCGCTGGGCAATCGCAGGGAGAGTAATTCGAACTACGACTTTTGCTGTTGCTCTAACTCTGATGCCGGATCGACTAATACTTCGATCCGTTTTGCCAAGGAGCCGGTTCGCAAACTACGCGGCCGGCTCGAAAGCGAAAGCCTACTTGGCCTTCTTGGCTGCCTTCTTGGTTGCCTTGCGTGCTGTTTTCTTCTTCGCAGCGCCCGTCTTGCGAGCGGTTGCAGTCTTCGCCCGAGCGGTCTTCCGCTTGGCG
>Ga0193717_1002162_pt1 | contig 11487 bp, 15 predicted proteins | sample U2c2metaG_FD_145900 | JGI IMG/M metagenome (GOLD analysis project Ga0193717, IMG submission 145900) | Soil microbial communities from a riparian zone of the East river system, Colorado, United States - U2c2 | ecosystem: Environmental > Terrestrial > Soil > Riparian zone | place: USA: East River...
TTTGCGGAGTTGATGATGGATACGGCTGTCTCAGGTGCGATGAAGGGCAAGACGATGGAGTCGGCAGGTGAGAGCATGGGAGAGGGGCCAACAGCTCCGCATCCATTTGCGAAGGCGCAGGTGATGAGTTCCAAATCTGAGACCGATGCTGAGACAGCGAGGATTGAAGATTCAATACATGAAGAGGCTACGGCCGGAGAGTCGACGGAAGATTGAGATATGAGTGAGTTGAAACAAAGCGCGGAAGTTGTGGATTTGTCGAAGCCTGCGGGCGAGGGGATGGTCCGAGTAACGTTTGAGCCTCAGGGGAAGACGGTCGAGTTTCCGTTTGACTCTCTGCCGTACGAGGGGCATGGAGAGCCGATGTCGTTTCTGGACGTCGCTGAGAACTTCGATATCTTTCTGGATCATGCCTGCGGCGGAGTTTGCGCCTGCACCACCTGTCATATCTGGGTGAAGGAGGGCGCGAAGGGTATCAGCGAGGCGGAGGACAAGGAACTTGATCGCATGGAGACGGCTGCGGATATTCAGCTGAATTCGCGGTTGGGGTGCCAGGCAATCATTGAGAAGCCGGGGACGTATGTGGTGGAGATTCCGAAGTGGAACCGGAACTATGTACAGGAGGGCAAGCCTGCCCATGGGCCGGGTGCCTAGGATTTCAAGGGCCGCGTCAGGCGGGTTCGATTCCGTACTTGACTTCGAGGAACTGCTGAAGGTCCTGGGGCAGGGCTGCGGCTAGTTCCTGCCAGGTGAGGAGCTTGAGGCGCCATGCGAAGGTTGGACGGTGAACGGCTGAGAGGACCGAGTACCAGACTTCGATGAGGTCGCGGCGTCGTGCGTCGCAGAGGACGCAGAAGGATGCGTCGGAGGCGAAGGCGGCGAGAACGTTGCGGATGAGTTGGTAGCCCTGCATGGTGCCGTCCGTCGTCCAAGGCAGGCGGGGAATGTCGAAGACAGTTTCGAGGTCTCGGTAGCGTTCGATGAGACGAGGCTTTGCGTTCTGGAAGCCGGTCTCGGTGAGCTTGGCTTCGACGAAGAGGTTGTCGAGTTGGAGGTCGATCTCGGTGCGGTCTTTGAGGTTGGTACGGCCGCAGCTGGAGTCGTGGAGGGGAACGCCTGGGTGGATGCCAAAGTGGGGTTGGGCCGTGGCGTCGACTCCGAGCAAGTTTGCGACAGGAGTGGAGAGGGCGTCGCCGGTTGAGACCAATGGGTGGCAGAAGATGTTCATCAGGAGCGCATCGGAGCTGTTGGCGCAATCGAGTTCCCTCCAGTGCCAGTCTGCGCGAGCGCGAACTCGCCGATGGGCAGTGTGGACCTTGGTGAGTCGGCGCGACCAGTTGGGATTGGCGCAGATAGCGGCGTAGCTTGCGGGGTGGAAGTTGCCATGGCGCGCTTGATCGGCTTGCTCTTCGTGGCCGAAGAGGATGCTGGGGGAGTTGCCGGTGGTCTGTTCGTGGAGAAGGCGACCAGTGGTGGCCAAATGCTGGGCGCGGGCATTGAGATCGCGACGCAATAGCGAAGCTGACCAGGGAATGGGATTTTTGTGTGTCATAAAACTGCTGCGTGTTCTTGTAGTCTCTTGAGTGGGCCGGTTGTCTTGGGCCACTAACTAGTTTAGCGAGGGAGAGCGTATGGCGCGGGAGATTGACTGGACAGATTTTGAGGAGATCGGGATTTTGCTACAGGAGAAGTTTCCGGAGGTAGAGCCCTACTCTGTGCGGTTTACGGACCTGCATAAGTATGTGACGGAGCTACCGGGTTTTGTAGGGGATCCGCTGAAGTCGAATGAAGGGATACTTGAGTCAATTCAGACAGCGTGGAATGAAGAGTATGAGGATGCCAAGTAATGGTAAGAGTTAGAGGGGTTTGATGGCCTTCAGGACCATGCTCTTCCAGACGTATGGAATGCGGCCGGAACCTGCGAACTCGATGTTGGTAAAGCCGGTTTCGGTAATTACCTGTGTGATGGTTTTGCGTGACCAGAACTTAATGTGACCGTGATCCCTGAGGACGGTGAAGTGCTGATCCAGCTTGCCGCTAGTGGCCAACAAGACGTTCTTCAAATAGCCGTGGTAGGGCGTGGTCAGGACGATTGTTCCACTGGGTTTGAGTAGCCTGAAGCAGTTGCGGAGAAAGGCTCTGGGATCATAGATGTGTTCGATGACCTCGGTTGAGATGATGACGTCGACGGGACCGACGGCGTTGAGGAAGTCAGTGTAGAAGGATTGGGCATCGGCGAGGAAGAAGTTGATATTGGGAAAGGTCTTCCGGGCGATTTCGATGCCGGTAGGGGAGAGATCAGAGCCGTGGAGATGCCAGTTCCTATTCTGAAACAGCGAAATGAAGGTGCCGTTGCCACAGCCAGCATCCATGACGATGGATCCGGGAGGAATATTCTGCAGGAAGTGCGAGACGGAAGGGTATAGATACTGGTGGCTGCCCGGATGATTCGCGGCGCGGTAGTGGTAGGCGATTCCAACCATGCCGGACATCATATAGTTCAAATTAATTTTTTAGCTATCTAAAAAGTCGCGCTGTTAGCGGTTGCGTCGAATGATTTGATGTATGAGCTTTGAACCGGTGAGGTGGAGGGTGGCAGCACCGAGGGCGGCCCAGATGAGGGTGACGACGGCGATCATGGCCAGGTCTCCGGGGTGGCTACGGTGGATGGGCAGGAAGTGAACGCAGGTTGAGGCTCCGGCAAAGCTGATGCAGGCGGCAAGCAGGGCACGGGCTAGTTCGCGGCCCTCGAGGCCGCTGATGGGGACCAGCTTGCGTCGGTGGAGAAGGATGGCCAGGGTGAGGGTGTGGGTGAGGATGCCGGCGTCGGAGGCGATGGCGAGGCCGGCCAAGCCGATGGTGTGGAAGAAGAAGCGGTAGACAGGGATTGAGAGCAGGGTGATGATGCTTCCGGCCAACGCCGGGGTGAGGGTGTTGCCGGCGGCGTAGAAGGCTCGGGCGTAGATTCCCTGAGCGGCCCAGAGAGCGAGCGAGACGGCGAAGATGGTGAAGTACTGCGCTGTCTCGGCGGCGTCGGTGTGGCTAAAGGAGCCTCCACGAAAGAGGTCGACGATAGGGGGAGCAAGGGCGACCATCCAGGCGGCGGCGATGAGCGAGACGGCGAAGATGCGGGTGATGGCGCGGTTGACGGCTGAGGCGAAGTCGGAGAGTCGATGCTGGCTGAAGAGAGAGGAGAAGAAGGGGAGCGAGGCTGCTCCAGCGGCCTGACCAAGGATGCCCATGGGGGCGTTGAAGAGGGTTTTGGCGACGTTGAGGCGGGAGATGCCGCCGGGGTCGTGGGAGGCGAAGAAGCTGAGGATCCACTTGTCGGCAGTGACGAGGGAGACGCCGATCATCAGGGGGAGAGAGAGACGGAGCCACTCGGTAAAGGCTGGGTGGCGGAGATTGAGGATGGGATAGTAGCGGAGACCCTCGCGGGCGGCTCCGAAGGCGTTGAGTGCAGCAGGGCCGAGGATCACTCCGGCGAGGACGCCGATGGCGAGAGAGTAGATCCCGAAGCGGTGTGCGAGGAAGATGGCGCCGAGGATGATGCCGAGGTTGTAGATGAGCGGCGTGATGGCCTGGTAAAGAAAGATCTTGCGGACGAGGAGTTTGGAGCCGATGACTCCGCCGATGAAAAAGAAGAGTTGCGCGGGTAGCAGGAGGCGGGTGAGAGAGGTACAGAGTGCGGCGCTTTCGGGAGAGAATCCAGGAAACTTGATGCGGGTGTAGTAGGGGGCTAAGACCTCTGCTATAAGGATGGCCGTGCCGAGGACCATGATCATGGCATTGAGGACGATGGAGATTGCGCGGTCGCCACCCTCCTCGTCGCCCTGGGCGCGGTAACGGTTGAGAATGGTGACCAGCGAGATGGAGGCAACACCACCGACGAGAAAATAGGCAAGCATTTCGGGGAGTTCGAAGGCTGCGTTGTAGGCATCTGTCTGGGGGCCGGCGCCGAAGATGTAGTTGATGTACTTGGTGCGGACCAGGCCGAGGACGCCGGAGAGGAGCGTCGAGAGCATAAGGAGAAGAGTGGCGGAGAAGGCGCTGTGCGAGGTGGATGGATGCAGAAGTGCGAAGAGGCTGCGCCTTTGTGGTGCAGGCATCGGTTTGGGTTCGTCGTTTGTAGTCACTTGGCTCGGCTTGGTTTGATTTTATCGGGTGGGCTTATGCTGATGGGATGGCGGGGATGGTTCGCTGTAAGGAGAGAACTTTCGACTGAAGGCGTTTCGGGCGGTGGCGGAGGAGATGAGCTTTCGCAAGGCGGCGGAGGTGCTGCATCTTAGCCAGCCGGCGGTGAGCCAGCAGATTCGGGCGCTGGAGGAGCAGGCGGGAGCTCGTTTGTTTGACCGGGCCGGAGGCGACGGGCGTGGGACGCAGATTGCCCTGACGGAGGCGGGACGAGTTCTTCTGGGGTATGCGACGAAGGCTGAGGAGACAATGGCTGAGGCGCAGCGGGCGTTGGCCGCGTTGAACGACGAGGTGGTGGGGAGTTGCGGCTGAGGGGCTTCGACCACGGTTGCACAGTATGTGTTGCCGCGGATTCCGGGGGCGTTTATGAAGCAGTATCCACATGTACATCTCTCGCGCTGGTGAGTGGAAATACGGAAAAGAATGTGGAGGCAGTGGTGGAGGAGCGGGGTGGCGCTTGGGATCATGAAGGTCCGGCGATGCGGCGGGATGTGAAGACGGAGCGGATGGTGCGGGACGAGATGGTGCTGCACGCTGCGAGAGGTTGGGGTGCGGCCACTAGTGCAGGGATGGGTGGTGGCGAGCTTGTCGCTCTGGGCATTCCATGTCGGATGGATTACGGCTCAATGTTTATAACTCTTTGGTCAGGCGTCTGGGGGTGCGTCGAAGAGCCTTTCCGGGGTCCGGCGGGCGTTAGCCACTGGGCGGGGGGCGCGGATGGTATGGATTGCCGCGCGTGTTGCAGGTTTCGAGAGTATGGCGAGGAGATCGCGGAGATCCTTCTGGAGCTTGCGTAGTTGCTGGGGACTGCCACCCTGCGTTGGGTCATCGATGGCGAGGGATAACTGCGGTTCTTTTTGCTTCAGCTCGCTCTTGATGACCTGACGAGCGCCGGGAATGGTGTAGCCCTCGTCGTAGAGGAGGGACTTGATATGGAGCGCAGTTTCGACGTCGCGGCGACGATAGAGGCGTTGGCCGGTGCCACCTTTGTGCGGTTTAAGCTGGGGAAACTCGCTCTCCCAGAAGCGAAGGACGTAGGCTGGGACCTCGCAGAGCTTCGATACTTCGCCGATGCGGAAGTAGAGCTTGTCCGGGATGTCTGACCCGGATTTGGGGTGGGCTTTGCGGATTGGCTGGTGCTGCGCCATGCCGAAACTCCGGATCGCCTGGCGGGCGGTGTTGGCCCTATCGTTTGGGCTTCCCGTAAGTATAGGCCACGCTTGTGGGGTATTTCCGTATTTTTTGCTTGAAGGGGCAGTTTGTGAGTAAGGAGTGGCGGATTTAATCTGGGGTGTTTTGGGGCTTCCTTTTGCGAGATTGGTGGGAAATAGCTGTTTTTTGATGGACAGGTTGTGGTGAAACGCGTGGTAACGTGGTCAGCGGACAGGCTTGTTCAGAGAGTGAAGATCATGCCACTCGTATCGAGTTTATTTTCCTGGGGATATCGAGCATGGTCCGGCGGGTGGAGGGCGGAACCTAATGGTTGAAAGTGGCGTATCGTTCTTTTGAATGAAATGAGGGACGTGGAATGGCGAGGAAAGCGGCGGCGGTAGCGATGGTTCTGGGGGCAGCGATGATGAGTGGCTGCCGGATCGACTCGCATAAGCAGGGCGATAACGAGAACGTGAAGATCGCTACGCCCTTTGGCGGGATGCAGGTGAAGACGAACGAGGCGGCAGTGGTGGACGGGATCGGGCTGCCAGTGTATCCGGGCGCGGAGCTGGTGAAGAAGAAGGACAAGGACAGCGGGTCCGCCGATGTAAACCTCAGCTTTGGGAGGTTTCAACTTCGGGTGAAGGCGGCAAGCTATCGTTCGACGGATGCTCCCGATAAGGTGGGGGCGTTCTATCGCGAGGCGCTGAAGCGGTATGGCGACGTGATCCAATGCGCGCACAATCAGCCGATAGGTACACCGACGCGCACGGCTGAGGGCCTGACGTGCAGTGAAGACCACAACAAGGGGAATGGAGACGACGATGCGTCGGGCAAGATAGAGCTGAAGACCGGATCGAAGCAGCACCAGCATATTGTGGCCATCGACCCAGAGGGAAGCGGGACGAAGATTGGGCTGGTCGCGCTGGATCTGCCGGGGAATCTCTCTGCCGGGGGCGAGGATACCAGACAGTAGAGCTGCTGGACGGGAAGAGCGACAACGGCAATACCATTGGTTGAAGCCGGTAGAGCTTGCCGGGTCTTATCGGGTGGGATAGCTTCAAAGGTATGCACGAATCTTGTCACCGATGTGGCGGCGACCTTCCTGCCGGTGACGGCTCGGTGGCGTTCTGTCCGTACTGCGGCGCGCCGCAGATTTACCTGATCGACTATGAGCAGACGCCCGAGGAGGCGGAGGCGGGTACGACTGGTGCCGTCCCTCCACCGCGGCCGCGGCGAGTGGAGTGGAAGACGGCGATCCGATGCGCGGGGCTGGTTGCGGTTGTGGCGGCAGGGTTGAGCCTGGTGGCCACGCGGATTCCGTTGGTGTCGCCGCTTAGCTCGCTTTGGACGATCAGCGGATCGCTGATTGCAGTGGGGCTGTATCAGCGGCGGCGGCCGACGGCATGGATGGATGTGGGTATCGGGGTGCGGATCGGGATTGTGGTGGGGCTGGCACTGGTGACTTGCCTCGCAGTGTCGATGGCTGGAGCGGGACTAGTGGCGCGGTATGGGTTGCACAGCATGGCGGGGTTCGACGCGGAGCTGACAGCGCAGCTTCATGCGCAGATTGAGAAGGCCGCAGCGGCGAATGCACAGCCGGAGGCGATGATGCGTTACCTGTACTCGCCGGAGTTTCGCGCGGGGATGATGCTGACGGGGTTTGCGATGGTTTCGGGGATTCTGCTGGTGCTATCGGCGGTTGGCGGGGCGGTGGGCGGGCTGTTGCGAATGCGGCCACGGGCTTCGGCTTAGCTCGTGGCGGTGGAGGGTCTGGCTGATCTCTGCCGCAGTGCCGGGCCGCTCCCCAATCTCCGACGTCGCGACGTTACTGCATTTACAGTAATACTATGACGAAATCGTCGCAGGTCGACCTTGTCGGCGTCGGGTTGAACGCCACGGACACAGTTATCCCGCTCTCAAGTTATCCCGCACTTGGTTCCAAGGTTGAATTCAGCACGGCGGATGTGTTGCCAGGTGGACAGGTTGCGAGCACCGTCGTTGCTTGCCAACAATGGGGCATGCGTACCAGATATGTGGGGAGCCTGGGTGACGACAGCGCTGCAACGCTTCATCGCAAGGCGTTTGCCGAGGCCGGCGTGGAGGCGCAGATCATTCCAGTATCAGAGTGCGCCAGCCGGCAGTCTCTGATACTCGTCGATGGCGAGGGCGAGCGGACAGTCCTTTGGAGGCGAGACGAACGGCTTGACCTGCGGCCCAGCGATCTCGACCGCGAATGGATCGTGAATGCTCGAGCCCTTCATGTGGATGGATACGACACGGCGACGGCAACGGTAGCGGCCCGCTGGGCGCGCGCTGCCGGAGTACCCGTAGTCGCCGATCTGGATGAGCTTTATCCGGGGGTGGAAGAGCTTATCGAGAATATCGACTATTTGATTGTGAGCAGAGATTTCCCGTGTCGGCTGATGGGCGAGGCCGACCTGGAGAGGGCGTTGCGCCAGATGCATCTTCACTACGGATGTCTTCTGACAGCCGCAACGTTGGGGCCGGACGGCGTGCTGGCGTGGGATGGCAAAGAGTTTCATCACACCTCTGCCTATCGGGTTCCAGTGGTCGATACAACGGGAGCCGGAGATATCTTCCACGCCGGATTTATCTATGGGCTGCTTCAGGGGTGGCCGCTCGAACGACAGCTCGATTTTGCGTGTGCTGCGGCTGCGTTGAACTGCATGGCAGTCGGGGCCAGGGGCGGTATTCAGACCGTTGAGGCGATTGAAGAGCTGATGGCAACAGGCTCTCGATACGGCGCTGCCTACTATGCACGGGCTCGAATGGGATGATCCGCTAGCCCCTGTATCTAAGGGAGTGATGGGAGGTCCGGGCGAGGGAGTGACTGACGAATCGAATTGCCCCTCCGAGGGCGAGTGCAAAAAGACAAGAAGGCATATCCCAGGGGCTGAAGGCACTCGGGTCGCTGCGCTCCCCCTGGTAAATGCGGGGGTTCTTCGACTGCGCGTTTGACGGTGAGACCGTCAACGCTTCGCTCAGAATGACGGGCTCTTTAGCATGACGGCTCTTTTGGGAAGTTGAGGGCAAGAACAGACAACGGCAAGAACAACGACAATGGCATCGACTTTTTCAGCAGCTTTTCCATGCGTTATTCATTGCTCTGTTCGTGGCAGATATACTTAACTGCAGGCTTTGCTGGGTTTGCGACGGCAGCGAAGTTGATTCCTGCATGTCTTCTACTTCTAGCCAACCCGCGGAGTTACAGCCTGAGATAGATCGTCGGGTCACGCTTCGAATTATTCCTGTCGTAGCGTTTACCTTTGTCTGTTACTTCAGTATTGGGATTCCTCTGGCGATTCTGCCCTCGTATGTTCATCTTCACCTCGGGGTGAGTACGGTGCTGGCTGGGTTGCTGATCAGCCTGCAGTACATTGCCACATTTGCGAGCCGACCGCGCGCGGGGTATATGGCGGACACGTTGGGGCCGAAGCAGACGGTGATGTGGGGTCTGCTGGCTTGCTCTTTGAGTGGTGGATTCGTTGTACTGGCCGGGCTGCTGCGACACAGCCTGTGGCTTTGCCTGGGGAGTCTGGTGCTAAGCCGTTTCGCGCTCGGAGTGGGCGAGAGCATGGGCTCGACGGGCGCGATTATGTGGGGGATCGGTCGGGTGGGCGAGGAGGAGACGGCGAGAGTGATCTCGTGGAACGGTGTGGCGACGTATGTCGCGCTGGCGATCGGGGCTCCGCTGGGGGCGTTTCTGGAGCCACGCTGGGGCCTGGGTTCCATTGGCTTCGTGGTGATTGCTGCGGGCGGGGTGAGCCTGTTTTGCGCGTCGCGGATGGGGGCGACGGTGGCGCACAGGGGAGAGCCTATTCCGCTGCGGAGGATTCTGCTGGGGGTGTCTCCGTATGGGCTTGCGCTGGCCTTTGGAGGGATGGGGTTTGGCGTGATTGCGACGTTCATCACGCTGTACTTTGCCCATGCCCGCTGGGATGGGGCGGCGCTGTCGCTGACGGCGTATGGGGTCTGCTTCGTTCTGGTGCGGCTGTTGTTCTCCGGGCTGATCAATCGCTGGGGAGGATTTGTAGTTGCGATCGTCTCCTTCGCGGTTGAGGCTGTGGGGCTGGTGGTGCTTGGAATGGCGGGCACGCCCCACCACGCTTATGTTGGGGCGGGGCTTACGGGGCTTGGGTTCTCGCTGATCTTTCCATCGCTGGGGATTGAGGCGGGGCGGGCTTTTCCGCTGTCGAGCCGAGGGACGGTGCTGGGGATTTACTCGGCGTTTGTGGACCTGTCGCTATTTCTGACAGGGCCGATTGCGGGAGCGGTGATTGGCGGATATGGGTATCCTGCCATGTTTTATGGCGCGGCATCTGCTGTGCTGCTGTCGCTTGCGGGGACGGTGTGGATGTCGCTGCGGCAGAGGGAGAGGAACGCGACGGCATGAGGTCGGGTGCAGATGGAAGGGCCCTGGTGCTGGTATCATCAAGCCGAATCATTATGAGTGAGACTACGGAAACATTGAAACCGAAGTTACGAGAGAAGGGGCGGCTGATGTCTGCCTCGGAGATTGAGCGGACGCTGGTGCGGCTCGCCCATGAGATCGTTGAAAAGAACGATGGCGGCGCGAATCTGGGGCTGGTCGGGATCAAGCGGCGAGGGGTTCCGCTGGCGCGGCGGCTGGGTGAGCTGATTTCGAAGATTGAGAAGCATCCGGTTGATACGGGTGTGCTGGATATCAGCTTCTACAGGGACGATCTGTCGACGGCGGGGCCGCGACCCGTGGTAACACCGGGGGCGATCGGATTCGACGTGACGGGCAGGGACATCATCCTGATGGACGATGTTCTGTATACGGGAAGGACGATACGGGCGGCGCTGGATGCGCTGTTCGACCATGGGCGGCCGAAGAGTGTTCAGTTGCTGGTGTTGATCGATCGTGGGCATCGTGAGCTGCCGATCGAGGCTACGTTTGTGGGGCGCACGATTCCTACGTCGAGCCGCGAGATCATCGAAGTGAAGCTGAACGAGGTGGATGGGCAGGAGCAGGTGCTGCTGGTCGAGCTGGTGGACTGAGTCGATGGCTCAGGGTTCTCACGGTTTGATGACGACTTCAAAGTACGCTGCGGGATCCTTACTTAGCATTGCTGATCTGCAGGTGGCGGAGGTATCGGCGGTACTGGCGGAGACAGGGCGTCTGGAGACGATGCCGCCGCCTGAACGCGCGAAGATGCTGGCTGGGCGGCGTGTGGCACTGCTGTTTTATGAGTCGAGCACACGGACGCGGACGTCGTTTGAGCTGGCGGCGAAGTCGCTGGGGGCTACGACTACACTGGTGAGCGATAAGAGCTCGTCGATTGAGAAGGGCGAGAGCCTGAAGGATACGGGGTTGACGCTCAGGGCGCTGGGAGCGGAGTGCATTATTTTGAGGCATCCGGCTTCGGGGGCGCCGTTTCTGCTGGCGCGCGAGACGGGGCTGCCGGTGCTGAATGCGGGCGATGGAATGCATGAGCATCCATCACAGGCGCTGCTGGATCTGCGGACGATGCTGACGCGGCTTTATGGTTCGGAGCGGGCGACTGCGGTGAATGCTGCTTCGCTGCGTGGAGTTACGGTAGTGATTACGGGGGATATACTGCATAGCCGGGTGGCGCGGTCGAATGCGATGCTGCTGCCCAGGTTGGGAGCGAAGGTGTTGCTGTGCGGGCCGACGGCGCTGCTGCCGGAGGATGCGCTCGGGCTGGGCTATGTGCAGGATGGGGGCGTGGAGATTGTGCGGGACTTTGATGGTGCTCTACGCCGGGCTTGCTCTCAAGGACCAGCGGTGGCGATGATGTTGCGGATTCAGAAGGAGCGGCTGGCTGGACTGGAGCTGAATCTGGGGGATTATATTGCCCGGTATCAGCTGAATGCGGAGCGGCTGGCGGCCTGTGCGCCTGAAGCGCTGGTTATGCATCCGGGGCCGATGATTCGCGGGATGGAGATTGCCGGGGATGTTGCGGATGGGCCGAACTCTGCGATTGAGGACCAGGTAGGGCATGGGCTGGCAGTGAGGTCGGCTCTGCTGGTGAGAGCGTTGGGTGTGGGTGGATTCGAGAGTGTAACGGTATGAGTGACCTGTTGATTTTGAATGGGCGGCTGGTCGATCCGGCTAGCGGTCTGGATGTCGCG
>Ga0193717_1002163_pt1 | contig 11476 bp, 8 predicted proteins | sample U2c2metaG_FD_145900 | JGI IMG/M metagenome (GOLD analysis project Ga0193717, IMG submission 145900) | Soil microbial communities from a riparian zone of the East river system, Colorado, United States - U2c2 | ecosystem: Environmental > Terrestrial > Soil > Riparian zone | place: USA: East River...
AAGCGACAACGCCTGGACGCCGGATGGCTCGCCCACGGCGTATTTCTTTGTCCACGCGGTGCTCACGGTGGTGTCGTTCGTGCTCGGCACGATCATCGGTGTGATCGGCTGGCGCGGGCTCCGGGCGGCTCGTGGCGCCGTCGAGAAGCAGCCGACTCCATAGGGGAAAACTTCACCTTTTTGGGCGTACCTCGCACCTACTTTCGTTGGGTGCCAAAGACGACTATTCCCCCAAATGGGGGACATCGCTGAGTCGTTCGACTGCCTAACGTTCACCTCATACAGGTTTTTCGGGCTGCGCGCCCGTGAGCGGACCGCTCATGGGCACGCAGCCCGCTCTTTGTGGAGGTGGAATGTCCCGGATCCGACGATGGCTGGCCCCGACGGTCGCCGCAGTGGCCACGGCCGGTTTGCTGGCCGCCCCGGCCGAGGCCGCGCAGGCCGTGTGCGACACGACCAGTGACGCGTACAGCTACGTGGTGCTTTACAACCCCCACACCCCGCAGTTCGTGGTGGACAAGGAACTGAAGGCCAAGTGCGGGACGAAGGTGACCTACTACTCCGAGATCGGGGTCGCCGTCGCCACCTCGCGCAACGCGAACTTCGCCCAGCTGATCGGGGTCTACCGCGCCTACTCGGGTGACCGCGAGGTCGCGATCCCGCCGACAGCCGCCGCGAGCCGCCGTTCCGCCGCGGTGACCCAGCGCCAGCTGGAGGAGACCGCCGAAGTCGTCGTCGCCGACGACCTCAGCGCCCAGCAGTGGGACATGCGGGCCATCCACGCCCCCGAAGCGAACAAGATCAACCCGGGCAGCAAGTCCGTCACCGTCGGTGTGCTCGACTCGGGCATCGACCCGGCGCACCCCGCGCTGACCGCGGCCGTCGACAAGAAGGCCTCGGCGGGCTGCCTCACCGGCGCCCCCGACACCAGCGAGGCGTCCTGGGTCCCGACGACGTCCGACCACGGCACGCACGTGGCCGGCACCATCGCGGGCAAGGACGCCGCCCGCGGCTTCACCGGCATCGCGCCGGGCGTGAAGCTCGCGTCGGTCAAGGTCGTCAGCGACGCCGGCTACATCTTCCCGGAGTCGGCCGTCTGCGGGTTCATGTGGGCGGGCAAGCACGGGTTCCAGCTGACCAACAACAGCTACTACATCGACCCTGGCATGTTCTACTGCTCGAAGGAGCCGGGTGACGCGGCCGCTTACGAAGCCGTCCGTCGCGCCGTCGCGTACTCCACCGGCCGTGGCACGCTCAACATCGCCGCCGCCGGCAACAGCGGCTTCGACGTCCCCGCGCAGACCACCGACCCGAACCGCCCGCACGCCGTCGACTCCAGCTGCGCGATCCTGCCCAAGGGCTTGGACGGCGTCGTGACCGTGTCGGCTGTCGGCTACAACGGCACGAAGTCGGCCTACAGCAACTACGGCAAGGGTGACATCGAGGTGACCGCCCCCGGCGGTGACAGCGCCCAGCGTCCTCCCGCCGGCCAGGGTGCGGGCTGCCCGCTGTCGACCATCTTCAACGGCGGCTACGGCACCAAGTGCGGCACCTCCATGGCGTCCCCGCACGTCGCCGGAGTCGTCGCGCTGCTGGCGAGCAAGTACCGGTTCGCCGGTCCGTGGCTGCTGACAGCACTGCTCGAAGGCCAGGCAGACCCCGTCGCCTGCGGCACCGCCGCACCGACCTGCTCCGGCCCGGACCGCAACAACTCCTACTACGGCCACGGCCTCGTCAACGCCCTGGACGCCGTCAAGTAGCTGCTCAAACATCTGAAGGGACCTTTCGTACGATTGATTCGTACGAAAGGTCCCTTCAGATGTTCGGTGGGCAGTCGATGCTGTTATCAGCCGCCGGCGTTCAGGTCAGCCACGAAACCGAGTCGCTTGCCAATGGCTGGTTCTTGGCCAGCGAAGCGGATGATCGTGTCGCGCCCTTCTCGGTAACGCTCCACTTCCAGAGCTGATCGCGTCTTGATCTTCAGTGCGGCGTGATCTTTAAGGTTCCTGAAAACCACTTTTTGCTCGAAGTGGGTGACTGTGGTCAGGAACAAAGTGTCGAATGATTCGGGTTGGCGGCCCTTCATGAAATCGGTCGAGTACTTCGGCCAATACCATTCGGTCGTGACCACGTCACCTTCCTCGACCGCACGTCCCAGATGTGCGTAGACGGTCAGTTTCGGTTTCCCGTCGCTACTTTCGGTCCATGTCGAGGTCGTGGGAACACGGATCCCGTTTTCCGGGGACGTCGACGAAGCATGTTGCACGTTGTGCTCGATGCGTTTTTTGTCCCGTTCGGTCAGCTTCGTGGACCCGTAGTAGACGGTGGCGAATGTGAGATAGCGAAGATGGCGGCCAGTGGATTCGGCCATAGTCACCTCTCTGCGTGACCAGGTGTCGCCGCTGTTCTCGATCACGATCTCTTGTCGCCATTTTCGAATAGATATCGGCGCTGTTCTCGGTAATTCCTCAATGTATGTGTGGAGGACGTCCTCGGTTACGCGCAGGCGACTCTGCAATTTCTGTACGCTGGCGAACGAAACCAATGCGGCGATCACGAACAAGACTGCGGTGGCGGTCGCGAAAGTCGTGCGCAGCCAGGCGATCCCCAGTACCTGACTTAGTAGCCCCACCGTGCCTAACATCGCAACCGCGCTCGCGAAGACCCGGATGTAGCCGTAGCGGAAGACCAGATCTTCGATGTCCGCGAGTAGCGGCACCAATCGCCGGGACAGGATCTTGCGTAGCTCTGAAGCCGCTGCCATGTGGCACCTCAGTCACACAGTCCGGTGATTCTCCAGCCTAGCCCAGTCATGCACCGTTTCGTACGATCTTCGCCTGGGACGAGTACCCCGGACGCCATGAAGGGGTCCTTCTTGTCAGAACTTGAGAAGAAGGACCCCTTCATGGCACTTCAGCAGGAGTTAGACGCGCTTAAACAGCAGGGCGCGCTTCACTTCTTGGATTGCCTTGGTCACCTGGATGCCGCGGGGGCAGGCGTCGGTGCAGTTGAAGGTGGTGCGGCAGCGCCACACGCCTTCGGAGTCGTTCAGGATGTCGAGCCGCTCTTCGGCGGCCTCGTCCCGTGAGTCGAAGATGAACCGGTGCGCGTTGACGATCGCGGCCGGGCCGAAGTAGGAGCCGTCGTTCCAGTACACCGGGCACGAGGACGTGCAGCAGGCGCAGAGGATGCACTTGGTGGTGTCGTCGAACCGGTCCCGGTCGGCCTGCGACTGGAGACGCTCGCGGGTCGGCTCGGGGCTGTAGTTGATCAGGTACGGCTTCACCGCGCGGAAGGCCTCGAAGAACGGGTCCATGTCGACGTAGAGGTCCTTCAACGTCGTCATGCCCTTGATCGGGGCGATCGTGATGGTGGTCTTGCCGTCCTTGGACAGCAGGTCCTTCATCAGCACCTTGCAGGCCAGGCGGTTGACGCCGTTGATCTGCATCGCGTCAGAGCCGCAGACGCCGTGCGCGCAGGACCGGCGGAACGCGAACGTGCCGTCGAGGTAGTCCTTCACGTAGAACAGCAGGTTCAGCAACCTGTCCGTCCGCTGCGCGGGGACTTCGTAGGTCTCCCAGTGGGCTTCGCTGTCGATCTCCGGGTTGAACCGCAGGATCTTCAGCGTGACCGTGATGGGCGTGTGGTCCGACTCGGTGGAAGTTTCCGTTGTCGCCGTTGCGGTGGTCATCAGTACTTCCGCTCCATCGGTTCGTAGCGGGTGAAGGTGACGGGCTTGTAGTCGAGCCGGATGTCCGAGGACAGGCCGTCGCCCTGCTTGTAAGCCATGGTGTGCCGCATGAAATTCGTGTCGTCGCGGTTCGGGTAGTCCTCGCGGGCGTGGCCGCCGCGGGATTCCTTGCGCGCCAGCGCGCCGACGATGAGCACTTCGGCCAGCTCCAGCAGGAAGCCGAGTTCGGCGGCTTCGAGCAGGTCGGTGTTGTACCGCTTTCCCTTGTCCGCCACCGTGATGCGCCCGTAGCGCTCCTTCAGTGCCTGGATGTCGGTGAGCGCCTGCTTCAGCGTCTCCTCGGTGCGGTACACCGAAGCGTGCGAGTCCATCGTCTTCTGCATGGCGGTGCGGATGTCGGCGACCCGCTCCTCGCCGTGCTCGGACAGCAGCATCGCGAGCTGGTCTTCGACGACCTTGGTCGGGTTCTCCGGCAGTTCGACGAGCTCGTGGTTCGCCGCGTACTCGGCGGCGGCGAGCCCGGCGCGGCGGCCGAAAACGTTGATGTCGAGCAGCGAATTGGTGCCGAGCCGGTTCGAGCCGTGCACCGAAACGCAGGCGACCTCGCCGGCGGCGAACAGGCCGGGGATGACGTGTTCGTTGTCCCGCAGCACTTCGCCGTGGACGTTGGTCGGGATACCGCCCATGACGTAGTGGCAGGTCGGGAAGACCGGCACGGGCTCCTTGACCGGGTCGACGCCGAGGTAGGTGCGCGAGAACTCCATGATGTCCGGGAGTTTCGCGTTCAGCGTCTCTTCGGGGATATGCGTGACGTCGAGGACGACGTAGTCCTTGTTCGGGCCACAACCGCGGCCCTGCAACACTTCCTGCACCATCGAGCGGGCGACGATGTCACGCGGCGCGAGGTCCTTGATCGTGGGCGCGTAGCGCTCCATGAACCGTTCGCCGTCGGAGTTGCGGAGGATCCCGCCCTCACCGCGCACGGCTTCGGAGATCAGGATCCCCAGGCCCGCGAGGCCGGTCGGGTGGAACTGGAAGAACTCCATGTCCTCCAGCGGCAGGCCCTTGCGGAACACGATGCCGAGACCGTCACCGGTCAGGGTGTGCGCGTTCGACGTCGTCTTGAAGATCTTGCCGGCACCGCCGGTGGCCATCACGATCGACTTCGCCTGGAACACGTGCAGCTCGCCGGTGGCCAGCTCGTAGGTGACAACGCCGGAAGCGACCGGGTTGCCGTGCTCGTCCTCGCTCAGGAGCAGGTCGAGCACGTAGAACTCGTTGAAGAACTCCGTGCCGTGCTTGACGCAGTTCTGGTACAGCGTCTGGAGGATCATGTGGCCGGTGCGGTCCGCTGCGTAGCAGGCGCGGCGGACCGCGGCCTTGCCGTGGTCACGGGTGTGCCCGCCGAAGCGGCGCTGGTCGATTTTGCCTTCGGGGGTCCGGTTGAACGGCAGCCCCATCTTTTCGAGGTCGAGCACCGCGTCGATGGCTTCCTTCGCCATGATCTCGGCGGCGTCCTGGTCGACCAGGTAGTCGCCACCCTTGATCGTGTCGAAGGTGTGCCACTCCCAGTTGTCCTCTTCGACGTTGGCCAGCGCGGCGCACATGCCGCCCTGTGCCGCGCCGGTGTGGGACCGGGTCGGGTAGAGCTTGGTGAGTACCGCGGTGCGGGTGCGCTGGCCGGACTCGATGGCCGCGCGCATCCCGGCGCCGCCGGCGCCGACGATCACCACGTCGTACTTGTGGAACTGCATCTTCAAGACTCCGCTTACTGTGGTGGGTCAGTCGGCCGGCATGTTCGGGTCGAAGGTGAAGATCACCATCGTGCCGACGGCGAGGATGAGCACCATCGAGACGTAGAGCACGATCTTCAGCCAGAACCGCGTGGATCTCGGCGAGCCACAGCATCGACAGGTCCCAGAACTGCCAGAACGGGGACGCCCAGCGACCGGCGACGAAGCCCCAGTTGATGCGGTGCACACCGCCGTCGAGGATGTTCATGATCAGCAGGTGGCCCAGCACGAGAATAACCAGTGCCAGCCCGGAAATCCGCATGAACAGCCAGCTGTAGAGCTCGAAGTTGCTGCGGCGCGGGGTCGGGCGGCGCGGGGAGCGCGGGTTCGCGATCGAGAGAGATTCGGTAGACAACTCAGTTTCCCCCGAACATGATTTCGACGGTCCGCTTCATCATGAAGAAGGCACCGGGAAGCATCACGGCGATCCAGATGACGGCGATCGTCCAGAGCATCGGCTTCTGGTACTTGGGACCCTTTTCCCAGAAGTCCACGAGCATCACGCGGATCCCGTTGAGGGCGTGGTAGAGCACGGCGCCGACCAGGCCGACCTCGAGGAGGTTGACGATCGGCGTCTTGTAGGTCTCGATGACCTCGTTGTACGTGTTCGGGGAAACCCGGACCAGAGCGGTGTCGAGTACGTGCACGAACAGGAAGAAGAAGGTGAGCACGCCGGTGATGCGGTGCAGCACCCAGGACCACATGCCCGGGTCGCCCCGGTAGAAGGTTCCCTGCCGGCGAGAGGCACCCGCCCGATTGCTCGCTCCCGCTTCAGCGGTGCTAGCCGTGGTGGACATCGGTGAACGGCCTCCAACGTCATGACTGTTGTGCCCGCTTGACCGTAATTCCGCCAAATCACTGAAGCGTCCACTTGGGACATCTCCGGCGACGGTGCCGAGATCTGAGGTCATCGAGCGTGGATGAAAGGATGCTAGACCCGGCTACCGGAAGCGGCTCAACCTCGGGTTCCCGTCTGTGACCGACCAGACACCCAGGTGGCAAGCCACGGCCCGAAAACGTGTCGCAGGCCACTTGAAATAGTCATTTTTACCCCCGTGATGACGTCACTCAGCGTTTCCGCTGACACGTAAGGGGCGTCACGCGACAGGGCGAAAGCGATCACAGGGGGTGTGCGAACGGTAGCCGCGCCGACTCGCCAGTAAACGTTTAGGTTACGTAGCGTGGCTTTCCTATGGCGCTTTCGGGGCAGCCGGGTACGGTTCGCCAGTCGAACCCGGCAACTGGGGCCGGGTCGTTCTTCAATTCATCCGCTGGATCAGCGGGGAGGGAGACACACCTTGCATCGCATGCGTGGAACCGCGCTGGTAGCGGTGGCTGCGGCCGGCGTCCTACTGCTGTCGGCCTGTGGATCGTCGTCCGACACGGGAAGCACCCCTGCCCCCTCGGGCACCGGTGCGGCGACGTCGTCCATCAAGGTCGGGCTGGCCTACGACATCGGCGGCCGTGGCGACCAGTCGTTCAACGACTCGGCGGCGCGCGGCCTGGACAAGGCCAAGGCCGAGTCCGGTTTCGAGGTCAAGGAGCTCGAGGCGGCTCAGGGGGAGACGGACGCGCAGAAGGAAGACAGGCTGCGTCAGCTCGCCGAGGGCGGCTACAACCCGGTGATCGGCGTCGGCTTCGCCTACGCCAAGGCCATCGGCGCGGTCGCCAAGGACAACCCGGACGTGAAGTTCGCGATCATCGACGACTTCACCGCGGGCACCGACGACGGCCCGAACATCGCGAACCTGACCTTCGCCGAGAACGAGGGCTCGTTCCTCGTCGGTGTCGCCGCCGCGCTCAAGAGCAAGACCGGCAACGTCGGCTTCATCGGTGGCGTGAACACCCCGCTGATCCAGAAGTTCGAGGTCGGCTACACCGCGGGTGTCAAGGCCGTGAAGGCCGACGCGACCGTCCAGTCGAAGTACCTGACCCAGCCGCCGGACTTCACCGGCTTCAACGACCCGGCCAAGGGTGAGACCGCGGCGAACGGCATGTTCGACGCCGGCGCCGACGTCGTCTACGCGGCGGCCGGTGGTTCCGGTGGTGGCGCGTTCAAGGCCGCCAAGGCCGCGGGCAAGCTCGGTATCGGGGTCGACTCCGACCAGTACAACCTTCCCGCGATGGCCGAGGTCAAGGACGTGATCATCACGTCGATGGTGAAGGAGGTGGACCTCGCGGTCTACGACTTCGTCAACTCGGTCAAGGACGGCAAGTTCGCCGCCGGCAACAAGATCTACGACCTCAAGGCCGGCGGTATCGATTACTCCACCAGCGGTGGCAAGATCGACGACATCAAGACCCAGATCGACGCCTACAAGGCGAAGATCGTGTCCGGGGAGATCAAGGTCCCCGCGACCAAGTAGTGCTTCGGCGTTTTACCTAGGATGCCTAGGAACTGACGACTGATGGACCCGTGGTGGGTTTGCCCTCGCCACGGGTCCATCACCGTTCTCAAGGAGTGTGCACGATCAGCGAGGACGCGGCTGTAATCCAGCCACCCGAGTTTGCTGTGGAACTGAAGGGCATCACCAAGCGGTTCCCCGGCGTGGTAGCGAACTCCGACATCAACGTCGGAGTCCGGAGCGGCACCGTGCACGCCCTGGTGGGTGAGAACGGCGCGGGCAAGTCGACCCTGATGAAGATCCTGTACGGGATGCAGCGGCCCGACGAGGGCACCATCTCGGTCAACGGCGGGCTCGTCGACTTCACTACCCCGGCGGACGCCATCGCCGCCGGCATCGGCATGGTGCACCAGCACTTCATGCTGGCCGACAACTTCACCGTGCTGGAGAACGTGGTTCTCGGCACGGAACCCAAAGCGGGCATGGGCCTCGACTTCAAGGCCGCCCGCGCCAAGATCAAGGACATCTCCGCGCGCTACGGCCTCGGCGTCGACCCGGACAGGCTCGTCGACGAGCTCGGGGTCGGCGAGCGGCAGCGCGTCGAGATCCTCAAGGTGCTCTACCGCGGCGCGAAGATCCTGATCCTGGACGAGCCCACGGCCGTGCTGGTGCCGCAGGAGGTCGACGAGCTGTTCGGCAACCTGCGTGAGCTCAAGGCCGAGGGCCTCACGATCCTCTTCATCTCCCACAAGCTCGACGAGGTGCTTTCGGTCGCCGACGACATCACCGTCGTCCGCCGCGGCACCACCGTCGCGAGCGTGGTGCCCGGTGAGGTCACCGCGCGCCAGCTCGCCGAGCTGATGGTCGGCAGCGCGCTGCCGGTGCCGGAGCTGCGCGAGTCGACGGTGACCGAGACCCCGGTGCTCGAGGTCCGCGACCTCAAGGTGACTTCGTCCGACGGCCGCACGGTGCTGGAGAACCTGTCCTTCACCATCCACGCGGGTGAGGTCCTCGGCATCGCGGGCGTCGAAGGCAACGGGCAGGCCGAGCTGGTCGAAGCGCTGATGGGCATCCGCCCGCTGAGCGCCGGCCACATCTCGCTGTCGGGCAAGGACATCAACAAGCTCAACACCCGCAAGCGCCGCGACGCCGGGATGGCCTACATCCCCGAAGACCGGCACCGCCAAGGGCTGCTGCTCGAAGCGACGCTGTGGGAGAACCGGATCCTTGGCCACCAGACCAAGGCGCCCAACGTGCGCGGCCCGCTGATCAACCGCAAGGGCGCGCGGGCCGACACCGAGCGCATCGTCGCCGACTACGACGTCCGGACCCCGGGCATCGAGGTCGCGATCGCCTCGCTGTCCGGTGGCAACCAGCAGAAACTGATCATCGGCCGCGAGATGACCGGCGACCCGGTGGTGCTGATCGCCTCGCACCCGACCCGTGGTGTCGACGTCGGCGCGCAGGCCGCGATCTGGGAGCACATCCGGCGCGCCCGCGCCGAGAAACTGGCGGTACTGATGATCTCCGCTGACCTCGACGAGCTCATCGGCATGTCCGACCGGCTCTCGGTGATCCTGCGCGGCAAGCTCGTCGCGGAGTACGACCCGAATTCGGTCACACCGGAGGAACTCGGTTCCGCGATGACCGGGGCGGGGGACAAGACGCTGTGAGTAGCCCAAGCATGAAGAAACTCTCCCTCCGCTCGGCCGGGCTCGGCCTGGCCGCACCCGTCGGTGCGCTGATCTTCGCGCTGCTGCTGTGCGCGCTCATCCTGGTGATCACCGGCCACTCGCCGGTCGAGGTCGTCGACCAGATGGTCAAGTCGGTGCAGCGGCCCCGGACCGTGGCCAACTCGCTGAACAGCGCGACGACGTATTACCTCTCGGCCGTCGCGGTGGCGATCGGCTTCAAGATGCGGCTGTTCAACATCGGCGTCGACGGCCAGTACCGGCTCGCCGCGATGATGGCGGCCGCTGTCGGCGGCGCGTCCTTCATGGGCAGCCTGCCGTCGTTCCTGCGCATCCTGATGACGATCGTGGTCGCGATGCTCGTGGGTGCCGTGTGGGCCGGGATCGCCGGTTTCCTCAAGGTGACCCGAGGCGTTAGCGAGGTCATCTCGACGATCATGCTGAACGCGATCGCCACCGCGGTGGTCGCCTACCTGCTCAACCCGGCGCGGCTCGCGGTTTCGGTGGCGGGCAGCAACAACATCGGCACCGCGCCGATCACCGAGGGCGGCCAGGTGCCCGGGTTCGACTACCCCGGCTCGTCGTCGAAGATCTTCGGCCTGATCTTCCTCGCGGTCCTCGTCGGTTTCCTCTACTGGTTCATGCTCAACCGGACGCGCTTCGGTTTCGACCTCAAGGCGACCGGGCTGTCCGAGTCCGCCGCGGTCGCGAGCGGCGTGAACGTCAAGAAGATGATCGTGGCGAGCATGCTGCTTTCCGGCGGGGCCGCGGGCCTGGTCGGGATACCGCAGCTGCTGGGCGCTTCACATTCGTACGCGCTCGATTTCCCGTCGGGCCTGGGTTTCACCGGGATCGCGATCGCGCTGCTCGGCCGCAACCATCCGGTCGGCATGGCGTTCGCCGCGCTGCTGTGGGGTTTCCTCGACCAGGCGTCGAATGTACTGGACATTTCCGGGGTGCCCAAGGAGATCGTGGTGATCATGCAGGGCGTGATCGTCCTGTCCGTGGTCATCGCCTACGAGCTCGTGCGGCGCTACCGGCTCCGGCTCGAACAGCGAGAAGTCGGTAAGGCACTGGGCACGACCAAGACCCCTGCGGAGGTTTCAGCATGAGCGCGGGTGGATTGACCGTCGGCGTGGAGGACACGCTCGCTCCGGCCAAACGGCGCATGTCGCCGATGATGTACCTCTATATCGCTGTGGCGGCAATGCTTTCGGTGTCGCTGGTCCGGGTACTGACCGGCGCCGACGACCTGACGTCGAGCGGAACCGTCGCCGCCGCGCTGACCGCCGCGGTGCCGATCGCGCTCGCCGGTCTCGGCGGGCTGTGGTCGGAACGCGCCGGCGTGGTGAACATCGGTCTCGAAGGCATGATGGTGCTCGGGACCTGGGGCGCCGGGTTCGCCGGTTACCAGTGGGGACCGTGGGCCGGGGTCGTCGCCGGCGTGCTGCTCGGCGCGTTCGGCGGGCTGGTGCACGCGGTGGCCACGGTGACCTTCGGCGTCGACCACATTATTTCCGGTGTGGCGATTACCTTGGTGGCGCCCGGTTTGACGCTGTTCCTCGCCAAGCTGTACTTCGCGAAGGCGCCCGGCGGCGGGCAGAAGCAGTCTCCGCCGATCGAGGACGTCAGCCGGGTCAGCGTGCCCGGGTTGTCGACGGCACTGGGTGATCTGGAGTCGAAGCACTGGTTCTTCGTCTCCGACCTCGCGGGCATCCTGCGCGGGCTGATCACCAACCTGTCGCTGCTTTCCCTGCTGGCGGTGGTGTTGTTCATCGTCACCGGGTACGTGCTCTGGCGGACGCCGTTCGGGCTGCGGCTGCGGTCCTGCGGTGAGGCGCCGTACGCGGCCGAGTCGCTGGGTGTGAACGTCTACCGGTACAAGTACGCGGCGATCGTCGCCTCGGGTGCACTGGCCGGTCTGGGTGGCGCGATCCTCGCGATCAACTCCAGTCA
>Ga0193717_1002164_pt1 | contig 11475 bp, 10 predicted proteins | sample U2c2metaG_FD_145900 | JGI IMG/M metagenome (GOLD analysis project Ga0193717, IMG submission 145900) | Soil microbial communities from a riparian zone of the East river system, Colorado, United States - U2c2 | ecosystem: Environmental > Terrestrial > Soil > Riparian zone | place: USA: East River...
TGCCGGTGTCCGATGAAGGCCGCGCTCTGCTCGGCCAGCTCGACACGCCGGGCTGGACCGAGAATGCCGAACTCTCAACCCAGTTGCGGTCGATCATCGAACCCTTGGCAGCGCATTATTTCCTCAAGGCACGCACGCCGAAGGGACGGTTGATCGATCCGGTGGCACGCTTCCATCTCGGCAACGGCGCGCGGCTGGAGCGGATCGACTGGCTCGGCGACCTCTCGCCGAAAGGCCTGCGCGAATCCGCCGGGATCATGGTCAACTATCTCTATCGCCTCGACGATATCGAGAAGAACCACGAAGCCTACGCCAACCAGGACGAGGTCGTAGCCTCCAGCGCGGTGAAGAAGCTGCTGAAGACCGAAGGCCGCCGGCTGCTGGACATGCGGAGCGCGTCTTCGCGCTAGATGTCCCGGGCATGACGGTGCACCAAGCTCCTAGAGCACGATGAATTCAGGTTTAAGGCGCGTAACGGCGATCACTCTCCCTCCCCCGCCTGCGGGGAGAGGGTTGGGGTGAGGGGGCGTCTCACCAGATTCTGACTCGCGGCTAGGCCCCCTCACCCGAAGCCTTCGGCTTCGACCTCTCCCCGCGCGCGGGGAGAGGTAAGCTGACGGCGCGGCTCGATTCAAATCAAACGCATCATGCTTTAGAACGTCGCCCGCGCCGATACCTTGAAGGTTCGCGACTGGCCCGGCGAGATGTTGTTGTTGCCGTCGGCGGACGCCCAATAGCCCTTGTTGAAGAGGTTCTCGATATTGAACTGGGCCCTCCAGTTGGCGTCGATGTTCACATACACCGCGGTGTCGAACCGCACGAAACTCGGCAGCCTGACGGTGTCGTCCGACGACGTAAAGGAATCGCCGAAATAGATCACCCCAAGGCCGGCGCCCCACGTCGGATTGAACTGGTATCGGTTCCACCACGCGAACTGATTATACGGCACGAGCTGAACCCGGTTGCCCGGCACGACCGTCGCCGACGTAGCACTGGTGATGCGAGCGTCGGTGTAGGCGTAGCCAAGCTGCGACTGCCAGGCATCGGTGATATAGCCGGTCAGGCTGGTCTCGAAGCCGCGCGTCAACGTGCTGCCGGAGGGCAGGAAGAAGCCGGGATTGTTGCCGTCCGCGATCGGCTGGTTGGTGCGGTTCAGATTATAGACCGCCGTCGAGAACAACAGTTTTGGATTGATGTTCCATTTTCCGCCGATTTCGACGTTCTCGAATTTCTGCGGCTGGAGGATCAACGTGCCGTCGGTCAGCGAACTGAACTGGTCGCCGGATGCCGGCAGATAGGAAATGCTGTAGGTCGCGTAGACCGACACCGTGTCGATCGGCTTGATGATCATGGCGGCCTGCGGCGAGATCTCGTTGTCGACGCGGTGGCGCAGGATGCCGGTGTTCTGATCGACGGCCGTCATGTCGAATCGATCGAAGCGGGCGCCAGCGATCAGTTGCAGCCCACGCGCGATCTCGATGGTATCGCGGGCATAGCCGGACTCGACATAGAGACGGTATTTACTGTTGGAGTCCGCTGCGGTGACACCGTCGCCAATGTTCGTCGACGTAAAGTGGTGGACGAAATTGACCGGCCCGAAATAAGTCGGCGCGAACGGGTTTTGGACGATCGTATTGGTGCCGGTCGGGGTGCCGTTCGGAAAATCTCCGGTGTTGCGATAATCGATCCCGGTCTGCTGGCCGAATTCGGTGCCGAACTGGACGGTGTGGAACACCGGCCCGGTGGCGGTCTTGTAGACGAAATCGGTCTGGTTGAAGGCGTTGTCGCGGTTGGTCCAGTGCTGGTAGGCGCCGAGATTGACCGCGGTATCGGCCGGATTCACCGCACCAGCCAACGCGCCGCCGGCGGGATAGACGTTCTGGTAGAACTTCTTGTAATCGGCATAGATGGTGCCGTTGCGTACCGTTAGGCCGTTCTCGAAATCATGATCGACAATCGCCATCGTGGTCTGCACGTTGGCGCGGGCTACGTTGAGCGATGGACTGCAGAAGCAGGTTGCGAAATCCCCGGCCGGCGCAAATGGCGTGGTGGGGTTGAAGCGCGTCACGCCTCCGGGAAGGCTTTGCGACGGGTTACCGCGATCGGCGGTACGCTCATCGTGAAAATATTCGTAAGATAGCCTGACCTTGGTGGTGTCGTTCGGCGCCAGCGTGACGGTCGGATTGATGCCGTAGCGCTCGAGGTGGCCGAAATCGCGGAAAGTTTCGCTGCCTTCGTACATGGCATTGAGCCGCACAGCGACGTCCGGGTTGATGGCTTGCCCAGCATCGAGCGTGAACCGCCGGTCGCCCCAGGAACCGGTCTGCGCCGAGGCATCATACACGCGGGTGCCGTCGGCCTGCTTGAGCGTGCGGTTGAGCAGACCGCCACCGGAGCCGCGCCCGAACGTCAGTGCGCTCGGGCCTTTCAGCACCTCGACGCTTTGCGCGTTGTAGAGATCGCGGAAATACTGCACGTCATCGCGAAAACCGTTGACGAAGAAGTTGGCGCTGCTGTCGACGCCGCGAATGACCAGTTCATCGCGGTTGCCTTCGCCCTGATGCACGGCGACGCCCGGAACATAGCGCGTCACGTCGGTGAGGCCGGGCGCGGCCTGGTCGCGGATGAAATCCTTGGTAAGGACGCTGAGCGACTGCGGGATATCGACCAGCGGCGTATTGGTCTTGGTCGCAACCGAGGTGCTGTTGGCGTAGATGCCGACGGTGCCGGTGCGGACATCCTGCGACACAAAATTGGTTTTCGGCGCCGGAGCCGGCTCCGGCTGCCGTGCGACTTGTGACCGACGCCGTTGCGCGCTGCGATCGCCCGATCGAACCGGTGTGGTGGTGTTGGCGCGGCGCTTCGCTTCAGGCGCCGTGACCGTGGCCGGCGGCAGCGACGTGCCGGATGCTGGTGATGCCGACTGCGCCGATGCGGCGGATGCGCCGAGCATGACTTCCACGGCGAGACAGCTGATCGAGAGAAGCAGCGGTCTCGAAATCAAATTAGCTCGTCGCCGCGTTCGCAGCGTGTTGTTGGTCATCATTGCGCATCGTCCCCAAGAAAACTCTCGCGAAAAACTCTCGCCTTGCCGTGCAAGACGACTTCGCGGTTCTCTTGAGAGACGAGCAGCGACGCGTCCATAGCGCGCCCTCTCAAAAATATTCGCGCAGGCCCGGAATAATTTCAAAATATTTCTTTTAGACAAAGTCTAAACTGAAGAGACTTTTTAAAGAAACCAAATGAATAAAGGCATTTCTTGAAGAATCCGATTTTGCGAGTCGTCCTGAAAACAGCAAAATCCCACCGAGTTTTGTTTCTATATATTCTAAATCGCCGAGGCCGTTCGCCCCGGCCTGCGGCGCATTGGCTCAGGACAATCGGAGATCTGGAATAAATCAAACGTGGTGGAGTTCAATCTGCCGACAGTTCGCTTTCGAACTCGACCGGGGCAGATCGTTTGATGAGCAGACGGCAGAACATCAAGGAGAAAGGCTTCGTCCTGGAAACAGGCGGACGCGCCGTGCTGGCTTTCATGGCCGGTGGCATCGAGCAGGCGAGACTTCTGTGCGCCGAAGACTGGTTCGCCGAGGAACTCGCTTCCTATCGGTCGGGCGGCCAACCCGTTTGGGATGGCTCGACCGAACTCAAGGTGAGGCGCGCCAATCCATCTGAAGCTGCCGAAATTCAAATCGCGCTGACGGGCGAATTGGCCCGCAAGGAATACGAGGGCTATTTGTTCGTGTTCTTTGTGCCGGTCGATCCCGCGCTTCACTAGAGCGGAGATTTACGACGCTCCAGACTTACGCCGCCAAAACCTACGACGCCAAGACTTAGGACGCCAAGGCCTTCATCTCCTTGTAGAGATCGGATTTTCCCTCAAAGCCGATGCCCGGCAGGTCGGGCATGGTGATGTGGCCGTTCTCGACGCGAACGCCATCCGGGAAACCGCCATAGGGCTGGAACAGATCGGGATAGCTCTCATTGCCGCCGAGCCCGAGGCCCGCCGCGATGTTGAGCGACATCTGATGCCCGCCATGCGGGATGCAACGGCTCGGCGACCAGCCGAGCGTCTGCAACACGCCCAGCGTGCGCTGGTATTCGCAGAGGCCGTAGGACAGCGCGCAATCGAATTGCAGCCAGTCGCGGTCGGGTCGCATCCCGCCGTAACGAATGAGGTTGCGCGCGTCCTGGTGGCTGAACAGGTTTTCGCCGGTTGCCATCGGCCCCGGATAGAATTCCGCCAGTGCGGCCTGAAGCTGGAAGTCGAGGGGATCGCCGGCTTCCTCGTACCAGAATAACGGATAATCGCGCAGCATCTTGGCGTAAGCCACCGCGGTCTCCAGGTCGAAGCGGCCGTTGGCATCGACCGCGAGTTGCGCGGTGTTGCCGATCTCCTTCAGCACCGCTTCGATGCGCTCGCGGTCTTGCGCGATCGGCGCGCCGCCGATCTTCATCTTCACGACGTTGTAGCCGCGATCGAGATAGCCGCGCATTTCGCCGCGCAGCGCCGACAAATCCTTGCCGGGGTAATAATAGCCGCCGGCGGCATAAACGAACACGCGTGGATCGGCGGTGCGCCCGTGACGCTCCGCCAGCAAGCGGAACAGCGGCTTGCCGGCGATCTTGGCCACCGCGTCCCACACCGCCATGTCGATGGTGCCGACCGCGACCGAGCGCTCGCCATGGCCGCCCGGCTTCTCGTTCGACATCATCGCGGCCCAGACCTTGTCCGGATCGAGATTATCGCCTGATGTATCGAGCAGCGTCTTCGGATCGGCTTCCGTGATCCGCGACGCAAAGCGCTCGCGGATCAAGCCGCCCTGCCCGTACCGGCCATTCGAGTTGAAGCCGTAACCAACCACCGTCTTGCCGTCGCGCACCACATCGGTGACGACGGCGACGAGGCTCGTCGTCATCCTGGTGAAATCGATATAGGCGTTGCGGATGGGCGACGAGATCGGTTTTGTAATCTCGCGGACGTCGACGATACGGACGGACATGGTGTTTGGCTTTCTGTTGTTCGTCATGGCCGGGCTTGTCCCGGCCATCCACGTCTTTCTTGCGCTACACAAGCTTAAGACGTGGATGCCCGGGACATCTAGCGCGAAGACGCGCTTCGCGCTTTTACCCGGGCATGACGGGCTCTTGATTCTGGCTCTACGCCGCCGGCTTGTCGCGGAAATACGGCTCGACCGGACCATGGACTTTCAGCGTCAACGGATTGCCGTAGCGATCCTTGGCGTTGCCGGCGGTGACGCGCACCCAGCCCTCGCTGACGCAATATTCCTCGACATTGGTTTTCTCGACGCCCTTGAACCGGATGCCGACGTCGCGCGCGAGCACGTCGGCGTCGTAATACGGGCTCTTCGGATCGGTCGACAGACGGTCGGGGAGTTGCTCGCTCATTACTTCGCTCTTCTCGTTCATAGTAACGCCTCGATTTCTTTCGCGAGCGCTTCGGGCTTGGTCGTCGGTGCATGTCGCGCCACCACCCGGCCGGTGCGATCGACCAGGAATTTGGTGAAATTCCATTTGATCGACGATCCCAGCAGTCCGGACTTCGCGTTCTTCAGATATTGATACAGCGGATGGGCGTCGTTGCCGTTGACATCGATCTTGGCAAACATCGGAAAGCTGATGGCGTAGTTGCTGGTGCAGAATTGCTCTATCTGCCTGGCGTCGCCGGGCTCCTGGCCGCCGAACTGATTGCACGGAAATCCCAGCACCGAAAAGCCGCGCGGGGCCAGCGTCTCATGCAGCGCCTCGAGGCCCTTGTATTGCGGAGTGAAACCGCAGGCGCTAGCGGTGTTGACGATCAGCAGGACCTGTCCCTCGAACCGCTTCAAGGGAATCTCATCGCCGGCGAGCGACGTCGCCGTGAAATCGTAAACGCCAGCCATCTCGTTCTTTCAGTCCGAGCCTGAATTACCCAGAGCATCATTCAACTGAGTTGAACATGCTCTAGCGCACAGGATCAACCGGCGCCGACGGCGTCCCGCCGGCTTCGATCGCCTCACCCGCCAGCAGGCACAAATCCTCGCGGAAACGGCCGGAAACCAGCTGGACGCCGACGGGGACGCGCCCCACCAATCCCGTGGTGACGGTTAGCGCAGGCAACTGCATGAAGGGAATAGCAATCTGCGGCAGTTGCGCCTGCCACACCCGCGCAAAAGAGGCATCGTCCTTGCGGTCGAGCTGGTCGGGGAACGGCAATTCGGCGCAAACCGGCATCAGCACGACCGGATATTTCTCCAGGAATTGCAGCCATTCGCGCGTGATCGTGGCCCGCCGCACCAGCGCCCTGGAGAAGGCCGCCGCATCGAACGGGAACACCTTGGCGCGGTTGCCGCGCAGGCAGGCCAGCGCGCCGGGATCACCTTCGCGCTCGGCCATTTCGAGCTGGGTCTCATAGCAATCGCCAAGCCACAGCTTGGTCTGCAGGTCCGCAGCCTCGCGCAAGCCCGGCACCTCGACCTCGTCCACCGTCCATCCGGCACGTTCCAGACGCTTGCCCGCATCCCTGACCGCGGCTTTCACCTCCGGAACCGTCTCGAGCCCATCGGGCTGGAGGCACATCGCCACCCGCTTCGGCATCGGCGGCCCTTCGAGCGGCGCCGGCACCCAGCAGGTGTCGCGCACATCGGGGCCGGACATCGCGGCCAGCGCGATCCGGAGATCGCCGATGGTGCGCGCCAGCGGACCCGATACCGCGCTGCTTTGCGGCGCAAAGCGCCATTCAGGCAGCGAAGCGTTACGGGCCGGAACCCGGCCCACGGTCGGCCGCAGGCCGTGGACGCCACAGGCATAGGCCGGAAAACGGATCGAGCCCGCGATATCGGTGCCGTGCGCGATATGCCCGATACCGGCCGTGACCGCCGCACCCGCGCCGCCGGACGAGCCGCCCGGCGTAATGGAAGGATCGCGCGGATTTTTGGTATCGCCGTGAATGAGGTTGGTGGTGAACCAGCGATAGGAAAACGCCGGGCAATTGGTGCGCCCAAGAATCACGGCGCCGGATTTTCGCAAATTATCGATCACCGGACTGTTGTCGCGCGCGATGTTGTCGCGCTGCAATTTGACGCCATTGGTGTTGGCGTAACCTTCCTGATCGATATTGGCCTTGACGGTCACCGTCACGCCGGCCAGCGGCCCCACCGCCTCGTTGCGCGCGATCGCGGCGTCAACGGCGGCGGCTTGCGCCAGCACGTCTTCCGGACGATGGTCGACCACCGCATTGATGGCCGGATTGGCCGCGTCGAGCCGCGCCAGCGCCGCCGTCGCGACCTCTTTGGCTGAGACCTTTTTTGACTTTACCGCGGCGGCGACATCCGTGGCCGACAGACGCCAGAGATCTTCCATGAACTGCTCCGTTTGATCGCTCGTCTTCTATAGCGTTTTCAAGCGAAGTGGACACCGGTTCGCGTAAAGAAAACGCGTCAAAACGAAAACCGTAGCGCCGCCCTCGCCGCCGCGCCATCGCGATTCCAGATCAAACAGGCCCCGGAAGGCGGGCACCAGTCCTGGAGCGGGATGACTTATCTTCGAATCGCCACCCCGCTCCATCTTTTTGTCTGAGCATGATCTTTTCGGAAAACCGGTTCCCACTTTTCCGGATCATACTCAAAGATCAGCGCACCCTGGCGATATAATAAGCGAGGTCGGCGATCTGATCCGTCGTGATCGGCTGCAGCACCTCGGCCATGGTGTCGTCATAGCCGTGGCGGCTGTTGTCCTTGTATTCCCGCATCGTCTTGGCGAGGTAATCCTCGCGCTGATCGGCGATGCGCGGAACGTTATCCCCGCCGGAGAAATCCGGCTTGTGGCAGGAATTGCAGTGGTTCTGCGTCACCAGCGCCTGCGCCCGCGCTATCCGCGCCGGATCGCCGGCGTCGGCCGGGGCTGCGGGCTTCGGCAAGGTCGCGATGAAATCGGAAAAGCCGCGAAGGTCGTCATCGGTGAACGCCTTCGCCATGTCGTTCATCGGCTCGAAGGTGCGCAGCTTTTCGCGAAACATGAAGAGCTGGATCAGCGCATAAGGCGCCTGCTGCCCGGCAAGCGACGGCGTGTTCTCGGTTTCGGACTGGCCGTGTTCGCCGTGGCAGGCAAAGCAGGTCACGGCGCGTTCCTGGATGGTCTCGGCACGAAGCGGCGAGGACGCAAGAAGCACGAGCGCCAGGAAGCCAAACAGTTTACGCATCGGATAGTCCTGACGGTCATCGTGGAAAACAGCAACGAAAAAGCCGGGGGCAGCGCGCCGCCCCCGGCTTGGCTCAGATGTTATTGTGCAGCTACCTTGTTCGGCTTGCCGTAGGTGATGCGATAGACGGCGCCGTTCCAGTCGTCGGAAACCAGCAGCGAGCCGTCCTTCATCTGCATTACGTCGACCGGACGGCCGTTATACTTGTTGTTTTCGAGGAAGCCGGTCAGGAACGGCTCGACGGATTTCACCGTGCCGTCCTTGTTGAGCCTGACCAGGGCGATATCGCCGCCCATCTTTTGCGACTTGTTCCAGGAGCCGTGACGCGCCACGAAGATCGCGTCCTTGTAGGTCTTCGGGAACATGCTGCCGGTGTAGAAGCGCAGCCCGAGCGAGGCGGTGTGCGGTCCCATCAGGCCGACCGGCGGGGTGTAGTCCTTGCAGGAATGGCCCCAACCGAATTCAGCATCGACAATAGTGCCCTGATAGCAATACGGCGCGCCGAAATCCTCACCGACCTTGGTGACCCGATTGAGTTCGTCTTCCGGCACGCTTTCCGACAACCAGTCGCGGCCATTGTCGGTGAAATACATCTGCTTGGTTTCAGGATTCCAGTCGAAGCCGACGCTGTTACGAACGCCGTAGGCGACGACTTCAGCGCCGGTACCGTCGAGATTCATGCGGCGGATCTGGCCATGCGCGTCATCGTGCAGGACGTTATTGCCGGGCTGACCGACCGGGACATAGAGCTTGTTGTCGGGACCGACGGCGATGAACTTCCAGCCATGGGCTTCGTCCTTTGGCAGGTTGTCATAGATCATGGTCGGCTTCGGCGGGTTGTCGATGACATCGTCAACCTTGTCGATCTTAGAGATCTTGGAGAGCTCCGCGATGAACAGCGTGCCGTTGTGATAGGCGACGCCGTTCGGCCGATACAGGCCGGACGCCAGCACCTTGACCTCGCGCTTGCCGTCCTTGTTGGTAATTGCATAGACCTTGTCGACAAGGCGGCTGCCGACGAACACCGTGCCCTTGTCGCTCTGCGCCAGCGAGCGCGCATTGGCCATGCCGGCGGCATAGACCTCGACGTTGAAGCCCGGCGGCACCTTGAGTTTGGCCGTCGGCAATTTGTCGGCAGCGGTGGCCAGCGGCGGGCCTGCGACCGGCGCAAGCTTGGCGGCGGCCTCGCCATCGGGTCGCCCGATCAAGGGTGATCCCGGCGGAAGCGCAGGCGCGGCTGACGGTGCAGCGCCGGCGGCCGGAGCAGCCGGCTGCTGCGCCGCAGCGCCAAACGTAAACGCACCAAAAAAGGCGCCCGCAAGCAAAAGGCTGCGCGGCGCGGAAAGGCTTATCGTCATCATATTCTCCCCTTGATGGAAGCCTTATCCCAACGCAAGCGAGCACCCTGCTGCGCGGATAGCTTTCCTGATCGCACTCTCCGATATTTCTCTGCGGTTGCGCAATCGGAAAACATCCTTAGCGAAGGGACGGATGTGCGACCCGCGCCGGAATAGAGACAAGCGATAGGTGTTGCGCGCAATCAACAAAGTTGAAGATGGCCTCGTTCGGAGACGCCGAAGGCGTCCGACCTCGCATAAGGCGGCGCGGACTGTCAATGCTTGGTCTGATCCTGGCCTGGTGCGTCGAGGATCGCCTCGGCAAAGGGAAACTCCAGCACGATCTCGCCGTCGTCATCCGTGACTTCGAGGGTCGCGCTCAGGAGTCCGTTCTGGACGCCTTCGGTTTTCAATATTTCCCGGATCATCGCCCGCGCGACCTCCCATGCACGATCGGGATTGCGCAGTTCTTCGCCTTCGGGGTCGGCGACCAATTCGTCCCCAATCCGGGTGTTGAAAAAATAGCGTGGCATGGGTTGAGGCCCACTTTCTGTTTTGAGGCTCAAGGGGAGCCGGTGTCGCTCACAAGGTGTTTATCGGAAATCTCCGAGAAGTTCGAAGCGACATTCAAGCCGGCATTGGCGCGCCGGCCGCGATCCCTAACCCTGAACCTGTTGATCCGTCATTGGTTTGACATCCCGTCGCACAAATATGTGAAGATCATTTTGCGCTGCAACATAAACATCCCTCCCAAGCGAAAGATTTCAGCGGACAAAGATTTCGCTGGCGAACTTTTCTTTCCGCATTACTTTATCTCACGAGGGTGGCATTCGCCCCGTTCGAGAAGGAGAGCCAAAATGGCCTGGAAGACCCCGAAGATCGCCGAAGTGCCGGTGGGCATGGAAATCAACATGTATGCTTGCGCCGCCCGCAAGTAAGCGGCTGCGCCAAGTTCACGTTTTACGCAGGTGGACCTCCGGCTCTAGCACGACCCAATTGGGACGGGCGGAAACTGGTGTCCACCTTCGAAACGTTTGGGTACTTGGAGACGGATCATGCTTCGCGTCGTCGTCCTGGGCGCCGCGGCGGGCGGTGGGGTTCCACAGTGGAATTGCGGATGTCCGGTATGCCGGATGGCGCGCTCTGAACGCCCCGGGCTTCAGAGCACACAGGCCTCGATTGCAATCAGCGCCGATGGCGATCACTGGTTTCTGATCAACGCCTCGCCCGATTTACGCCAGCAATTGATTGCGACGCCTCAGCTGCACCCGGCTGCGGGAAAGCTTCGTCACAGCCCGATCGCCGGCGTTATTCTGACCAATGGAGAGATCGACGCGGTCGCAGGCCTGCTGTCGATGCGCGAAGGCTGGCCGTTCACGATCTACGCCCACCCGCGCGTGCTTTCGATCCTGCAGGCCAACAGTATATTCAACGTGCTGAGCGAGAAAAACGTGCAGCGACGGCCGATCGAGGTGGACGCCGCATTCGAACCGACATTGCCCGATGGTTCGCCATCCGGCATCGAGGTTTTGCCATTTGCGGTTCCCGGCAAGGGCGCATGGTATCTCGAAGGCAAGGCGCATCCGGCCGGAGAGACCGGCGACGGCGATACGCTCGGGCTTCGGATTCTGGACAAAGCGAGCGGCAAGCATCTCTATTTCCTCGCCGCTTGCGCCGATGTTACCGACGACCTCAAATCGCGGCTGAACGGTGCCTCGGCGGTTTTCTTCGACGGCACGGTGTGGCGCGACGACGAGCTGATCGTGGCGGGTCTTGGCACCAAGACCGGCCAAGGCATGGGCCATATCGCGATGTCGGGGGATCGCGGCGCGATCGAAAGCCTCGCCGGCCTCGATATCGACAGGAAGATGTTCTTGCATATCAACAACTCCAACCCGGTGCTGCTGCACGATTCCGCCGAGCGTAAAACCGCCGAGC
>Ga0193717_1002165_pt1 | contig 11472 bp, 8 predicted proteins | sample U2c2metaG_FD_145900 | JGI IMG/M metagenome (GOLD analysis project Ga0193717, IMG submission 145900) | Soil microbial communities from a riparian zone of the East river system, Colorado, United States - U2c2 | ecosystem: Environmental > Terrestrial > Soil > Riparian zone | place: USA: East River...
GGACCAGTTGTTCGGTGCCCGACGGCCGGAGGAGGACCCGGCCGGTCTCGCCGAGCTCGGCCGACACCTGGGCGACCGCGTCGCTCACGGACGTGGACGTGGCGACCGCCGCCTTGTCGGCGACCCGCACGTTCACCAGGACCTGGGGCAGCCGGGTCATCACACCGGCCAGCTCGGACAGCGGCCGGCCGGTCTCGGCGAGCCGCGCCATCAACAGCATGGCCGTGAGGAGGCCGTCGCCGGTGGTGGCGTGCGCGGGGAGGACCACGTGGCCGGACTGCTCGCCACCGAGGGACAACCCGCCCTGGCGCAGCTCCTCGAGCACGTAGCGGTCGCCGACGGCGGTGGTGCGCAGCAGCACCCCGTTGTCCCGCATCGCCAGATGCAGACCCAGGTTGCTCATCACCGTGGCAACGAGGGTGTCCTCGACCAGCTTGCCGGACTCCTTCATCGCCACCGCGAGCACGGCCATGATCTGGTCGCCGTCGATGACGTTGCCGTCGGCGTCGACCGCGAGGCAGCGGTCGGCGTCGCCGTCGTGGGCGATGCCCAGCGTGGCGCCCTCTGCGAGGACCGCCTCGCGGAGGCCGTCGAGGTGGGTGGAGCCGCAGCCGTCGTTGATGTTCTCGCCGTCGGGCAGCGCGTGGATGGCGATCACCTCGGCGCCCGCCTCGCGGTAGGCCTGCGGCGCGGCCGCCCACGCGGCCCCGTTGGCGCAGTCGACGACCACCCGCACTCCATCGAGGCGGTGCGGGATCGACTTCAGGAGGTGGGTGATGTACCGGTCGAGCGAGTCGGAGATGTCGTACACGCGGCCGACCCCGGCGCCGGTCGGGCGGTTGAACGCGGTCCCGACGTGCGCCTCGATCTCGTCCTCGAGGACGTCGGCCAGCTTGTGCCCACCCGCGGCGAACAGCTTGATGCCGTTGTCCGGCATCGGGTTGTGCGACGCCGAGATCATCACGCCGAGGTCGGCGTTGAGCTCGCCGACCAGGTGCGCGACCGCGGGCGTCGGCAGGACGCCGAGCTGCATGACGTCGGCGCCCGCCGAGGTCAGGCCGGCGGACACGGCCGCCTGCAGCATCTCGCCGCTGGCCCTCGGGTCACGCCCGACGACCGCCACCGGCCGGTGGGAGCTGTCGTGCTCGACCAGCACCCGCGCGGCCGCGGCCGCGACGGAGAGAGCCAGCTCAGGAGTGAGCTCGGAGTTCGCCAGACCGCGAACACCGTCGGTACCGAACAGGCGAGCCATCGTTGGCTAAACCTCCAGAGACTCCGACAGAGACACCAAAACGCAGCGAACGCCGCGTCCGGTGCATCGCACACACCGGACGCGGCGTTCCACTACCTGAGCTGCAGCGCCGCGAATGTCAGCGCTTGCTGTACTGAGGCGCCTTGCGGGCCTTCTTCAGGCCGTACTTCTTGCGCTCCTTGGCCCGGGGGTCACGGGTGAGGAAGCCGGCCTTCTTCAGCGCCGGGCGGTCCTCGATGTCGAGCTCGATCAGCGCGCGCGCGATCGCGAGGCGCAACGCACCGGCCTGGCCGGTGATGCCGCCGCCGTGCAGACGCGCCGCGATGTCGAACGACTCGCCCTTCTCGAGGATCACGAGCGGCTCACGGATGAGCTGCTGGTGCACCTTGTTCGGGAAGTAGGCCTCAAGCGTCTTGCCGTTCAGGGTGAACTTGCCGGAGCCGGCCACGAGACGGACGCGGACGATGGCCTGCTTGCGGCGGCCGACGGTCTGCGCGGTCTCGCCACTGATCCGCGGCGCGGGCTTGACCGGCGCCTCTTCTGCGGCGGATGCCTCAGTCGCGGGTGCCTCAGTCGCGGGCGCCTCGACAGCAGCGGGCGCCTCGGCAGCGGGCGCGTCAGCAGCAGCGGGCGCCTCGGTGACGGGCGCCTCAGGAGTCTCTGGAGTCTCTGGAGTCTCGACGGACTCGGTCTCAGGGGTGCTCAATGATCCTCGCTTGTCCTTGACTTGCTGGCTAGCAAGTTCATTTTACCTGGCGACCTTGGCCATCTCGAACGGCTTCGGCTGCTGAGCGGTGTGCGGGTGCTCCGGGCCTGCGTAGACCTTCAGCTTCTTGCCCTGGGCGCGGCCGAGCTTGTTCTTCGGCAGCATGCCCTTGACGACCTTCTCCAGCAGCCGCTCTGGGCGGGTGTCCAGCAGCTCGCCGAAGGACTGCTTGCGCAGGCCACCCGGGTAACCGCTGTGCCGGTAGGCGAACGCCTGGTCCCGCTTGTTTCCGGTCAGCACGACCTTGTCCGCGTTGACGATGATGACGAAGTCACCGGTGTCCATGTGCGGAGCGAAGGTGGGCTTGTGCTTGCCCCGGAGCAGTGTGGCGACATTGGAGGCGAGCCGGCCGAGGACAACGTCCTCCGCGTCGATGACATGCCAGGTGCGGGCCACCTCGCCTGGCTTCGGGCTGTACGTGCGCACGGATCTACCTCGTCGTCATTTGCGTCAGGGTGCATGTGCGGAACGCAGACAGGCCGCAGATGGACATGGGCCCGCGTCGCGCAACAACATAGGAAGATACCCGGCGCCGGCGACCAGGGTCAAAGCGCCCCCCGCTCACCGTCTCCCGGAGGGTCCGGCGGGCGCGCTACCGTGCACCTCACAGGCAGGTTAGTGGCGTCCGGCGAGGGGTTCCTGAGATGACTGTCACCCGATCGGGGCGACGGGTTGCGACCGTGTTCCTGTGCGCGGCGGCGCTCGCCGCCTGCGCGCAGCCGACCCCCGGGACACCGAGGGCGGACCCGGCGGCGGCGGAGCAGGCCACGACCGACGCCATCAAGCGGGGCATCGAGGCCTTCCAGGACCACTTCCGCGAGCTCGGCGACGAGCACGCCCGCGTGTACAACTACCTCAACTACGGCGAGCTCAAGATCACCACCGAGCACGAGTCGTACAAGGTGGGCGACCCGCCCGCGACGCTGCAGAAGCGGCGGTACGAGCGGGACGGCGACTGGTCGGAGACGCTGACACCGCCCGAGTCGGAGCTCGACTACATCAAGCTCGACAAGGGCCACACGTCCCTCGCGCCGACGCCGTGGGTCTCGGTGCCGTCCATCTACCCGGACGGCTTCGACACCTGTCTCCTACTGACCGCGTGGGTCGCGTGCCACCTGGACTCCGCGATCGGGCAGACCAACCTGGACGCGCCGGACGAGCAGCCGAACGAGGCCCGCGCGACCGAGGACGGGTTCGAGGTGGTCACCGGCGCGCTGTTGGGCCAGATGATCGAGGAGGGCTTCATCTCGATCCCGGAGGACCAGCGCGACGGGATCACACAGCCGATGCGCGACACCGTGGTGCCGGTCACCATCAAGCTGGACCACGACATGGAGTTCACGGGGTTCGAGATCCGCGCGACGGTCTCCGACGCGGACGCGACGCCACTGGAGCTACAGCTCGGCTACGAGGTGCTCGGCACGGCGTCGGAGGACGACATCACCGAGACGCCGGCGGCGGCCGAGGTGACCGCGATCCCCGACCAGGCCGCCGCGGACGCGTTCTACGAGAAGTTCAACGACCACACCCCGTCGAACTGACCACAGTGTCCTGTTCGTAAGAGGGTGAATAGCCCGCACAGTCGACGGTCGCGTCGGGACGGACCAGAAATAGCGAGTGGGGCTCCGGATCTCTCCCGAGCCCCACTCGCGGTGTTTCAGTTGGGTCGAGCCGTTGGTCAGACGTCCCAGCGACGGGTGGCGCGGTCCTCGGTGTCGCGGTAACCGTTGGTGCTCGTGATCACCGCGGTCTCGATCTTGGCGAGCACCGCGCGAAGCTCGTCGGCAGCGGTGAACCACTGGGCCTTCGTGGACTGGAAACCGGCGCTCGCGCCACCTTCCCAGATCTGCTCGAGGTTGCTGATCTGGCGCTGCAGGTCGTTGAGGTAGCCCTCGATCGCGCTGACCTGCCGGTGGATGTCGCCGGAGAGCGCCTCCAGCGAACCGAATGTGACCTTGATGTCGGCCATGAATCTTTCTCCTAAAGTGTCAAAGACGGGGAATCAGCCTGATGTGAACGACAGCCTCAGCCGTCCGACAGAGTGGCCGCGATCGCGGAGACGTCAGAGGCAGCGGCCTCTTCCTGCGCCGCGTAGTCGTGGGCCGCACCGGTGACCTGCTCGGCGATGTTGAACAGCGCGGTGTTCAACTTGGTGAAGTCCTTGTTGTACGCGCTCATCAGGTTCGTGAACGCCAGCGCGGCGTCACCGGACCAGGCGCCCTGCACCGAGTCGACAGCCTGGCCGAGCTGACGACCGGCGTCCATGAGCAGTTCGTTGGTGTCGACCATCTGCTGCGAAGCGGTGAGAAGCTCCGGCGCCCCAGTCTTGAAGTCACCCATAAGAAAGAACCCCCTTCAGTGGGTCTGTGTGTCGTACAAGCTGTTTGGTTCGTACGCCTCTTGCGACGTGAACCCTGCCATGTTCGGTTCCACGTTGTCGTCACTTGATCGGAGGTCGTTGCGTGCGTGAACGCCCACGTCGGTCCAGAACGGGAACCCAGCAGGTGAACGGCGGGGTCGGCAGGCCGCTGGCGAGCTAGTCGTCAACCTGGGGTCGACGTCCGGATGACCCCTCTGACCTGGGCTCATCCGAGTCCGTCGGCTCGAACACGGCACCCAGCATCCCGTCCGGACGGTAGGATTCGACGGTCGCGTCGAGGAGGATTCGCTGTTGCGAAAAGTCCTCGTCGTCGTCACTCGCTCGGGTCGGTTCGGCGCCGGACGGCTCGATCCCGCCCATTTCCGATGAGTCGGGGAAATTTCGCGCCCGCTCGTTTTCGGCGGACTCGCGCCGCACATCGACGTCGTCGGACGCGTTCCGCTCGTCGACATCCACGGACTCGCTCCGCTCGTCGATGTTGAACAGAACCTGGCTCTGGGAGAAATCCTCGTTCTCCGGCTTGCGCGTCTCGTCGGGGTCGGGGCCGGGCAGCCGGGCGATCAGCGCGTCGGCGTCCGGCAGCTCCTCGACCGGCAAACCGTTGGTGTTCCGGAAGTCCACCGCCTGCTCACGCGGCGCCGCCGACGTGACCGCGACCGCGCCACGGCGAACTCCGCGCAGCTTTCCCCTTTTCGCCTGCGCGGCCAGTTCGTCGTTGCGGCGCCGGAAGTCCTCGGACTGTGCTCTCGCCTCCCGCGTCGCCCGCTTGGCTCTGGTCAACGCTCGGTCGACCTCTGCGGAGAAACGTGCCGCGGCCTGCGGGAAGCCACCGTCCTGCCCGGTCATGGGGAAAGACTACCGGGCATGAGCCGCCGACCGACGCAACAAACCTTGCTTCACGCGAATGCCAGGCACGCCGAGCGGAGCGAGGCCAATGTCACTGCCAGTTCATCCGGTGATGGTCACAGTTCGCACGATGGTCTCGCAGGCGGTCGTCACCGCGTCGGTCCGCGTGCCGCCGTTCTTGTGCTGGCAACCGACACTCACCTGCGTGTTGCCACCGAAGAGCACGTACCAGTCGACGGTGGCGTCCTTGTTGGGCAGCGACTGCTGGTAGTGGATCACGTCCCGGCCCGCGAAGGACGCGGCGTCGTCGAACCCGGAGAACGCGGTGCCCGCCGACTCGAAGTCGCCGCGCAGCTTGTCCACCGCGCGCCCCCGGTCCGCTGTGGAGTCGAACGACAGCCGGATCTGCTCGACGAACACCACATCGTCGCCGTCCTGGCCGTCGGTGGGCTTGACCTCGGTGCGCAGCTTGCCGGGATCGCCACCGGTCTGCAGCCAGCCGTCCGGCAGCGCGAACTGGTACTCGTACTGGGCGATCACCCGGCCCGACGGTGCGGAGGTCGAGGTCGGGGTGGCCCTCGGCCGGGGTGCCGCGGTGTTGCCGAGCACAAGCACCACCACGCTCGCGATGGCCGCGAGGATGGCCGCGGTGCCGCCGACGAGCAGCAACTGCTTGCGCCGTGAGCCACCCGGCGCGGGCGGCGGCGGCAGCGCCGTCCTGGGCCGGGGCGGCGCGCCAGAAGACGGCGCGCCCGGCCGGCGCGGCTGCCGCGAAGGTCCCCGGACCGGCGCGGCGGTCCGCGTGTGGTCCGGCGTCGTCGCGGCGTCAGCTCCCGCGGCCAACAAGCCGGTGTGATCACCGTCGCCACCTACCGCCCGCAGCGCGCCCCGCGCCACCACGGTCTCCGGCTGGTCCAACGTGGTCGGCACCACCCCGCACCGCTTGTGCACGAGCTGGGACACCAGTGGGATCCGGCTCGACCCGCCGACCAGGAAGATCCCCGCGAGGTCGGCCGGCTTGACGCCGGCCGCGCGGATGGTGGTGGCGGTCAGCTCGGCGGCCCGGTCGACCGAGGGCGTGATCAGCCGTTCCAGGTCGGCCCTGGTGACGTGCGCGTCCGAGAACGGCGGCGGCATCGGCACGTCGGTGTAGGTGTGCCGGGACAACGACTCCTTGGCGCCCTGCACGTCCTGGTGGATGACCCGGCGTCGCCTGCGGTCGGCCAGCTCCCGGCCCTCGACGAGCGTGCGCCACGCGTCCGCGTCGGTGGTCGACACGACCGAGCCGACGTGCTCGAGCAGCAGTTGGTCGACGTCGGCGCCGCCGAACGTCGGGTCGCCCCTGGTCGCCAGCACCTCATACCCGACCCGCCCGCCGGACGCCTGCGCCCCGGCACGCACCACGCTCACGTCCACCGTGCCGCCGCCGAGGTCCAGCACGGCCAGCGCGGGGCCCGCGACGCCCGCCCTGGTCGGCCGGGCGCTGGGGAAGCTCGCCGCGTGGAACACCGCGGCCGCGACCGGCTCCGGCACGAGCGTGATCCGGGTGGCGAGACCGTTGCCCGCCTGACGCAGCACCCGCGTGCGGATCCCGCCCCATTCCGCTGGGTGGGTCAGCACCAGCAGATCGACCGGGCCGCCACCACCGACGCGGCGGGCCTCGCCGACCGCGCGGCGCAGCACCGCACGGATGACGTCGCGCACCGTCACCACGCTGGCGCCGAGCAGCAGCTCGGTCTCGTCGATCCGCCGCATCGGGTGCGGCTCGTACCGCGACGGGTCAACCGCGGCCTGCCGGTCGGCCTCCTGCCCGACGAACAGGGTGCCGTCGGGCGCCGCGTACACGGCCGAGGACATCAGCGGCAGCCCGTCGACCGCCACGACCTGGGGCTCGCGGCCGCGGACCGAGATCGCGACGCACGTGCTGGACGTACCGAAGTCGACCGCTACCCGCGTCATCCCACACGTGCCCTCACCCGTTCCGTGGCGCCGGAACGCTCCGCAAGCTCCGCTCACACCCCCGGTTACCTGTTGCGGTGCCCAGGAGCGATGGTAGAGGTCACATTTCCGACGGGATCCAGGCGACCTGCACCAGCTGCTGGCCCGTCTTACGGGCGACCAGTGTGCCCCGGCCGGGCGGCATGGCCGACGGCCGGACGTTGCCGATCAGCGGGCCCTCGTCCCGGCTGCCGCTGCCCTGCAGACCCGGGCTGGCAATCTCCTTCAGCTTGCCGAGCACCGGGTCGTACATCGCACGCGCGGCGCCACCGGTGCGACGCATGGCGATGATGTGCATGCCGACGTCCTTGGCCTGCGGGATGAACTCCGCGAGCGGCTGCAGCGGGTTGTTGCCCTGCGGCGCCACCAGGTCGTAGTCGTCGCAGATGACGAACAGCTCGGGCCCCTTCCACCACGAGCGGGTCTTCAACTGCTCCTGTGTGACGTCCGGGCCGGGCAGCCGCTTCACCAGCGACCCCCTGACCTCCTTGATGATGCCGGTGAGCTGGTTCGACGACACCGCGTAGGCGAGCAGGTGCTTGGTCTCGATGAAACCCAGCATGGTGCGCCGGTAGTCGATCAGGACGATGACCGCTTCCTTCGGCGTGTACCGCTCCATGATCCCGCGCACGATCGTGCGCAGCAGGTTCGTCTTGCCGGACTCGCCGTCCATCAACGCGATGAAGTGCGGGTCGGCGTCGAAGTCCAGGTACACCGGGGCGAGCTCGTTCTCGTTGACGCCGATCGGGACCATCTTGGTGCCCCTGCGGACGTCCTGCGCCAGCAGATCCTCGTACGGCATGAGATCGGGCAGCAGCCGGACCTGCGGCGCCCGCCGGCCCCGCCACGCGGCGTTGATCTTCGCGATCGAGTCCTGGACACCCTGCGCGACGTCCTCGGGGTTGCTCGACCCGTCGATGCGGGGCAGGCCGACGAGGAAGTGCAGCTTGTCCCGCGACAGGCCGCGGCCGGGGTGCCCCTCCGGGATGTTGACGGCGGTGCGCCGGTCGACCTCGGACTCGCTCGGGTCACCCAGCCGCAGCTCGAAGCGGGTACCGAGGAGGTCCTTCATGGCCGGCCGGATCTCCGCCCACCGGTTCGCGGTGACGATCACGTGCACGCCGTAGGACAGACCCTGCGCGGCGATGCCGAGCACCTGGCTCTCGATGGCCTCGAACTCCTGACGGAAGTTCAGCCAGCCGTCGACGATCAGGAACACGTCGCCCCACGGGTCCTCCTTCAGCTCACCGCGGCGCTTGCGGTTGCGGAAGTCGGTCATGGAGTCGATGGCGTTGTCCCGGAACAGCTGCTCACGGGCGGCGACCAGCCCGGACACCTCGGCGACCATGCGGCGCACCTTGTCCGGGTCGAGCCGGCCGGCCACGCCACCGACGTGCGGCAGCCCCTGCAGCGTGCCGAGCGTGCCACCACCGAGGTCGACACAGTAGAACTGCGCCTCCTCCGCGGTGTGCGTGAGCGCCATCGACATGACGAGCGTGCGGACGAGCATCGACTTGCCCGACTGCGGGCCGCCGGCGAGCGCGGCGTGCCCCGCGGCGCCGGAGAAGTCGGCCCACAGCAGGTCGCGGCGCTGCTCGAACGGCTTGTCGATCAGCCCGAGCGGCGGCTGCAGCCTGCCGTTGCCGAAGAACCCGACCGGCGAGAGGCCGCGGTCCTCGGTCGGCTGCAGCGGCGGCAGCAGCGTGTCGAGCGAGTTCGGGGTCTCCAGCGGCGGCAGCCACACCTCGTGCGCGGGCGGGCCCTGGCCGATCAGCCGGGAGACCACCACGTCCAGCTCGCTCGGCTCGGTCGGCGCGTGCTGTTCCTGGCGCGGCGCCTCCGCCGGGGCGTCGATCGGCTTCTCCGGCTCCTTCGGGATCTCCACGTAGTCCGGCACGAACAGCTTCGCGCGCCGGTCGCCGGAGACGACCGCGGCCGGGCCGACGGTCTGGATGCCGGCCGGCCGGTACGGGCCGGACACGTAGGACGCCTTGAACCGGACCATCGTCGACGTGTCGAACTTCAGGTAGCCGGAACCCGGCACGGACGGCAGCTCGAACGCGTCCGGCACGCCGATCGCCGCACGCGACTCCGCCGCGGAGAACGTCTTCAGACCGATTCGGTAGGACAGGTGCGAGTCGAGACCACGCAGCTTGCCCTCCTCGAGCCGCTGCGAGGCGAGCAGCATGTGCATCTGGAGCGACCGGCCCAGCCGGCCGATCGCGACGAACAGGTCGATGAAGTCCGGCTTGGCCGACAGCAGCTCGGAGAACTCGTCGACCACGATGAACAGCGCGGGCAGCGGGTCGAGGTCGGCGCCGTTCTCCCGCGCCTTCTCGTACTCCCACACGTTCTTGAAGTTGCCGCCGGTCTTCAGCGCTTCCTGCCGCCGGTTCATCTCACCGGCGAGCGCGTCCTTCATGCGGTCGACCAGGGTCAGCTGGTCCTGCAGGTTGGTGATCGTCGCGGCGACGTGCGGCGCGTTGTCCAACCCGAGGAACGTCGCGCCACCCTTGAAGTCGACGAGCACGAAGTTGAGGTTCGTCGACGAGTGCGTCGCCAGCATGCCGAGCACCAGCGTGCGCAGGAACTCGGACTTGCCGGAACCGGTCGCGCCGATGCACAGGCCGTGCGGGCCCATGCCCTCCATCGCCGCTTCCTTGATGTCCAGCTCGACGGGCTGGCCAAACTCGCCGACGCCGAACGGCACCCGGTAGCGGTCGCGGACCGGCCGCGGCCGCCACGCCTGCTGCACGTCGAACGTCATCGGGTCGCCCGGGATGCCGAGCAGCTCCAGCAGCGTCGGGTTGGACAGCAACGGCTCCTCGCCGCCGTCGTCGGCCGCGGCCGCGCTCAGCCGGTAGGGCGCCAGCTTGCGGGCCAGCGCCTCCGCCTCGGCCACCGACATCGTGTCCGGGTCGGCGAACCACTCGACACCGCTGGCGCTGCGCGCGCCGAGCCGGTCCTCCTCGACGACCAGCCGCAGGCCGCGGCGGGCAGTGAGGTTGCCGAGACTGTCGGAGAGGTCCATCAGCGTGACGCCGACCAGCCCCTCCTCCAGGATGATCTGCTCCTCGCGGGTGACCTCGCCGTCGTCGATGATGATCACGACCTGCGGCTGGTCGGGCTGGGGCGGCGCGTTGCGGGTGAACCGCTGGCGGTCGCGCAGCTCCTCGTCGAGCCAGTTCTCCACCTGGGCGAGCGAGCCGGCCATCATGCGCAGCTGGCCGATGCCGTCGACCATCGTCGGGTGCTGGGCATGGGGCAGCCACTTGACCCACTCCCACTCGTCCTTCGCGCGGCCGCTCGTGACGACCGCGATCAGCACGTCGTCGGGGGTGTGGAACGTGACCATCTGGGCGATCAGGGCGCGCGCGAGACCACGCGTCAGCTCCTTCTCACCGGACAGGCCGACCGCGGCGAACCCACGGACGGCGATCTGGATCGGCAGCTCCGGGACGATCGAGTGCGCGCGCACGAACCTGCGCAGCGCCAGCGTGGCGATCGGCTCCAGCTCGTCGACCGGGCCGGTCTGCGGCGGCACCAACCGGGTCGCGAGGCGCTGTGAGCCGCGGCCGGCACGCAGGTGGCAGAAGTCCGGGTCGGACTGGCGGCGCTCCCACATGCGGCGGCTGGTGGCCATCGACCACAGCGCCTGCGGGTCGGGGTGCACCCACTCCAGCGCGGCACGCTGGTCCAGCGAGGCCTCACGGGCCCGGTCGCGCATCTGGCCGAGGTAGCGCAGGTAGTCCTTGCGGTCCTCGTTCATCTCGGCCTTCTTCTGGCCGCCACCGCGCCCGCCCTGGCCGAACATGCCGACCATGGAGAACATCATCATCATCGGGAAGAGCAGCGTCACCGGGTTGCGGCCGACCGCACCGCCCGCGGTGAACATCAGCGCCATCATGCCGAGCATCGCGACGACCATCACGACGGGCATCAGCTTCATCAGGATGTTGCCGGGGATCACGCGGGGCACCTCGGGCGGTGGCTCGAGATGCACCTCACCACCGGGCTGGCGTGGCGCCGCCAACCTGGGTGAACGCTTGAACTGAAGCGTGCTCACCGTGATTCCCCTAACCCTGTTCGAAACCCCAACTTGTCCGAACCGGCGCACGCGCGCGGAACGGCAAGGCCATACTAGGGGCCGCCACCGACAGCCATGGGTGGTTATGGAAGTACGCGGACGGGTGAGGGGGCTCGAGGGTGGCAACCGGTACGACGGTGTTC
>Ga0193717_1002166_pt1 | contig 11471 bp, 11 predicted proteins | sample U2c2metaG_FD_145900 | JGI IMG/M metagenome (GOLD analysis project Ga0193717, IMG submission 145900) | Soil microbial communities from a riparian zone of the East river system, Colorado, United States - U2c2 | ecosystem: Environmental > Terrestrial > Soil > Riparian zone | place: USA: East River...
CGGGGGGTGCATGGGGGAGGGGTTGGCATGCGGTGTTCTTGGCCATGCCGGGTTGCGACTTCTGCTGGCTGGCTCGTGGCTGGGTAGCCATGTGAGCGGTTTGCGTGGCGCGGGGGAGTAGTGGGTTCCCGCTGGTTGATTCGCGAGTCGCCGTTTCAGGACCCGCGAGTCGCCCGTTCGGGACCGGTGAGTTGTCGGTTCGCCGTCGTGTGTGTGGTCGACCGGCGGTGCTTATCTGCGGTTGTGGGCCAGCAACGTTGTGGTGGTGGCCGCTGCCGCCAGCGCCAGGCCCAGCGTCGTGTCCGCCAGTGTCTTCGCCGCCACTCCTACCGGTGGGAGCCAGTGCGGGGAACCGGTCCGGCACGTAACCCACGGTGGCCGGCCGGCGACCCTGTCACGCGTCGGCGCGGCACAGCCCGCGATGATCCGCAGCAGTGTCGACTTCCCGGACCCGTTGGCGCCCAACACAACCAGTGGTGTCCCCGGCTCGATCTCCAGGTCGACGTTCGCGATGATCATCGAACCGCGGCCGTATCGCTTGCCGACGCCGGACAGGCTGGTCACCGGCGGCCTCGGTGGGTCCGCCAGCTCGTGAGGACGGTGCCGGGCGTCGCGGCGAGGAAGCCGCGCACCCTGCCGGCGCCGTTCCTCGGCGGTGTCGCAGGCATGCAGCACCGCCACGATCTCCGCTCGGCGCGGGGGAGCAGCGCGGCGAGACGCCACAGCAGCGTCGCCCCGCCTGGCGCGCACCGTCGCACCACCCCGACCAGCACGGCGGCCCCCAACAACGCCGCCACCCACATCCACAGCAGCCCGACGATCCCCGCGGCGCCGGCGGGCGCCGCCAGCAGCGCCATGGTCACCACCACGAAACCGCCAGCCCGCGCCGCACGGCCGTCACGTGCCTTCCCCGGCGAGCAGACGGGACAGGCCGGCTCGGCGTTGGGCTCCTTCGGCCAGTGCGTGCACCGCGCGTGCCCGGCCCTCGGTCGTCAGCGAGTGGTACCTGCGCGGCGGCCGCCCCTCCGACTGGGCGCGCTCCGCCTCCTCCCACCGGCCCGTCACCCAGCCGGCCGCGGCGAGCCGCTGCAGGATCGGGTAGATCGTGCCGGCCGGCAGGCCACTGGCCTTGCTCAGCTCGAACCCCCACGTCTCGCGGGCCACCAGCACCGTGAGGACCGCCTGAGTCTGCGGAGTCATCCTCGGACTCGACATAGCTAGAACTCGATATAGCCCACCCGCCGATCCGCCAGCATGGACCTTCCCTTCAATAACTATCTGTTACTCACTATATAGATGTCCGATATTATCGGCTTGAACCGGGCGCAGCCGGTTCGTATCAAAGACAAAGAAGCAAAGAGGGGAGGGAGGGTGCGAGGTCTCGCCAAGGGCGGAGTGCTCTGGGAATGCCCGCAGAATGGGAAGGCTTCGCCGACAGAACCGCGGAGGCGAGCTGAGGGCTTCGTCGGCGGGAGCACGCAAACGCGCTGGGGGCTTCGTCGTTAGGACACGCAAACGCCGCTGAAGCTTCGCCGGCAAGATCGCGGAAGCGCGCGGTGGGGCTTTACGCCGGCAGGAGCACAGAAGCGCGTTCCGGGGCTACGCCGGCGGAAGCACGCAAACGCGCTGAGGACTTCGTCGTTAGGCGCACGTAAGACGTGCTGGGGGCTCACCGGGAGGGGACCATCTCGCCGACGCCGCTCGGGACGGACAGCCGGGGGAGTGGTGCGTCTCGACGGCGGTGGCGATCATGGACCTGGGCGTGCGACCGGTGGCTGGTCCGAGAAGGAGTGCGTGTGCTTGACGAGCTGATGCGGGCCGGCTGGCCCGCGTTGTCCGAGGTCGACGTGGACGGGTGGGTCGCCCGCTTCTCCGGCGGTGTCACCCAGCGCGCCAACTCGGTCATGCCGCTCACCGCGCCCGCTCACCTCGACGGCGCGCTCGAACGCGTCGAGCGTCTGTACGCCGAGCGTGGCCTGCCCACCATCTTCCAGATCGGGCCCGGCGCCCGACCCGCCGAGCTGGACGCGGTGCTCGCCGACCGCGGGTATGCGCTCGGGTCACCGACGTCCGTTCAGACCGCGCGCGTCGCCGACGTGCTGGACGCCGTCCCGGACACGGCGAGCGTGGCCGTCACCGAGGCGCCCGACCAGGACTGGCTCGACCTGTGGTGGGCCGTCGACGGGCGTGGCGACGCCGACGCCCTGGCCGTCGCTGTCCGGATTCTCCGGGGCGGGCCCGCGCTCTACGCCACCGTGCGCGACGGCGACGAGGCCGTCGCGGTCGCTCGTCTCGCGCTCGTCGGCCGGTGGGGTGGGCTCTACTGCATGGCCGTACGGCCCGACGCCCGACGGCGCGGGTTCGGCGCCGCCGTGCTGCACGGGCTCCTCGACGGCGCCCGCCGCCACGGCGTCACCGACACCTGGCTGCAGGTGCGTGCCGAGAACGACGGGGCCCGGCGCCTCTACCAGCGCGCCGGGTTCACCGAGATCGCCGACTATCACTACCGGTCACACGGTCGACAGGAACCGGTCCAGCACGTTCACGCCGAAGCGGAGCCCCTCGACCGGCACGCGCTCGTCGACGCCGTGAGCCATGAGGCGGTGGTCGAAGTCCTCCGGAATCCACAGTGGCGCGAAGCCGAAGCAGTCCATCCCCAACTGGGCGAACGCCTTCGCGTCGGTGCCGCCGCCCATGCAGAACGGCACCACGACGCCGCCGGGGTCGAACTCGGTCAGCGCGGCCGCCATGCCGTCGAACCACGCTGACCGCACGGGCGCCTGGACGGGTGGCTGGTGGGTGACGTACTCGCGGGTGATGTCCGGACCGATGATCCGGTCGAGCTCGGCAAGCAGCTCCTCCTCGGTGCCCGGCAGCACGCGGGTGTCGACCTGCGCCTCCGCGACGCCGGGGATCACGTTCACCTTGTAGCCCGCCGACAACACCGTCGGGGTGGTGCTGTTGCGGACCGTGTTCTCGATGATCTTCGCGGCGGCGCCGAGGCGGCGGAGAGTGGCGTCCATGTCGTCGAGGTCGACCTCGATGCCGAGGGCCGGGCCCGCCGCGTCGAGGAACCCGCGCACCGCCGGGGTGAGGTGCACGGGCCACTGGACAGGGCGTTGACCAGCTTGGTCACGGCGTTGTCGTCGTTGCGGCGGGAGCCGTGGCCGGCTCGGCCGGTCGCCGTGAGGCGCAGGTGCGACGTGCCACGCTCGGCCGTGCCCACCGGGTACAGGCGGATCGGGTCGCCTGCCGCCGTCGACGCGCGGACGGTGTAGCCGCCGGACTCGCCGATCGCCGCCGCGCAGTCCTCGAACAGCTCACGGTGCTCGTCGACCAGCCAGTGCGCGCCCCAGGCGCCCTGGTCCTCCTCGTCGGCCACGAACGCCAGCACGATGTCGCGCCGGGGCGCGGTGCCCGCCGCCGACCACCTGGCCAGCACGGTCAGCAGCGTCGCGCACATGTCCTTCATGTCGACGGCGCCGCGGCCCCACACGAAGCCGTCGCGGATCTCGCCGGCGAACGGCGGGACGGTCCACTCCGTCGGGTCCGCGGGCACGACGTCCAGGTGCGCGTGGACGAGCAGCGGTGGCAGCGACGAGTCGGTGCCCGGCACCCTGGCGACCACGTTCGACCGACGCGGGGAGCGCTCGAGCAGTGTCGGGGTGAGCCCGGCGTCGGTCAGGTGCGCCGCGACGTGCTCGGCGGCTTCTCGCTCACCGCGTGACTCGCCGGCGCCGAGGTTCGTGGTGTCGAACCTGATCAGCTCCGCACACAACTCTTCTACCGCCCGTTCACCCATAGCTTCCCTCCACAGCCCCGCTCGCTATCGCGGTGACCACTTTGAACGCCTTCATCGCCTCGGTCATGGACACGGCGTCGAATCCCACCCTGCGTACGTCCAGTTGGTCAACGGTGGGTACCACCGCGGCGGCCGCGGCCAGGTGCGCCGCGTCGAACTCCACCTCGATGCGGTGCCCGCTCACCGTGCCGGCAAAACTTCCGGCCAGTGCCATGGCGGCGCGTGCCTCGGCCTTGATGTCGACCGCTGTCACCGTCGGTGGCCGGCAGATCGCCGCGTATCTGCTGACGCATTCCTTCACCGCGACCTGGCGTGCGTTCGGCACGTAGGAAGAAGCGTCGACGCAGGTCAGGTCGTCGCCGGTGACCAGGAGCACCGGCACGCCGTGCTCGGCGGCGAGCGCGGCGTTGAGCCGGCCCTCGCTCGCGTGCACCCCGTCGAGCCACACCCCGGTGATCTGGTTCGGGAGGTAGGTGTGCGACAGCACGCCCTCCACGCCGGCGCCGGTGTGGTAGCCGAGGAACACCACGCCGTCGATGCCCGTGTCGACGCCCTGCATCATCGACAGCGGCTTGTGCCGCCCGGTGAGCATCCGCGCCCGCGTGTCGAGGTCTTCCAGGAGGATGTTGCGTTGGCTGGAGTGCGCCTCGTTCACGAGCACATCCGTCGCACCGCCCGCGCACAGCCCGGCGACGCACGCGTTGACGTCGCTGGTGAACATCTTCCGGAACCGCTGCCATTCTTCTGTTCCGACCTGCACATCCGCCGTCCAGGTGACGCCGGTGGCGCCTTCCATGTCGGCTGAGATCATGATCCGCACGGGTGACACGTTACGTCTTGGCACACGTTGCCGACACAGATTGACTTCAACCACCTATAAGTGGTTACTTCCTCTCAACTTTATGAGGAAGAGGTGATCATCGTGAGATCGAGGCGACTAGCGCTCGGTGTCACCCTAATGGTGTCCGCCCTGGTCACGGTACCCGTAGGGATACCAGCCAGTGCGTCGACACCTGTGAAGGCGGCGACGGCACAGGACCCCAAGATCCTGCGCATCGGGGTCACCCAGGCGGTCGACTCGCTCAACCCGTTCATCTCCATCACCCGAACGGGCACTGACATCCTGCGTTCGCAGTTCGAGTTCCTCACGACCTACAGCCAGGGGAGCATGACCCCGGAGGGCACGCTCGCCGAGAAGTGGGAGACGTCGGACGACAAGCTCACCTGGAAGTTCCACTTCCGCAAGGACGTGAAGTGGTCGGACGGTGAGCCGGTCACGGCGAAGGACGCGGCGTTCACGTTCAACAAGATGTTGGACGACGAGGTCGCACGGACCGCGAACGGCAGCTACGTCGCGCAGTGGGAGTCGGTCGAGGCGACCGACGACCAGACGCTGGTGATCAAGACGAAGGTGCCCCAGGCGACGATGGAGGCGCTGGACATCCCGATCGTGCCGGAGCACATCTGGTCGAAGCTGGCTGACATCGGCGCCGAGGCGACGTACCCGATGGTGGGCAGCGGGCCGTACTACATCACGGAGTTCAAAGAGGCTCAGTTCACCAAGATGAAGGCCAACAAGAACTACTGGCGCGGTGCTCCCAAGATCGACGAGCTCCACTTCATCTACTACCGCAACGCCGACGCGGCCGTGACCGCGCTGCAGAGCGGTCAGATCGACCTCGTCAACCGGCTCACCCCTCAGCAGTTCGACGCGTTGAAGAACGATCCCAACGTCGCGTTGAACAACGCGCAGAACCGCCGGTTCAACGAGATCGTCATCAACCCGGGCGCCGCGACCAACGACGGCACCCCGATCGGCGACGGCAACCCCGCGCTGAAGGACGTCAAGCTGCGGCAGGCGATCGCGCAGGCGATCGACTCTAAGACGCTCGTCGACAAGGTCTGGGGCGGCTACGCGACCGAGGGGGCCGGCTACATCCCGCCGGTCTTCGCGGACTTCGCGTGGCAGCCGTCCGGCAAGCAGGTCCGCAAGTTCGACCTGGACGCGGCGAACAAGGCACTCGACGCGGCCGGTTACAAGAAGAAGGGCGACGACGGGATCCGGCTCGACAAGACCGGCAAGCCGATGAACTTCCGGCTGCTGGCCCACGCCGAGGCGAACCTGGACGAGACCGCGGGCCCGTTCGTCAAGGGCTGGCTCAAGGACATCGGCATCGGCATCACGCTGGAGCCGGTGTCGGACGACCAGGTCAACGAGGACACCACCCGTGGTGACTTCGACCTCGCGTTCTCCGGCTGGAACGCCAACCCGGACCCGGACTACGTGCTGTCGCTGCAGACCTGCGCCAACCGGCCCAACGCCGAGGGCAAGGGCGGCACGCCGGACTCGTTCCTGTGCGACAAGACGTACGACAACCTGTACAAGAAGCAGCTGTCGGAGTTCGACCGCGACAAGCGGATCGACCTCGTGAAGCAGATGCAGTCGCGCCTCTACGACCAGGCCACGACCGTCATCCTCGGCTACGACAACGCCCTGGAGGCCTACAACAAGAAGGCGTTCGAGGGCTTCCCGTTGCAGCCCGCGGACAAGGGCGTGATCATGAACCAGCAGGGTTACTGGGGCTACTACGGCGCCACTCCCGCTGGCGAGGGTCCGGTGCCGGTGTACGGCGAGAACGGCGAGAACACGGCGACCGGCGACGGCACCACCGAGGCGGCGGCGGACGACGGCGGCAACACGGGCCTGATCCTGGGCATCGTCGGTGGCGTCATCGTCATTCTGTTGATCGGCGGGTTGCTTGTCATGCGCGGTCGGCGCAAGACAGCGGAAGACCGCGAGTAGTAGGAGAACATGTCGGACATCCTCATCCCGACCGAGGAAGCGCTAGCGGAGGTCCCGCCACCCACTCGTGGTGGCGGGACCGTCCGTTACGTGCTGACCAAGATCGGCGGCGGCCTGATCAGCTTCGCGCTGGTGATCGTGCTCGGCTTCCTGCTCTTCCGGGCGCTGCCGGGCAACGTCATCGCGACCATGACCCGAGGTCGCCCGGCGACCCCGGAGATGATCGCGCAGCTCGAGGACGAGTACGGCCTCAACGACTCGCTGTGGCAGCAGTTCCTCACCTACGTCGGGAACCTGCTGCACGGCGACCTCGGCAACTCCTACATCTTCCGGGTGCCTGTGCTCCAGAAGATCGAGGAGCGGCTGTGGCCGACCGTGCTGCTGGTCGGGGTGGCGACGCTCATCTCGGTGGCGCTCGGGCTGTGGCTGGGCACCCGGTCGGGGTGGCGGCGGGGGAGCCGGTTCGACCGGGTCTCCACCGGTGTCGCGCTGACGCTGTGGTCGACGCCGACGTTCTGGCTCGGCATGCTGCTGCTCGCCGGCACCACCGGGCTGTTCCCGACCGCCGGGCTGGTCTACTCCGACACGCCGCCCGACTTCTTCTCCCAGGCCGTCGACATGGCTCACCACCTGGTGCTGCCGACGATCACGCTGGTCGCGGTCACCTACGCGCAGTACCAGTTGGTCATGCGGTCGTCGCTGATCGAGGAGATGGGCGCCGACTACCTCACGACCGCCCGCGCCAAGGGTCTGCGGGACGACCAGGTGCGCCGCAAACACGCGGTGCCGAACGCGTTGCTGCCGACGGTCACGCTGGTGTTCCTGCACCTGGGGTTCGTCATCGCGGGCGCGATCACCACGGAGACGGTGTTCTCCTGGCCGGGCCTCGGGCTGTTGACCTACGACGCGCTGCGGGTGCATGACCTGCCGCTGCTGCAGGGCACGTTCGTGGTGCTGGCCGGCGCGGTGATCTTCATGAACGTCATCGCGGACCTCCTGTACCGCGTGCTGGACCCCCGGGTGCGTGCCTCATGACCACTCCGTCCCCCCGCGCGCTGGCGTGGCGCAGGCGCGGCGCCGCGTTCGCCGCCGGTTGGCGGGAGTTCGCGAAGCAACGGACGGGGCTCGTCGGTCTCGGCGTGCTCGTCGTCATCGTGCTGCTCGCGCTCCTCGCGCCGGTGCTGACCGACCAGGAAAACCTTGACGTCACCAAGGCCACCGGCGGCCGGATGGAGTCGCCGAGCTGGGAGTTCCTGCTCGGCACCGACCGCGCCGGCCGTTCCGTGCTGCTGCTGACGCTGTGGAGCGCGCGGATCTCGCTGACCGTCGGGCTCGTCGCGACGCTGATCTCGGTCGCGATCGGCACGGTCATCGGCATCCTCGCCGCGCACTTCGGCCGGTGGGTGTCGGCCGGACTGATGCGGGTCACGGACTTCTTCCTCGTGCTGCCGTCGCTGGTGCTGGCGATCGCGCTGTCCAGCGTGCTGGAGCGCGGGGTCGGCACGATCATCCTGGCGATCGGGCTGACGTCGTGGCCGGCGGCGGCGCGGCTGGTCCGCGCGCAGACGCTCACGATCGAGGCGCGGCCCTACATCGAGCGGTCGAAGGCGTTGGGCGGCGGACACTTCCACGTCATCTCGAAACACGTGCTGCCGGCGGTGGCGCCGCTGGTGTTCGTCAACACGACGCTCGCGGTCGGCTCGGCGATCGTGTCCGAGTCGACGCTGTCGTTCCTCGGTCTCGGCGACCCCGATCCCATGCGACCGTCGTGGGGGTCGATGCTGCGTTCCGCGTGGTTGGACTCGGCGATGATCGCGGGCGCGTGGTGGTACCTGTTGCCACCCGGTATCGCGATCGGCATCGTCGTGCTGGCGTTCACCATGTGCGGGCGGGCACTCGAGTCCGTACTCAACCCACGACTGCGGGAGGGCTAGGCCGTGCCGCTTCTCGAACTGCGGGACCTCACCGTGCGCTACCGCGGCCGGGAGCGCGAGGTGGAGGCCGTCCGCGGGGTGAACCTCACGCTGGACGCGGGGGAGACCCTCGGGCTCGCCGGTGAGTCCGGTTGCGGCAAGTCGACCCTCGCGATGTCCGTGCTGCGGCTGTTGCCCGCCACCGCCGACATCAGTGGCGAGATCCTCCTCGACGGCGAGGACGTCACCACCATGAAGTGGGGGCGGCTGCGGGCCGTGCGCTGGACGTCGGCGGCGATCGTGTTCCAGGGCGCCATGCACGCGCTGAACCCGGTGCGCCGGGTGCGGGACCAGATCGCCGAGCCGATCGAGCTGCACGACAAGACACAGCTGTCGGCGGCGGCGGTACGCAAGCGGGTGAACGAGCTGCTCTCGCAGGTCGAGCTGCCCGCGGGCAAGGGCGACGCGTACCCGCACGAGCTGTCCGGCGGGCAGAAGCAGCGCGTGATGATCGCGATGGCGCTGGCGTGCGAGCCGAGGCTGGTGATCGCCGACGAGCCGACGACCGCGCTGGACGTGATCGTGCAGGCGCAGGTGCTCGCGCTCATGTCCGACCTGGTCGCGAAGAAGAACATCGGGCTGGTCATGATCAGCCACGACCTGGCCGTACTGGCGTCGACGTGCCGGCGGCTCGCGGTGATGTACCGGGGGTCGCTCGTCGAGGAGGGCCCGTCGGCGTCGGTCATCGCCGATCCCCAGCACGAGCACACGCGCACGCTGGCGGCGGCGTTCCCGACCGTCGGCGACAAGGTGTTCCGGTACGCGCCGGCGACGACCAGCCCGCTGGGGTTGCCGACCGACGTCCCGGCGCCCGGCGAGGTGCTGCTGCGGACCGAGGACCTGCACGTGACGTTCCAGTCCCGCGGCGTCACCCATGCCGTCGCGGGCGTGGACCTGACGGTGCGGACCGGTGAGATCGTCGCGCTGGTCGGCCAGTCCGGGTCGGGCAAGACGACGCTCGCCAGGACGATCCTGGGGCTGCAGGCGGCGACGAGCGGTCGCGTCGTGTACGACGGGACGCCTGTGCCTCGTTCGTCGCGTGCGTTGAAGGCGTACCGGCGCAAGGTGCAGCTCGTGCTCCAGGACCCGACCAGCGCGCTCAACCCGCGGCACAGCGTCTACGAGGCGATCGCCGAGGGGCTGCGCATCCACCGCGTGCCCGGTGACGAGCGCGCACATGTCGCGGCGGCGTTGGAGGCGGCCGAGCTGCGGCCGCCGGAGGAGTACATGCCGTTGCTGCCACACCAGCTCTCCGGCGGGCAGCGACAGCGCGTGGTGATCGCGGGCGCGCTGGCGCTGGAGCCTCGCCTGCTCGTGGCGGACGAGCCGGTGGCGTCGCTCGACGCGTCGGTGCGTGGTGAGATCCTCGCGTTGATGCTGCGGCTGCGTGCCAACCTCGGTCTCGCCGCGCTGGTCATCACCCACGACCTGGGGCTCGCGTGGAACATCGCCGACCGCGTCGCGGTCATGTACCGAGGCGAGCTCGTCGAGGTCGGCCCGGTGGACGAGATCCTGAGCGAGCCGAAGCACGAGTACACGCAGTCACTGCTCGCCGCGCTACCCACCACACGTCCGAAGGATTCCGACGTCCCGAGCGGGTGACTGGTCTTTCTGGCGGAGAGTGTTCGGGCGACACTCAGGGTGACGCCACGGTTCGGTGGCGCCGGTCCCCGCCGGAGGTCACCCCGTGCCGAGCAAGACAACCGGTCGAATGCTGGTCGCGGCCGTCGTCGTGGGTGCGGCGGTGTACTTCGCCCCGAAAGCCGTCGACACGGTCGGCGACCTGCTCGGTGACCTCGTCGGCGCGACCGACGCCGTCATGGTCGGCGAGGGCACCACCGCGCTGATGGTCGCGGTGGAGACCAAGGCGAAGCTGGTCAACTGCCCCACCGCAGCCGTCATCAGTGAGAGACGCTGCGGCGATCTGCGTGTGCTGGTCGTCGACGCCGCGCGCATCCCGTTCATCGCACGCAACACAAAACTGGCGTGGGAGTCGGGCTTGCCCGCGGTTCTCACGATGGACCGCGGCAAACAACGGGAGCACCGCGGGCAGGCTTGCGGACGCTTCAAGGCGAGCTACGGCGGACAATGTGACGAGTACCCGATGGCGACAACCGCCGAGGGCGGCACTGGCGCCAGAACGGAAGAAGTGCCTGTTCGCGAGAACGGATGTCAGGGAGGACTTTACGTACGCCAGTACCCGGCCGACGGCGAGCGATTCCTCGTCGTCATCAGCAACCCGACTCTGACGGCGTCCGGTCCGTTCACCGGTACCGACATCGCGACGAGTCTCGACTGCCGATAGGAGCATCGATGGTGCCGGATAGCCTTGTCGGCAAGTACGCGTGGGCCGACGAGATCGAGGGTTGGACCGTGGCCGTGATGCGGCGGCGCCCCGTCGATGAGGTCGTCGCGATCTACGGCGGCGACCCGTCCAACCCGATTGGCGACGTGGCGTTCGCCGATATGAACGATCACCGCAACGTCGATACCGACGAGCTGGAACTCTTCGTGCAGGTGCTGACCTACGGCGAACACACGGTGACGATCGAGCAGCACGGCTGGAGTGGCGCGCTGCCCGAGATCGCTCGCCGCACCAGTGCCGACAGTGGCTGGTTCTTCAGCGTCTACTGGAACATCCACGCTGCCGGGTTCGTCACCCAGGCCATAGACGGCGTGATCACGGCTCGGTTCGAGTCGCTGTACCCGTTCGGCCCAGAGGCGGAAGCGTGGGAGGTGCGGCCATCCTGGGCACTCGGGCCCGAGATCGACGTGCAGCTTGCCTGGCAGGTCGACCTGGCGTTGTTGGAGCAACAGACGGGTGTCGAAGTCGAGGCGCGGTGGCTTCGGGAGCCGTTGCCCACCTACCGGGTTCCGGAGCCGTACTGGCTCT
>Ga0193717_1002167_pt1 | contig 11470 bp, 9 predicted proteins | sample U2c2metaG_FD_145900 | JGI IMG/M metagenome (GOLD analysis project Ga0193717, IMG submission 145900) | Soil microbial communities from a riparian zone of the East river system, Colorado, United States - U2c2 | ecosystem: Environmental > Terrestrial > Soil > Riparian zone | place: USA: East River...
TTAAGGCATCGCGTCAGCTCAGGCCGATCGACATTCTGGCCACTGATCTTCTCTTTGTAGATCCTTTTGCAACCGGCTTTCTTCAGCTCCGCGAGCTGGGCTGCGTTTGTCTGGTCGTCCGTCGAAACGCGAGCGTATCCAATAACCATGCGAAAAAGATATCACAAACCATGTCATATTCAAGTTGTTTGTGACGTGAGTTGTGGTACGATTTATGAGGATTCAGAACTCGTGTCAAAAGATGCTTTGGAAAGGTTTCATAAACCGTCGTCTTTGACGTCCTAAGCTGAAGGCGATGAGGGCATCGGCGATTTATCACTGATCGAGGTTAGAAACGCCGACCGCTAATGAAGATTGTCTCGTAGTTGCCGCAAACCCCGTTTTTCGGCAATGGAGATTGGTAGCATTGACCCAAGCAATATGATTCCACTCGGTTACATGGCGAAGGTGCTTCCCTCCGGGCGACCTGAATGGCTGGACGCCCCGAGGGTTGTTGATGTGTTCTCGGTCAGTAATTGCGTGAACGACGACTTCGCTGAATATATCCCTGATTGGAAGCACAACGGTTTTTGGCTCTTCGATTCGCCTGAGTTGATCCGAGAGGTCGCAGTTGCACATCAGGTTGGTCTCGAAACCGCGAGACTCTTCTACTACGAAGCCGAGCCCCTTGAGCTTCACGACGGTCAGTGGCGTCATTTTGAGCCGGAGAAATCACTCGAGACTCGGGTTGTAGTACCGACATACAAACAGCTTGAGGGATTTGACGTTGTGAGCTTCCAAATGAGGAACGCTCCTGAACATTCGCCGCTATCATGTAACGGGCTCGCGAAGGATATACCAACGAACGCTCATTGCTTGTTCGCAACATCGGAGGAGGCTGCCGCGGCTCTCAATAGCGGAGCATTCAAAGATTGCGAACCCGGGCCATACCGCATCTATGCTGTTTTCTCAGTCGATTGGCCGTAACACCGCCTACGCTCCTCAGAAGTCGGGTTCTAGGAAACCACGGTAAATTTGTCAAAGCTGCAATTTTGAGGGAAGGACGGCCCTACCAACCACGCCGTCTCATGCTTTCATGCAGAGCGGGCGTCCTGTAGCGCAGCAACCACCGGAAAGACCCTAAGCACACGAACACAGAAAATAGTCCCAACAGTAGTTGCCAGATATTGCCTTGCCGAGAGTGATAGTCGCGTAAACAGCCAACGGCAATGGCCCCGGCTATCGCGCTTACTAGGGTTAAGGCAAGCTTTATCAAGGCTCGGGACAAATACGTCTGCATGTGACCGAGATTACCCGAGCGCAACTCAATAAAGCATCCGAAATCTCTGAAGTGAACCCAGCTGCTCGCAAAGTCTCGTTTTCGGCAAGTTCGATTGAAGTTGCCTATAACACCGTTTTCAGACTCTTCGTTATCCTAGACATCTACGGGAAGATGCATTACTGGCGAAAAGGCTATTTCGAAACTTTGAGAGAGGCTGCTGCCGATGCAGTACGCGAATCGGCGAGTTGGCAGGACTATGCCGATTTCTGTCTGGAGTACGAGCGCGGCCTCCGTAGTCAGGCATTCCTAATCCTTGGGCGATTTATCTCGCGCATGGAACCTGAATCCTTTATGGAGCGGCGACGCTTTGTAAGTTGGCTTATGAAGACGTCTTATCGGCAGGATGGCCGTCACATGCTCCTGCCACACCCGCTTACTAGACGCATTGTGGAGCCAACCTTGCTGGAATGGACAGTGGCGGAACCGAGCGATCCTGAGCCGCATCGTTGGATTGGCGGAATCGAGCATCTTGAGCGAGCCATTGAACTCGATCCGGCGGACTTCATTGCGCTAAGAGAACTCGTCATCGTGTTGCTGAGCCAGGTCTCCTATGCAACGCATGAACTACCCACTGGTTACCTAGGCTCAACATCGGAGGACTTAGCGGCTCTCGACCGAGCCGAGGCTCTTCTGCCCCGACTCGCGAATGAGGAAGATCGAGCAGCCTACGCTGTCGATATTGCGGAGGAAAGATACGCCATTCACGAGTATCTTCTGAAGCGAAATCGGCCTTCCTGAAAGGAAGATTTTCAGAAACTTCGGATATCCAGTCCTAGAAACGTCGAACTTGCCGAAATCCCCGTTTCCAGGGAACGACCATTGAAATCTTGCAGATCTCTACTGAGAAACCGACACATCATAGGAATATCGTTACATTGAGAGCACGGTGGTCACGGGCGTCGAAGATAATTTCGTGCAGGATCATGCTGCTGCATTTGTGTAAGAAGATAAGCCTTTACCTAACAGGATCAAATTACCCTTATGAAAAAGACGAAACTCGAGATTGCAGTCAGCGCGGCAGATTCATCCCCAATGACCGAAACAATGGAACCGAACTCCCTCTTCACCCGGCGTGAAATGCTGGGAATGGTCGGTATGACGGGTTAGCGGCTTTGACCGGGATCGCACCTGATGCTGTTGCGCAAACTGCGCAAAAACGGCTTCGTATCGCCTGCCTCGTTAGCTATTGGGGTCTCCCGACTTCCCATGCGGACTGGATCGTAAACAAGCTGATCGACGGTTATTGGTGGCACGGCACCCCCACTCCTTCGCGGGTGGATGTGGTAGCCGTTTACATAAATCAGTTCGACACGAGCTTGCTGGGTCAGAAAGTATGCAAAGCGAAAAATATTCCAGTCTTTAAAACGGTCGGGGAAGCCGTCACGCTTGGCGGGAAAGAACTGGCGGTGGATGGTGTCGTCATCGTCTGCGAACATGGGAATTATCCAACCGATCTCAAAGGGCACTGGCTCCTGCCACGTTGGTGGATCTATCAGCAGGTGATCAAGGTTTTCGAGGAGAGCAAACGCTCGGTACCCGTTTTTAACGACAAGCACCTCTCCTACAACTGGGACGACGCCAAGTGGATGTTCGACAAATCCCGTGAGCTGAACTTTCCCCTCAGCGGGGGGTCTTCGGTACAGCTTTACTTTCGCAACCCCGAGATAGATCTCGTCGCTGATACGCCGATTAGAAACTCGATTGTGGTTGGAGCCGCGCCGGATGAGGGAGCCATCTTCCATTGCATTGACGTGCTCCAGTCCTTTGTCGATCGCCGCAAAGGTGGTGAGACAGGTGTCAAGTCGGTGCAGTCCATTCGCGGGCCTGAGACATGGAAGTGGGTCGAACAGAATCCCTGGGCCAATAACCTGCTTGAAGCCGTGCGGAAAAACTTTGATCTGAAGCAGGGATACTTTCAGGAGGGCAAGCGACCAAACGCCTGCATTGTGGAGTACAACGATGGGACCAAAGGCGCGGTCATTTCGGGCGAGGGTGGGGGTTGGACCTATGCCGGGGAGATCGAGGGGCAGAAAGATCCGACGATCATCTCGATGATCGACTTCCCAGGCCCCATCGGGCAATACCACGCTACGAATGCCTTCGCGCACTGGATCATCGAGCTGATGCTCACCGGAAAAGAACCGTTCAACGCTGAGCGACTGCTTCTGTCCACCGGGATTACGAACCACTACATGGACTCAAACTGGGAGAACGGGCGTTACTCCGCCGTCGGACGCCGCATTGAGACGCCGTTTATGAACATGGAATATCACTCGACCCACGGACCGATGTTTGAAACGGCGCCGCGGCCGCCTAATGCCCCCTACCTACGGGGTTTTGAAAAATAGACCCTGCGTTTGCTAGACAGACGATAGATCGGTTTATTTGCGGATCTCTCGATGCTGAGATTGTCCACCGCTTCAACGACAAACGGTATACACCCGACGAATCAGTCCATGGAAACACTCCTGTGTTTACCAATAAGCCGAGTAGTGCATCAAAAGTCGGGTTTTCACTTGGTGAAAACCCCGTTAATGAGATGGTCCGCCGCTTGATCTCCACGTTGAGTTGGATGATTGTGTTGGCAGGTTCAAGGAGGATCATCGACATGCAGATTCGCTCCGTTGGTATTGACCTTGGCAAGACTACCTTTCACCTCGTCGCTCTGAGTGCAACTGGCAAGGTTCTGTTTCGGAAGAAGTTCACCCAGAAGCAGCTCATTACTTTCACCGCGAACATGCAGAGCTGTTTGGTCGGGATGGAAGCCTGTTCCGGTGCACACTTCCTTGGCCGAGCACTGCGCGAACAAGGACACGATGTGAAGTTGATCCCAGCCCAGTTCGTAAAGCCCTTTGTGAAGTCGAACAAGAACGACTTCCTGGATGCGGAAGCGATCGCCGAAGCGGTGGACCGGCAGAACATGAGGTTCGTTCCGATTAAGACGGATGATCAGCTAGACCTTCAGGCGATGCATCGTGTGCGCGACCGGCTCGTTGCTCGCCGAACGTCCGTGATCAACCAGCTGCGGGCCTTCCTGTTGGAGCGTGGCATGGTGTTCGCCAAGACCCCCTTCAAGCTAAAGCAGGCGATGCCTGAGATTCTCGAGAACGCGGATGCGAACCTGACACCACGTATGCGCAACCTCGTCAGCATGCTGTGGAACGAGTGGAAGGATCTGGAGCACCAGATCGTCGCGATGAACGAAGAAGTCGAACAGATCGCCTCATCCGATTCAGCCTGCCAACGGCTCAGACAGATTCCAGGCATCGGTCCGCTCGTGGCGACCGCGATCGTCGCTGCGATCGGCAACGGAGCAGCCTTTCAGAAGGGCCGAGAGTTCTCGTCATGGCTGGGACTTGTGCCACGACAGCACTCGACCGGCGGCAAGGCCAGACTCTTCGGCATCAGCAAGCGGGGCAACTGCTACCTGCGGAAGCTGCTCGTGCACGGCGCCCGTTCTGCCGTCCTGCGCGTCAAGCGAGAACGATCGCCATTCGGTCCATGGCTCGATGCTCTTGAACGCCGGTCGCCGGTGAAGGTCGTGATCACCGCCGCGGCCAACAAGCTGGCTCGTGTCGCTTGGGCAGTCCTATCGAGCGGCGAAGAGTACCGACCACCGACAGCCTTGATGCCCTCCTGAACAGGCGCGGAAAAGACGCCTTCGGCTTGGAAGCGCAATATCGCGCTCCCACTTTACCGCACCACCGCGACGACGATTTAGAGTTCCCACCAAGGTCTGCACCGGACAGCTAAGACGAACGAACAGTTCCCAACGGCGTGCTCAAAACCTGCTCCCGAAAATGGTCATCCATGACCGTCCCGTTTACCAGGAAGAGCACGCAGCGCATCTCATCATGGCCAGGAGATCCTACTCTCCACCTATAGGCCGAATACATTTGCGCAGATCTGTCGATCGGCACTTCGCTTTTCCCTTGCAGTCGGGCGACGGACCATACATTTTCGGGAACAGCGCTTTATAGCATAGTTCTAGCGAGATGACTCTAGTCGGTGACATGGCAAAGTTGCTTCCACTGACGCGGCCTGAATCGATGAAAGCGCCTAATGTCGTTGGTGGACATCACATAAATCTTGAGAACACTGCTACGAGGTCGAACCCATTGAGCTATGTAACGGGCAATGGCGCAGTTTCGAGCCAGAAGATTCGATAGAAACACTCTATCGATAAAACCAGCACTACAGGTTGGATAAGAATTTCATAAGGCCATCGTCATTTCGCCAATGCACTGTGCTTTGAGTCTGGCTCAACTTGTTCAATGTCTTTCGAAAACGTTCTGGCGTGAGTGCAAGATATCTTTCGGTAGAGCCGAGGCCGACTTGCCCCATATAGGCCGCTAAGGCTGGGAGCATCAAATCCAAATTTGCATCGCTATGAATCCAATGAGTAATGCGATGAACTGCAAACGTGAACTTTAGATCATAAAGCCTCGGTTGGTAAATGCTACCGTCGTGACGCACAATTCCGGCAAGGCTTCGAGTTCGACGAAAAATATTTTTAATCTTGTCTTGGCTGAGTGCGGTGTCATTGTTGGCGACAAAGAAGTGACAATTGATGAGTTGTTTTCGTGAGCGCCATCTAAGGTATTTTTTAAGCACGCTTTGAAGATCGGTTCCAATCGGAATCTTCCGGAAGCGACTTGTTCCTCTATGCCCTATTGTAATCAGACTATTTCGAACGTCTACATCTTGATCTCTGAGTCTAAGGACCTCCCCGAGGACAGCGCCGGTTGCGTATAAAAATATGATAAGCACGCACCAGGTACGGCGGTCGATCTGGAAACTCGATCGATTAATCTGTTTTGCTGCTTTTAGCAAATCACACAATTCGGCTCGAGAAAAAATATAGGGCACAAAGGCTTGTTTTATAGCCAATTTGGGCGGAGGTAGAAGAAGCGGAGGCGATTCTCCGCGAGAGGACCAAAAGTCGAAGAACCGCAGCAACAGATAGTATTTTTGACGCCACGTGACAGTACCAATAGCCAGACTATCAAGATAGAGAATGATATCCAGAGCTTTTATTTGGTCTAGTTGAATATCGCCGATCTGTATAGAGAATGCGATTAAAGAGCGCTCGCCTTTCCAAAACGTCCAGCCAGACGCTCGTTTACTTTGAACGTATTGATCGATACCGGCTGCCAGCTTCATTTGAGTCCGAACAAGCCAAACTCCGCTACTTGCCCCAATGACTTCAGGTCATACTTAGCATAGATGCTGACGGATTTCATTCCACTATGGCCGAGGAAATCTGCGATCTCGCGCAATGGGGTACCCTGACTAAGAAGATAGGTCGCGCAAGAATGTCGAAGAGAATGTGCTCCATAACTTTCCGCTTGGACTCCCATACGTTTTAGTCGAGACGACACAATAATCCAGGTGCTAGCTGGATCAAGTTGCCGATAAGGTGGCCTTAAAGTTATGAACAGGTTCCGGCATGAACATCGAGGGCGGCCATATTTGATATATCTCAGAATGAGATCACCTACTTCAAACTTGAGCGGGAATCGTTGAACTCTTCCATTTTTTACGCGATTCAGGGTCAACGTCTCATTAATCCAGTCAAAATCACTTAGAGTAAGATTGACAATCTCGCTCCTGCGTGCCGCATAGATTGCACATAGTGAAAATATAGCAGCGGCTCGTAAGTCCGCCGGCCTATCTATAATCTCAGTGTCCAAAACTCGTCTGACATCCAACCATGTTGGTCCCTGCGGAACGATCGTGTGACGTGGGATTCGAGGGTTTGGGATGCTCTTTGAGATAGCACCCTTCGTCATGCCACGCGATTCTGTATAGGAGAAAAAAGTGCGGAGCGTGAAAGAAAACCCAATTATAGTGCGGGGTTTACAGCCATCAGCGCGCTTAGCTTCAAGGAAGTCACTAACGTCATTGGCCGTGACCTCAGCTAAAACGGTGTGACGTTTTGCAAGCCACCTCAAGAATTGCGCGAGTCTATTGCTGCAGCTAGTTAATGTCTGCTGCGCATATCCGTGAATCTTCAGAAAATCGTCAAATTCTTGGGATGTGCAACCAAAGGGTCCATTGGGAGGGGGAGATTGATCTATGAGGTTGTGAAATCGAAGCCACTTCTTCGCCACATAGTTAAATGTGTAGGTCGATGTTGCTCCAGGAGGCCTCGTCCGTCTCGAATCCGTATCGTTTAGCCAACGTAGGCCTGTTTCACGGATCTCTGCCTTACTGATCAATCTCAGACTCTGCAAATCGAAGAGTCGCACAATATTAAGCAACATTGACGCTACGGTTCTAAGCCGACTAATCTTTGCACCTTGCTGAAGAAGATAATGAAGATATTCCTCACGCTCTTTAAGAAGAGGTGCGCTACGTTGGCGTAAGCGAGTACTTTCGAAGACGAAAATATGATCGATCATTAGGTGCTTTTGCACAAGGCTTCGGTAGCAGTCACTAAGTAGTAGTTCGGATTTGCGAATTGAAACATCATGTTACTACCGACAGTTGAATGGTTTGCTTTAAGCGGATTCTGCCGAGCTAAAACTGATATTCAATTCCCCCATCTGGAAATCGTGGCATCTGACCTTGCTCGAGAATCCCGCACTTTGGGCATCTTGGTCTCCATTCGTTTGAATAAAAATTGTTGGTTCCTAGAGCGTTTTGAAGTCCAACGTGCCAGGTCATTGTTCCATAGCGGAGGTGTTGATTATTTTCAATCCGAAAATCCAATCTGCTGTAGGCGGAGGCCCTGATAGAGTTTATTTTTGACAAGTCGTAAACGTCACGATTCTGTGAAAAGCTCAATGTCTGGTTGTCGGGTGTATAGGGGCGACCAGACGCGCCGCTGTAACGAATTGTCATTAACGTACCCCGACCCATGGTCCAGATTGTGCCAAAGTTAGCGACTATTGGAAGATCGAAATTCCCCTTTCGTAGCACACCATCGAGTCCGCTGTACCAGCTTCGGGCGTACGCTAGTGTGGTGGTCACTCGAATTCTTGAAGAAGCTCTAGCAGAAAGAGAGAACTCGATACCCCTGGCTAAGCCATGTCCCTCGCTGGTCATTGGGAACATCAGGAAAGCCTGCCCAAAGGTGTCTGCGATGTTTGCCATCGATAATTGTGGGTAATTTGGCAACGGGATGAGCTGAGTATCTCTTTTGATAGAGCTCTAGCGTTGCCTGAATATGCCGATTGTTTGCGACCTCTGTCCCGCCTGTAATCTGCTGGACGTGCATAGGTTTCAGGCGTTGCTGGTTATCAAAATTTAGCAGATAGAGTGTAGGAGGAGCTTGAGCGTATACAGCATAACCCACATGTACTAATCGACCCTGAATGGGTGTTGCGACCAGAATCTTGGGTGTCCATTCTGAATGCCCTCCGAGTGCCCAATGGGTTAGCCTTTGCCCAACGACAACTTTTGTTCGAAACGGAAGCAGAAAGGATGCCTGAGTGTATTCGGCCGTGCTAAGTGTGGTGAATCTTCGATTCAGCGAAGTCCTGTCCATTGGAAGAGGACTTTCACTGTACGGATTCTGCAGACCGATAGGCTGCTCGATCCTATAATTCATGCGATCGAGGCTGGTTCTCACGCCTGCGGTAAGTGTGAGCCACGAAAATGCCTGTGTCGTCCCGTCGTACTTGAGAGTTGTGATTCCGTCGCTTGTTTTCTCGTTATAGACAGTCGTGTTCGATTGAAGCTGATCCGTTTGGAGCATTCGTTGTGATTGTTGCGAATTGGCAATGCTCGCGATTCCGAAGGATTTAGTCGAGAACAGATGTTGCCAATTGAGCCCGGTTGCATTTCTCCATCCGTGATATTCAATATCAAACGGATTGGTCTCCCAACGGTTTGTTGCGCTCGGGCTAATCTTGATTGAATCGATACCCGTCAACGACAACCCCCACCAATTGTCTTTTTCACTGATCCGATCGCCAGCCCGGATCAGCTCATTTTGGTATATGGGCACGCCGTTCAGTCCAATATCTTTGGTGAATAGGTGGAGCACACTGTGCCTTGCGGAAATTAAAAGTGATCCATCTCGACTCCAAGGGTGAGTTGTGGACCCACCTACTCCGGCCAGACCAAATTCAGCTGTGGAGTGGGCCTCCATTCGACCGTCGGGACGTGTCGATATCTCCAACACAGACGACAGACGCTGATCGAATTTGCTGTCATAAGCATCCGTATGGAGTGTCATATGCCTGACAGCAGCATTGGCGATCATAGATACAAAACCACCAGTAGTATCTGAGAGCGCAAGTTGGTTGATAGAAGGGATTTCTATATTGTCGATGACAAAAAGATTCTCTGAGGGGTTTCCGCCGCGAACGAGAAAATCATTTCGTTGGTCATTGTCGGAGACAACACCGGGCAGCATTTGAATGAAGCGCGATGGATCTCCGAACGTGCCGGCAGACGTCTTGATCTCATCCATCGTTATTCGACGCTCAAATCCTTCGTTACTGTCTTGCTGGGTGTGTGGGGCTTCCACATTGACGGATGATCTAACAATCCCGAATGTGCTTCCTGCGGCATGAGCGTTGGGAAGCTCGTCATTGTGTCCCGCCTCCGCTGCAGACAGCTTTGCCGTGAACGGCGACAATGGAATGCCACCTGTTGCAACCCTTACGACGCACCCGGGCCGATTATCTGATGTTGACTGTGGAGTACCGGAACACAGAGAGGCATCTCCATTCGTCAGTCTTGGCGGCGTCACCGTATGCTGTGCTCGCGACTGAAATCCGTTCACCGTCACGCACAAGACGATGGCAATCTTGACCAGAGTTGAATGCACGATTTCGCCCTCCCGCTCTCGATGACACAGATATCGGCTTTACCGCGAATTTCTTGACCATGATCAGTAATTCGCCCGCTCTTTGCGGGATGATGGGAAGAAAATCAAATAACCAAGATGTGCGGGGCTTGGTGGTCCAAGAGCTCCAAACCCTATTTGGAATAGTCTGACCCTACAACTTTTGGGCCATAAGATTCATGGGGTTTCGTCATTCGGTTGTTATTTGGGGACCAATCCTCTGATCGGACTATCAAATTTGGCCGAGAATCCGCGGATAACGTGTGAATGTGCATTCATGGTGGCTGACTGTGGAGTCCCAGATTGGGACTAAGTACTCTCCAAAAGACTTGATCCAAATGGGAACTGGCATTACTAAAGTATATATACCTAGTAAAAATTACCGAGTTAAGCGTAAAAATTACGCAACTCGTAAAGAACTTTAGTAACGAACATAAAATCGGGGAGTTTGAGATGCTTGCATCGCAGAGCTGTACGTCTTCTCAGGATCTTTCTACATCCACACTGGAATTGTTCAAGAGACACGATAAACAGCACTTTTGCCGAGCAAGGTCGGCTGATGGAGTGGCAGAGGGGGTGGGCTTAGCGCACGACGCAGGGAATATTTTAGGCGCGCTTAGCCTTTATGCGGAATTGCTATCTGGTCCTGGTGTCTTGTTTGACGAATACCGAGGATATGCGGAAGAAATACGGCTACTAGCTGAACGTAGCAATGTTTTAATTGAGCGACTGGCTAGTTATGCGCGAAAACTCAATAGCAATGTCGAAAATGCGATCCTTCCCCAGGTTGTGAATGACTATAAGGGCCTTTTAACTCGAATAATTAAGCGCCCAGTCGAAGTCACTATCGGCCCATATTCGTCTTTTCCAATTTGTGTTTCAAGCGAAATCATCGAACGGATATTGGTGAACCTTGCCAAAAATGCGGCGGCAGTAACACCGACCTCTGGGATGATTTCGGTGAACGTTGAAGGCAGCAGTGATATGGATGAATATGGCAGGCACCGCGTTGTCATGACAGTAAGAGATGACGGACCGGGTATGAGCAAATCAACTCAAAACAGGTTACTTGGCTCCTCCTGGCATCCAAAAACGTACAAGCGTGGGCTTGGACTGCGCATTGTCCGTGAATTGGTCGCCAAGTCTGGCGGGTATGTAGACGTTGACAGTTATCCAGGTTTTGGCACAAGAGTTTCGGTGACTTGGCTCGAAAAGCAGGCTAACGCCGCATAAGAAAAGTTCACAAGCAAGAATTCAAGTAATCAGAAGGACAAGTAGAGATGCTGGTGAAAGACGCAGCTAGTCAATCAAATCCACAAAAAACATCACAATTAATACTGGGGAATGCG
>Ga0193717_1002169_pt1 | contig 11467 bp, 10 predicted proteins | sample U2c2metaG_FD_145900 | JGI IMG/M metagenome (GOLD analysis project Ga0193717, IMG submission 145900) | Soil microbial communities from a riparian zone of the East river system, Colorado, United States - U2c2 | ecosystem: Environmental > Terrestrial > Soil > Riparian zone | place: USA: East River...
CCAGGCCGATCACGCCGACCTTCTGTCCGGCGCTCACCTTCCAGTGGCGCAGCGGCGAATAAGTGGTGATGCCCGCGCACAGCAGCGGCGCCACGGCTTTCAGGTCCATGCTGGCGGGGATCGACACTACGAAGCGCTCTTCCACCACGATGGCCTCGGAGTAACCGCCGAAGGTCAGGCGGTCGCTGTTGCGCTCTTTCGAGTTATACGTCCAGGTAGCGCCGCGTTCGCAGTATTGCTCCAGGTCTTCCTTGCACGCCGAACACTCGCGGCACGAATCCACCATGCAGCCGACGCCTGCGAAGTCGCCCACCTTGACCTTGGTGACCTTCGAACCCACCGCCTTGACCCGGCCGACGATCTCATGGCCGGGCACCATCGGGAACAGCGCGCCACCCCAGTCGTCGTGGGCCTGGTGCAGGTCGGAATGGCAGATCCCGCTGTAAAGAATTTCAATGTGGACGTCTTTCTCGCCCGGCTCGCGGCGTTCGATGGCGAACGGAGCGATCGGCGACTTCGGACTCTGGGCGGCGTAGGCGCGCACGGTGAACATGGCTTGGCTCCAGTGGGGGCGGTAGGGACTCCAATAGTGTGGCCCCACGACGTCCCTGACGCGAAGCCCCGATCCTGCCCGATTCTTGCCTGATCCTGCCAGGAGTACTGTCACGCGCGGCTGATCGGGTGCAAAATCCCCTGATGCGCCACATCGACACCCTGGACGATCTCTCCGCCGAACTGGGCAGCCTGATACTGCGCCACGCACCGGCGGACGGTGATCACGAGCCCGACCTCCCGGGCGTCACCCTGCACCGCCACGGCCGCATCCTCGACCTGCCCTGCTGCCTGGCCCGGCCTGCGCTGGTGATCGCGGCACAAGGCGCCAAGTGCGTGGAAATCGGCGGGTTCAGCTACGAATACAACGCCTCGCATTGCCTGGTGACCACGCTGGACCTCCCGGTGATGTCGCACGTGACGGTGGCGTCAGAGCAGTCGCCATACCTTTGCATGGCCCTGACCCTGGACCTTCGCAACGTCACCCGGATGATGTCCGAGATGGGCCAGCCCCGACCCGCCGCGGCGCCCCCCGGGCGTGCCATTGGCGTAAGCCGGCTGCAGCGGCCCTTGCTCGATGCTGCCGTACGCCTGGCGCGGCTGATGGATGCCCCGGCCGATGCGCCCTACCTGGCACCGATGGTGGAGCGCGAGATCCTCTACCGCTTGCTCAGCAGCGAGCACGGACCGCGGCTGCGCCAGCTCGCCGCGCGCGATTCGGGATCCAGCCGCATCGCCCGCGCGGTGGAGTGGCTCAAGGAGCACTACCAGCAACCGCTGCGCATCGATGAGTTATCGCAGCGATTGAACATGAGCGTGTCCACGCTGCACCACCAGTTCAAGTCGGTGACATCGATGAGCCCGCTGCAATACCAGAAGCAGTTGCGCCTGCACGAAGCGCGGCGGCTGTTGCTGGCACGGCGCCTGGATGTCGGCTCCATCGCCATGCACGTGGGCTACGAAAGCCCTTCGCAGTTCAATCGCGAATACAGCCGCCAGTTCGGCGCACCGCCGCTGCGCGACCTGCAACGCATGTTGACCATGCACGAAGCGCTTCCCGCGCCTACAACGCAAGCTGTAGGAACGTAGACCGTTCGGGTCGTTGCGAGCAGCCAGGCATCGGCGCAGCATCGGTCAGGTCGCCACGACCGGAGCACTGCCATGACACTGTTGTTGCGGGCAGGATCGAAGGGACCGCAGGTAGCGGACATGCGCAGCCGGCTCGCACAGGCCCTGGGGCCGGCGGCCTCCGGCTTCCGCGGTCTTGCCACCGGCTCGGACTTCGACGCCGTCACCGATGCCGCCGTGCGCGCCTGGCAAGCGGGCAAGACGCTGGTGGCCGACGGCGTGGTCGGGCCTTACTGCCAGCAGCTGCTTGGCATGATCAAATCCGGCAACATGGCGGTGGACCTCACTGTAGAGAACATCCAGCACCTGTTCCCGGCCACGCGCGGCTCGAACATCCGCCGCAACCTGCCCTATGTCGCCGCCGCGCTGGATGCAACGGGCCTGCGCGACAGCCCCATGATCCTCGCGGCGCTAGGTACCATTCGCGCCGAAAGCGAGGGATTCGTACCCATCTCCGAATTCCCTTCACGCTTCAACACCATCCCCGGCCAACCGCCTTTCAGCCAGTACGAAGGCAAGAAATCCCTCGGCAACAACGAGGCCGGCGATGGCGCCCGGTTCCGCGGCCGCGGCTTCGTGCAACTTTCCGGACGCGCCAACTACACCCAGTTCGGCAAGCTGCTGAGCATCGACCTGGTGGGCAACCCCGAACTTGCCAACGCGCCGGAAGTGGCGGCGGTATTGCTGGCAACGTTCCTGGATTCCAAGGCCGCGGCCATGCGGCGCGCCCTGACCCAGGGCAACTTCGCCTCCGCGCGCAGACTGGTCAACGGCGGTACGTTCGGCCTGGATAAATTCGAAAGCGTATTCACGCTGGCCAAGTCGCTCCCCGCGCCTGCGCAGGCCGGCGCCGGCGCCACCCGCGGCAGGAAGCGTGTCGTCGCAAGGCCGCTCAATGCCAGCAAGGATCCGGTCGACATCCAGGATCGCCTTTACACGCCGCCGCCCACGAGCCTTTCCGCCTGTTATCCCGACGACACAACGATCGCTGAGTTCCTTCCCAAGTACACCGCGGCGGGAATGATCCTGGACCAGGGCAGCGAAGGCGCATGCACGGGATTTGGCCTGGCCTGCGTGATCAACTACCTGCGCTGGCGCATCCACCAGGAACCGAAGACATTTGCCTCGGTGAGTCCGCGCATGCTCTACAACTTTGCGCGCCGCTACGACGAATATGCGGGCGAGAACTACGAAGGATCCAGCTGCCGCGGCGCACTGAAAGGCTGGTTCCACCATGGCGTATGCCTGGTAACGGATTGGCCTTATCTCGCGGGCAAGGTCACCACGCCGAACCTTGACTATGTCGAACGCGCAGCCGACTCGACGCTCGGCGTCTATTACCGGATCGACGTCAAGTCGATCACCGATCTGCAGGCAGCCATTGCGCAGGTCGGCGCCATCTACGTGTCCGCCAACACCCACCGCGGATGGCAAGTGGTCCCCACGCTGAAGAACGCGATCAACGAGCATGCGGACCTTCCCGTCATCGCCTACGATGGCAACCCCAGCACCTCCGATGGACATGCATTCGCCCTGGTCGGATTCAACACGAAAGGCTTCGTGGTGCAGAATTCATGGGGCAAGGAATGGGGCGGCGGCGGCTTTGCCGTGCTCAGCTACGGTGACTGGCTGGCCAATGGCATGGATGCCTGGGTCGCGGCGATGGGCGTGCCCGGGGTGATGCAGGGACAGATCGTCGGCGCCAGCAAAGGCGCTGGCGGCAAACGCGCGGGCCTGGACAAATCCCAATGGTGGGACGAGGCCACCGCGCTCGAGCACAGCGTGGTGTTCAAGGACGACGGACGCGTGGACAGCTACGTCACCCAGGACCACCTGAGCATCAACCTGCAGTACCAGGCGGCGGTGCTGCCGGACCAATGGTTCCGTACCAGCAAGCAGCGCAAACAGCGCCTGGTGATCTATGCCCACGGCGGCCTCAACAGCCAGGAAGCAGCGATTACGCGGGCCCAGGCGATGGGGCGCTATTTCATCGGCAACGGCTGCTACCCATTGTTCATGGTATGGAAGACCGGGCTTTGGGAAACCATCAGTGCCGGGCTGGGGCACCTGATTTCGCCGACGGCAGGGCCGGCTGGGGCAGGCTTCACCGATGCCTCGGATCTGGTGATCGAACGCGGGCCCGGACGCCTCGTCGGAAAACACATCTGGTCGGGCATGAAGACCCAGGCGCTCGATTGCAGCCTGCCCACGCGCGGCATGGACCAGCTCGTCGGTGCGATTGCGTCGCTTGCAACGACATGGCCAAAGCTTGAAGTGCACGTGATCGGCCATTCGGCGGGGTCGATCTTCCTGGGCTACCTGCTCGACCTTTTGGCCCAGCGCAAGCTGGCCGATCAGGTGGCATCGGCGCACCTGTATGCGCCGGCCTGCACCGTGGCGTTCGCCAACCAGTACTACGCAACGCACGATGCACTCATGCACAACCTCTACATCGACCTGCTCACTGATCGCAACGAACTGGACGACAATGTAGGTCCGTATCGCAAATCCCTGCTTTACCTCGTGTCCAATGCCCTGGAAACGGACATCCATTCGCCGATCCTCGGCCTGGCGAACGTGATGGACCCCTCCTACACGCAGTGGGACGGCACATCGGTCACCGACGCCGCGCTACGCGCGTGGCGCCGTGCGGCCGATGACACCGGGCTTGCCGATCGCACACGACCGGTGATTGCCCCGACGGTGCCGGTCAAGCGCGGCAAGGTCATTCCCGCGTCCCACGGAAGCTTCGACAACAACACCACCGTGTTCGGCCGCACCCTCACTCGTATCACCGGAGCGAACCTGGCCATGCCCGTGGATGATCTGGAAGGCTTTTGAGGATCGGCCTAAGGTCAATGGATGACCTTCGATCCGCACCGCCGCACGGTACTGAAATACTCAGCCGCAGCCTGCACCGCCGCCCTGGCCCGTCCCGGCATGGCCTTCATGCCCACGGCCGCAGGCCCCGCGACGCCTGCGCTGGCCGAGCTTGATTACTCGCAGGTAAAGCTCACCGGTCCGCTGGATGACCAGGGGCGCGAAGCCCTCCGCGTGCTGATGGGGATGGATGAAAATGCCCTGCTGCGGCCGTTCCGCATGCGCGAGGGCCTGGCCGCTCCCGGCGAGGAACTGCCCGGCTGGTACGGCACCTATGCCTTCGCCCCCGGTGCCAACTTCGGCCAATGGGTCAGCGGCCTGGCTCGCTACTACGCGATCACCGGCGATGAAGCCACGCGGGCCAAGCTCGGCCGGCTGGTGAAGGGTTACGCCGACACTGTGGGGCCGGAGGGCAAGTTCTACCGCGACAACCGCTTTCCCTCGTACACCTACGACAAGCTCGTAGGCGCGATGGTCGACGCCCGGCGCCTGGCCAACGACGACCATGCCCTGGCTGCGCTCAAGCGCAGCAACCAGGCCGCCTTGCCTTACCTGCCCCCGCGCGCCGTACCACGCAACGAACACGCACTCGCCGGCGAAGACTTCAGCCAGCACGCCTGGGACGAGAGCTACACCATCCCGGAAAACCAGTTCCTGGCCTGGCGCCTTACCGGCGACCCGCTGCACCGGCGCCTGGGCCAGCGCTTCCTGTACGACGATTTCTTCGGGCCACTGGCCCGCGGTCACAACGTACTGCCCGGCAAGCATGCCTATAGCCACGTCAATGCGCTCAGTTCCGCCGCGCAAGCCTACGCCACGCTGGGCGACGCAAGATACCTCGCCGCGGCGCAGCACGGCTTCGACTTCGTCGATGCGCAAAGCTACGCCACCGGCGGCTGGGGCCCGGACGAACACTTCGTGCAACCTGGCACCGGCGCGCTGGCCACGAGCCTGGTGAAGGAACACAAGAGTTTCGAGACACCGTGCGGTTCGTACGCGCACTTCAAGCTCACCCGCTACCTGCTTCGCGCCACGCGCGATGCCCGTTACGGCGACAGCATGGAACGGGTGATGTACAACACCATTCTTGGAGCCAAGAATATCCAGGCCGACGGACACGCCTTCTACTACTCCGACTACACCCGGCAGGCAGAGAAAACCTTCCATCCCGACCACTGGCCGTGTTGTTCGGCGACGCTGCCGATCGTTGCCGCCGACTACCGCATCAGCACGTACTTCAGGGATGCCGAGGGCCTGTACGTCAACCTGTACGTACCCGGCGAAGTCACCTGGCGCCAGGGTGGCAGCGACGCACACCTGACAGTGGACACCCACTACCCCTATCGCAGCGCCATCGCCATCACCGTGGGCACCGCCACCCCGCAAACCTTCGCCCTGCGCCTGCGCATCCCGGCGTGGGCCGATGGCGCCAGCCTGCGGGTGAACGGCAAGCCGATGCCGGTAGAGCCTGGCAGTTTCGCCCAGATCCGCCGGCAGTGGCGCGGCGGCGACCGCATCGAACTGGAACTGCCGCTGGCCATGCGCCTGCAGGTCATCGAAGACGGCCACGATGAGAGCGTGGCACTGCTGGCAGGCCCCCTGGTGCTGATGCGCATGATCGACAATGGCAACTTGGCCACCACCCGCCGTGAACTGCTGATGGCCAAGGACAGCGGCCGCGGCCAATGGCGCCTGCCCGACGGCGGCCGGATGCGAAGCTTCCCGGACATCACCGACCAGCCGTACCGGACCTACCAGGACGTGACGGGATAGCTGCCACGCCCCCGCGGCCGCCGTGCGATGATCCGGCCACGCATCGTAAGGCGAGGGGGCGCGGATGGGTCGGTGGCTGGTGTTGTCCTTGATGGGACTGTGCTTATCGGGCATGGCCGTGGCGGCCCGTGCCGACATCTACCGTTGCAACCGCAACGGCCAGGTTTCATACCAGCAGGCGCCTTGCGAGGCAGGGTCGGCCAACGTGCAGCTGCAGGGAGAAAACGCTTCCTCATTGCTTCTGGGATGCTACGACGTGGCCTCGCAACCCGGTATCCGCCTCACCCGCCGTTCCGAGGACGACTACGTGATGACCGGCGGCGGCACCGCCGCCACGCGCATGCGCCCGGCCACCGTCGACGAACGCACGCAAGTGGGCCGGGCCTACCATCTGGTGGTAGCTGAAGGCGTGGTGATGCAGGATGATGCCGGGGAAATCTCCCACGGCATCTACCACGGCCAGAATGCCCAGCGCGAGGATGTCTTCTTCGTCCACCTGCCGTTTGCCACCGGCATCATCACCAAACGCGCCACCTGCGACAGTCAGGCGCAATGACGCGACCCAGACGGGGTCAGAGTAATCACTCTGACCCCCACAGCGCAGCAACAGGGGAAAACGATGACGGTACCGTCGCTGTCGGTGGGAAGGATCATGCTTCGCCTGCTGGGGCTGGCCATCGTTGCACTGGTGGTGCTGGCGGCCTGGAAGCGGCCCGATCGCGCGCTGAACATCGCCATGGCCAGTGCCGCCGAATCACTGTGCAGCGGTGTATTCGTTTCCCACCTGGAAGAAAAGCGCGTGTTCGCCGAAAGCGTCGCCTCGCAACCGGGACTGCATCCGCTGTTGCGCGGCATGAAGACGGTCGTCGACGGCAACACGATCACCGTGCGCTGGCATGGCGGATTCGAAGCGAAAGCTACCTACTACCCGGGCTACGGGTGCGCGCTGCCGTTGCGCACGCCTTCGGCCGCGACGCTCGCGGCCGCGCGGGCGCTCCCACCGGCGCCTGTCGAAGCTCCCGTGCAGCCGGGCGATGCCGCCATGCAGGCTGCACTGGCCGCTGCCTTCGTCGAGCCGGCCCAGGGACCGCGTCGCAACGTGCACGCCATCGTCGTGCTGCATCGAGGGCAGATCGTCGCCGAACGCTATGCCGATGGCTTCACCCCCGAAACGCCACAGATCGGCTATTCACTGGGCAAATCCGTGGTGCACGCCCTGGTGGGCATCCTGGTGCGCCAGCATCGCCTGGACACCGCAGCGCCGGCGCCCGTCGCCGCGTGGCGTGATGCCGCCGACCCACGCCACACCATCACCATCGATCAGCTCCTGCGCATGGAAAGCGGCCTGGATTTTCCCGAGGCCGATACGGGCTTCGATCCGGTATCGCGAATGATGTTCGCCACGCGCGACATGGCCGCGTACGCGGCCTCCGCACCGCTGGCCTCACCGCCGGGCACGCAATGGGAATACACCAGCGGCAACACGCTCATCGTCTCGGGCATCATCCGCGACACATTGGGAGGCGGCGCTCCAGCGCTACTGGCGTTTGCCCACGCGGAACTGTTCAAACCGCTTGGCATGGAACACGTGCTGATGGAGTTCGACGGTGCACAGAGCCTGATCGGCTCGACCCGCGTGTATGCCTCGGCCCGCGATTGGGCACGCTTGGGCCAGCTTTACCTGGACGACGGCATGGCCGCTGGCCGCCGCATCCTGCCTGAGGGCTGGGCCGCGTCCGCGGGCAAGCGCACGCTGGGCGCGCTGTACGGTTCGGGGTTCTGGTCGAACGTGGGCCCCGGAAATGAATCCATCGACGGCTTGCCCGCAGACGCGTACTTCGCCTCGGGCAAGGACGGCCAGCGCGTGCTGATCGTGCCGTCGGACCAGCTGGTGATCGTGCGGCTGGGATCGACGGTGGATCCACCCCGCTACGACATGAAAGGCCTCGTGAAGCTGGTAGCTGATGTGCGCGCCGCCTGCTGCAAGAATTCGCCCACGCACTAACGGTCGGAAGCCCGAGCGAAATTAACGGGTAACTTTAAGACCATTCCGATGGATCGTGCGGCCGCGTGGCGTCATCATGGCGACGCTGCCCAACCATGGGCACCCGGGCGTGGAAGCTCGCTTTCCAGTAACGCAGTCGCACCCCGTGGCGACATCTGCATTCCGCCTATGGCGGCGTGCCAGGCAGGCTGCGGCCTGGCCGTTCCCTGGATACGGACTTCCACACCTGGCACGACCGCCACCCTCACCGGTGGCCCCCGAAAGGAATCCCCATGGACGCGTCCAACGACACGGAAGTCCACCGCAGCCTCGAAATTCTCACGGGCACGGCGGTGCAGCTTCAGGGCGCACTTCGGCGTTGCATTAGGTCGTATGCGCAGGCATCCGCCAGCGCGACACCCCCGCTCGAGCCACTGGACCTCCGCCAGCAGCTGGGCCTGCTGCGCGAGTTGATGTTCCAGGCCCATCCGGCGGGCAGCGATATTCTCCGCCGCTTCGAAAATTGGTGCGAAGACGTCGACACGGCAAGCGTGCAACGCGATTTCCTTCTCATACGCGCCAGGCGCGGGGTGGCACTTGGCCCGTCGCTATTCGAGCTCACGCGCGCCACGGTGCAGCTCGAACGCGATGCCGCGCGCATCAAAACTTGGGAGGATGCGCTGGCGCTGCCTTCGAAAACGGCAGGGCTCACCGGTTGATACGGCCGCCCCGGCGCCGATCGACATGCCACGCGCGATGACAGGCATCGCAGGAAAACTCCATTTTCCCGCTCCGCCATGCATCGATGGTACGGCTATTGTGGGGCGTGACAGCACGGCACCGCCTGCAACGAAACTCGCGCTCCTTCGGCATCTTCTTCGGCCAGAACCAGATGACGGCGCCGATCACGCCGACCACCAGCACGATAAGAAGGATATCGGTGAGCGTCATGGCATCAGCCCGCGAATGCCCGTGCGATCGCTTCGGGGCTACGACGGACGAGCGTCTCGTTGAACGTCAGCATCAGGCGGCCATCCTTCATCCCGCCAACCAGGATGTCCTGCTTTTTGAGTCGCTCGGCAAGCCCGGCCTGGCGCGCGGGTGCTACCTCCAGGAAGTGGATGTTGGTGCCGTTGGGCACACGCGCAACGGTGTAGCCGTCGATGGAACCAAGCGCCGCCAAAAGCCGGTCGCCTGCCTGCCGGACCTTCGCGAAGCGCTCGGGAAACCCCTGCACGGTGTCCAGCGCCAGCAGTGCTGGCATCCATCCGTGATAGATCAGCCCGCCAAAGACATGGCGCATCTCCCGCGCCTGGGCCATCTGCGCCTTGCTTCCCGCCAGCACCGCGCCGAAGGGGGCGCCCAGGTATTTATAAAGCGAGACATACACGGTGTCGAAGAGCGCCGAGTACTTTTCCACCGTAAACCCGTCGGCACCGGCATTGAGCAGCAGCCGCGCGCCGTCCAGGTGCATGCCGATGCCCTTCGCGCGCGCCATGGTGGAAATCTGTTGCGCCAGTTCATACGGCACCATCTCGCCGTCGGCACGGCGCACCGGTGATTCGAGCGATATCACGCCTACCTTGATGGGGTACGGGCCATGCTCGGCATCGTCGATGGCCTTGTTCACCTCGTCCATCGTCGGCGACGCCTTGCCTTCGGCCAGGGGCACCAGGTTGATGCCGCTAAGCGTGGGGACCGTATCGGCTTCGTCGCGGTAGACATGGCTTTCGCGCTGCACCAGTGCGTGGCGGTGCTCGCCGCAATGCACGCGGATGGCAACGTGGTTGGCCAGCGTGCCCGTGGGCATGAAGACCGCATCTTCCTTGCCCAGGAACTTGGCGAAGTATTGCTCCAGTTCCTCCACCGCGCCGTGCTGCAGGTAGCTGTCGGTGGCGACCTCGTGCCCGCTTCCGGGCGGGCTGGGCCGCGCGGCCAGGAGCTTGTCCAGGCGCGCCACGGTGTCGCGGTTGTAGTGCGGGACATTGTCCCCGCGAAGCACCACGGCGTTGTCGATGTGGTCCGGGTCGGCCCGGGTAGCGGCAAATGCGGCCGCTGGCAGGCCCAGCCCGGCAAGCGCGCTGCCGGCAACAGAGGAACGCAGGAAATCCCGTCGGTTCATGACCATGCCCGGCTACCCCCTTGAAAGGTTGCCGCCGACCATAGCAGCGCGGCGGGCACGCCGCCACGGTCTTAAGGTCAGCGCCCCTTGCAGGGATAGGCCCGGCGCAACGCATCGCGCACCACGACGGCCGCAGGCTGTGCACCCAGCCCGGGGTTGGCGGCAAAGTAGGCCTGGACCACGCGCATCAACTCGCCCGAGCGCTGCGCGGGTGTCGGGCAGGCCAGGGATCCCTGACCGCATCGGCCACGCCCTGCACATAGGCCGCGGCCGCACCGTCCCGGCCATCGGCCGCGGGTGCGGCCTGCATGGATAGTTCAAGCGCGTGCTCGAGTTCGCCGGCATAGCGGTAATAGGGTCGGTCCGGACCGCTGAAAGGAAGCGTCGCCGTTTGCGCAAATACCGGCCCCGTGGGCCACGCCGCCACGGCAAGGCACGAAATCGCCAAACCCCTTGCCACTTTGCCCGCTGTCCGGCCCATCGCGCACTCCGAGGGATCCCGGCTGTGGGATCTTGCGGGCCATCGTGCCAGCTTCCGGCCCTGGATGCCCGTGGAACTCCCTGCCCTGAACGCCGTCCAACGTATACACGTGCACGCCCAGCCGGTCGGTGCGTTAATAGCGGCATCCCCGGAGCCCTCCCATGAAAGTTTCCCCGTTCCTCGCCGCATTCGCCTTCTGCCTGTCCACGGCAGCCGCCGCACAGTCCACGGACAAGCCGTTGAACCTCAAGCTGCCGCCTTCGGACATCCCCGCGTCCGCCGCCACGGCGCCGGCCAGTGCCTCGACGTCGGCCAACGCCAACGCCGCCGCACACGCGAAGGATCCCCCGGGCACATTCTACGGCGACCACAGCGGCCGCATGGCCGTGGCCGACGAAACGCCGGCCGACCATTGCGACGACGCCACCTACAACCAGCCACAGGTCCATGGCAGCATCGAAACCGGCGTGGTCAGCGGCAGCCATATCCGCGGCGGCAGCTACCAGGGCGGCGGCGTTACCCTGTCGCAGGCCTTCGGCAGCTGCGA
>Ga0193717_1002170_pt1 | contig 11461 bp, 11 predicted proteins | sample U2c2metaG_FD_145900 | JGI IMG/M metagenome (GOLD analysis project Ga0193717, IMG submission 145900) | Soil microbial communities from a riparian zone of the East river system, Colorado, United States - U2c2 | ecosystem: Environmental > Terrestrial > Soil > Riparian zone | place: USA: East River...
GACCCCGTAGGCGCGGGCCAGCGGGAGCAGCTGTTCGAGCGTGGGGCGTCGCAGGCCAGCTTCGAGCCTCGACAGCGTGCTGGTGGAGATGCCGGTCTCGTCAGCGAGGTCGGTGAGGGTGATATCGCGCTGCGTCCGCAGGCGCTTGAGCCTCGGCCCGACTGCGTCGAGGGTGCGGTTCAGGTGGTCGTCCATGGCACGAGTTTGCCATTTGGCAAGAAGGTTTGCGCATTGGCTTGATCGCACGCACGATTGTCCAGAACTCGACCCGAAGAGAACCGGTCGAGGCGGGACACACGGAGGCGTGATGACGCAGGGATTCGACAAGGACTACTGGGAGTCCCACTGGCAGCAGGCGAACGAGCACGGAGCCGGGCGGCAGCTTGCCCCGAACCCGTATCTCGCACGTGAGACCAGCGGCCTGGTGCCGGGCACGGCGCTGGATGCCGGTTGTGGCGAGGGCGCGGAAGCGATCTGGCTTGCCACTGCGGGCTGGCAGGTCACCGCGGCCGACATCTCCACCGAGGTCCTTTCCCGCGCCTCCGCGCGCACGACAACCGGTGGTTCAGCACCCGGGCGCGTGCGGTGGCTCGAGACGGACCTGAGTGTCTGGAAACCGGCCGAGCGGTTCGACCTGGTCACCACCCACTACGCGCACCCCGCGATGCCGCAACTGGCGTTCTACGAGCGCATCTCCGACTGGGTGGCGCCGGGCGGCACCCTGCTGATCGTCGGACACCTGCACACGCCGGGGCATGGACACGGCCACGGACACCAGCCTCCCGAGGAGGCATCGGCCACCGCGGCGAGCATCACGGCGGGACTGGACGCCACCCGGTGGGACGTCGTCACCGCCGAAGAACACATCCGCACCCTCGCCAACCGCGCGGCCCCATTGCACGACGTCGTCGTGCGCGCCACCCGACGCCCCTGATCACGCGACACCAGTGACACCGCGTCATCTGTTCACCCCAAGAAATGTCATGGGGAGGTCATGACGTGGTCGCACTGTCAGATAAGCGCGGGAACGACTGGAATCAACGGCATGTCCTCGACACCAGTCATTGACGTTGAACGTCTGAATCTCAGCTATGGCGATTTCCACGCCGTGAAGGATTTGTCTTTTCAAGTGGAGCGCGGAGAGCTTTACGCGCTGCTGGGTACGAACGGGGCGGGGAAGACCTCGACCCTGGAGATCATCGAAGGTCATCGCAGTGCCACTTCGGGCGCCGTGCGGGTCTTCGGGCAGAGCCCCCGCGACCGGCGTGCCGTGCGGCCCAGGATGGGCATCATGTTGCAGGAGAGCGGGTTCTCCCCGGACCTGACGGTGAAGGAATCGGTCCGGCTGATCGGGAAACTCACCCAGCGCGCGGACACGGTCGAGCGCGTGCTCGGCGTCGTGGATCTCACGCGCAAGGCGGGCACCAAGGTTTCCCAGCTTTCCGGGGGCGAGAAGCGGCGCCTGGACTTCGCCACCGCCGTGTACGGCAAGCCGGAGCTGGTCTTCCTGGACGAGCCGACGACCGGTTTGGACATCCAGTCCCGGGACGATCTGTGGGCCGCGGTGGACAACCTGCGTGAGGACGGCTCGACCATTGTGCTGACCACGCACTATCTGGAGGAGGCGCAGCAGCGCGCCGACCGCATCGGGTTGATGCACCGGGGCACCTTCCACCGGGAGGGGACCGTCTCGGAGCTGACGCGGACGCTGCCGGCCGTCATCCGCTTCGGTCTTCCGCCCTCGGCGCCCGCGTTGCCGTTGCACGGCAAGCGTGAGCATGACGGGAAGTTCCTCATCGAGACCTTCTCCCTGCAGAAGGATCTGTTCACGCTGCTCGGCTGGGCGCACGACAACGCGGTGGAGCTGGGGCAGCTCGAATCCGGGCCGACCCGGCTCGACGACGTCTTCCGCGCCATCGGCACCGAGTAGAACTCCTTCTCAGAAAGGCTTTTCCATGCTTCCGATCGCGCTCAGTGAGCTGATCCAGATCTTTCGGAACCGCTCGGTACTGATCACCAGTTTCGTCATGCCCGTCGTGGTCAGCGCGTTCTTCATTTACCAGCACGAGGTTTTCGCCACGCTGGGCAGTCTTGGCTACATCGCGGCGGTGGTGTTGTTCACCGTCTGCGCGTTCGGGCTCTACGCCAGTTCCGTGACCACGCTGGCCTCGCGCCGCCAGAACCTGTTCCTCAAGCGCCTGCGCTCCACCGCGGCGAGTGACGCGGGCATCCTGACGGGGCTCGTGCTCCCGGTCACCGTCATCGCCCTGGTCCAAGTGGCCGTGATCATGACCGTGTTCGGCGTGGTCCCGGGTATGCCGGGCACCATCGGCCTGCTGGTGGTGGCCGTCCTCGCCACGGTGGCCATGATGCTCGGGCTGGGCCTGGCCACGGCCGGGTTCACCAACTCGCCCGAGCACGCCCAGGTGACCACGCTGCCGGTGAGCCTCGGCGTCATCGCCGTGGCCAGCTGGGTCGGGATCGCCGGTACCGAGGAACTCACCTGGCTCAAGCGGCTGCTTCCCGGCGGCTCCGCGACCGAACTGGTCGTCGACGCCTGGAACGGCGGCGTTTCGGCCGGGCGCTCCCTGCTCCTGCTGGCGCCCACGCTGGGCTGGGTCGTCATCGCCGTCGTACTGGCGTCGAGGTTCTTCCGCTGGGAACCCCGCCGGTGACTGGCAAGCCATCCGTTGCCCAAGGAGGACAACACATGCGGAAATCCGTCTTAGCCGTTCTCGCCGCCGCCTTGGTGGCGTCGCTGACCCAGGCGGGAGTGTCGGTGGCGGCGGCGCCGGGCACCCTGAGCTGGGGCGCGTGCCCTGAAGGCGTCGCCGCGCCAGGCCTGGAATGTTCGACACTCGACGTTCCCCTGGACTACCGCGCCCCCGGTGGGCGGACGATCGACGTCGCGGTCTCGCGGCTGGGCAGTACCAACAAGGACAAGCGCCGCGGCGTGCTGCTGACCAACACCGGCGGCCCGGGCGGCGCGGGGCTGACCTTCCCGACCGTCCTGCGGCAATTGGGTCTGCCACAGGAAGTGCTGGACAGCTACGACGTGATCGGGTTCGACCCGCGCGGTGTCGGCCGCAGCACCCCGGTGACCTGTGATCGGGACGCGGAGCAGGGCTTCAGCAACATCCCGCCGTACGCACGGAACGCCGCCGACGTCGCGAACCGGGCCAAGGAGGCGGCCGTCATCGCGAAGCAGTGTGGTTCGTCGGAGTCGGCGTCGGTGCTGCCGCACATCACCACGGCGAACACCGCGCGCGACATGGACCGGATCCGGGAGGCGCTGGGCGAGTCGAAGGTCTCCTACTTCGGCATCTCGTACGGCACCTACCTCGGTTCGGTGTACACCACGCTGTTCCCCCGGCGCAGCGACCGGTTCCTGATCGACAGCGCGACGGGCCCCGGCGGCTGGGACGCCGAGTTCTCGCGGATGTTCGGCCAGGGCGTCGAGGACAGGTTCCCCGACTTCGCGAAGTTCGCCGCCGCACGTCCCGAGTACGGCCTCGGCCGGACCCCGGAACAGGTGACGGCGAAGTACTTCGAGCTCGCCGGGAGGCTGGACGCGACACCGCGCCCGGACGGCGTCGACGGCAAACTGTTCCGTCAGCTCACGTTCTCCCAGCTCTACTACGACAGCGCGCTGCCGGCGCTGGCCGAAATCTGGCGTGTGCTCGACACCGGCAGCCCCCTTCCGGAGTCGCCTGCCGTGCCTCCCGACCTGGGAAACCAGCAGGACAGCCAGTTGCACGTGATCTGCAACGACTCGGACTGGCCGGAAGCGGCCGGGACCTATCAGCGCAACGTCGCGGTCGACCGGATCCGCCATCCGATGTTCGGCGCGGCCGCGGCCAACATCACCCCGTGCGCGTTCTGGCCGTCCGAACCGGTCGAGCCGCCGGTGAAGATCACCGACCATGGTCCGTCGAACGTGCTGATCGTGCAGAACCTGCGCGACCCGGCCACGCCGCTGGCCGGCGCCAGGAAGCTGCGGCAGGCCTTCGGTGACCGGGCCCGGATGGTCACCGCCGACCAGGGCGGGCACCTGGCGTACCTGTTCAAGGACAACCGGTGTGCCAACGACATCGCGACGAAATTCCTGGTCACGGGAGAGCGGCCGCGGCACGACTTCGCCTGCGGGGCCGAACCGGCCTGACCTGGCCGGTGGTCCGGGCGAACGTATGACACGGTGTCACTGGTGCCGGCAGTGGACCGGAAGCAGACTGACAACTCGGCGACCAGGGGAGAACCAGTGAAACCGGCCCGGGCCACGGCGCGTACGACGTCTGAGCACACCGAGCCGCCGCAGGAACGGTTGCGCACCCTCAACCTCACCATGTTCCTGCCGGTGATCGCCGTCGTAGGGGCCTTGCTGGTGGCGTTCGATGCCAAGACCTGGTTGGACGTCGCCGTCCTGAGTCTGGGTGCGGTGGTGGCACTGGTGGGCTTCGTGCGGTGGGCCGCGGGTGACCTCTCCCGCGTCGCCCTGCCTTGTCTGATCGTCGCCGCGGCCGTGTGGCTTTACGGGGTGCTGGTGGCCGGAAGCGGGACGGCGTTCTACGGCCTGTTGGTCGCGGGTTCGCTCGCCGTCCCCCAGCTGCCCCGCCACCGAGTCGCGGCGGCCATCGGGCTGGCCGCCTACGTCGCCGCGGCAGGCGCGACAAGGCTTTTGGTGACACAGGAAGACGTCCTCGGCCAGCTGATCACCTATGTCTTCATTCCCGCGGGAGTGACCGTGGTGGTGACCGGCCTCATGTTCCCCAACAAGCGGTTCTACGACGTCGTCAAGGAGCTGGAGGAGTCACGAGAACGCGACGCGGAGCTGGCCGTCATCCGGGAACGCGTCCGGTTCGCCAGCGATCTGCACGATATCCAGGGACATACGCTGCACGTGGTGAAGCTGAAGACCGCGCTGGCCCAGAAACTGGTGCACAGCGACGCCGGACGGGCGGAGGAGGAACTGCGGGAGATTTACGCACTGGTCAGCGACACGATCGCCCAGACAAAGGAGCTCGCCTACGCACAGCGGCGGCTCAACCTCTCCACGGAGCTGGAGAACGCGAAGAACCTCTTCGAAGCCGCGGGCATCCACGTGCGCGTCATCCGTGAGGCCGAGGCCGACTCCCGCGCGAGCGAGCTGCTCGGCCAGGTCCTCCGCGAGACGACGACCAACATTCTGCGGCACGCCCAAGCCACCCACGTGCGGATCACGCTTTCGAGATCCGGCATCACCATCGTCAACGACGGAGTTCCGGAGACTCCGCTTCCCGAACTCCGGGGGCTTTCCAACCTCATGGAACGACTGGCGGACAACGGAGGCGAGCTCACGGTGGAGCAGAGGGACGGGCGTTTCCTGACGGCCGCGGCATTCCCGCACTTGAGTTCCGAAGCACAGGAGCACCGATGACCACCGTGGTACTCGCCGACGACGAAGCCCTGCTCCGCAAAGCGCTGGCTTCGCTACTGCCTCTCGAAGGCGACATCACCGTGCTCGCCGAAGCGGAAGATGGTGAATCGGCCGTCCAGGCCACCTTGCGGCACCGGCCCGACGTGCTCGTCATCGACCTGGAAATGCCCGGCCTGGACGGACTCGGTGCCGTCTCGGCGATCCGCCGTGCCCGGCCGGAGCAAGTGATCCTCATGGTGACCCGCCACGCCAAACCGGGAGTGCTCCGCAAAGCCCTGAAACTCGGAGTCCAAGGCTTCGTCAGCAAATCCGCCGAACCGGCGCACATCACCTCGGTGATCAAGATCCTGCACGAGGGCAAACGATGGATCGACCCGGACGTCTCCGCGCTCGCCGTCGTCGACGACTGCCCCCTCACCGACCGTGAGATCGACGTGCTGCGCGCGACCGGCGGAGGTTACTCCGTCGCCGACATCGCCGGCCAGCTTCACCTCGCACAGGGCACGGTGCGCAACTACCTCTCCAACGCCATGCAGAAAACCCAGACCCAAACCCGGCACGACGCGGCCCGATACGCACGTGAACACGACTGGCTGTAAGGCCGGAAACCATGGCCTAGCGGCTGGTCGCCACGGCCACGTCGTCGAACGAGGGGCGACCGGTGACCGCGTAGGTGCTGTGCCGGGCGACGGAAACCGCGTGATCGGCGAAACGTTCGTACAGCCGGCTCAATAGCGTGACGTCGACAGCGGCGGCGGTACCGTAGGCCCATTCCTGGTAATCGATAACGGTGAACAGCGTCCGGTGCAGGTCGTCCATTTCTTCGTCGACCGTGGCCAAAGTACGGGCGAAGGTGAGATCCCGGGTCACGATGACCTGGCCGGCCATGGCGGCGAGCCAGATCGCGATCCGGCCCATTTCGGCGAAGCGTGGCATGAGGAGCTGCGGCACGACGGGGTGCGGATGCCTTCGCTGGACCGCTTCGGCCATGTGCACGGTCAGGCTTCCCATGCGTGCCAGGCTTTTCGTGGCGTGGATCGCCGCGAGTACGACGCGCAGGTCCGTCGCGACCGGCGACTGCAATGCCAGGATGGCGAACGCGTAATGTTCCGCGTCGGACCAAGCCTGCTCGAGGCGGGCGTGGTCGGCGACGATATGGCAGGCCACGTCGAGATCTGATTCCGAAATCGCGAACGTGGCCCGTTCCATGGATTCGCTGACCATCCGGGACATCCCAGCGAGCCGGTCGACGAGCTGGCCGAGTTGTTCGTGGTAAACATCGCGCATACGGGTAAACCCTAGGGACGACAGGAAAAACAGCCTGATGATTAGCGGGAATACTCACGGAAAACGAACGCACTCGCCGGTCGATGCCGCGTTTTCTTGACGGAGCCCGGTGTGGCCGGTTCGGGGAATCTCTGCGTTTTCTTAACGGCGTGACGCCACTTCATCGGGGATCATGTGCGGGCAGAGTGCCAGATGGCATCACGGCTCTGGAGGATCCATATGTCGAGCACCCCGTCGATCGACGTCCCGACGGGCACCGAGGACGACGACCCGCCGAAGCCGTTCGCGGCGCTGGTACCGGCGTCGGTGGTGGACTGCGCCGTGTACGTCGACGGCCACCGGCTTCCGGGGCGGTGGACCCACAGCGCGGCCCTCGCCGAAGTCCGCGAGCGTGGCGAAGGATTCGTGTGGATCGGACTCTATGAGCCTCGCGCCGATCAGATCCAGGGCATCGCGGAGGCGTACGGACTGCACAAGCTGGCTGTCGACGACGCCGTGTGCGCTTACCAGCGTCCGAAACTGGAGCAGTACGAGGACACGCTGTTCGTCGTGCTCAAGACCGTCCGTCATGTCGCGCACGAGTCCCCGACGACCGCCAACGAGATCGTCGAGACCGGGGAGATCATGACGTTCCTCGGCGCCGATTTCATCGTGACGGTCCGCCACGGCGAGCATTCCGGCTTGCGGGGGCTGCGCACCGAACTCGAAGCGGAGCCCGGGCGGCTCGCGGCCGGACCGGCCGCGGTGCTGTACGCGATCGCCGATCTCGTGGTGGACAGCTACCTCGACGTCTCGGTGGCGTTCGAGGCCGACATCGACGAGATCGAAGCGCTCGTGTTCGCCCCGCGCAGCCCCATCGGCCCGGAGCAGATGTACCTGATGAAGCGCGAGATCCTGGAACTACGCCGATCCGTCACGCCGTTGGCGACGCCGCTGCGCGCACTGGCCCGGTCCGAGACGGCCCTGGTGCCGGGGAAAGTGCGGTCCTACTTCCGTGACGTCGAGGAGCAGCTGAGCACGGTGGCCGAGCGGGTCGCCGGTTCTGACGAACTTCTCACCAGCCTGCTGGACGCGACGCTGGCGAAGATCACGCTGCAGCAGAGCACCGATATGCGCAGGATCACCGGCTGGGCGGCGATCCTCGCGGTGCCGACCATGGCGGTCGGTGTCTATGGCATGAACTTCGACCATATGCCCGAGCTGCACTGGAAGTTCGGCTATCCCTTGGTGATGACCGTGATCCTCGTTGTCTGCCTGGTCCTGTACCGGACGTTCAAACGCAACCACTGGCTCTAGGCCGTGTCTGGCAAATCAAGTTCGCGGTCTCCGCGCCCAGGCGGCCCCTGGCGGCACGGGGGGTCCAGTACGAGGCCGAATCCCCCGCACCACCAGGAACCACCTGGATCACGAAGCCCATCGAACAGATTTACCAGACACGGCCTAGCGCCGTGGCCTTCGGCGACTAAAAGTGTGACCTGGATCATAGGCCACATTTCGGCTTCCCCGCCGTTAACGTCCCCAACCAGTCATTCAAGACCGGTTGCGCCCGAAAGGGCCGAGGGGAAGGCTTTCCGTTGCCTGGTATGGATAATCTTCACGAGCGCCGTCGCTGGTACGCGCTGGCGCTGTTGTGCTCCGCGCAGTTCATCGTGGTGCTGGACAGCTCGGTGATCAACGTGGCGTTGCCGTCGATCGGCCACGCGTTCGGCGTCGGCCAGCAGGCACTCGCCTGGGTGGTCAGCTCCTATGTGCTGGCCTTTGGCGGTTTCCTGTTGCTGGGCGGGCGACTCGCGGATCTGCTGGGCAGACGCCGCATGTTCATGGTGGGGCTGGTTCTGTTCGGCGTCGCTTCGTTGGTGGGTGGCTTTGCCGATTCCGCCGGGGTGCTGATCGCCGCCCGGGTCACACAGGGCCTCGGAGCGGCGGTTCTCTCGCCGTCGGCGATGTCGATCATCACCGTCACTTTCCAGGACGGCGCCGAGCGCAACAGGGCCTACGCGGCTTGGGGAGCTGTTGGTGGTGCCGGCGGCGCGGCCGGTGTCGTCCTCGGCGGCGTACTGACCCAGTACGTGGGCTGGCAGTGGGTGCTGTGGATCAACGTGCCGATCGTCGCGGTCTGTGCGCTGCTCGTGGTTCCGCTGCTCGCCGAAACCCGGGCCGGTTCCCCGACCCGCGTCTTCGACTTCGCCGGAGCGGTGACTGTCACCGTGGGACTGACGATGCTGGTTTACGCGCTGATCGAGGCTCCCGGCGTGGGGTGGGGTTCGGTCCAGACGGTCGGTTCGCTGCTCGGCGTTCTGGTATTGCTCACCGCGTTCGTCGTCATCGAGCGGCGTTCGCAGGCGCCGCTGGTCGACCTGGGCATCTTCCGGATCCGCACCCTGACCGGGGCCAACGTCGTAGGCACCATCGCCGGGGGAATCGTCGTGCCGATGTTCTTCTTCCTCTCGCTCTACATGCAGAACGTGCTGCACTTCGACGCGATCACCACGGGTCTGTGCCTGGTGCCGATGTGCGTGGTGACTTTCGGTACTTCACTGGGGCTCGGCTCGACCCTGGTGACGAAGCTGGGATACAAGCCTGTGCTGGCCCTGGGTATGGCGTTGCTCGCCGCGGGACTTGCCTGGTTCGGTCAGGCGTCGCCCAGCGGCAGCTTCTTGGGCGACCTGTTCGGACCGGGGCTCGTCGCCGGGGCCGGTCTCGGCCTGGTGTTCGCGCCGTTGTTCGTCGCCGCGTCGGCCGGTGTCAGCTGGCAGCAGGCCGGTCTCGCCAGCGGGCTGATCAACACCAGTCAGCAACTCGGTGGGGCACTGGGGCTCGCGGTGCTCTCCAGCATCGCCTTCGCCCTGATCGGCCAGCGCACCGACGCGTCACCGGAAGTACTCACCGGTGGCTACACCGCCGCGTTCTTCGGCACCGCTGTGCTCGCCGCGCTCGGGCTGCTCGTGACCGTCACCGTGATCCGTACTCGCGACAGCAGGACGCATGTGCGGATGAGCCGCGAAACCGTGTCGCACCGAAGTTCTTGACCGGCCGCCGTGCAAGCGGGAGCAGGTCAGCCGCTGCCCCAGGTCGACGTACCGACGCCGGGCGAACTCAACTGAACTATTGATGAGAACGCCAACATGGCGCGTCGTGAGCTGCTCTGAGCGACCTGCCATCTGTCGACAGATGGGGGTAGTTGCGGACGCGGGGTATCACGTGATGTCGACACCTCGTGGCTAGGCGGGCTCAAGAGCGCTATGAAGGGTCCCTTCCTCTCGAAAAATGAGAGGAAGGGACCCTTCATAGCGTTGGGGCCTCCACCTGGCCAGCGGAAACGGCCTGGGGTGGTCGGTTATGCGGAGGCGAGGACGGCGGCCACGAGGCCGGGGAACCTCGTGTCCAGTTCGGCGGTGCGCAAGGTGTTCATCCGCTGCCTGCCCTCGTCGTACTGGCGGATGATGCCGCCCTTGCGCAGGGCCCGGAAGTGATGGCTCAGCGTCGAGGCGGCGACCGGCAGGCCGAACGTGCCGCAGGCGCGGTCTCCCTCGGCCTGGAGCAGTCGGATGATCGCGCGGCGGGTGGGGTCGGCGAGCGCGTGCAGCACGTCGTCGACGGTGACTTCGTCGAGCTCGGGGTGCGCGACGCTGGCCCAGCGGCCGAGGGGCACGAGCTTGTCCTCTCCCTGATAGCACTCTCAGCTCTCTTCGATACCTCACGAAGACTCTACTCCCGACCCGGACTATTCGATACATATCGAAAACAGACCAAACTGGGAGGTACCACCCATGCGAGCCCACTATCTGATCGGACTCACCGCTGTCGTTGTCGCGCTCACCGTCGCCCCCACGGTGGCCTCGGCCGCACCCGGTGGCGAGTCGTACGCACACCCGACACCCTTCGGCCCGCAGCGGCCGTACGAGCCCGACGTGGCGGGCCCGGAAAACATCGACAACGGGTCGGTGACCTACGCCGAGGACGGCGGCTCCCGGTTCGGCGTGAACATCTCCTTCACCAGCCTGCGCTCGACCACCACCGGCGTGGAGCCGGCCGCGGGCCGGGAGTTCGTGTTCCTGTTCGACCGCTCGGTGCACTTCAACCCCTACCTGTTCCCGACCTGCGACCGTTCGGTTATCGAGGAGCGGGGCGCGGCGGCCTGCCCGAAGGGGTCGCAGGTCGGTTCCGGCCGGGCGGTGTTCTACCGCGGCGGTGAGGGCGAAGTACTGGTCTTCAACACCGCGTTCGACAAAGGCAGGCGCGGTGTCCTGATCCACATCCCGGCCGCCGGCGCAATCTTGGAGAACACCCTGGAGCGGGTGGTCGGCGGATACCGCGACGCCTACGGCTGGGGCCTCAACGAGATCCTGCCGGTGAACGACATTCCGCCACAGGATCGGCCCAGCACCAAAGAGTTCTACGTGACCTTCGGCGGTGTCCACAAAGGACACAGCTTCGCGCAGAGCTTCGCCCGGCCGGGCGCCGAGCTGGCCGCCGGTGTGTGGAGTGAGTACGCGACCGGCCAAACCACCCTCGTCGAGGGCGTGGTCACCCGGCCGTGAGGGGCTGACCCGTATTCGTCCCGCTGCGGCCCGGCTGATCCTCGTCGGGCCGCAGCTGGACGTAAGAACGCGTGGTGAACTACGCCTCGCGTGGCCGAGTGGGTGGATCGCGGTTCTTGGCCACGGCGTCGATGTTTCGGAACAGCTCGGACTGCCTCTCGGCGCGCTGTTGGGCGCGCGTGAGCAGCCCGGCGTGGTACTCGGTGAGCAGCTGGGTAAG
>Ga0193717_1002171_pt1 | contig 11460 bp, 12 predicted proteins | sample U2c2metaG_FD_145900 | JGI IMG/M metagenome (GOLD analysis project Ga0193717, IMG submission 145900) | Soil microbial communities from a riparian zone of the East river system, Colorado, United States - U2c2 | ecosystem: Environmental > Terrestrial > Soil > Riparian zone | place: USA: East River...
ACACAGGGCATACGAACAGCGCCGCCGGGCGAACTCCCTAAGGCGAGGCTAAACCGCGCCCGCCGAGCAGCGCGGTTCCGACACGCACACAGGTCGAGCCGTGCGTGATCGCCTGTTCAAGATCACGGCTCATCCCGGCGGAGAGTTCACCCGCGTCCGGAAAATCGTCGCGGAGTCCGACACTCGCTTGGGCAAGTCGCCCGAATGCACTATCAAGGTCGGATTCGAGGGGCGCCACGGCCATCAGGCCCCGAATTCGTAGTTCACCCGATCGAGCGACATGATCAGCCAGGGAATTCACCTCGGCGAGGGAACAGCCGCCCCGGGCGGGGTCGCCGTCGAGGCTCACCTGAAGCAGGACGTCGAGCGGCCGCTCCCGCTCCCCCTGGTCGCGCGCGGCGTGGACGCCCTTCGCGAGGGCGTCGACGAGCCGGGCGGAGTCGACCGATTGGATCTCATCCGCCCAGCGCGCGACCGAACGGGCCTTGTTGCGCTGGAGCCTGCCGACCATGTGCCAGCGAAGTGCGGCGTCAGGGCGGAGCTTGGCGACCTCGTCGACCTTCTCCGAGGCTTCCTGGTCCTTGTTCTCGGCGAGGTCGTGCACACCGAGGTCGGCCAGCAAAGCGGCGTCGAGCGCGGGGAACGTCTTCGTCACGGCGAGTAACCGAACGGTGTCGCGCGCGCGTCCCGCCGCGGCGCAGGCGGCGGCGATCCTCGCTTCGACGACCGCGAGCGCTTCGGCGAGCTCCGCGCGCCGGGCGTCGGTCACGGCTCGACCCAGGTGACGGCCGCGATACGGCCGGTCTTCCCGTCGCGCCGGTAGCTGAAGAGCGTCTTGTCCTCGACCGTGCAGCGCGGGTCGACGCCGATCTTGCCGACGCCCAGATCCGCGAGCTGACGCCAGAGGCCGGCCTTGAGGTCGAGTCCCGGTGTTCCCTTGCGCGTGCGGCAGGCGCTGCCGGGGAGATGCTCCTCGACGTCGGCAGCCATGGCGGCGGGCACCTCGTAGCACTCGCCGCAGATCGCGGGCCCGAGCAGCCCCTCGATCCGGTGCGTCTCGGCGCCCACGGACCGCATGGCCTCCAGCGTCGCCGGCACCACCCCGACCCGCGCGCCGACCCGGCCCGCGTGCACCGCGGCGACGACCCCCGCGACGGGGTCGGACAGCAGGATCGGGACACAGTCGGCCACCAGCACCGCTACCGCGAGCCCGGGCTGAGCTGTCACCAGCGCGTCGGTCATCTCGGCGGGACCCGGCTCGGAGCCGTCGACGACCGTGGCCGTGCGGCCGTGGACCTGTTCCATCCAGGCCACTTTGGACACCCCGAGCTCGGTGGTGAGGCGTTTGCGGTTGGCTTCGACGTCGGCGGGCTCGTCCCCGACGTGGTCCCCCAGGTTGAACGTGTCGTACGGCGGCCGTGACGCGCCGCCTGCCCTGGTCGTGACCACCCGACGAACCCGCAAGATCCGGCCCTCCACTCACCCCGTGTTGCTCCCCCTCGGAGCCTATCCACTCGCCCGGCGCCGCCGTCACCCCAGGCGCCCCACCAACCCCACAACCGGAGCATCAAGGGACCTTTACTACCGCAAAACGATAGTAAAGGTCCCACGCTCCCCGCCTTTACGGGCTGAACGTGAGGGTGGTTCGGGTTTTGCGAGGGCGGCTCACCCGGGCACAAAAAAACTGAAGGGACCTTTCGTACGAATGATTCGTACGAAAGGTCCCTTCAGGCGAACGCGGGACTTGACAGCCGGAGTTACCGCCGCATGAACGGGGGAACGTCGACCTCGTCGTCGGATGGGTCGTCGTGGACCGGCAGGGCGCGCCCGGGCAGGCTGCCCTGCGGCGCGGGGGTGCCGCCGCGGTTCGGGTAGCCGCCGCGGCCGGCCGCGCTGCCCTGCGGCAGGCCGCCGGACATCGAGCCGTTGCCGCCCGTCGAGCCCACCGGAGTGTGGCGCGGCGGGGCGACGGGGTAGCCGTTGCGGGTGTGGTCGCCGGCGGTGCCGGTGTTCTGCTGCGTCTGGACCGGCGTGGCGCCGGGGCCGACGTGCCCGGAGGTCGCCGTCGCGGTGGAGCCGCGCGAGCCGGTGCCGAAGGTCGACGGGTCGATCTTCTTGTGCGTCGGCGCGCCGTCGTCGAACCCGGCGGCGATGACGGTCACGCGGACCTCGTCGCCGAGCGAGTCGTCGATGATCGTGCCGAAGATGATGTTGGCGTCGGGGTGTGCGGACTCCTGGACGAGCGAGGCGGCTTCGTTGATCTCGAACAGGCCGAGGTCGGAACCACCGGCGATCGACAGCAGCGCGCCGTGCGCGCCGTCCATGGAGGCCTCGAGCAGCGGCGAGTTGATCGCCTTCTCGGCGGCCTGGATGGCGCGGCCTTCACCGCGGGCACTCCCTATTCCCATCAACGCGCTGCCTGCCCCGGACATCACACTCTTGACGTCGGCGAAGTCGAGGTTGATGAGACCGGGCGTGGTGATGAGATCGGTGATGCCCTGGACACCGGAGAGCAGCACCTCGTCGGCGGAGCGGAAGGCGTCCATCAGCGAGACGCCGATGTCGCCGAGCTGCAGCAGCCGGTCGTTGGGGATGACGATGAGCGTGTCGCACTCGTTGCGCAGCGCCTGGATACCGTCCTCGGCCTGCTTGCCGCGGCGCTTGCCCTCGAAGGTGAACGGGCGGGTGACCACACCGATGGTCAGCGCGCCGAGCTTGCGGGCGATCTGCGCGACGACGGGCGCGCCACCGGTTCCGGTGCCACCACCCTCACCGGCGGTCACGAACACCATGTCGGCGCCCTTGATGACCTCTTCGATCTCCTCGCGGTGGTCCTCGGCCGCTCGCTGCCCCACCTCGGGGGCGGCGCCGGCGCCGAGGCCGCGGGTCAGTTCACGGCCGATATCGAGCTTGACGTCGGCATCGGACATCAGCAAAGCCTGAGCGTCGGTGTTGACCGCGATGAACTCGACGCCTTTGAGGCCGACCTCGATCATGCGATTCACGGCGTTGACGCCGCCGCCACCGATGCCGACGACCTTGATCACCGCAAGGTAGTTGTGCGGGGGAGTCATCGGGTCCGCCTTCCTGGTCGTGATTGTCCATGCTGCCTGATCGGATGCAGTGCTCTGCCGCCTCCAAAACCCTCGACCTAAACTTAAGCCTTAGAGTTATGTCAACTACCGACGTTGAAACAGGACCGTAAGCACCAACGGCGTTCTAATCCAGTTGCCACGCCGCGTGTCGCACCAGGGATTTCCCAAAAACCTGTTTTGCCCCAACATTTTCCCCAGTGCACACGAAAATGCCCCGCCGGCTGTCCGGCGGGGCACTGTTCGAGGGTGTCGTTACACGGGCATGGCCATGTTCAGGATCAGCTTGTCGAGCGAAGGACGACCGGTCGGCGAACCACCGGCCTGCTCCACCGTCAGCGCGACGCGATTGGCCCCGTCGAGGCCACCGGCGATGAGCGGCGAGCCATCGCCGGAGATGAGCCCGGCCGACCGCGGCTGACCGCTCGCACTGAGCATCCACGCCTGGTAAATGCTGTTCGGCGGCGGCTCGGGCAGCTGTGTGCCCAGCACCATCAGCTTGTTCAGCGACCGCGACACGACCACCGTGCTGCCGCCGCCGATGGTCGAAGCGCCGTGCGCGGCGACGACGTCCGGGGCCGCGAGCAGTTCGGCCACCGGCGCGAAGCGCTCCGCCTGCTCGGCGGCCTGCTCCTGCGCGGTGGTCAGCTGGCTCCGCGTGTTCAGCGCGATCCCGCCGAACACGCCAGCGAGAGCGAGACCGATCACCGCGGCGGCCGCGGTCAGGCCGAGTGCCCAGCGAGGGACCTTGGCCCGGCGCCGCGACTTCTCCAGCGGCTCCGGCACCGCGAGCGGCGGCTGCTGCCGCGTCACGTGGACCTCGGCCAGCACGCGCTGCTTGAGCCAGACCGGCGGGTCTTCCGCCACCGCGGCACCGAGCCGGGCCGCCGTGGCGCGCAGTTCCCGCACTTCCTGCGAGCAGGACTCGCATTCCTCGAGGTGCCGGCGGAATTGCGCCCTTTCGTGCTCGCTCAACGCGTCCACGGCGTAAGCACCGGCGAGCGTGTGCATCTCAGACGAAGTCATGCGGTCACCCCCAGGCAATCCCGCAGCCGGATGAGTCCATCCCTGAGCCGCGTCTTGATGGTTCCCTGCGGTGTCACCAGTACTTCGGCGACCTCGCGATAGGTGTAGCCCTGGTAGTAGGCCAACAGCACCGACTCGCGTTGCAGTTCGGTCAGATTCGACAGGCATTTGCGGACCTGCTGCCGCTCCCACCGCGCGGTGACCGCTTCGGACACCTCGTCGAAGGGACGCGAACGGGCGGCTTCGAAGGTCGCCTTCTGCTCGCGATCGGTGCTCGCCCGCGCCGAACGCACCCTGTCGACGGCGCGCCGGTGGGCGAGCGTCATCGCCCAATTCATCGCACTCCCCCGCTCGGGTGAGTACCGGGTGGCCGTACGCCACAGCTCGACCAGTACTTCCTGGGCGACCTCTTCGGACTGCGCCCCGTCGCGCAGCACCCGTCTGACCAGGCCGAGGATCGGCCCGGCGAGCTTTTCGTACAGCAGCTCGAAGGCCCGCTCGTCCCCCTTGGCGACGGCGACGAGCAGCACTTCGGCAGTCCGTCCGGTGTCCTCCGGCGGAGGTACGGAAGCGACCCTGCGTGGACGCGCCGGCTCATCCATTCAACTGTCCTCCGACGGTTTCGGGTGTACGCGGGGCGAGCGGCGCCTTGCGCAGCCACAACGCCACACCGTGTTTGCGGATCAGGGCGGAAACCCGCTGCGGCAGCAGCGGACGGGACAGCAACAACCGGACCAGCCACCGGCTGTCGGCGGGCCGCCGGACACCACGCAAGGTCGCCGTCAACGGCGTCTCGCCGTTCTGCCGCAACGCGACGGTGACGGAAAGCAATGCTCCGGGGCGCGGCACGTGCATCCGGTACTCGCCGTCCATGGCCTGGAAAGGAGAAACGTAGAACTCCTTGGCCACGGTCGCGTTGCCCTCGGCGTCCGGACGGAGCAGATAGGCGTGGCGGCCATGGTAGGTGTTGTGCACTTCGGCGATGACACAGACGAGTTCACCGGACCGGTCGTGACACCAATAGATCGTAATCGGGTTGAACACGTAGCCCAGCACCCGCGCGCTGGCGAGCATGAGCACTTGACCGCCGCCCAAGTCGATCCCGCGTTCGCCCAGCCAAGCGTCCACTTTGGAGCGGATGCTCGCCGGGCCGGACTTCGTGAAATGGTCCCGGCTGTCGAACCGCGCGAACGGCTTGAGCCACCAGGGAAGCCGCGGCGGCGCGTCGAGGTCGATCAGCCACGTATAGACCTGGTGCGCGAAGGAATCCGGCGGATCGATCCGCCGGACATGGGCCACAGTGGACTCGTACAGCTGGTTCACCATCTCACCCCGAACGACTCCGCGGCGCGGACGCCGGAAGCACAGCCGTCCTCGTGGAAGCCCCAACCCTGGTACGCGCCCGCGAAGGCGACGACACCGTCGTTGAGCTCCGGCAGGCGACGCTGCGCGGCCACGGATTCCGGCGTGTACACCGGGTGCTCGTAGTCCATTTTCGCGATCACGGACGCCGCCGGCGGCGGGGAACTCGGGTTCAGCGTCACCACGTACCCGGTCGGCTCCTCCAGCCGCATCAAGCGGTTCATGTCGTAGGAAACCTGCACCGAGCCATCATGCGCGCCACAGGCCGACGCGGTGAAGTTCCAGCCCGCCCGCGCGGCCGCCGCCTTGGGCAGCACGGCTGCGTCGGTGTGCAGCCACGCCTCGTTGCCGGAGTAGCGAAAGGGCGACAGGACCTCGTGCTCGGCGGCCGTCGGCTCGGCGAGGAGCCGCAGCGCCTGATCGGCGTGCGTGGCGACAACCACACGATCGACTCGATGCGGGGTGTCGGCGCGTTCGGCCGACCAGACGGTGGAGACCACGGGCAGCATGAAGTGGTCGGCGAAGTACTTCGTGTAGCCGCCGATCACGAGGAACGCGCCGATCGTGACGTCCCCGGCGTCCGGGTTCCGCAGGACCCGGTTCGCGTGGACGTGGAAGCGCTTGACCTCGGCGAGCATCCGCAGGTACTTGCCGCGGGCGAGGTTGCGGGGCTGGGCGAACATGCCGCGCACGCCCTTCGCCCCGGTGTATTCGAGCCCGCAGCCGTCGCAGCGGATGCTCATCGACATCTCGGTGTCCTGCGTGCTGACACCGAGCTCGCCGAACAGCCGCTGCAGGAGGTAGGCGGCTGTCAAACCCGCCACGCCGCTGCCGATGACGCCGATGCGTTGCCCGTTGGTCTGCACAGTGGTGCTTCGAGACCGCGGGGCGTTCGGATTGGAATCAATGCTCGCGGGTCGGCCTCCGCACCTTGGTCACTCGCCCGTGACACCGTCCGTGAGCTCGCGCAGGAGGTCGATGTGGCCGGCATGGCGGCCGGTCTCCTCGATCATGTGGATGAGCACCCAGCGGACGCTGACCTCACGATCGCCCCGGAACGGGTACACGGCGTCGAGGTCCAGCTTGGCGACGATTTCGCGGCTGACTTCGCACTGGGCCTCATACTCCGCGAGGACCTGGCCGATCGGGTTCTCCATGGCCTGGCGGAATTCGGCGTCGGGATCCGCTGCCAGCGCTTCCTTCCACCTGTCCGGCCTGCCGTCGAGGACCTCACCGAACCAGTACTCCTCGACGAGCGTGAGATGCCCGGCCAGTCCGGCGATGGTGGTCAGTTCGCTGGGTGTGTGGGCGGCGCGGGCCTGCTCGTCCGTCAGGCCGCTGCTCTTCCAGACGACCGTGGCGCGCAGGAAGTCGAGGAAACCGTTCAGCTGGGTGCGTTCGTCGCCCGTCATCGGGGGATCCGGGCGTTTTGGTTCGGTCACGGGCGACAGTGTGCCGGTGAGCGCCGACAATCCACGATCGAATTATTTACCTTGTGCACGATGTAATCGTGGGCTAGGTTTATCGGATGTCGTCGTCCGGAGATGAGTTGCTGCTCGGAGAGCAAGCCTGTTTCGCGCTCTACGCCGCTTCCAGGGCGGTCACCGACGTCTACCGGCCGCTGCTCGCCGACCTCGGCCTGACCTATCCGCAGTACCTGGTGCTGCTGGTGCTCTGGGAGCGCGACTCCCAGCCGGTCAAGGACATCGGCGAGGCGCTGCAACTGGACTACGGCACGATTTCCCCGCTGCTCAAACGCCTCGAAGCGAACGGGCTGGTGACCCGTCACCGGCTCGTTTCCGACGAGCGAAGCGTGTCGATCAGCCTGACCGAAAAAGGCGCGGGCCTTCGTGAACGCGCCACCGCGATCCCGCGGTCGATCGGGTGCGCGCTCGGGCTGGACGACACCGGGCGCGTGGAGCTCATCAAGTCCCTCAAGGCGCTGACGTCGTCGGCGCTTGCCAGCAGAAACCCTTAGGAGGCAACAAAATGCCAAGCCGTGACGCCACGACCCACTGGACCGGTGGACTTCAGTCGGGCAAGGGCGAGGTCACCCTCGACTCCTCCAACGCCGGCTCGTTCGCCGTGTCCTTCCCGACCCGCGCGGGCAACCCGGACGGGCAGACCAGCCCCGAAGAGCTCATCGCCGCCGCGCACTCGTCGTGCCTCGCGATGAACCTCTCCGGCGTGCTCGAGTCGCAGAAACTCGTCGCCGACTCGATCGACGTCAGCGCCGAAGTCACCCTCGGCCCGGCCGCCGGCGGCGGTTTCGAGATCAGCGGCATCGCCATCACCCTGCGCGCCAAGCTGGACGGCGTCACCGCCGACCAGTTCGCCGAACTCGCCTCCACCGCCGAAAAGACCTGCCCCGTCTCGAAGGCCCTCTCCGGCACCACCATCACCCTCGACGCCGCCCTCGTCTGAGTGCGATCCGCGCACACGTGCGTGCACCCCGCGCGCACGTGTGCGCATCCTGCGTACGCGTGTCCGCCTTCTGTGCACGCATGTCCCCCATCCACGCGTACACAGATCGCCATCATGCGTACACAAACGGCGGACACGCGTGCACAGACTGCACTTGAGTGCGCAGAGAACTACGAGACGGTGGGGAGTTCGGGGGCGGAGACGTCGTAGGTCTTGCCTTCTCGGGAAAGCAGGGCGGCGAGGACCTTCGCCTTGCGGTCGGTTTGTTCCGTGTTGCCCCAGCGGACGTTTTTTCCGTTGGTGAGCACGAATTCGACACTGCCGGGGGTTTGGGCGGTCGCGGTGGTGACCTGTTTGAGCAGCTGCGTCGGGATGACGCCGAGCACGGCTGTCACGGCTTGGGTGACGGGGTCGTCGGCCGACACCTTCGGGAGTTTCAGTTCCGGCAAACCGGCCGGTTTGTCTTTGACCGTCTTGAAAACCACGCCACCGCCGTCGACGAGGTGGTAGCCGTCGCCGCCGGGGCCGCTGTTGAAGTACGCGATCGCGGCCCGTTCGGTGATGGTGATCTCGATCGTCGACGGCCACGAGCGGCCAACCTCGACCGTGGCCACCCCGGACATCATCGCCACCCTGTCCCGGATCTCGTCAGTGCTGATCCGCAGCATCGGCTTGAGATCGGGCACCTGGGCCGCGGCCCGGACCTGCTCGGCCGACACGCTTTTCGCGCCGATGACGTCCACGCTCTTCACGCCGAGGAACGACGTGAAGAACAGGACGTAGGCCAGCCCGATGATGGTCACCAAGCTCAGCAAAGCGACCCAGCGGCGGCGCATTTCCTTGCGCCGCACGGGTCGCGTGCCGGTGCGGGCCCGCTCGGTCGGCGTGCGCCGCCCCCGCCGGGAAACCGGCGGAGGCGGTCGTCGCCGTTCGGGCCTGGTCGTGGTCACGGGCTAGCCCTGCTCGTTCCGCCGGTCCAGCTCCGCGAGGATCTCGGGGCCGAGCTGCGTGACGTCGCCGGCGCCCATGGTGACCAGCAGGTCGCCCGGCTTGAGGATGTCGACGGCCAGCGTCGCGGCGGTGTCGAACGCGGGCTCGTAATGCACGACAGCGCCGACGATCTTGTCCGCGATCAGCGCACCGGTGACCCCGGGCTCGGGCTCCTCGCGGGCACCGTAGACGTCCAGCACGACGACCTCGTCGGCCAGCGCGAGCGCCGCGGCGAACTCGTCGGAGAAGGCCTTGGTACGCGAGTAAAGATGCGGCTGGAACACCACGACAACACGACCCGCCCCGGCTGTCTGGCGGACGGCGAGCAGCTGCGCGGCCACCTCGGTCGGGTGGTGCGCGTAATCGTCGTAGACCCGGACGTCGCCGGCGCGGCCCTTGAACTCGAAGCGCCGGCGCACCCCGCCGAACGCGGCCAGCCCTTCGGCCAGCCCCTCCAGCGGTGCGCCCAGTTCGAGCCCGGCCAGCAGCGCGCCCACGGCGTTCAACGCCATGTGCTCGCCCGGAACCGCGACCTTGACGTCGATCTCCGTGCCCTGCAAGGCAACGCGGACGAAACCGCCGTCGGCACTCGGCGTGTAGTCGAGCACGCGGGCGTTCTCGTCACCGGTGACCGTGCGGCCGTAGCGACGGACGCGCACCCCGGCCGCGGAAGCGTGGTCGGCCAGCAGCGCCGCCGGAGCGTCGTCGCCGCAGACGATCAGCACGCCACCCGGCTCGATCCGCCCGACGAACTGCTCGAAGATGTCGACGTACGCCTCGGCCGTGCCGTGGTGGTCGAGATGGTCCGGCTCGACGTTGGTCACGACGGCGACCGACGGCGTGTAAGCCAGGAACGAGCCGTCGCTCTCGTCGGCCTCGGCGACGAAGATCCCGCCGTCACCGTGATGCGCGTTGGAGCCGGACTCGTTGAGGTCACCGCCGATCGCGAACGACGGGTTCAACCGGCAGTGCTGCAGGGCCACGGTCAGCATCGACGTCGTCGACGTCTTGCCGTGCGTACCCGCGATGCACGCGACACGGTGGCCTTCCATCAGCCCGGCCAGCGCCTGCGCCCGGTGCAACACGGTGATCCCGCGCTCGCGCGCCGCCACCAGTTCCGGGTTGGTCTCCTTGATCGCGGTCGACACGACGACCGCGGACAGCCCTTCGGGGAACGCGTCCAGATTGTCCGCGCTCTGCCCGATCGCGATCACCGCGCCCTGCGCCCGCAGCGCGAGGAACGCGCGGGAATCCTTGGCGTCGGAACCGGAGACCTGCGCTCCCCTGGCGAGCAGGATGCGCGCGATACCGCTCATCCCGGCACCGCCGATACCGATCAGGTGCGCGCGACGCAGCACCTCGGGAACCTCAGACACCAGCAGCCTCCAGAACGATTTTCGCGAGCAGCTCATCGGCCTCGCCATGCCCCAGCCCGATCGCGGCGGCGCTCATCTTCGCCACGCGATCGGCGTCGACGACGAGCGGGACGACCAGCTCGGCCACCTTGGCCGCGGTCAGGTCCCCGTCGGAGACCATCAGCGCCGCGCCCGCGTCGACCGCGGGCTGGGCGTTGGTCGCCTGCTCGCCGTTGCCGTGCGGCAGCGGGATGAACACCGCGGGCAGGCCCACGGCGGACACCTCGGCGACGGTCATCGCGCCGGAGCGGCACAGCACGACGTCGGCCGCGGCGTAGGCCAGGTCCATCCGGTCGAGATAGGGCACCGGGATGTAGGCGGGGCGGTCCGGGAATCCCTGGACCACCAACGTGTTCTTCGGTCCGTGCGCGTGCAGCACGCCGATCCCGGCGTCGGCCAGGTCCTTCGCGGCCGCCGACAACGCGCCGTTGATCGACTGTGCCCCTTGGGATCCGCCGAAGACAAGCAGCGTCGGCGCGTCCGGGTCGAGCCCGAAGAACGCCCGCGCTTCGGCCCGCAGCGCGGCCCTGTCCAGTGCGGTGATCGACCGCCGCAGCGGGATCCCCACCACTTCGGCGTTCGGCAACGGCGTGCCCGGCACGGCGACGGCGACCCGCGCCGCGAACCGCGCGCCGACCTTGTTCGCCAGTCCCGGCGACTGGTTCGCCTCGTGCACCACGATCGGCACCCGGCCACGCGCGGCCAGATAGGCCGGGAGCGCCACATAGCCGCCGAAGCCGACGACGACGTCCGCGTGCACCCTTTCCAGCACCTCACGGGTCCGGCGGACGGAGTCGCGGACCTTCAACGGCAGCCGGAGCAGCTCTGGTGTGGGCTTGCGCGGCATCGGTACCGGCGGGATGAGTTCGAGCTGGTACCCACGAGCGGGCACCAGCTTGTTCTCGAGGCCCCGTTCCGTGCCGAGCGCCACCACCGTGGCGTCGGGGCGAAGCCGCATCACCGCGTCGGCGAGCGCCAGAGCCGGTTCGATATGTCCCGCGGTGCCACCTCCGGCGACCACGACGGTCGGTCCCGTACCAGCCGCAGCTCGCCCGGATCCCTTGACCGGCTCGCTCACTATCTCCCTCTCCGTGTTGCCGTACCGCGCCTGGCGGTGCTCCTCGAAGCAGTGCTTCTGGAAGCGCCACCAC
>Ga0193717_1002173_pt1 | contig 11457 bp, 10 predicted proteins | sample U2c2metaG_FD_145900 | JGI IMG/M metagenome (GOLD analysis project Ga0193717, IMG submission 145900) | Soil microbial communities from a riparian zone of the East river system, Colorado, United States - U2c2 | ecosystem: Environmental > Terrestrial > Soil > Riparian zone | place: USA: East River...
TCGGTGGGCGTGGTGATGTAGGCGAAAACGAGCTGGTCCTCGGCGTAGCTGGGCGAGAGCGCCAGCCCGGTCAGTCCGCCGTCGCCGGTGGCGTCGACACTGAGTTTGGTGAACTCGAAGGCGTCCTGCTTCGCGGAGACCTGGAGAATCCGGCCGCTTTTGCGCTCGCCTGCCAGCGCCGCGGCGGTGCTGCCGTCGCTGGGGAGCCCGGCCACCGCCGTCACCGTGTCCAGGCAGGTCGCGATGACGGCCTTGTCGAAGTCCGTGCAGCCCTGGGGCGGGGGGATCGGCGTCTGCGAAGGGCGCGGGGTGCCGCCTTGGGTGTCCCCGGCCTCGCCGCCGTCGATCTCCGGCAGCTGCGGTTTGGGACCGGCCTGCGGCGACAGCTGGGGCGCTGGCCCGTATGTCTGCTTCGCGGCCGAATCGTCGAAGTCGGCGCAACCGGCCAGCAGGAGGACACCGCCGGCCATCAAGGCCAGCGGCCGAAACCATTTCCGCTGTGACTTACGCACGATTTGTGAGCGTAGGCGCGCGTGCGTGAACGCCGGGTAAGCGGTGCGGATTACGGTGGTGATCATGACGGTCACCGTGTTGGTCCCCGATGACGAAGGCGTTTCCGCGTTGTCCGAGCTCGACGGCGTGCTCGCCGTGCGCTACAAGCTGGGCGAACCGCTGCCGCCGGAAGCGGCGAAGGCAGAGGTCCTGATCCCGGCGCCGGGCGCGCAGAAGGTGACGGACGCCCTGTTCGCGGAGCTGCCGAACCTGAAGCTCATCCAGCTGCTCTCGGCCGGTGCCGAGGACTGGATCGCGTCCGTGCCCGACGGCGTCCTGCTGTCGACGTGCCGTGGCGCGCACGGCGGCAGCACCGCGGAGTGGGTCGTGGCCGTGCTGCTTTCGCTGTACCGCGAACTGCCCGGGTTCACCGCCGAGCAGACCGCGCGGCACTGGGGCCGCCGGGCGACCGACACCCTGCAGGGCAAGCGCGCGCTCGTCGTCGGCGCGGGCGACCTCGGGCGTCAGCTGCGGCGCCGGCTGGAGGCGTTCGACACTCGCGTCACGCTGGTCGGGATGTCCGCCCGTGACGGCGTGCGTGGCGTCGATGAGCTGCCGGAGCTGCTCGGCGGGTTCGACATCGTGGCGCTCATGGTGCCACTGACTTCGCGGACCCGCGGCATGGTCGACGCCGGTTTCCTCGCCGCGATGAAAGCCGGGGCCGTGCTGGTGAACGCCGCGCGCGGTCCCGTCGTGGACACCGACGCGCTGGTCGCCGAACTGCGAACCGGGCGGCTGCGCGCGGCTTTGGACGTCACCGATCCCGAGCCGCTGCCGCCGGAGCACCCGCTGTGGGAAATGCCCGGATTGATCCTCACTCCGCACGTCGGTGGCTCGGTGCACGGCGTGCGAAACCGCTCCTACGCTGTCGCCGCCGCCGAGATCGGTCGGTATGCGGGCGGCGAATTGCCGAACAATCTCGTACATGGCGAGTATTGACGGCACTGGGCGCTACCCTGCCTCGGTGAGTACTCAGGATGACTCGTACGGCGACACCAGCGTGCTGAGCGGTGTCGAAGATCGCCCGAAGCACATCGAAGAAAGGTGGCACGGCGGCCTCGACGTCGGCCTCCTGATCCTGCGCATCGTGCTCGGCGTGACCATGGGCGCGCACGGCCTGCAGCACCTGTTCGGGGCTTTCGGTGGTCCGGGCGTCGGCGGTTTCGCACGAGTATTGACCGGGTTCGGCTACACGAGCCAGACGACGCTGCTTTCGTGGATCACCGGGATTTCCGAGGTCGCGGGCGGCGCGCTGGTGATCATCGGGCTGTTCACCCCGCTCGGCGCGGCCGCTCTGCTGGGCGTGGCGGCGAACATCGTCTACGCCAAGTTCCGCGGCGGGTTCTTCGAGCAGCAGGGCCAGGGCTTCGAGTTCGAGCTCACGCTCGCGGCGATGGCGCTCGCGCTGATCTGCACCGGCGCCGGCCGGATCTCGTTGGACCGCAACACTCCCTGGCGACGTCGGCCGGGGACGTTCGGCTGGCTGGCCTTCCTGCTCGCCGCCGCCGCTTCCGTCGTCGTCATCGTGCTGTTCCGCTAGTTCCCTCGCGCGCTATGAACGGACCTTTCCTGGCGAAAACCGCTAGGAAAGGTCCGTTCATAGCGCTTGCCGCGGACGGACCTACTTGTTCGGGTCGCGCACAGCACCGGTGTCGGCGGAGGTCGCCATCCGGGCGTAAGCGCGCAGCGCGGCGGTGATGGGCCGCTGCCGGGCGACGGGCTGCCACGGGCGTTCGCTGGCGTCCATCTTCGCGCGCCGGTCGGCGAGGACTTCGGCGTCGACGAGCAGTTCCAGGCGGCGCTCGTGGACGTCGAGCACGATCTGGTCGCCGTCCTGCACCAGGCCGATCAGGCCACCGGCGGCGGCTTCCGGCGAAACGTGCCCGACGGAGATGCCCGAGGAACCGCCGGAGAACCGGCCGTCGGTGAGCAGCGCGCACTTCTTGCCGAGGCCGGAGCCCTTGAGGAACGCCGTCGGGTGCAGCATTTCCTGCATCCCCGGCCCACCGGCGGGGCCTTCGTAGCGGATGACCAGCACCTCACCGGGCTGGATCTTCTTGCCCAGGATCGCCGAAACGGCTTCCTCCTGGCTCTCCAGCACGCGCGCGGGACCTTGGAAGTGCCACAGTTCCTCGTCGATACCGGCGGACTTGATCACGGCGCCGTTCTCGGCCAGGTTCCCCCGCAGGATCGCGAGGCCACCATCGACGGTGTGCGCGTGCTCGACGTCGTGGATGCAGCCGTTGGCGGCATCGGTGTCGAGCGAGGACCAGCGGTTCGACGTCGAGAAGGCTTCGATCGTCCGCACGCCACCGGGAGCGGCGTGGAACAGCTCGACCGCTTCGGGTGTCGGCGATTCGGCGCGGATGTCCCAGTCGGACAGCCATTCCTTCAACGTCGGTGTGTGCACCGAGGTGACTTCTTCGTTCAGCAGACCGCCGCGGTAGAGCTCACCGAGGATCGCCGGGATTCCGCCGGCGCGGTGGACGTCTTCCATGTGGTAGTCGGAGTTCGGCGCCACCTTGGACAGGCACGGGACCTTGCGGCCGATCGCGTCGATGTCCTCGATGGTGAAGTCGACCTCGCCCTCGCGCGCGGCGGCGAGGATGTGGAGCACGGTGTTGGTCGAGCCGCCCATGGCCATGTCCAGCGCCATCGCGTTCTCGAACGCCGCCTTGGTCGCGATGGACCGGGGGAGCGCGGTCTCGTCGTCGTTCTCGTACCAGCGCTTCGCCAGCTCGACGACCGTGCGGCCGGCGTTGGTGAACAGCTCACGCCGCGCCGAGTGCGTCGCGAGCGTGGAACCGTTGCCCGGCAAGGAAAGCCCGAGCGCTTCGGTGAGGCAGTTCATCGAGTTCGCGGTGAACATGCCGGAGCACGAACCGCAGGTCGGGCACGCGGAGCGCTCGACGGCGTCCAGCGCTTCCTGGTCGACATCGCTGTTCGCGGACGCCGAGATCGTGGTGATCAGGTCGCTCGACGGGTGCGCGACATCGCCGACGACGACGGCCTTGCCCGCTTCCATCGGCCCGCCGGAGACGAACACGACGGGGATGTTGAGCCGCAGGGCCGCGTTGAGCATGCCCGGGGTGATCTTGTCGCAGTTCGAGATGCAGACCAGCGCGTCGGCCTGGTGGCCGTTGACCATGTACTCGACCGCGTCGGCGATGATCTCGCGCGAAGGCAGCGAGTAGAGCATGCCGCTGTGGCCCATGGCGATGCCGTCGTCGACCGCGATGGTGTGGAATTCGCGGGCGACCCCGCCGGCCGCGCGGACCCCCTCGGCGACGATGTCGCCCATGTCCTTGAGGTGCACGTGACCGGGCACGAACTGGGTGTAGGAGTTGGCGATGGCCACGATCGGCTTGCCGAAGTCGCTGTCGGTCATTCCGGTGGCGCGCCAGAGCGAGCGGGCGCCTGCCGCGTTGCGGCCGTGGGTGGTTATGCGGGAGCGCAGCGGAGGCATGGCTACTCCAATGTCCTCGTTTTAGTGCGTGTTCGGGCTGGAGAAACCGGGGGTCACCGGCGAGCGGACGGCGCCCGGGTCGGTGCGCGCGTCAACTGGTCCTACCAATCCTACTCCGGCGGGGAAGCCTTGGAGTCGTCGGTGGTCGAGGTCATGTCGTCGGTGAGGCCGCTGGGGTCCTTCACGAGTCCTCCGCTGACCAAGGAGATCACCGGCAGATGCCGGGTGCGCACGGTCGGCAGGGTGACCTGGCTGTCGTCGGTCAGCACCGCGCGGACCTTCGACTTGTCCGTGATGGCAAGGCCTTTGAGGGAAGCCCACGGCAGCGTGCGCTCGCCGAACATCGTCCGCACGGTGAGGCCTTCGGCGTCCGCGACCGTCCTCGTCCGCACTACGAACACTGCCAGCAGGATCGGGAAGATGTAGATGACCGCGAGCCAGAGGTATTCGCCCAGTGCGACCGGGGTCATGCAGAGCACGAGGAAGCCGATGCCGATGAAGGCCGTTCCCGGGATCTTGAAGATGGCCTTCTTGGCTGGTTCTGCCTGCTCTTGCTGCTGTTCTGAAGCCACCCCAAGATGGTGCACCGCGCGCGCGGACGCACTGAACGCGGGGCCCGGTGTCCAGTATGCGGAATCACGATCCCGCAGAGTTGACACATTTGACAGCGACCGATTACGGTCAACCCCGTGATAAAGCTGACCGGCCTCGTACTTCCCAAGCGCGTCGACGCTTAGGGGAGACCTAGCTGCGTCGACGCGCGACCCTCGTGCGACCTTATGGTCGGCGGGGGTTTTTTGTTGTCTACAGCAAGAAACAGCACAGAGAACACCCGAACGAGTGACACCGAGACCCACGAGGCAGAACTGATGACAAGCGCCACCTCGCGATCGGAAACGAATGCCGGTGCGACGGCCGCGGGTGCGACACCGCACTCCGCGTCGCCAAGCCACATCGGCTCCCGACCCAAGCCCGCTCCGCCCGCCGGTACGCCGGTCCGGATGACCGGAGCGCAGTCGCTCGTTCGCTCACTCGAGTCGGTAGGCGTCGAAATCGTCTTCGGCATTCCCGGCGGCACGATCCTTCCCGCCTACGACCCGCTGCTCGACTCCACGAAGGTCCGGCACGTCCTGGTCCGCCACGAGCAGGGCGCGGGACACGCGGCCACGGGCTACGCGCAGGCCACCGGCAAGGTCGGCGTCTGCATGGCGACCTCGGGCCCCGGCGCGACGAACCTGGTCACGCCGCTGGCCGACGCCAACATGGACTCGGTGCCGGTCGTGGCGATCACCGGCCAGCAGAGCCGCGCGCTGATCGGCACGGACGCCTTCCAGGAAGCCGACATCTGCGGCATCACGCTGCCGATCACCAAGCACAACTTCCTGGTGACCGACCCGATCGACATCCCGCGCACCATCGCCGAGGCGTTCCACCTGGCCTCGACGGGCCGCCCCGGGCCGGTACTGGTCGACATCCCCAAGGACGTCCTGCAGGAGTTGACCTCGTTCTCCTGGCCGCCGGAGATGCGGCTGCCGGGCTACCGCCCGACGCTGCGTCCGCACGGCAAGCAGGTCCGCGAGGCCGCGCGGCTGATCGCCGCCGCCAAGCGTCCCGTGCTCTACGTCGGTGGCGGGGTCATCAAGTCGGAGGCCTCGAAGCAGCTGCTGGAACTGGCCGAGTTCACCAACATCCCGGTCGTGACGACGCTGATGGCCCGCGGCGCGTTCCCCGACTCGCACCCGCAGCACCTCGGCATGCCGGGCATGCACGGCACGGTCCCGGCCGTCGCCGCGATGCAGCGCGCGGACCTGCTGATCACCCTCGGCGCGCGGTTCGACGACCGGGTCACCGGCCAGCTCTCGTCGTTCGCGCCGGAAGCCGCCGTCGTGCACGCCGACATCGACCCGGCCGAGATCTCCAAGAACCGCAAGGCGGACGTCCCCATCGTCGGCGACTGCGCGGAGATCATCACCGAGCTGACCCACGCCGTCCGCGGTGAGTTCGAGCACACCGGCAAGCCGGACCTCCACGCCTGGTGGACCCAGCTCGACAACCTGCGCGAGAACTACCCCGCCGGTTACGAGTGGCCAGAAGACGGCACGCTTTCACCGCAGTACGTCATCGAGCGCATCGGCCAGCTCGTCGGCCCGGACGCCGTGTACACCGCGGGCGTCGGCCAGCACCAGATGTGGGCCGCGCAGTTCATCAAGTACGAGAAGCCGCGGAGCTGGATCAACTCCGGCGGGCTCGGCACGATGGGCTTCGCCGTCCCGGCCGCGATGGGCGCCAAGTTCGGCATGCCGGACACGCAGGTCTGGGCGATCGACGGCGACGGCTGTTTCCAGATGACCAACCAGGAACTCGCCACCTGCGCGATCGAAGGCGCGCCGATCAAGGTCGCCGTCATCAACAACGGCAACCTCGGCATGGTGCGCCAGTGGCAGAACCTCTTCTACTCGGAGCGGTACTCGCAGACCGATCTCGGTACGCACAAGCACCGCATCCCGGACTTCACCCTGCTCGCGGAGGCGCTCGGCTGCGCCGGGCTCCGCTGTGAGACCAGGGAAGAGGTCGACGCCACGATCAAACGGGCGATGGAGATCAACGACCGCCCCGTCGTCATCGATTTCGTCGTCGGCAAGGATGCCCAGGTGTGGCCGATGGTCGCGGCGGGCACCGGCAACGACGAGATCATGGCTGTGCGCGGCATCCGCCCCCTTTTCGACGATGACGAGGTCAGCGAATGAGCATCCACACTTTGAGCGTCCTGGTCGAGAACAAGCCGGGTGTGCTCGCGCGCGTCGCCGGCCTGTTCTCCCGGCGCAGTTTCAACATCGAGTCCCTCGCCGTCGGACCCACGGAGAACCCGGAGGTGTCCAGGATGACGATTGTGGTCGCCGTCGAAGAGCTACCGCTCGAGCAGGTGACCAAACAGCTCAACAAGCTGGTCAATGTGATCAAGATCGTGGAACTCGAGAAGTCCACCGCGGTGCAGCGCGAACTGCTGCTCGTGAAGGTCAGGGCGGACGCCACGGTGCGCAGTCAGGTGCTCGAAACCGTGCAGCTGTTCCGTGCGAAGGTGGTGGACGTGTCACCGGAGGCGCTCACCGTCGAGGCCACCGGTACGTCGGACAAGATCGGCGCGCTGCTTCGGATGCTCGAGCCCTATGGCATCCGTGAACTCGTCCAGTCCGGCATGGTCGCGGTCGGCCGCGGAGCTCGCTCCATCACCGCAACGTCTTCGCGATAAAACTCTGTTTCAGTATTTTGAAAGGACAAACACCCCTAATGTCAGTCGAAATCTTTTACGACGACGATGCCGACCTCAGCATCATCCAGGGGCGCAAGGTCGCTGTGATCGGATACGGCAGCCAGGGCCACGCGCACGCGCTGAGCCTGCGTGACTCCGGGGTCGATGTGCGCATCGGCCTGCCCGAGGGTTCCAAGTCCCGGGCCAAGGCCGAGGAGCAGGGCCTGAAGGTCCTCACGCCCGCCGAGGCTTCCAAGGAAGCCGACCTGATCATGATCCTGGCGCCGGACACCAAGCAGCGCTACATCTACGCCGACGACATCGAGCCGAACCTCAAAGACGGCGACGCGATCTTCTTCGGGCACGGCTTCAACATCCGCTACGACCTGATCAAGCCGCCGTCCAATGTGGACGTCGCGATGGTCGCGCCGAAGGGCCCCGGCCACCTCGTGCGCCGCCAGTTCGTCGACGGCAAGGGCGTCCCGGCGCTCATCGCCGTGGAGCAGGACGCCACCGGCGGTGCCCAGGCCCTCGCGCTCTCGTACGCGGCGGCCATCGGCGCGGCGCGCGCGGGTGTCATCAAGACCACCTTCACCGAGGAGACCGAGACCGACCTCTTCGGCGAGCAGGCCGTCCTCTGCGGTGGCGCGTCCGCGCTGGTGCAGACCGGTTTCGAGGTGCTCACCGAGGCCGGTTACGCCCCGGAGATCGCGTACTTCGAGGTGCTGCACGAGCTCAAGCTGATCGTCGACCTGATGTACGAGGGTGGCATCGCCCGCCAGCGCTACTCCATCTCCGACACTGCCGAGTACGGCGACCTGACCCGCGGCCCGCGCGTCATCTCGCCCGCGGTCAAGGAAGAGATGAAGAAGATCCTCGGCGAGATCCAGGACGGCACGTTCGCCCGCGAATGGGTCGCCGAGGACGAGGCAGGCCGGCCGAACTTCACCAAGCTGGAGAACGCCGGCAACGAGCACCCGATCGAGGTCACCGGCAAGAAGCTTCGCGGCCTCATGTCGTGGGTCGACCGCCCGCTGACCGAAACCGCCTGAGTTTCCCTGGGTTTCTCGTAGGTCCGTGAAGGCCTCCTTGAATCAGATCAGTGCGCGCAGCGTCTCCGTTGAGGGTGGTGGAGGGAGACGGGTGGGCGTCTGACGCTGTGAAGGAGGCCTTCACGGCTTTTGGGGCGGAGCGCGATATCGTGGGCACTATGAGTGAGCAGCCGGTCGACGACAAAGCCCATATCCGTCACGAACTGGATCTGAGCAATGCGCCGTGGCAGCGGGCGGAGCCGGAAGGCGTGACCCTCGAGGACGCTGTCGAGTACGCCTTCGTGCCGCATACCGACGGCGTCACCTACGTCGCGATGCGCCAGTCTTCGAAGCCCGACGGTGTCATCCTCGTGTTCACGCCGTCGGAATGGGACGCCTTCGTGCTGGGCGTCAAGGACGGGGAATTCGATCTTCCGGAAGAAGACTGATCAGTTCCTTCAGTCGCCCGGACGCGGCGGCGAGGCTCAGATGGTCGCCGTAGTCCCGTGATTCGACGATCAGCCCGTCGCGGACACGCAGCACGAAGATGTTCGACACCCGGAACGGACGGCCGGTTTCGGTCGTGCCCTGGTAGTCGAACTCGCCGATGACCACCTCCGGGTCCGTCGATTCGTAGACGACGAGGTCCCGCGCCTGGAGCCGGATCGACAGCTCGCCGGCGAGCGCGAAGTGGTCGCGCAGCTCCTGACGGGTCTTCATGGTCGGCGAGTTCGGCAGGAACGGGTGCGAGACCTGGGTTTCGGGTGCGTACAGCTCGGGCAGCTCGTCCCATTTCCCGTCCGAGACGCCGTAGACGAGCCGTTCGAAAACGCCGCGCGGGCTGTCCGGTGCCGCTGTGCTGGGTAGTCGTTCCGGTAGCGGGGTGAGCTCCGGGATCGTGTTCTCGACGGCTTCGGCCAGCGGGGCGAGACTGCCGCTGGCGGCGGCGAACTGGAAGTAGTCGTGGTAGTCGCGGGAGCCGGCGATCAGGCCGTCGCGGATCCGCAGGACCTGGATATTGGCCGTCTCAAAGGTTTTCCCGGTGTTCAGTGCCTCGCCCGAGTAGTCGTATTCGACGACGATGACCTCGGGATCGGTGGTTTCGTGCACCACGGCGTTGCGCCGCCGCATCCGGAGCGTCTCGGCGAGCCCGCCGGTGAAGTGCTCATGGACGATCGCGCGGCCCTCGATGCGCGTCGGCACGGGTGGGCGTTGGGGATGTTCGACGACGGTGTCTTCGGCGTAGAGCGCGGAAAGTTCTTCCCAGCGTGCTTCGCTGATGCCCTCGGACAAGCGGTCGAACACTTCGCGGGGTGTTGGCACAGTTCCTCCCATAGCCACTAACCGGAGTCTCCAGTCCGCATCACGATACGGACTGGAGACTCCGTTTGTCCACCACTTCGCCATCTGTCGACAGATGGCGACCTCTCGCGCGCGAGCGGCCTATGGCCAGGGGTGGCCGCTGTGTTCGGCCCAGCCTTGCGGGGTGCTGTCGTAGAGGTTGTCCTTAAGAGACGGATCGGCGCCCGCGTCGAGCAGGATCCGGACCACCCGCGAGTGGCCGTTCTGCGCGGCCAGGTGCAGGGCCGTAACCCCATCGCCGTGGCCGTGGCCGCCGAACGTGCCGCGATCGTTGACGTCCGCGCCGAGCTCGACGAGCTTGGCCACGGCGTCGCCCGCGCCCTGCGCCGCGGCCCAGGCCAGCGCGGTACCGCGGTAGACGTCGGCGTCGATTTCCGCGCCTCGCGCGACGAGGAATTCGACGGCCTCGACGCGGTCGTTGCGGGCGGCCCAGCTCAGGGCTTCGTTCCGGATCTCGGCCGGGTCGTCGGAGTGCTTCCACGCCGGGAACCCGCTGTGCGGACGAAGCCACTCGCGGTGCGCTCCTTGCGTGGCAAGGGGTTCGTCGAGAAGGTCGAGCCGCCCGAGCCCGGCCGCGACCCGCAGGTTGCCCGGCGCGAGACTGCGTTCCGCCAGGATCTCGGCGGCCTGACGATGTCCCCAGAACAACGCGACGACCAACGGGGTGCCGCCGTCTCCGCGCGCGGAGACGTCCACCAGCGCGCCTGCGTCGAGCAGCATGTTCAGGAGCAGCGGCAGATTGCTGTACGCGGCCTGGTGCAGCGAGGTCCAGCCGTGTGCGTTGCCCCGTGACGGGTCGGCGCCCGCGTCGAGCAGAACCCGGCACAGGCGCTCGTCGCAGGTCGCGCCCGACATGCCGAGGAGGTCGTTTCCGTTGGTACCACGGGCATGCACGAGCTCGGGGAACTCCTCGACGATCCGCGCGAGCCCGTCGACGTCACGCGCTTCGACGAGCCGGTACGCCCGTGCGAACGGTTCGCCACTTTCACTCAAAGAGGTGACATGATCTCGCAAGGTCCGCCACGACGAGAAGCCGTGCTCGCGTGCGACGACCGCGCGAGCACCTTCGCGGGTAAGCGGCTGCTGCCAGCGTTCGAACGGTTGTCGCGCCTCGGCCGTGCCGTCCTCGGCGGACGCGAGCAACCCCAGCGCGCGATCGGCGTAGTACTCGGTGTCGGCGTGATAAGCGTGCTGGAGCCCGGATCCGTGTTCCTCGACGCGCCGCACGTACGCCTGTAGCTTCGGCCAGCTCGGAAACCCGTGCTGCCGCGCGACCGCGAACTGCGCGTCGGTGAGCTTCGTCTTTTCGGCGCGGGCGAGGTCTTTCGCGCGCTTGCGGAGCTGTTCGAGACTCGGCTTCGGGGGCAGTGAACCCATGACGCTTCCTTGACGCCCGTGGTCCGCCGGCACCGGGCAGGAAAGAAGGTGGGTGCTGGTTGTGCGGGTGCTGCAGGGGCGGGCTCGGCCCTTTCCGCGGACGGGACGCGGCCCCCGCCGCGCCCCCGCGACTTTACCCGACTAACAGCTATAAATGCTGGTACAGCGACTTGATGACGACGAGTTGGCCTGCGTGACCTCCACCGCGATTACCAGCGCGCAGATCGTGGACGCGATCACCCCGAGCACCGCGATGACAGTCAGGACGAGCAGATGCCGTCTGGCCGCGACCTGCTGCGCCAAGATCTCGGCAAGGAGCACATTCGTGTCTTGATGCTCCGAGGTTTCTCCGGTGATCTGCTTCTTGGTGCGTCGGTCCACGCTGAGTGGAGAGACATCGAAAGTGCGCTGGTAATACC
>Ga0193717_1002176_pt1 | contig 11455 bp, 15 predicted proteins | sample U2c2metaG_FD_145900 | JGI IMG/M metagenome (GOLD analysis project Ga0193717, IMG submission 145900) | Soil microbial communities from a riparian zone of the East river system, Colorado, United States - U2c2 | ecosystem: Environmental > Terrestrial > Soil > Riparian zone | place: USA: East River...
CTTTATCTACTCAGAAAGGAGGAAGACATCGCTAATCCGTCTCAGGCTTGGGTCCCATGTCACACACCCGTCTGAATCTGTACGCGCTACTGACGACAATTGCTCTCTTCGGTTTCGGCTATGCAACCTACTCGCTGATGAATCCCCCGCAGCTTAGCCGCCTCATATGCAAGTCAGCAGGACAGCCGGAGGAAATGGGGAGAGGAATCATCACGTACCACAACGGTCTCTACCGCTTCACAGGCAAGAAGGGCGGGATTGCTACGTACGACAAGAGCCTGTTTGAAGCGTGCGTAATTGTTCCGGAGGGCACTGAATGATTCTTTGGTACATCGACTGCGGCGGCGAGACGATCGCCAAGAGCCTCAATCTAGAAAGGGCGTGGACCAAAGCTGGCAACAACTGGCCTCTGCAATGGAGAGACGGCCGAGACAATACGAAAGAGTATTTGAAGAAAGAAGGCTGCCGCGCCTACGGGGTTGAGGTGATACCGGAGCCCGATGAAGGCTAGGAAGACGCGGAAGGCAGGGACGCCTAAGAAACCAAGAGCACCACGAGTAGCGAAGACCAGGGCAGGCGGCACGATGACAGAGGCGGCGTTCTTCAGCTTCCTCCGTTCTGCTCTCCGACAGAAATCACGACGGTGGGCTCCGATTTATCAATGCCTCAATGCAGCGAAGCGTCCCAGCAAGAACCCGAACAAGCGTCTGAAGTGGGAAGCACAGTGCAACGAATGCCAAGGCTGGTTTCCGTTAGCGAAGATTACCATCGACCACATAGAACCAGCCGGAAGCCTCCGGTGCTTTGAAGACCTCGCAGGATTCGCCAAGCGGCTGTTCTGCGAACGAGAAGGACTACAGGCTCTCTGTCTCGATTGTCACCAGATCAAAACGAACGAGGAAAGGAATGAGCGGAATTAAACAGCGGGCAGTGTGGGTGATTGGTGGCGTGTTACTGCTTGCCATCACTGCATACGTGTGGAACGCATGAGTGTCATTAGCACGGCGCTGAACATCAACGCCGACGAACAACAGCAGCAGGAAGGCACCTCCACGCTGGACATCGCCAGAGCCATCCACAGGGCGAGCTGGAAATATAACGAAGGCCGGACAATTTCTGATATTCCGTTCTTCGATAATTTGAACGTAGCAGCTCAGGTGTTGCTGGCTGATATGGCTGTATCAGCGGAACTCATTTTCGATCGCTACTCACACGAGACGCGGGAGCTACAGCTCTGGAACGTGGCGAATGTTCTGTTTGAAATCTACACGAACAAACATCCGCTGTCCTCGGAAGGTTACGGCGACTGGGACTCCGCTCCGACAGACTTGAAATTGTTTTGGTTTCGCGTTGCTGAGGACTGTCAGGAGGAATACGACAAGGTGAAGCACAAGCCACGAGGGGAGAGCTGGATGGAAATCGAACTGAGGACGGATTCTTGAACTGCTGGCATCGTGATAGCCCAGTGCGAAAGGCGATCTACGCAGAAGCTGTTGCAAAGGCGCAGAAATCCAGGCCGGATTTGTTCCCGAGCAAGGCAATGCTCCTTTCAGGAGATGTGCTCGCCTTCGGGGACAAGAAACACCCCGGCGCTCCGTGGCTGAAGATGTCGATTGCCGATCATCTGGCAGCGAGCCAAAGGCATTACCTGCAATGGCAGACAGGCGACGTTGTAGACAGCGAGAGCGGCAAGAGCCATCTCGCGCATGCGCTGGTGCGGCTCGCTATGGCCGTCGAACTAGAGGCTACCAGTTGAAGATTCTGGCTCTCGATATCGAGACCATGTTCATCACTGCCGGGGCCTGGGGCTTATTCGATCAGAACATATCAATCGGTCAGGTGCTCGATCCGGGTGGAATGATCTGCTGGTCTGCGAAGTATGTCGGGGAGAAGGCCACCTACTTCCGCAAGAAGGGCGACAAGCTGTTCCTCAAGGAACTCCACCAGCTTCTCTCCGAATGCAATGCTGTCCTGAGTTACAACGGCGACAGATTCGACCTGAAGAAGATAAACACCGCGTTCCTCAAAGCCGGGCTCACACAGCCGCCTCCGATCAAGAGCATCGACCTTCTCAAGACGTTCAAGAAGAAGTTCTCGTTCATCAGCAACAAGCTCCAGTACGTCTGCACGGAGTTGGAAGTTGGGTCGAAGGTTGACCACGAAGGTTTCCCGCTGTGGATCAAGTGTGCGCAGGGAGATCAGAAAGCGTGGAAGAAAATGGAGACCTACAACCGGGGCGACGTGCTTCTCTTGGAGAAACTCTACCGTCGTGTTGAAGGCTGGGTGTCCAACGGCCCGAGCCATTCGCTGATGTCTGAAGCCCGCGTCTGTCCTGAGTGTGGCTCCAAGCATCTGCAAGAGAGGGGATACCGCTACACGAAGACGGGCAAGTACAAGCGCCTGCAATGCATCCCACTGGGACACTGGTCATCGGAGAGGATAAGCACAGTGGACAAGGACAAGAGACAGAACATTCTGGTGAGCCTGTGAGCAACACCGACCTGATACGAGATGCTGTCCGTGCTGTCATAGCCCTTGAGCAACTGGAGACGAAGAGCGCCAAGACAGGCTCAGTGACGAGGAACATCGTGCGCTATCTGCTGCAAGACCTTCGGCTTCTGGCGCACAACTACAACGTCAACAAGGAGACGTTCGATGGGTACTGCGAGTGATTAAGATCGCATCAGCAGGGAGGTCTGGGTCTGCTTGGCTGTGCAACATCCTGTCCGGTGTAGGGCTGAAGACCGTCCATGAATTCTATCCCTACAACGTAACGCAGCCGGACGCTGTAGCCGACACAACGTGGATGATGAATCCGAAGGGCTTTTGGGATTCGCTATCGCCGAGTGACACGCTGGTAGTCATCGACAGAGAAACCAAGGGCCGCCTTGCTTCCATCCACAATCTCCTTGGTGAGTACGACTCAACGTACCTGGACCAATGCTGGGCAGACTTTGTACTGGCCGCATCCGAAGGAGTTCACCCCAACACCTACCTGTTCTCTTACGAGAGCCTCTTCGATCTGGAGACACGAGACCAAGTACGTCACATGCTTTTCGCTAACGGACACTCCGACACTAACCTAGACAACATGTGGAACGCCTCTATCTCAATGCGCATAACCAACTGGAAGTCCGAGCTAAACGTTCGCCGAGCACTGGGCCTCGCATGAGCGATCACCAATACCAGATCACTAAGCGAGAGATCAAGCTGCTCCACGCCTACATGGAAGTTCAACATGACCTGCTGGACAGGATGTCTATGGACGACGACGCCAAGCACTTCATAGACGACGATCTGCTGGACAGCCACTACGCCGTACGGAGCATTGCTCAGGACCTGTTGGATAAGACTATGAACAACAAGGCGGAGATATTCTGATGAACTATGAACCGTTTGTAACCCGCTTCGCTGAGAACGATTGCGGCCCGGGAGGTTTTCTCATCTACGATGTGATGTGCTGCCGCAACAAGTACGGGTTGACGCTCATCAACATCAAGGACCTCAAGCCTGACAAAGACGGATACGTTGCCATCGACGCCGAGGGAGCTTCGCTGCTCCTCGCCAACACTGATCTCCGGCACGAATGGACCCGGACTCCCCGTGAGAACAAGTGGTGATCGACAACATAGTCCCCTTCAAGAAGAACATCACGCCTGACAACATCCCTGAATGGCTGTACGCCTATGCCACTCTGATTGCAGAGATGAAGGAAGAGCTTAGGCCCACCAACATCCTCATTGTAGAGAACTACGTGGAAACAGAAGACACATCGCACAACCTGTGGATAGCAGGACCAAAGATGAAAGCTCTTTCCCTTATAGGGCTGTTAGATGCAGTGAAGTTTATGGTGCAACACGAGAGTCTTACGTGAGTATTTGGAGGCTCGCTTCGCGATGAATGGGATGGCCGATGCGATGGAACGACGCCGAGAATGTGACCGACTAGTAGCTGCCGCGCACGTGCTCCGAGAGCTGGGACACAAGCAGGGGCCGTGGGCCGTGATTCAAGTTACACAGACTGCTGCACACTCAGTTGATGTTCTTCTCGACTCTGGGGAATCAATCGGGGTGCATGGTCAACTATCGCATTGCATCCTCGAACCGATCGGGTTCCCAACACAAAACAGCGAAGCGCTACCAAACGATGACTAATGAAATAGACCGAGGCGTAGCCCTCGCTCACGAAGCACAAGCTCTCCTGTGCAACATGCTCCGAGTCAGTGCGGCAGTGGAGATTGAAGAGACCCTGCACATCCTAGATGACATCATCCTTATCTTTCACAACACGAGGAAATTTTGTGACCCTCCTTCGGATGAATAGGATGACCGCTTGATGACGACTATCGCATTCGCCGAAGGGACCATCGCTGCTGATTCTCAGATGACCTCTGGCGGAGCGAAGCTGCGGATCAAGAAGCTACACAGGCTGTCAGACGGTTCCCTGTTCGCCGGCTCGGGGGAAGTGGCTCTCATCAGTCGGATGCTCAAATGGGCCGAGGCTGGGTTCCCTGAGAAGCCTCGCCCACGGATCACGGAGGACTCGGAGATCGAGTGCATCGTGGTCAGACCGAACGGAGCTATATGGCTCGTGGACGACAAACTGGAGCCCTTGGAGATTGACGAGCCCTTCGCTGCCATTGGCTCTGGCTTCGCCTACGCTCTTGGAGCTATGGCTTGTGGGAAGTCGGCGGTGGAGGCAGTAGAGATAGCAGCGAGGTTCGATGCTGATACATCGGCTCCGCTACACACAATGGAACTACAGGAGAATAAGTGAAACCACACGGCAAAGAGTGGGCAGTGGTCCGGCCGGGCATCCTGCATCGGGACGATCCGCTGGGTCAGCGTGGACGATTGCTTTATGACGGGGAGACAGTTGCTTATCTGCACGCGGACGGTACATGCAACATCCTTCCGCCTGTTGAGAGTGATCCACAGTTCAACATCCTCGGGGATGGTTCGCTGTGAACACGACAGATGAAACGATTAGGCCCCTGAGCGACTATTGGAAGGTGCCTTTCCGTATGGTCTATTGCGATACGTTCCGTTCGTGGCTGGCAGAGACGATCTACTGCCACGTGGTGCTCCGCATTAGTCCACCTCATCCGCCGCAGGATGGACCGAAGCCGGAGTTCTGACCCAACAAAAAGCCGGCTCAAAGGCCGGCTCTAATAGTGGAACTGTCGGGGGCCTACGGGCCCTCTTTCTTTTTCAGGAATCGTTGAGCTTACGGAGTTCGGTTTTGTCCGCATCACACAAGCCGAGTTCCAGCCGGTATGCGTTGCGCTCGTAGAGCAGTTGGTCGTTGCACAGTTCCGGCTTCCCGTTGCGCGAACACGCGGGGGCTGCTGGCTGATAGACGCAAGGCTTGGTCAACTCGGGCGGGATCGGTGTCTTGATGTACTTAGTCACCTCAACCGGGACGGGCTTGACGATGGTTCGTGTGGCACAGCCAGAGACACATACCAGCACGGCCAATGCGAAGGCCCTCATTGCAGCGACCCGCAGGCGGGCTCTGCCGCCCATGCCTTACACTCACCGGCCATGCGATTGCGCAGAGCCTTGTCAGCCTTACCAGCCCTCGCGATCAGGGCAGCACGGGCCTTGTCAGCAGCCTCAACTGCATCCTTTGCAGCCTCGGCATCAGCAATGCGGCCGTCCTCACAGACCTTCTTGTCGGACTCAAGACGAGCAATCACATCCGTGCTAGCTGTGGCCGCACTCTCGAATTGCGCAATGACGATTGCGGCTTTCTTCTCCGCAGCGTTGCAGAGATCGAACGCGGGAAGGCGTAGTTGCCCCCGCCTGCATATATGTCTCGCTGCCCACCAGCCGATGTCTGTGCGTAGGTCTGCTGGGGTGCCATTTGCTGCTGGAGCTGCTGGCGTACGCGGGGATCGCCGTATTGGATGTTAGGCATGCCCTGTGCCTGCTGCTGAGGGCTGAGCATCTGCTGCCTGAGACCGGGCGGTCGAGGAGCTGCGTACGTCATCATGTCCGTGATTGGCATCTGCCCCAGCCCCATCGAATCCTGCCCACCAAAGGAGCCGTTCGTCATTGGGGGGGCGCTTCGCTGCGTAGCACCAGCATACGTTGCAGGATTCTGCTGCTGTTGCTGCTGTTGTCGCAGTCTCCAAGCGGCATAGCCAGACACAGGGGGACGGGGGGCCTGATAGGCTCCTACGTTGTTAGCCAAGCCTGGATTGCCGGAGACGGTGTTGTTCTGGTCGGCGCTACGCTGATAGGAATCGCGAACTGATCCCATGCCTGCGCCGTGTGCTGCCCTGAGCTGGTCCAAATATCCCTGTGATACTGCCATTCTGTTTTAGTCCGTGAGAAGTTGTTCGTAGTTACGACGGAACCGGGCGACTACTCGCTTGCGCTCCGCAAAGTCTTGTTGTATCTCTGTTGCTCTTTTGGGATCGTCCCGGATAGCTTTCGCCATCTGATTCGAGAGGAACGTGTCAGCAATGTTGGTCGGTGTAAACGTCTTGGTCGTTGCCCAGCTTCTGTACGCCAGCGGTAGATCAGCCTGCGCCATTGAGTCGGTCACGATCTTGCTAGCAGTGCCTTCCCCGAATAGCTGCGTCAGGGCCTTAGTCTTGGCCTGAACGTCCTTGAACATGTCGCGTTCCATATTCACGAATTGGGAATAGCGTTCCTTCAGGTACTTCTCTGTGACGGGATCGGCCTTGCCAGTGTCGTCCCCGAACTGCTGCTTGAGCACATTCGCCTGACTCGTCAAATCGCGGAAGGCGCTCTGCATCGTCTGGTGTGAATCCATTTCATAGAGCGGGATGCCCGTCTTGGCTGCTTGGATCACCTTGTCCGGCGTGCCGCGCTTCTTCATCCGCTCGATACGTTCAGCCGATGCGAAGTAGCCTGGCTTCAAGGAGCGCACCAGCTCTTTGTTCTTCTGTTCTGCCGACAGCTCCTTCCCGTACGAAGTTTTGCCCGTCACGTAGCGATACGCACCTTGCAGCAGAGGACCGGGAGAAAGGAATGTATCAAGCACCCACTGCTCAACCTGCTCTCCTACCTTAGAGGCGGGAGTTTGCAAGCCCTTCTCCTTCACCGCATCGTGAATGCGAGAGATGAGAGTGGAGTTGGGCGACGACGGATCGATACGGGTAGCGTTGAGATAGATGATCTTCCCACTCTTCGGATCAACGTCGGCAATGTTGAGACGGTCTCCCTTGAAGTAGGTCGGGGAGAGGGCGGACATCGCGTCCGTGTCTTTCTCATCGCTGACACGATTGAATCCAAACATCCACGACACAGCCGCAGGGACAGCGTACGTCGCAATGGTCATGTAGGCTGCTGTGCCCATAAGCTGCGCAGCGCCATACTGCTTCTGCTTGGCTGATTTCCCGTTCACCAGATCGCCCATGCCGCGAATGATCTGATTCGTAGTGACACGGACAATCTCGGCAGGCCACATGGCAAAGTTCTGCAATGCCTTCGATGTAGCCTTGATGGCAGGGCTGCCACGCCCGTACGTCGGCGTCTCGTTACGAGCCACGTCGGCAGCAAAGCGGGTCAACTGCTCGGGGGTCCAGTCGGGGTGAATCTCTTTCTGGATCGGATACTCCGAATAGAACTTGAGCATACGAAGCCAATCATCTGGGGCCTGATAGAACCTAGCGATGATCTTGAGAGGCGCGAGCGCAGCATCACTGGCAACTCCCGCTGCCTTGCCCAGCGCTCCGCGACTGGCGCGAGCCTCTTCCTTTTCCAGCATGGAGCGGAGACTCTTCAGTTCGCCGAAGCGAACGCTGTCTCCGGCCAAACCGGAGCCGTGGAGAATCTTGATTTGTTCCGGGGTGAGTTGGTCAAAGAAGTCCAACATCGTGTCGCGGGATGCTTTACCGAACGCAGCAGCACCGCCATGCAGATTCCCGAACAGGACGTTCTCGACAACGATCTTGCTGCTCATCAAGACGTTGGACATGATGTTGACAGACTGCGTAACCGGAGAGATGACGGTCTTACCGGCCTTGATGTACGAGCCCGCCTGAGTCCACTTGTCGAACGCAGCGCTGGCAGCATCGCGGAACGTGTGCGAGGGGACGGCCTTCTCAATCCCCACCAACGTCTGAAGCTGCTCAGCCAAGTCAGGACGGGTGAATTTCCCTGAGAGCGGGCCGTACTCGTCTGCTACGGGGAGCTGTGCGCTGAATCCTTCACGGGGGTTGGCAGCCATCTCTTCAGCCGAGAAGAAGTACTTGCCCGCGCCCTTGTTCGCAATCTCCGCCAACTGGCCTTGCTTCGCTGTGAGCGCGGCAAGACGGGAGAGCGTCAAAGCGCCTTGGATGCGAGGATCGGTGTGCTGCTCGTACCACTTGCGGATGAGCGGAGGAATGTTCTCTTTGTGCTTCAGGATGTTTAGATCGCTAGCAGCCTGCCTCACCACTTCCAGATTAGCGCCAGCACCACGGGGGTCGGACAACTGGTTGAGGAGGTTTTCAACCTGCGGCTTGATTGGCTTCGTCTGGTCAACCTTCGCCGCAAGGAATGCCTTCACTTGCTCTGCGAGAGCGGGGTCTTGCCTCTCCATCTTCCAGCGGTGGAAGGGAATCCCCTTCGATTCAGCACCTGATATCGCATACTGAATCTGCTTCATGACACCCGGCCGATCGAAGATGCGGTAGGAGTCGGTAAGATAGTCGTTCGTCGCTGCCGAATTGTAGAACAGGTTTTTAGTAGGCTTGCCTTCAAATTGAATAGGAAGCGAAGCTGCCCTAATCTGGAGTGCTGTTCGCTCGTTGCGGAAGAAGTTGACAGCTTCTTTCAGGGAGGTGCGGAACCCCACAATGCCAGCCTTCTTCTCAGAGAGACCGTGGAACGCGGTGTCGTCACCAGCCATAGCGGCCCTGACCTGCTCTTTCTCCGCATCGGACAGCTTGCGATAGCCGGCTTGGTCTAGCTGCTTGAAGAAGCGTTCAGCGATCTTCTGTCCTGCTCCCGACTGGAGGGTGGCTCTCTCGTAGTTGCCGGAGAACTCGTTACCGCCGCCCTCGGATATCCACCCCTTCATGATGCGTTGCCACTTGGGCACTATCTTAGGGGCTTCTTCTTTTAGCGCTTCGCTGCGCGGCTTCTTACTCGCAGCAGCGTCCATCGGACTGTACGTACGCTCAGACGAGAGCAGACGATCTTCCGGCTTCAGGTGACCAAGGAACTTGTGCTGTGCAGCGAACAGCGCATCAAGCGCCGTCTCTGCTTTCTCAGGCAGGTTGAGGATTCCACGTACACCGTTGACCACGGCGTCGTACATGTTCTTGATCTTGCCCACAGCCATACGCCCCAGAGCACCAATAGTGCTTTGAGGCATCTCATCGAGCTTCACCTTCTTCAGCGCTACTCGGAACTCTCCGTTGGAGAAGAACTCCGCCATCATCTCATCGAGATTGGTCAGGCCGTAGTGCTTGGCATTCCCCGTCTGTTCGAGATGGGCTTTGGTTGCATCGAAGAGAGAATTGAGGTGTTGATAGGAAGTGGCTGCCTCTCCACGGAGCATTCCGTTACGGCCGCTAGCAACTGCTCTGGCCGTCAGTCCGTGAACCGCTTCGTGTAGGAGGACGTGCCCCTTGGGTATGTCGCCATGAATGCGTACCACGTCCTGCCTAGACTCGTAGTAGCCGGCAGCCTTGTCCGGTGTGATGTGCGGATAGCGTTCTACATCCCGAGCATGGGCAACAGGATCAAACTTCTGGATAGGCACATCGAGACCGCCAATCTCTTGGCCCTTCTGCTTTAGATACCCAGCCAATGCACGAAGCTGGGGAGCCTTCTCGTACTTGTTCCCTTCGTTGTTGACGATGGAATCAAGGAGACCGCCCGTGGTCAGCTTACCTTCGTGGTACTCCCGCATGACGCGGAGAGGGATGTTTGCTTCCTTGCTGAAGTCCAGTATCTTCTGGGGGCTCAGTTCGGATTTGATTTGACCCGCTCTGCTGGATAGCATCGGTGTAGCAGGATGCTTCTCTATGGGCTTGTCGTTCTTGTGCGTTACTTGTACGTCTTTATCATTGAAAACGACGTAGTTGTGACTTTCCTTATCTGTTCCACGAGCAGTCGCATCCTTATAGCGGATGCCGGGGATGCCAAGCTCCTGCAATTTCGACGATGCGTCTTCCTGACTCAGGAATTTGGCAGTCAGTTTCTTATAGACTTCGCCGGCCGTGTCGGCGAGGTCGTAGTCCACCAGACCCTTTATGCCAATTAGCTTCGATCGGACTTCTTGCGACTGTTCGGCGACTGGCTTGTCCCAATTAAGAAACTGGTGATCCTCCGGTTTGATCTCTACCTGATAGAGTTTGCCCTGATATTTATTGCGAGCGGTCTCGTATTGGTTAAACAGATGCTCAACTGCGTCCGCGTCCTCAACGTCCCAACGGGCCTTCCAATCAGGGTGGGTACGGATCGCGCCGATAGCCTGACCGGGAGTGTCGAAACCAAGATTGTCTTGAGCTTTGATTGCATCAATGAGGGGCTGTTTAACCGTCGCGACATCGGGTGCCTCAATTTGCTTGTTCTTACTTACCGTCTCTTTGTAGAACTCTGCAATGCCGCGATTGCCAGCAAAGTACAGGCCGTGCCCAAAACCTTGATTACCCTCCCCCGAACCAATCTTCTCTGAGCTAAACTCGTCGAAGTTATGTGGAGACCCGTGCCAAGCCGGAAACGGCAGAGCCCCATCCTGCGCAGCGGCAGCGGGTTCCCGAAGAGACTGTATAGCCCCTGGAGAGAGCGGTTCTCCTGTAGTACGGATAGACTCTTCGTTAGCTTGTTTGATGCGCTCCGCTGCTTGGGATAGCGGCTGTTCAACAGTAGATGCCTCTGTAGCGCTCTCAGCGCTCGTAGGAGCCTCTCCAACTCTAACTGGCTCGGACGCACCAGCTCCAACACTAGAATCGCTTACAGCGCCCTCTAGGGGCCTTCCTGTGGCTTCTGGTACCAGGTCATCAAATAGATTCCCACCCCAAGCCTCGGCTCTGGCTTGGTCGAATTCATCGAGGACAGGGGCTTCAACCTTAGGAGCTTCGGGGAGCTTAGCCTCCGTGTTGGCAATAGCATCGAGGGCGTCTTTCGTAGCATCCCAATGGGGCTTGCCTTCTGCGGAAGCCTCTCGGAAAGCCTGACGAGCATTGGTCTCTGCTCGGACACCACCGCCTATGGGAATGGCATTGACGATTGCATCGGGGACAGCCTTGGTCCAGAACTCCTGACGAGCCCCGGAGTAGCGCATTGTGCCTTCGTCTACACCGACAGCCCTTTGGGCTGCTTCCATGCCCGACGTAGCCGGAGTCACCCAGTCGGGGAGATCAACACCGGCTTTCTCGGCAGCAAAGCGGAGAGCTTTCTCAGACCACCCAATCGGGGATGCAGAGAGAGCCATTGCAGGCAGGGACACAAGGCCCTCACCACCACGGCGAAGGACAGCCTCGGTGTTG
>Ga0193717_1002177_pt1 | contig 11452 bp, 10 predicted proteins | sample U2c2metaG_FD_145900 | JGI IMG/M metagenome (GOLD analysis project Ga0193717, IMG submission 145900) | Soil microbial communities from a riparian zone of the East river system, Colorado, United States - U2c2 | ecosystem: Environmental > Terrestrial > Soil > Riparian zone | place: USA: East River...
GGGCGGGCCGTAGATCGGGGCGTGGTTCGGTCGGCTGCCGGCTTGTGGGGCCGATACCGGTCTACTGGGCGCTATCGGTCGAACAACCTGCTATCGGCGGTAGGCGCGTCCGGGTGGATGCCGGGTCGTTGGGCCGATGCCGGTCTGTAGGGCGGTATCGGTCGAGCAGGCGGGCATCGGCCGGGGCGGTCACCGGGTGGTCCGCCTGGTGGTGTGCGCGTTCCGTCAGGTGGTGTGCGAGGTCTCGCGAGCCGGCAAGCGCCGGTTACTGGGCCGGCTCTGGAGGGTTGACCACTGAGATTGTGCGTTGCCCCTCGAGATTCTCAGGTGACAACCCACAATCTCAGTGGTCAACCCCTCCAGATCCGGCGTGAGCGCGACGGCCGGCCTCGGCGCGGGGCGCACCAGTCGCCAGGGCCACGGAATCACCAGCCTCACTCCCGGCGAACCAGCCGGGGGCGGCGCCCCGGACGTAATCCCTGAATTGTGGCCGTTCTTCTCAGCGGCTCCGGGCGTAGCCGCGTCTTTCCCTGGTCGTGGTGAGGTGTGTCAAGGGTCGAACTTGTTCGAGCCCGCAGGGCCGCGAAGCGCCCTTGACTCACCTCGCCGCGACTAGCACCATCACGCAGCCCGGCGACGCGAACCACATTCACCCACCCGCCGATTCAGGTCAGCGTGGGTAGCAGGTCTCGGAAGATGTTGGTGAGGTGGGTATGAAGGCTGGTGCCGTACGTGATGCGGGTGGCGCCCTGTTCGGCCAGTTGGGCGGCGGTCGGGCCGTTGGGCTTGGCGTGGGCGTTGAGGGGGCCGCCGATGGAGTTCTTCAGGTCGGCAAGTAGCTCGAGCGGGGCGAAGATCGGGTAGACGCAGTCGGCGCCGGCTCGACGGTAGGCGCGGCCGCGGGCGATCGCATCCTCCAGCGAACCCTCCTGCAGGAACGTGTCGATGCGCGCGTTGACGACGAGGTCTGCACCAGCGGCGGCACGAACCTCGCACAGGTAATCGGCCTGCTCGGACGGATCGGTCAAAGCCCCCGTTGCCGGATCCGAGTCCTCGAGGTTGCACCCGACCGCGCCCGTTTCGAGCAACCTGTCCACGAGCTCCTTCGGCTTCAGTCCGTAGCCCGCTTCCAGGTCCGCGGTCACCGGTACGTCGACCGCGCGGGCCATGCGGGCGATCGCTTCGAACATCTCGGGGACCGGGGTCAGTTGCCCGTCGTCGTACCCGAGCACCCGGGCGACCGCACCACTGCTGGTGGCGATCGCCGGGTACCCGGCCTCGGCGATCAGCCGGGCGCTGACTGGGTCCCACGCGTTCGGCAGGACGAGCGGCGCGGCGCCGTGGTGCAGCGCCCGGAACGTCTGGGCGCTCATCAGCTGGGGTCGTAGTGGCCGGGCTCGAGATGGCCGGTCGCGCCGACCCGGTTCCAGGCGTTGATCATGATGATGAGTCCGATCAGCTGGGCCAGTTCCTTGTCGTCGAAGGCATTGGCGGCGACCTCGTACACGTCGTCCGGGACGTGGTCGACGCTGATCAGGGTGATCGCCTCGGTCAGTTCCAGTGCGGCCCGCTCCTGCTCGCTGAAGAACTTCCGGGCCCCGCGCCAGGCGGCCACCAGGTGGAGCCGCTGCGCCGACTCGCCCGCGTGCTGCGCGTCCAGGGTGTGCATGTCCAGGCAGTAGGCACAGCCGTTCAGCTGCGAAGCCCGGATCCGGACGAGATCCGCGAGGCGGGGGTCCAGCCCGGTCGCGGACTGGGCGTCCAGGTCGTTCAGGGCCTTGTAGAAGTCGGGCGCCAAGGAGGCGAGCTTGACTCGGCGATGCGTCGTTGCGCTCATGACGACCACGCTAGACGGGAAGCGGCCCAGGTGTATGGTCCACTTCCATGGGAGATTCAGGGGCCAATTCTGCCACCGCGGTGGGTGCGGATCTGCATCTGGACCTGGCCGGCCGGCGGGGCCGCGGTGAGCTGGTGCAGGCGCTGCACGAGTCGATCAGCAGCGGCCGGCTCGCACCGGGCACGCGGCTTCCGTCGTCGCGGACGCTGGCCAAGGACCTCGGCGTCGCCCGGAACACCGTGGCCGATGCCTACGGACAACTCGTCGCCGAGGGGTGGCTGACGGCCCGCCAGGGTTCCGGTACGGAGGTCGCCAGCCGGGAGACCCCGTCACCCGTGCCGCGCACACCATTGCCCGAGGCAAAGAAATTCCGGTACGACCTGACTCCGGGCACACCCGACCTGTCCACCTTCCCGCGCGGCGAATGGCTCGCGGCCGCTCGCAAGGCGTTGCCTTCGGCACCTAACGAGGCCTTCGGGTACGGCGATCCCCGCGGCCGGATCGAGCTCCGCCGGACCCTGGCGGACTACCTCGCCCGGGCGCGCGGAGTACGGGCCGATCCGGAGTTGATTCTGGTCTGCTCGGGGTATGTGCAAGCGCTGAGTCTGCTGGGCGCAGTACTGCGGGCTCAGGGTGCGAAGTCGTTGTCCGTCGAGGAGTTCGGATACGACCTGCACTGGGATGTGATCCGGTCTCGCGGGTTGGAGCCGGTGCCGATCGCGGTGGACGAGCACGGAGTACGGGCCGAGCTGTTGTCCGGCGAGGCGGCGTTACTGACGCCTGCCCACCAGATGCCGACCGGGGTTCCGCTGGCGCCGCATCGGCGGACCGCGGCGGTCGAGTGGGCGCGATCGACCGGCGCGGTGCTGATCGAGGACGACTACGACGGGGAGTTCCGGTACGACCGCCAGACCGTCGGCGCCTTGCAGGCTTTGGATCCCGAGCGCGTCGTCTACACCGGTACTGCGAGCAAGAGTCTCGCGCCCGGGTTGCGCCTCGCCTGGATGGTGGTCCCACAGCGCCTGATGGAACCGGTCCTCGCGGCCAAACGGACCGCGGATCTCCAGACCGCGACGCTCGACCAATTGACCCTCGCGGAATTCATTGCCTCCGGCTACTACGACCGGCACGTCCGCCGTAGCCGACTGCACTACCGTCGCCGCCGGGATCGCCTGGTCGAACTCCTGGCAGTGCGAGCTCCGGGTGTCCGCGTGGCGGGGATCGCGGCCGGCATGCACGTACTGCTCGACGTACCGGGTGATGCCCAGGACATGGTCGATCGAGCGGCCCGGCAGGGCCTGCAAGTGGCGTCGCTCGACCGCTACCGCTTCACCTCGGACCCGTCGGCCCGCCAGGCCTTGGTCGTCGGCTATGGCACCCCGCCCGACCACTCCTACGCCGGCGCCCTCGACCTCCTCTGTCAGGTCCTTAGCGTCTGAGCTTGTGGAGGATGGCGGTGAGCTCGGTCCGTTCGGCATCGCTGAGAACGCTGAAGTAGGCCTCGGCCTCGGCGTCGCGGGAGGCGCGGATCGCCTGGCCGACCCGGGTCCCTTCGTCGGTCGGCGCCACCAGCGTCGCCCGACGGTCCTGCGGGTCAGGACGCCGTTCGACCAGTCCGCGATCCTGCAGGGCATCGACCACCTCGGTAGTCGAGCGGGCCGCGATGCGGAGGTGGTCGGAGAGTTCACTGAGTCGCAGTGGGCCCTGGCGCAGGAGGACACCGAGGGCGCGGGCGTGGGACGGCGCGATGTCCCACGGCGCCAGGGTCTCCTTCCGCAGGTGCCGCAGCTGATGAGCGACCCCCCAGAACGTCTCGGGGAGGGTCTCCTCGTCGTCATCGGCCATGGGAATACGCTACCAACCAATCCTGTTGTACCCTCATAATGAGGTAACCTCAGCATATCCGCCTACAGAAACGGTGCTTGTCTTGGATCCCGAAAATCTTGAGCGAGGCCGCCGAGCCGGCCAGAAGTCAGCCACAGCCGCCGAGAAAGCGCAGGCCCGCGAGGTATCGCTGGGCCGCATCGGACGGCTCTTCACCCCCCACAAGTTCTCCCTCGCCGTCGTCACGGCGATCATCGTCGCATCATCCGTGGTGGCCATGGCGTCACCGTTCCTGCTGCGCGCCGTCATCGACACGGCGCTGCCGAAGCAGGAGCTGAAGCTTCTGGTCTGGCTGGTGGTCGGCATGGTCGCCGTCGCCGCCATCACCTCGGCCCTGGGCGTCGTCCAGACCTGGATCAGTACCAGGGTCGGCCAGCAGGTCATGCACCGGCTGCGTACCGACGTCTTCGGCCACCTGCAGCGGCAGTCGATGGCCTTCTTCACCCGGACCCGCACCGGCGAGGTGCAGTCCCGCATCACCAACGACATCGGTGGCATGGAGCCCGTCGTCACGTCGACGGCCACCTCCATCGCCTCTAACCTCACCACGGCGATCGCCACCGCCGTGGCCATGCTCGCCTTGTCCTGGCAGCTCTCGCTCATCTCGCTCGTCGTGATGCCGCCGTCCATCTACCTGACCCGCAAGGTCGCCCAGATGCGCCGGGCCATCACCGCGCAGCGCCAGCGCGAACTGGCCGATCTCAACGTCACGGTCGAGGAAGGTCTCTCGATCAGCGGCATCCAGCTCAGCAAGACCATGGGCACCGCGGCGACCCTGATCGACCGCTTCACCGCGTCGTCGACCCGGTTGATCGATCTGGAGCTCCGCTCGGAGCTGGCCGGCCGGTGGCGGATGGCCTCGATGAGCGTCATCTTCGCCGCCATCCCGGCGATCATCTACCTGAGCGCCGGCCTGCCGATGACCGCCGGAACCATGACCATCGGCACCCTGGTCGCCTTCACCACCCTGCAGGCCGGGCTGTTCCGGCCGCTGATGGGACTGCTCAACGTCGGCGTCGCGCTGACCAGCTCGCTGGCCCTCTTCGCGCGGATCTTCGAGTACCTCGACCTGCCGATCGACGTGAACGACCCGGCCAAGCCGGTCGAGATCGATCCGGCCCGCATCGAGGGTCACGTGCGCTTCGAGGACGTTACCTTCGCCTACCCGGGCAGTGAGACGGCCGCAGTGGCCGGCGTCAGCCTGGACGTCCCAGCCGGTACTACGTTGGCGCTGGTCGGTGAGACCGGTTCCGGCAAGAGCACTCTCGCCTCGTTGGTCGCGCGTCTCTATGACCCGACCAGCGGACGCGTCACCATCGACGGCATCGACCTGCGCGACCTGCGGCTGGAGGATCTCGCCGCTGTGGTCGGCGTGGTCAGCCAGGAGACCTACCTGCTGCACACCACGGTTCGCGAGAACCTCCGCTACGCCAAGCCCGACGCGACCGATGCGGAGATCGAGGAAGCCGCACGCGCTGCCCAGGTGCACGAGTTGATCGCCGGGCTGCCTGAGGGCTACGACACCATGGTCGGGTCCCGCGGGCACCGCTTCTCCGGAGGCGAGAAGCAGCGGATCGCCATTGCTCGCACCCTGCTGCGCAACCCGCGGGTCCTGGTCCTGGACGAGGCCACCAGCGCGCTGGACACCGAGACCGAGCGAGCGGTCCAGCAGGCGTTCGACCGGCTCGCCGAGGGCCGCACCACCATCACCATCGCCCACCGCCTGTCGACGGTCCGCGACGCCGACCAGCTCGTCGTCATCGACCACGGCCGCGTGATCGAGTCCGGAACCCACACCAGCCTGGTCGAAAGCAACGGCCGCTACGCCCGACTCGCCACCTGAACAGGTCAGACGGACTGGCGGACCAGCGCTAGTACCTCGTCGGCACAGCCCCAGGAGAGGGTCACTCCAGAGCCGCCGTGGCCGTAGCAGTGGACTACGCGCTGGTGGCCCGTCTGGACGACCTCGCAGCGGATCGCGGGACGGGCCGGGCGAAGTCCGACGCGGTGCCGGAGCACCTTGGCCTTGCGGAGCTGGGGGACCAGCCCGATCGCGCGGGTCAGGATCTGCTCGGCCGTGGCCTCGTGCACTGCCATGTCCCAGCTGTCCGGCTGGCTCGTGCCGCCGACCACGACGTCACGCTCGCGCGGGATCACATAGGTGAGGTCCGACGGCGCACGGTCGGCGATCAGCCACTCGGTCAACCCGAACTGCTCGACCGTCAGCACCTGTCCGCGGACGGGAATGACGGTTGGGTCACTGGCAGTCAGGCGGGCGCCGAGCCCGGTGCAGTTCACCACGATGTCCGCCTGGGTGGGCAGCGCCGAGAGGGCAGCACGAGTCAGCGTGCCACCGGCCTCGTCGAGACGTTTCACCAAGTACGGGAGGTAGACCGGCATGTCGATCACTGGCGAGGTGAAGGACCAGCCGTCCTTGAACCCGGGCGGCGGCGACCCGATCCGGCGCAGATCGGGCAGCGCGGACGCCCAGGAGGGGTCCGGCGTCGGCTCGGTCAGAAACTCCTGGCCGTGCCGCAACCGGACCGACGGCTCCTGCGCGGCCAGCTTGGTGAACTCCTCGTACGACGTCCGTCCCCAGGCGGCGACGCGATCAGCCGGGGCCGACAGATACGGACTCCAGATCGCGGCCGCGACAGCCGACGTGGTCTCCAGTGGGAGATCCCGCGCGAACACGGCCACGTCGTACCCGGACTCGGCCAGCCGGACGGCACAACTGAGCCCGATCACGCCGGCACCCACCACGATCACGCGCATCCACAGATTGTCGCCCAGCGGGCCTCAACCCGCCACCGTTGCCCGCGGCATCCTGTGGATGATCAATGAACGTCGACGGCCAGGGAGTAGAGACGGGTGATCTGGGTGGCGCCGCCGTTGTCGTCGGAAAGCAGGTACAGCTGGCGCCGGCCGCCGGGCAGGTAGCCACCGAGGGCGAGGCCCTCGACGTTGTCCAGCAGGGGGTTCGGTTGCGGCTGCTTGGCGACCGCGCCCGATGGCGGGCAGTTCACCAAGTCGAAGAGCAACTTCTTCTGCAGGAAGACCTTCGCCGGCGCATCGGCCAGGGACTCGCGGCCGCTCACGTCGACGGCCTTGCGCAACGACACCGTGAACACCCGGATCGTGTTGCCGACGCCCGGGGTGAAGGTGCGCTCCATCGACACCAGTTCGTTGCGGTTCACCACTGCGAGCTCGACCAGGGCGAGTCCGGGGTCCGGCTTGTACGCGAGTTGCTCGGCCAGGCGATAACCGTGACCGGGCGTACCGGCGTACCGGAGGATTCTGTTGCGGGTGCTGCCGCTGGCGTCGGTGCCGTCCGGGGCGAGCGGTCCTTCCATGCCGGCGAAGAGCGAGTGGCCGTCCGGGCTGACCGCGAGCGACTCGAAGGTCGCGTTGCTGGTGGCCTCGCCGGCCGGCGCGACCTGGAACCGCGCGGGCACCGGCAGCGACGCGATCTCCTTGCCGTCGGACAGCCGGAACCGACGGATCGACGGCTCCCGCTCCGATGTCGCCAGAATGGTCTTGCCGCCGCGCTCGGCGACCAGGCCCTCGCCGTCGAAGTCCGCGCCGGTGAAGGCGGTGCCGTCCGGACGACGCAGGATCGTCATGCCCTTCACGCTGACGGTGGGCTTGCTACTGATCCTCAGGTCGAACACCCGGGCCGGCGTCGTACCGATGTTGTCGACCAGAGCCATCGCGCGACCCGGGCTGGTGACGTTGATTGCGGACAGGCCCGCCACCGGCTGACCGTCGAACGTGGTCTTGTCCAGGCTGTCGCTGAACCCGAGGAACCGCGCATCGCGGGAGCAGTTCCCGCCCGGATCCGGGCTGCCGTGGCGGTCGGTCGCCGGCGCCGCCGAAGCGGTCAGTGACGTGGTGAGCGCGGTCAGTACGACGACCGCGGCGAGTGGGGTCTGCCAGCGCATCAGGAACCTCCGGTACGACGGTTGGTCCACCGATCCAATCCCATCCACCCGACCAACAGGTGAACGACGGCCTCCACCAACCCGTTGCGTCCGAAGAACCTGAGGTCATAGCGCAAGGTTCTTCGGACGCAAGCGGGGAGTTACTCGACGGTGACGGACTTTGCCAGGTTGCGGGGCTTGTCGACGTCGTGGCCGAGGGCAACGGACGCGTGGTACGCCAGGAGTTGCAGCGGGATGGTCAGCAGGATCGGGTCGAGCTCCGGCTCGTTCTTCGGGACCTCGATCACGGCGGCCGCGCCGTCCGGGACCTGGACGCCCGGGTGGGTCACGACGTACAGCGGACCCGAGCGGGCCGCGATCTCGTGCAGGGCGCCGATGTTGCGGTCCAGCAGTTCGTCGTTCGGCACGATCGCGACGGTCGGCACGTCGGGAGAGATCAGCGCCAGCGGACCGTGCTTCAGTTCGGAGGTCTGGTAGGCCTCCGCGTGCCGGTACGAGATCTCCTTGAGCTTCTGCGCGCCCTCACGAGCGACCGGGTAACCACGGGTCCGGCCGACGAAGAAGATGCTCTCGTGCTTGGCCAGCCGGCCGGCGATCGCGGCGAGCTCCGGCTCGGTGTCGACGATCGCCTGGATCTGCGCAGGGATCCTCTTCAGCCCCTCAATCAGGCGTCGCCCGTCGGCGGGGGAGACGTCCCGGATCCGGCCGAGGTGGATGCCGAGCATCGCGAATCCGACCGCCATGTTGGTGAGCGCCTTGGTCGACGCCACCGACACCTCCGGACCGGCGTGCAGGTAGACGCCGCCGTCGACCTCGCGGGCGATACTCGAGCCGACCGCGTTGACCAGGCCGATCACCCGACCACCCTTGCGCTTCAGCTCCTGGACCGCGACCAGCGTGTCCAGGGTCTCCCCGGACTGGCTGACAGCGACGTACAGGGTGTCGCGCTCGACGACCGGATTGCGGTAGCGGAACTCGGAGGCGGGCTCGGCGTCAGCGGGGATCCGGGCCACTTCCTCGATGAACTGCGCGCCGAGCTGGCCGGCGTAGTACGCGGAGCCGCAGCCGAGGATCTTCACCCGCTTGATCTCGCGGGCCTCCCTGGCGTCCATGTTCAGGCCGCCGAGGTGGACGGTGTGGAAGCGCTCGTCGAGCCGGCCGCGGATGGCGCGCAGGACGGCCTCGGGCTGCTCGTGGATCTCCTTGACCATGAAGTGCTCGTGCGCGCCGCGCTCGTACTCGTCGGCGCTCCACTCGACGGTCTCGGCGGTCTTCGTGGTCGGGCGGGAGTCGCTGGTGAAGGTCCTGTAACCGTCGGCGCGGACGGTGGCGAGCTCGCCGTCGTCCAGGTGCACGACCTGACGGGTGTAGCGGACCAGCGCGGAGGCGTCGCTCGCGACGTGCATCTCGCCGTCACCGATGCCGAGGATGATCGGGCTGCCGTTGCGGGCCACCACGATCCGGTCCGGGTAGGCCAGGTCGATCACGGCGATGCCGTAGGTGCCGTCGATCCGGCGCAGCGCCTTGAGCACCTTCTCCTCGAGGGTGTCGCCCTCGGCCTGCTCGATCAGGTGGGCGAGCACCTCGGTGTCGGTCTCGGAGCGCAGCTTGACGCCGGCGTCCTCCAGCTGGGCGCGCAGCGCGGCGGCGTTGTCGATGATGCCGTTGTGTACTACGGCGATCCGCTCGTCGCCGCTCACGTGCGGGTGTGCGTTGTCCTTGCTCGGGCCGCCGTGGGTGGCCCAGCGGGTGTGCCCGATCCCGAGCTTGCCGCCGAACCGCTTGGGCAGTGAGGCCTCCAGCTCACGTACCCGGCCGGCGTCCTTGTGGACCTTCAGTTCGCTGGACCCGAGCACGGCGACGCCGGCCGAGTCGTACCCGCGGTACTCCAGCCGGGCCAGGCCGTCCACCAGGATCGGCGCGGCCGGCTTGGTGCCGACGTACCCCACGATTCCGCACATGGATGGTTCCTTTCTCGAGTTCTTGGTCAGCCGTAGACGATGCGTCGCAGCTGCCGGGCAGAAAGTTCGGGAGAGCGGACCGGCCAGTGCCGGAGTTCGGTGCCGAGCCGGGCGAAGATCTCGTCGTTGCGGGCACCGTAGGTCTGCAGCTCCCGGTGCCGGCGACGGACGTAGTCCTCGGTCGTCTCGGTGAAGTAGGCCAGGACGTCGGCGACCACACGGCGCGCGTCGTCCGGGGTTAGCCCGGTGGTGCGGCTGACCTGTTCGACGAGCTCGTCGCTGGGGTCCACCGCATCAGTCATCACTCGCACCACTGTGCAGTGATTCAGGGTCAAAAGCCAAGGATCTGCCCGAAATCGGGCAAGCCTGCTCAGAAGAGGCGGAGGACGTCGGATTCCATCCCTCGGAGGGCGTCGTAGTCGACGGTGACGCATTCGAGGCCGCGGTCGGTGGCGAGGAACTGGGCCTGCGGTTTGATCAGCTGGGCCGCGAAGATGCCGCGGACCGGGGTGAGCAGCGGGTCGCGGTTCAGCAGTTCGACGTACCGGGTGAGTTGCTCGACGCCGTCGATCTCACCGCGGCGCTTGATCTCGACCGCGACGTGCCTGCCCTCGGCGTCCCGGCAGAGCAGGTCGACCGGGCCGATCGCGGTCGGGTACTCGCGCCGGACCAGCGTGAAGCCCTCGCCGAAAGTGTGCACGTGCTCGGCCAGCAGTTCCTGCAGGTGCGCCTCGACGCCGTCCTTGATCAGCCCGGGATCCAGTCCCAGCTCGTACGAGGTGTCGCTGACGACCTCCTCGAAGGTGATCCGCAGTTCCTCGCCGGCCTTGTTGGTGACGCTCCAGACGCCGTCCTCCTCCGCCAGCTTGCACGGGGGCGACATCCAGTTCAGCGGCTTGTACGAACCGCCGTCGGCGTGGATCAGCACGGACCCGTCCGCCTTCACCATCAACAACCGCGGAGCCATCGGCAGATGAGCGGTCAGCCGGCCGGAGTAGTCCACTGAGCAACGAGCAATCACCAGGCGCACGACAAAGCACCGTAGTCCACCCGCCCGCCGAACCCCATGTCGCCTGGCCGGAACTGGTGGAGGCTGGTCGCCAGGAAAGCGCCCGCAGGTGTGAGGTTGCACTCTGGGGTGACTCAGCTCATGTGCGGACCAGTGTGGTGACTGGCACACTTCGAGCCATGGCTCGTGAACTGAAGACGGTGGGAGTGGTCGGTCTCGGCACGATGGGCGCCGGGATCGCGGAGGTGTTCGCCCGGAACGGCCTGACCGTGGTCGGGGTGGAACGGGACGAGCAGGCGGCCGAGCGTGGTCGCGGGCACATCCAGCACTCGACCGACCGGGCCGTGAAGCGGGGCAAGTTGTCCGTTGAGGATCAGCAGGCGCTGTTCGACCGGCTCACCTTCGCCACCGAGATCGAGGCGCTGGCCGACTGCGACCTGGTGATCGAGGCGGTGATCGAGCGGCTCGAGCTGAAGCGGGAGATCTTCTCCGCGCTGGACAAGGTGGTCCGCGAGGACGCGATCCTCGCGACCAACACCTCCTCGCTGTCGGTCACCGAGATCTCGGTCGCCACTGTGCGCCCGCGTCGCGTCGTCGGGATGCACTTCTTCAACCCGGCACCGGTGCAGGAGTTCGTCGAGGTGATCAAGACCGTCGTCACCGAGCCGGACGTGGTCGAGGACGTGCTCGCGCTCGCCCGCAAGCTGGACAAGGTCCCGGTTGTCGCGGCGGACCGCGCCGGCTTCATCGCGAACGCGCTGCTGTTCGGCTACCTGAACCACGCCGTCTCGATGGTCGAATCGCACTACGCCACCCGCGA
>Ga0193717_1002178_pt1 | contig 11452 bp, 9 predicted proteins | sample U2c2metaG_FD_145900 | JGI IMG/M metagenome (GOLD analysis project Ga0193717, IMG submission 145900) | Soil microbial communities from a riparian zone of the East river system, Colorado, United States - U2c2 | ecosystem: Environmental > Terrestrial > Soil > Riparian zone | place: USA: East River...
CCTGCGGCCAGGTGTCGGGATTTCCAAGCGACGACGTCGACCAGTCATGTGCGCGCATCAGCGCGCCCATCTCGCCGCCATCGGAGAGAAATGAGTGCGCGTTAGCTGAATGCGTCGCGGTATCGGGCATGCCCTACTTCACTTGATCCCGGGGGCCGACTGCGCAGGGGCATTGGGAAAAGCGCCTTGGATCAGATAAGGTGAGATTCGAATGGCGGTGGTGCGTTGCAAGGCCAGTCGCGATGGACCGGCCGCCTTGAACCTACAACCCGTCCGTTCGAGAAGCGAGACCGCATATCGGGCCGGCCGCATTTGCGAACAAAACCAGAAACGTGATTGGTGGTGCTCCCGTTGCGCGCCATGTGATTCGCATGCACTATCTCGACAAGCTCAATTCCGATCAGCGCGCGGCGGTCGAGCACGGCGTCGATGGCGACACGCGGCCCCTGCTGGTGATTGCGGGCGCGGGCTCCGGCAAGACCGACACGCTGGCCCATCGCGTGGCGCATCTGGTGATGACCGGCGCCGACCCGCACCGGATTTTGCTGCTGACCTTCTCGCGCCGGGCCGCCGCCGAGATGGAGCGCCGTGCCGAGCGCATCCTCAACCGCGCCTCCGGCACCAATGCGAGCGCGGGGCTGGTCTGGTCCGGCACCTTCCACGCCATCGGCGCAAGGGTCCTGCGCGAGTACGCCGAGCGCATCGGGCTCGATCGCTCCTTCACGATCCATGATCGCGAGGACGCCGCCGACCTGATGAACCTGGTGCGCCACGAGCTCGATCTCTCGCGCACCGAGAGCCGTTTTCCCACGAAAGGAACATGCCTTTCGATCTATTCGCGGGCCGTGAACGCCGAGGCGCCACTCGAAGAGGTGTTAGGCAAGGCGTTTCCGTGGTGTGCGAACTGGGCCGCCGAACTGAAGACACTGTTCGCGGCCTATGTGGAGGCGAAGCAGCGCCAGAACGTGCTCGATTACGACGACCTGCTGCTCTACTGGGCGCACATGCTGGCTGAAGATGCGTTCGCCGCGGAAATCGGCGCGCGCTTCGACCATATTCTGATCGACGAATATCAGGACACCAATCGTTTGCAGGCCTCGATCCTGCTGGCTCTCAAGCCCGCCGGCCACGGCCTCACCGTGGTCGGCGACGACGCGCAGTCGATCTACTCGTTTCGCGCCGCGACGGTGCGCAACATCCTGGATTTTCCCGGCCACTTCAGCCCGCAGGCGCGCATCGTCACGCTGGAGCGAAATTACCGTTCGACCCAGCCGATCCTTGCCGCCTCGAACGCCGTGATCGCGCTCGCGGCCGAACGGTTCACCAAAAATCTCTGGTCGGAGCGCGAAGCCTCGCAGCGCCCGCTGCTGGTCGCGACACGCGACGAGACCGATCAGGCGCGCTATGTGGTTGAGCGCGTGCTGCAAAACCGCGAGGCCGGTCTGCCGCTGAAATCGCAGGCCGTGCTGTTCCGCACGTCGCATCACTCCGACACGCTCGAATTCGAGCTGACCCGCCGCAACATTCCGTTCGTGAAGTTCGGCGGGCTGAAATTCCTCGAAGCCGCGCACGTGAAGGACGTGCTCGCCGCGCTGCGCTTTGCCGAAAATCCGCGCGATCGCGTCGCGGGCTTTCGCGTCACGCAGCTTGTGCCCGGCATAGGCCCTGCGAGCGCGGCGCGCATTCTGGATCGGCTGGCAGCGCCCGATCCGGCCGCGATGCTTGTCACCTACGCGCCGCCGCGCGCGGGCGCCGAATGGAAAAGTTTCGCGGCGTTGTTCGACAGCCTGTTCCGCCGCGCCGCCGGCTGGCCGGGCGAACTCGAAGCTGTGCGGCGCTGGTACGAACCGCATCTCGAGCGACTGCATGACGACGCGGCGGTGCGCGCTGCCGATCTCGCGCAGCTTGAGCAAATCGCCGCAAGCTATCGGTCGCGCGAGCAGTTCCTGACCGACCTCACGCTCGATCCGCCGTCGGCCACCTCGGACGAGGCCGGCGCGCCGCCGCTCGATGAGGACTACCTCATTCTCTCGACCATCCATTCCGCCAAGGGCCAGGAATGGAAATCCGTGTTCGTGCTCAACGCGGTCGATGGCTGCATTCCGTCGGACCTGGCGACCGGCAACGCCGACGAGATCGAGGAGGAGCGGCGGCTGCTCTACGTCGCGATGACGCGCGCCAAGGATCAGCTCGACGTGATCGTGCCGCAGCGCTTCTACACGCACAATCAGGCGAGCCGCGGCGACCGCTATGTTCACGCGCTGCGCACGCGATTCATTCCGACGCCGGTGGCGAAACGCTTCGAGCAGCGTGTGTGGCCGAGCGCGCAGGCGAGCGCCGCGAGCGCAACGCCGAGCACGCAGATCGATGTGACGGCGCGGATGCGCGCGATGTGGCGGTAGGGCCGCGTGCTCCGCTGTGCTCCCTCCCCTTGAAAGGGGGAGGGGTGGGGTGGGGGTCAAAGCAAGATGAACCCCACCCGACCGCCTGCGGCGGTCGACCTCCCCTTTTCAAGGGGAGGTAAGGAGAGAGCAGCGCTCGCCGTCCGCTACTTCTTCATCCCCTCCGCGGCGACGAACGGCGTGCTTGTCGCAGGTCCCTCGCCCCACACCAGAATCGTCGCGGGCTCGGTCTTGGCGCCGTCGTAATGCACGCCCTTGGCCCAGTGGATCACATGCGTGCCGGCCGGCATCGGCACGGTTGCCTCCGGGTCGAACGTGCCGCCATTGCCGACCCACCAGGTGCCGGACAGCACCATGAAGAAGCGGTCGTTGGGATGGAAATGCGGCCGGCTCATTTTACCCGGCAGCCAGGTGAGCAGCATCGCATAAGGGCCGGGCTTCGATGGATCGCCCTGGAGCACCACGGTGCGATTGCCCGAGGGATTGTCGGTCCACTTGATATCCTTGGGCAGCGTGAAGCCGACGATCTTCGGATCGAGTTCGACCGCCTGCACACTCGACACGAGCGTGAGGGCCGGTATTGCGGCTGCGATGAGCCGCGCCTTCCAGGACATGGCTTCTCCTCCCTGTTTCGTCTTGTGCGCGGATGCTAGCCTGCGCGGCCAACGCGCGAAAGCCGGGAGGATCGGAATGATTTTGCGCAGCCTCGTCGTGGCGTTCGCGCTCGCACTCGGAGCAGCACCCGCAATCGCCGACTATCCCGATCGTCCGGTGCGCATCATCGTGCCCTACGCGCCGGGCGGCCCGGCGGACGTGACGGCGCGGCTGCTCGCCAACAAGCTGCAGGAAAAACTCGGGCAGTCCTTCGTGATCGACAACCGCTCGGGTGCGGGCGGCAATATCGGCACTGCGGCCGGCAGCCAGGCCGCGCCGGATGGCTACACGCTCACCGTCATCACGCCGGCGCAGATCATCAACACCACGCTGTTTGCCAAGCCCGGCTATGAGCTCAAGGATTTCGCCCCACTCGCGCTGATGACCACCGCGCCGGCGCTCTTGCTCGCCAACCCGAAGCTCGGCGTGAATTCTGTCGCCGAGATGATCGCGGCCGCCAAGGCCAAGCCCGGCGCAATCTCGTTCGCCAGCCAGGGCACCGGCGTTGCGCCGCATCTGATGATGGAGATGATCAAGAAATCGGCCGGCATCGATATGGTGCACGTGCCGTATCGCGGCTCGGCGCCCGCGCTCAACGACGTGGTCGCCGGCAACGTGCCGCTGATGATGGACTCGATCATCACCGGCCTGCCGCACGTTCGTTCCGGCGCGCTCAAGGGCATCGCGGTGTCGACTGCGAAGCGCTCAGCGCTCGCGCCCGACATTCCGACCGTCGCCGAGTCCGGCATTCCGGGCTTCGAGGCATTTCTCTGGTACGGGATCGTGGCGCCCGCGCAGACGCCGCCGGATATCATCCGCAAGCTCGGCACCGAGATTTCCATCGCAATGGCGCTGCCGGAGATTCGCGAGCGGCTCGTTGCGCTCGGCTCGGAGCCCTCCGATTTCGGCCCGGACAAATTCGCCGCCTTCATCAAGTCGGAAGCCGAGAAATGGGGCCCGATCGTCATCGGTTCGGGCGCCAAAGCCGAGTGATTTGCGCAGCGGCAGAGCTACCCTATATTGAGGCAGCCGGACACGCTCAGGAGCCCAGCGCATGCCAGCTTTGCCTGACTATAAGGTGTCGCCCTCGGTGCAGCCGAAGCCGGACGATTACGGCTACGACCTCGACCGCGCGCTCGCCTCCGTGGTGGGGCTGCACGCGATCATCCCGAGCGATGCGTTCACGGCCGAGACGCTCGGAACCGAGCGCGCCGGCAACGGCGTGCTGATCCGCGAGAACGGCGTGGTGCTGACCATCGGTTACCTGATCACCGAGGCCGAGACCGTGTGGCTGCATCTCAATGACGGCCGCGTGGTGCCCGGCCACGTGCTCGGCTACGACCAGGCGACCGGCTTCGGTCTGGTGCAGGCGCTCGCCAAGCTCGACCTGCCGGCGCTGCCGTTCGGCGATTCCACCATGACGCCGCTGGAAGAGAAGATCGTGATCGGCGGCGCTGGCGGCCGGCAGAAATCGGTCGCGGCGCGCGTCGTCGGCAAGCAGGAATTCGCCGGTTATTGGGAATACGTGCTCGACGAGGCGATCTTCACCGCGCCCGCGCATCCGAACTGGGGCGGCACCGCGCTGATCGGCCCGGCCGGCGACCTGCTCGGCATCGGCTCGCTGCAGCTTGAGCGCGCGACCGACAAGGGCAAGAGCGAACATCTCAACATGGTCGTGCCGATCGACGATCTGAAGCCGATCCTCGACGACCTCCTGAAGTTCGGCCGCCCGAACCGCCCGCCGCGCCCCTGGCTCGGCCTTTACGCGACCGAGATCGAGGACAAGATCGTGGTGGTGGGCCTGGCGACGCGCGGGCCCGCGCAGGCCGCCGAGATCCGCACCGGCGACGTCATCCTCTCGGTCGCGGGCCGCGAGGTGAGCGAGCTTACCACCATGTTCCGCAAGATCTGGTCGCTCGGCAACGCCGGCGTCGAGGTGCCGCTGCTCGTCTATCGCGACGGGCGCACATTCGAGGTGACGATCACGTCGGGCGACCGCACGCGGTTTCTCAAGGGGCCGAGTTTGCATTGAGCATGATCCCGAAAAGTGGGAACCGGTTTTCGGGCAAGATCATGCTCAAACAAGAAGCCAGAGCACGACTCTGACCCAACCAAGAACGATAGCGTTCTAGCGCATGTCCCTCGACATCACCGACACCCTCGTCGGTTTCCTTCGGCAATGGGGGGAGATGAGCCCGGCTGCGGTGGTCGTGCTGACGCTGGTGTTCGTGTTCATCGGGCTCACGCCGATTCCGCGCACGTTCCTCGCGCTCGCAGCCGGCATCGTGTACGGCATGGCCGCGATACCGGTGATCATTCCGGCGACGACCGCCGGCTCCCTGCTCGTGTTGCTGCTCGCGCGCTATCTGTTCGGTGACTGGGTCTGGCGCATCGTGGAGCGCAAACCGAAGCTGCTTGCCATCATGGACGCCGTGAACGCCGAAGGCTGGCGCATCGTCGGGCTGTGCCGGCTCGCCTCGCCGATTCCCTCGATGATCCAAAACATCATGTTCGGGCTGACGCGGATGGGCGTGTGGACGTTCGCCTGGGCGACCTTCGTGTTCATCATTCCGCAGGTCACCCTTTTCGTTTATCTCGGTTCGATCGGACGCGCCGCACTGCTCGGCGAAAGCAGCGGCGTCAGTCTCGCAATCATGGCCGCAGGGGGCCTCACCCTCCTGATCGCGGTGCTGCTGATCATGCGGCGCGTGCGCGCGAACCTGCGCACGCTGGAGCAACCTTCGGCAGGCGCGATCCGCTAGGACGTCTCCCCATACGTCGCACGTGAAATATCGGCACCGCCAACCTGATTCAGTTCTTCGGGCGGCGGCTGACTCCTCCACCACGCACGCCAACAGGCGGGATCTTTAGCGTCGATGTGTACGCCATCGACGGCGTTGATCTCCGCGCGTCGAACTAGACGCCGCTATTTCGGCGTCGCCTCGGGCATCAGCGCCAGATCGGCATAGCGCGCCATGCGGATCACCGGCACGATCCCGGCCGCGACGATCAGAAGCGCGGCAAGCGCGCCCTCCTCGAAGTTTCCGCGCGTGGCGAACTGATAGATGTAGGTCGACAGCGTTTCGACATTGAGCGGGCGCAGCAGCAAGGTCGCGGGCAACTCCTTCAGGCAATCGACGAACACCAGAAGCGCGGCGCCGCCGAGCGCGGGGCGCGCGAGCGGAATGTGAATGAGCCGCATCACGCCGCCAGGCTTTTCGCCGAGCGTGCGCGCGGCGTCATCCACATGGGTCGAGACGCGCGAAAGGCCCGCCTGCGCCGAGCCGGTCGCGATGGCGAGGAAACGCACCACATAGGCGATCACGATCGCGGCGCCCGATCCCGCCACCACGAGGCCGACGCTTACGCCGGTGAGCGCACGCGAGACAACGTTCAGCCCTTCGTCGATCGCGACGAGCGGCGAGAGCAGCGCGAGCGCGAGTACGGTGCCGGGCACCGCGTAACCGAGGCCCGCGAGCATCAGCGCGGCCCCGGTCCAGGGCTTTCGGATCAGCCGCGCCGCGATGACGGCGCCGAAGCCGAGGATGAGCGCCGCAACGGTCGCGGCGGCGGCGAGCAGGAGCGTGCTCAGCGTGTGGCGCACGAGGTCGGGGTCGAACCCGGCGATCAAGCCGCGCGCGAAAGCCTCATGCGCGAGACTTGCCGCCGGCAACGCGAAGCCGAGCAATACCGGCAATGCGCACACCGCGCATGCTAAAGCGCCGGCCCACCCGGTCAGCACAATCGGCGCGGGCGGCTGTGAGCGGCGCAGCACCAGATGAAACCGCTTGTCGCGCCGCCCGTAGCGTTCCAGCGCGAGCAGGCCAGCGACCGCGATCAGCATCACGCAGGCGATCTGCGCAGCGCCGGGCAGGCTCGAACGGTTGAGCCAGGTGGTGAAGATCGACAGCGTGAGCGTTCGCACGCCGAGATATTCCGATGCGCCGATGTCGTTCAGCGTCTCCATCAAGGCGAGAGATAAGCCTACCGCAAGCGCCGGGCGCGCGAGCGGCAGCGCCACGTGGCGCGCGAGCATGATGCGCGTCGCGCCGAGCGTGCGCGCCACCTCGAACAGGGCCGCGCTCTGCGTCTGGAACATCGCGCGCGCGGCGAGGAAGACGTACGGGTAGAGCACGACCGAGAACACGAAGACCGCGCCGGGCAGCGAGCGGACGTTCGGGTACCAGGAGCCTGCTCCGGGCGTCCATCCGGTCAGCGCGTGCAACACGTTCTGCACGGGCCCGAACGCGTCGAAGAAGTCGACGTACACGTAGGCGACGATGTAGGTCGGGAACGCGAGCGGCAGCGCGAGCATCCACGACAGCGTGTCGCGGCCGGGAAACCGATACGCCGTGACCAGCCACGCGGCTCCGGTGCCGACGATGGCGGTGACAAGCGCGACGCCCGCCAGCAGTAGTACCGTGACGCGCAGCGCCTCGGGAATGACGTAGGCGACCAGATCCGCCCAGATGTCGGATTCGCCCGAGAGCGCGAGGCGCACCAGGTTCGCGATCGGGATCACCACCAGCGCGGCGACTGCGATCAGGAACGCGGCGGCAGCGAGGTCGAACGGCGTCCAGACACGACTGCGCCGGGCGTGGTTGCCCGGCGCGCTGTCGGCGAGTTCGGCAGCGGCCATCGGCTAGTTATCGAACCCCACCTTGTCGACCAGGTTCGCGGCCGCCTTCTTGTTCTTGGCGATCTCGGACAGCGGCAGCGCGTCGGCCTTGAGCATGCCGTAGCCGGCGATCGTCGGGTTCACCTTGATCTCGCTCAACAGCGGGTACTCGTAGTTGACGTCCGCGTACATGTGCTGGGCGTGCTCGCCGGCCAGCCACTCCATCAGTTTCAGCGCGTTGGCCTTGTTCGGCGCGTGCTTGGCCAGCACCACGCCCGAGAGATTCACGTGCGTGCCGCCGCCCTGGAATGTCGGCAGGATCACCTTGGTGGCCGCGGCCCAGGGCTTGCGGTCGGCTTCCTTGTCGTTCATCAGCGCCCAGTAATAGGTATTGCCGAGCCCGATGTCGCACTTGCCGGCCGCGATGTCGCGCGCCACTTCGCGGTCGCCACCCGAAGGCTTCTGCGCGAGGTTGGCCTTGATGCCGCGCAGCCATTCCTCGGTCTTCGCTTCGCCGTGCTTGGCGAGATAAGCGGCGAACAGCGCATTGTTGTACATGTGCTGGCCCGAGCGGATGCAGATCTTGCCCTTCCACTTCGGATCGGAAAGCTCGTCGTAGGTGATGGCGTCCTGCGCCACGCGCTCCTTCGAGGCGTAGACGACGCGCGCGCGCATCGCGAGGCCGTACCAGCTGCCCGCCGGGTCGCGGTATTGCGGCGCGATCGCCTTGTCGAGGACGGCGGACTTGATCGGCTGCGTGATGCCGACATCGACCGCGTCCTGCAGCCGCGCAATGTCGACGGTGAGCAGCACATCGGCCGGTGAGTTCTCGCCTTCGGTCTTGATGCGCTGCTCGAGGCCGGAGCTTGCCGAGATCACGTTGACCTTGACGCCGGTGTCCTTGGTGAAGGCATCGAGCAGCGGCTGGATCAGCTTGTGCTCGCGATACGAATAGACATTGACCTCGCCGCTTTGGGCAAACGCGGGTGTGGCGAGCGCGAGCGCGCAAATGGCGGAAAGCAGGACACGCTTCATCGGGGGCCTCCGGACAGGGACAAGACGTTCGGATAGCGTGGTAGGACGCGCGCAGCGCGCAAGCAATCGAAAAAACCGTGATGGATCAATCGGTTGGAATGATTCTAAACTTGTTCAGTCTGGAATGATTCGAAACAACTCTTGTGGGCTTTGATCGCCCGCGCAAATTCTGCTCCGCGGAAAATTGGTCGTCGCCGGCCCGCGATCTGCGTCACACCGTCACGCGACCTGCGGCGTGCCGCCGGCGAGCACGGTTTGCATCCACGGCCGGTCGATGTTCTGCCCCGAGATGATCACGGCGGCGCGCTTGCCGCGCATGCGCTCGCGCTCCTGCATCAGCGCCCCGAATGCCGCCGCACCCGCGCCTTCGGCCAGCGTATGCGTGTCCACATAGAGCAGCCGGATCGCCTCGGCGATCTCGTCGTCGGTGATTTCGATCAGCCGTTCCATGCCGCGGCGGATGATATCGAGCGCTTCCTCGTCCGGAATGCGCACCGCCATCCCGTCCGCGAAGGTCAGCGCCGAGTTGGTCGGCACCGCGCGGCCGGCATCGAGCGAGAGCCGGTAGGTGTTGGCGCGGTCCGAAACGACGCCGATGACGCGCGCCTTGCGGGCAAGCGCGTCGCGCGCCGCTATCACGCCGCAGATGCCGGAGCCGAGCCCGATCGGCACATAGACCGCATCGAGCTCCGGCTCGGCGGTGAACAGCTCATACGCATACGTCGCGACGCCGAGCACCAGATCGCGGTCGAACGACTTGCCGTATTCGTAACCGCGCTCGTGAGCGATCGCTTCCGCGCGCTCGCGCGCTTCGTCGAAGTCGCGGCCGTGCTCGATCAGTTCGGCACCGAACGCCATCATGGCGGCGTTCTTCTCGGCCGAATTGCCGAACGGCACCACCACCGTGCAGGCAATGCCGGCGCGCGCACAGGCAAACGCCAGCGATTGCCCGTGATTGCCGCGGGTTGCCGTGATGACGCCCTTCACGTCCGGCCGCTCGCGTTTGAGCCGGTCGACGTAAACGAGCCCGCCGCGCACCTTGAAGGCGCCGGTCGGCGTGTGGTTCTCGTGCTTGATCACCACATCGACGCCGGTGCGGCGTTTAAGCAGCGGCCAGGCGAACTGCGGCGTCGGCGGCATTGCGGCGTGGACGATCGTGCAGGCCGCTTCAAGTTCCGGAACGGTGAACATCTTTCTTCCTTTTCCCTCCTCTGAAAGGGGAGGGTCGGCACGCGAAGCGTGCCGGGATGGGGTCTTCCTATTATCGCATGACCCCCACCCGACGCACTTCGTGCCGTAGCCGATGCTTTGCATCGGCGTTCCAGACGGCGGCCGAAGGCCGCCTAGTGCTCCCCCTTGCAGGGGGAGGTATGGGAGAGAGCGGCGCTATCTCAAGATCACCGCCGCGCGGGCTCGGCCCACGCGATCTCGGCGATCATCTTCTTCACGATCGCCTGGCCGAACGAATTGTGACTGTCCGCCACCATCACGAACGAGCCGGGCCCGCCGGTCACGTTGCGGCGGTAGTATTCGTCGAGCCCGCCGGGCGGGTTGGTGTGCTCCGGGTTCCACGGCAGCGGCGTTTCGCTCAGGATGACGAGCCCGTTGATGGTGACGCCCTTGGCGAGCACCTCGTCGCGCGCCGTCGCGATGTCGCGGCCCGAATTGTTGGTGCCGTCGCCGGTGACATCGATGGTGCGGCGCGTGGCTTCAAACGGCGCGCGCTCGAGCTGCACCATGGAGAATTCCAGCCCCGCGCTGATCGAGGTGCGGTCGGCGAACGAGCGCGGCAACTCGAGCATCTGGTCGCCGATCTTGCGCGCCGACGCGGCGTCGCTGACGACAGTCCAATCGATCACCAGCTTGAGCGACGTCGCGCCCGACCATTCGACGAAGCAGATCGCGATCTTGCCGTGCGGCCCGGAGCGGATCGCCTCGATCACGCGCGGATTTGACAGTGCGGCCGCGTAGCCCTCGCGCTGCAACTGGAATTTTCGCGAATCCACACTGCGCGAGACGTCCGAGGCGAGCACGAGCAGGAGATCGACCTGCTCGGCGGCGCGCGCCGCCCCGCTCAGTGCGAACAGGCACGCAAGGAGAGCGAGGACGGTTCGAACGACGCGTGTCATGCCGGATCCTCCGTATCTGTCCCGGGCCGCGAGCAGTCACTCGCCCGAGCGTATACGATTCCACCCGCGCCAGATATTCCGTCTTTGAATGGCGGCCATCGCGCGGCCGAATTCGCCGCCCTTGACATTGTTTTGCATTCCAGTGTACTTTGCATTGCAAAGTAAGTGGGCGGCACATGAAAGACCTCGAGCGCGCCTTGGCGGACATCACGGCGATCCGTAGTCAGATCGCGCGCGGCACGCAGTTCCGCGGCTATGGCCCGATTACGGTGGCGGCGACGGGGCTGCTGGCGCTGCTTGCGGCGGCATTGCAGGCGCTGTTCCTGCCCGATCCCGCCGCCCACGCGTTCGTTTATCTGGCGCTTTGGGTCGGCATGGCGGCTCTCGCGGTCATTCTGACCGGAGCTGAAATGCTCGCGCGCACGCGCCGCATCCACGGCGGCTTTGCCGACGACATGCTCTATGCGGCGGTGGAGCAGTTCATTCCGGCCGGCGTCGCTGGCACGCTGTTGACCGTCGTGCTCTATCGCTTTGCGCCGGATGCGCTGTGGATGCTGCCCGGCCTGTGGCAGATCGTGTTCAGCCTCGGTGTGTTCGCCTCGTGCCGCTCGCTG
>Ga0193717_1002180_pt1 | contig 11447 bp, 10 predicted proteins | sample U2c2metaG_FD_145900 | JGI IMG/M metagenome (GOLD analysis project Ga0193717, IMG submission 145900) | Soil microbial communities from a riparian zone of the East river system, Colorado, United States - U2c2 | ecosystem: Environmental > Terrestrial > Soil > Riparian zone | place: USA: East River...
GCTCTTTCAGAGGTTCGGCATCGCGGTGATACACGTCGCGAACGGCATCGCCCACGAGCCGCGCGGCGTCGGCCATGGTGCGCGTCGTGAGCAGGCTGTTCCTGGCCTGCGTCACGCGCTCGCGCAGCAGGCCGGTCACCGACTGGCTCACGGCCAGGTTGCCGGCCGCGAGCAAAACGATGACCCGCTCGCCCGGCATTTCGAAAAAGGTCATCTTGCGAAAGGTACTGACGTGATCGACGCCGGCATTGGTGCGCGAGTCAGACAGAAATACCAGGCCTTCATCGACCTGGACGCCGACGCAGTAGGTCATCGAATCTCCCTGGCGATATTCTTTATTTTTCAGATCTATTCGTAAGCATTTCCGCCGAGGTCGTTCATGGTGGCGGAGTCGAAGCGGCGACCGATGCCGGTGAACGTGGAACGTGCCACGTAGATTTCGGCGCCTTCGGATGCTTCATAGGACCCGCGCGTGCCGCCGATGCTGCTGTTGACGATGTGCACGCGCGCCTGGCGCGCGATGATCCCCACGCCGCCGGCGCTGATGCGAGCGTTGCTGATGTAGAGATCGCAACCCTTTTCGGCGATGACGGCGTCGCCCGAAAATTCGATGGTCTGCCCGTCGATGCGCATGAGGCGGTCGCCCTGACAAACGATGGGGTCGGTGCGGCGCTCGACGTTCGAAGCGGTGGTGGTTTCCGGGGTTACCTCGCGACGGGCGGGATCCTGCCGCGTGGTGGCCTGCCGAGTGATGGAATACCCCGGGCCCTCGAGCGTGTTGGCGACCGGCGGCGGCGCGGCGTCGCCGCGCTGGATGCTGTACCCCGGGCCCTGCGCGAGCGCGCCTTCCTGTGGCGCCGATCCGGCCTCGACCTGCTCGGTAGTTTGGCCCGACGCCAGCGTGTCCGCGGAATCGTCCGCGACCTCAGGGGATTCGACGGGTTCGGCGGCGGCTGCGGCCGGCGCGGCGGTCTTGGGCGGCAAAGGCGCGGCGATGAGATCGTGGAGCTTGAGAGTTTCGACCCGGCCGGTCGTGGTATCGCGCACCGTGAAAACGCCGGCGGATTCGTCGGTGGCGACGATTTCGTAGGCAGGATTGCGCGCGAGTGCGGCCTTGGCCCAGTCGATTTCGCGCGCGCTTTCCTGGCGGGTGCAGGCGCTGATGAGGACCAAACCACCGGCGGCGAACAACGTGCAAAGACGCATATTCATGAGCGAATCGTAGGCCGTTGCGCGGCATCCGCAAGGGGTGCCGAGGATATTTCTAGTACAGTCCGCGCCGGTGACACCGCAACTCGCCGCCTTATGTGAGCAGCAACTGACACGCGTCCGCGAATCGGGCGCGCTCGCGGTTTTCGAGGCTGCCGCTCCCGAGCTTCGTGACGCGCTGCCGCGCGTGCTCGCGGCCAGCGACTTCGTGTGCAATAGCTTAGGCCGCGACGCTGCCCTCGCCAGATGGCTCATCGACGGCGCGGAGCTCCTGCGGCCGCTGGCGCGCGGGGAAATGGCGCAACGTCTGTCGGCGGTGATCGCCGAGCCCGACCTCGCGGGCTTCATGGCGGCGCTGCGCCGCCAGCGGGAACGCGAAATGGTGCGTATCGCGTGGCGCGACCTTGCGGGGTTGGCCACGCTGAACGAGACGCTGGCGGACACCAGCGCGTTCGCGGACGCCGCCATTCAGGCGGCCGTGGATTATGCCAGCGTCGATCTCGCGCGCACCTACGGTGAGCCGCTCAATACGGCGGGCGAGCGCCAGGAATTCATCGTACTCGGCATGGGCAAGCTCGGCGGCGAGGAGCTCAATTTTTCCTCCGACATCGACCTGATATTCCTGTTTCCCGACAAGGGCACCACGGGAGGCGCACGGTGCATCGACAACGAGGATTTTTTCACGCGCCTCGGCCGGCTGGTGATCCGGCTGCTGGGCGAGCGCACCGCCGAGGGTGGCGTGTTTCGCGTCGACATGCGGCTGCGTCCCTTCGGTGACAGCGGGCCGCTCACCGCCAGCGCGATGTTTCTCGACAGCTACCTGCAGACGCACGGCCGAGACTGGGAGCGGTACGCATGGATCAAGGCGCGCGCCATCACCGGCGCGGCCGCCTACAAGGTGATCCATGCCGAGAGCGTCCGGCCGTTCATCTACCGGCGTTACCTCGACTTCGGCGTGTTCGAAGCGCTGCGCGAGATGAAGGGCCTGATCGAAAAGGAAGTCGCGCGACGCGATCTTGCCGAGCACGTGAAGCTGGGCCCTGGCGGCATTCGCGAAATCGAATTCGTCGTGCAGGCGTTTCAGCTCATTCGCGGCGGGCAGGACCGGCGCATGCAAACGCCGTCGTTGCTGGCGGTGCTGCCCCAACTGGCCGGCGGCAAGCTGCTGCCGGCGCGCGTCGCGCAGGAACTCGAGGCTGCCTATGTTTTCCTGCGTCGTCTCGAGAACCGCCTGCAGATGCTGGCCGATGCCCAGGCGCACACCATTCCCGCGGACGCCATCACGCGCGAGCGTATCGCGATCGCGATGGGATTCAGTGACTGGGACGCGTGCGGAGTCGAGCTCGACCTGCATCGCGCGCGCGTCACGCGCGCATTCCAGGAAGTCTTGTTCGCGCGCAACGAAGTCGCGCCCGCCGAGATGCCCGGCATCAATGGCATCGTCGACGCCTGGTTGCGCGGTGCCGAAGGTCCGCAGCTCGCCGCCGCGCTCGAGGCCCGCGGCTTCGACGACGCGGAGCCGGCAGCCGCGCTGCTCACCGAGTTTCGCGCCGGCGGTACCTTGCGCAAGCTCGACGCGCCTGGCCGCGCGCGGCTGGACACGCTGATGCCGCGGTTGTTAGCGGCCATTGCCGATCAAAGTGCCGACGAGTCGCTTCCGGCGTCGCCGCAAGTCGACGTCCTGCGGCGCATCCTGCGCGTGCTCGAGGCCATCGGTTCGCGCTCGGCCTACTTTGCGTTGCTCAACGAAAATGCCCAGGTGCGCCGCAAGCTTACGGAGCTGGCGGCGCGCGGCGAATTTCTCGCGGCGCAAATCGCCTCGCACCCGCTGCTGCTCGACGAATTGCTGGACCAGAGCGCGGGTTCCTTGCCCACGCCGCGCGAGGAGCTCGAGGCCGAAGCGGGCGCGCGCCTCGCGCACCTGGCCGAAGACGAGCCCGAGCGGCAGGTGGAGATGCTGCGCCAGTTTCAGCGCGCGGCGATCTTCCGCGTCGCCGTGGCCGACCTCACAGGCACGATTCCGCTGATGCGGGTCAGCGACTACCTCACGGTAATCGCCGAGGTCATCGTCGAGCAGGCCATGCGGCTCGCGTGGGCGCAGATGACCGCACAGTTCGGCGTGCCGCAAACGAACCGGCGCGATGGGCCGGGACGCCGTGCCGTGAACATCTGCGCGGTCGGGTACGGGAAGTTAGGCGGCAACGAGCTCGGGTACGCCTCCGACCTCGACCTGGTGTTCCTGCACGACGCCGGGCCGGAACAATCCGAGACCGACGCGGCGAAGCCGGTGGATAACCAGGTGTTCTTCATTCGCTTTGCGCAGCGCGCGCTGCATCTGCTGACAATGCATTCGGCCGCCGGGCGGCTCTATGAAGTCGACGTGCGGCTGCGGCCGTCGGGGAAGGGCGGCATGTTGATCACGCGCGTGGGCGCGTTCGCCGAGTACCAGGAGAAGGAAGCCTGGACCTGGGAACACCAGGCGCTGCTGCATGCGCGCGCCGTGGCGGGCGACGCCGCGTTGCGCACCGAGTTCGAGCGCGTGCGCGTCGACGTGCTCCAGCGCTGCGTACGGCGCGACACCTTGCGCACGGAGGTGCGCAATATGCGCGAGCGTATGCGCAAGGAACTGTCGCGCGCGCGGCCGGGTTCCGGGAAGTTCGATATCAAGCAGGACGCGGGTGGCACCGCCGACATCGAATTCCTGGCGCAGTACTGGGCGCTGCTGCATGCCGGCACGCATCCGCCGGTGGTGATGTTTGCGGACACCATCCGGCAGCTCGAATCCGTCGCGTCCGCGGACCTGGTGCCGCAGGAAACGGTGGACGTTCTCACGCACGCGTATAGAAAGTATCGCGAGCGGGCTCACCACCTGTCGCTCGAAAGCGCGGAAGCCGTTGTCCCGGTGGAAGAATTCGCCGAGGATCGCGCCGCCGTGACCGCCATCTGGAACGCGACGATGGGCGATTGAGCCCTTATAATCCGCGCCCATGCCAGCCACCAAACCACTGATCCAGCCCAACGCGCAGAACGAATACAAAGTGGATGTGAGCGATCTGCCGCTCGCGTGCCCGATGCCGGAGATGTATCTCTGGAACTCACACCCGCGCGTGTATCTGGCTATTGAAGAGACCGGCTGGGCGAAGTGCCCGTACTGCGGCGCCGAGTACTCTCTCCAGCGCTAACGCCATTTCAGCCAAAGGGCTTGTCGAGCGACGGCGGCGGCGTGGAGAACCAGATCGGCTTCTCGGGTCCCATGTGGAAGCAGTCTTCGAGGCGAATGCCGAACTTCCCGGGTAGATAGATTCCGGGTTCGTCCGAAAAACACATGCCGGGCGCGAGCGCGGTCTGCTCGCCGTGCACCAGGTTGACGGGCTCGTGGCCGTCGAGCCCGATGCCGTGACCGGTGCGATGCGAGAGCCCCGGTAGTTTGTAGCCGGGGCCGTAACCCCATTTCACGTACTGTGCGCGAACGGCGTCATCGACGGCGCCCGCGGGTACACCGACACGCGCGGTTTCGATGGCGATCTGCTGGCCGTCGCGCATCTGCTGCCAGACCTTGCGCTGTTCGGCATTCGCATCGCCGAACACGAAGGTGCGCGAAATGTCGGACTGGTAGCCCTCGACCGCGCAGCCACAGTCCATGAGCACCACTTCGCCCTGGCGCACGGCCTGGGGTTGGCCGGAGCCGTGTGGATAGGCGCTGGCCTCGCCGAGCAGGATCAACGCGAATTCGGGTGAGGCGCCGAGCGCCGCGTGCGCCGAATCCATCATGGCGCCGATGTCTTTCGGGGTCATGCCGGCTCTGATGCGCGGCGCCTTGTGCCGGTAGGCGGCGATGGTGATGTCGGAGGCCTTCTGCATGAGCGCGAGTTCGGCCGGCGACTTCACCATGCGGCAGCCGCGCACGACGGGCGCGCCGTTCACGATGTCGACGCGCGGCATGGCACGCCGCAGCGCGTCCACGGCGAAGAAGCGCACGGTTTCCTCGACGGCGACGGAGGCCGTGACCTTGCGGTCGCGCAGGATGCCGGCGACGGTGACGAGTGGATCTTCGTCTTCATTCCAGACGCGCACCTCGGCCGGGACGCGCAGACTCTCGCGCACCGAGGGTTCTTCGAAGTGTGGCGTGACGATGGCGATCTCGCCTTCGCGCGGAATCACGGCGGCCGTGAGGCGCTCGCTGCGCCACCAGTGCACGCCGGTGAAATAGACCAGCGAGGCACCGGGTTCGACGAGCAGCGCGCCGATGCCGAGTTTTCCCATGAGTGCGCGCGCCTTGTCGATGCGCGTGAGGAATTCGGCGCGGCTGATGGGCACGACGTCCGCGGTCATGGATTTGAGGCCGGCCGCCGCGTCCGCGGCAAACAGGCGGCTGGGGGCGAGGGCAGCCAGCGCCGTCGCGCCCGTCATCGACAACACATCGCGTCTGCTTATTTGCATCACCGCTTCTCCCGAGATTCCCGACCCGGTACCACTCAAGGCTTGTAGGGCTTGTACGACTTTTCTTCGACGATGCTCGAGCCTAACAAGGTGTTGATGCGCTTCTTGATGGCGGCGCGTTCGTCGTTGGTGATGTACACGGCGCGCGCCAGCTCGATGAACTTCTGGCCGAAGCGCCCGGCGCGTTCTTCGTCGCGAATGTCGTCTTCGATGACCCAGAGGGCCTCGTTGACGCGCGTGAGATTGGCTTCTTCGGGTCCCAGGTCCACGGCGGCGGCGCCCGAGTCCTTCCACGTCTTCTCCAGCAGCGAGAGCTCGTGTTTCACGTTCGCGACCTTGGCCGCGTCGCTCATGCGCGCGGCCTTGATGCGCAGGATGGTGATCTTGTCGAGCATTTCGCCCGGGCTCACGGGAACCAGTATGTCTTTCATTGCAGCCTTTCCTCTGGTCGCAAGGCTAGCAGCTCGTCGAGCGTCAAGGTGACGGCATCGACAGCAATGAGCTCCATGACGTTGGGCAGTTCGATCTTGCGGGTCCACGGCAACTCGACGGTCCGCTTGCCGAGGAAAACGCGCGCGGCCTGATCGTATGCATCGACGCACCAGCGGCGCGAGAGATAGGGCCCGCTGCGCGAGGGGTTGGTCGCGGCATACAACCCGATGACGGGAGTGTCCACCATGGTCGCCATGTGCGCGGGGCCGGAGTCCGGCGTCAGCAACACGGTGGCCCGCGCCAGCAGCGCGAGCAACTGCGGCAGCGTGTCCTTGCCGACCTGGTCGATGAGCGGCACCGAAGCGTGTTTCGCAATGGCCGCGGCCATCTCGCGTTCGATGGCGGCGGGTCCGCCACAGAGGATGACGCGCATACCGTGTGTGTTCACAGCATGCTCGGCCACCGCGGCATAGCGCTCCGGCAGCCAGTTGCGCGCGCGATGGCTCGAACAGGCGCTGATCAGCAGAGTCGGTTGCGCATCGGGAATCAGTTGTTCGGCGTAGGCGAGCGCCGCGGGCGGCAGCGGAATGTCCCAGCGTGGTGCCTGGCGCGGGACGCCGAGCGCGTCGGCGAAGCCTGAGAAGCTGTCGAGCACGTGCTCGCGTGAACGTTCGGCAATGCGCCGATTGGTGAACAGCCACTGCAGCTCGCGCGCGCGCGGCTTGTCGAAACCCAGCTTGATAGGCGCGGATATGCAGGCGGCGGCGGCGCTGGCGCGGATCGACAGCTGCAGATGCAGCAGCAGGTCGAACGCGCCGCGCCGCTTCATCTCGGTTCGCAACCGGCTGTACGCCGAGAGACCGGCGCCCTTGTCCACGGTGATAAGCTCCACATCCGGAATGAGGCTCATCAATTTCGCTTCGAGTTTGCCGATCACCCAGGTGAAGCGCGTCCGCGGCCAGGCGCTTTGCAGCGTGCGCAACAGCGGCACAACGTGGCAGGTATCGCCGATGGCCGACAACCGCAGAAGGCAGACTTTTTCCGGTGAATCCATGGAAGTGAGTGAATGAAGCGCCACTGGCCGGTGGGTGCGGAAGTCAGCGAAGCCGCCTTCGAGGGCGGCCGGATGCTATACGACACCCAACGCACGAGCAATTTCTCGACGGATTTCTTCGAGCCGGAATACTGGCGCAGACACGATGCCATCGAAGGCACGGCGCGCGGTCGCGGAACGACGTGGTTCATCCGCACGGGAGACAGCAGCTTCGTGCTGCGGCACTACCGTCGCGGCGGTCTGGTGGCAAAATTTTCCAAGGATCGGTACTTGTGGCGCGGCGAGAACGAAACCCGGGCATTCGCCGAGTGGTATCTCACCTATCACCTGCATCGCGCCGGTCTGCCCGTGCCCACGCCCATCGCGGCGCGTTATCAGCGCAAGGGATTGCTCTACCGCGCCGATCTCATCACTCAGCGCATCGAGAATAGCGAGCCGCTCGCGGCACGGTTGCTCAAGGGCCCGCTGTCATTCACCCAGTGGATCGCGGTGGGCCGGTGCATCCGCCGTTTTCATGACGCTGGCGTGTGCCATGCGGATCTGAACGCGCACAACATCCTGCTCACGCCTGAGCAGGTGTATCTCATCGATTTCGATCGCGGCGAGCTGCGCAAGCGAGGCTGGTGGGCGGATACGACGCTGGTCAGGCTCTATCGCTCGCTCGAAAAGGTGACCCTGCTCGCGGCGCCCGAAAGTTTCAGGGACGAAGACTGGCATTCGCTCTTGGCCGGTTATCGCGAGTCCGCGGGGTTGCCGCAGGCCTCCATCGCCTGACCGCCGCGTGCGTTTCCTCTACATCTGCATCGCCTATCTGATTTCGCCGCTGGTGGTCGGCGCGCTGGCATTGCGTGGCTTTCGCGATCGCGTTCACTGGCGAGGCTTCTCGCAGCGATTCGGACTCGGCCGCACCGTTGCCGCGCGCAGCATCTGGGTGCATGCGGTGTCGGTGGGCGAAGTGCAGGCGGCGGTGCCGCTCATCGAAGCGCTGCTCAAGCGCTTCGCCACCATCCCGCTGGTGCTGACCACCGTCACGCCCACCGGCCGCGCGCGTGCCGAGGCGCTGTTTGGCACACGCGTCGACGTGCGCTACGTGCCCATCGACCTGCCGGGCTCGGTGCGGCGCTTCTTTCAACGCGTGCAGCCGCAGCTCGCGATCATTCTCGAGACCGAGATCTGGCCCAATCTCTACCATCGCTGCGGGCGCCTCGAAATACCGCTGGTGCTGGCCAGCGCGCGCATCTCGCCGCGCTCGGTGGCGAGTTATCGACGGTTGGTGGGGCTGTTCCGTGAGACGCTTTCGCACGGCATCTTCATCGCCGCGCAGAGCGCCGAGGATGCGGAGCGTTTCGTGTCGATCGGCGCCAACCCGGCCCGCACCCACGTGGTGGGCAACATCAAGTTCGACTTCGGTTATCCCGCCGACATGGAAGCCCGCGGCCACGAGCTGCGCGGCTTGTTAGGCGTGCATCGTCCGGTGTGGGTGGCGGGCAGCACGCACGCGAAGGAAGAAGAGTTGCTGCTGGATGCACACGCGCTGATCCGCCAGCGCTTCTCCAATGCGTTGCTGGTGCTGGTGCCGCGGCATCCACCGCGCTTCAGCGAGGTGGCGGGATTACTCCGTTTACGTGGTGTGCCATTCGTCACGCGCACCAGCCGGGACACCGTCACGCCCGACACGCAGGTGTTCCTGCTGGATACGCTCGGCGAATTGCCGCCGTTTTATGCCGCGGGCGACGTGGCGTTCGTGGGCGGCAGCCTGGTGCCCATTGGCGGCCACAATCTGCTCGAGCCGGCGGCGCTCAGCCTGCCAATCGTCGCGGGGCCGAATAACTTCAATTCCGCCGACATTGCCCGAATGCTGGTGGAACATGGCGCGGTGCGAATCGTGCACGACTCGCCGCAGCTGGCGGCAGTGATCGGAGATCTGCTGGCCGACCCCACCACCCGCACCGTGATGGGTGCGAGCGGCAGGAAGGTGGTGGACGGCAACCGCGGCGCGGTTGCGCGCCTCATGCAGTTCCTGGAGCCGTTGTTGCCCTAACTAGTTACTGCGCGGGCGGCGGCGTGACGGCCGGAGGATTCGCCGGCGGCGGCGGAGTTTCCAGCCACGAGTTCACGTCTTCGAGTGCCTTGCGATCGAGGATGCCCGCGGCCTGTTTGAGCGTCAGCACGTTGAGCATGTAGTCGTAGCGGCTGCGCGAATACGCGGTCTGCGCACCCACCAGCTGCTGGCGCGCGGCGAGGACATCGACCGCGGTGCGCGTTCCCACGTCATATCCCGCTTCGGTCGCGCGCAGCGCGGTCGCGGAAGACTCCAGCGCCTGCTTGAGCGCCTGTACGCGCGAGATTTCCGACATGACGCCGAGATAGGCGTCGCGCGCGGTGCGTTCGGTTTCACGCGAGACGCGTTCCACGCGCTGCTTGGCGGCCTGCCAGCGGTACGACTGCTGCTTCACGCGCGAATGCGTGCCGCCACTCGACCAGATGGGCACGCTTACCTGCAGGCTGATCGACTTGTCGGTGTCGGTTTCCTGGTTGGACGGGGCGACGCCGCCATCGAACCGGCCCGGAATCGGGCTGAACTCTTCGATGTCGTCACTTTCGCTATGCGACTTGCCGAGCACCAGGTCGACGGTGGGGAGGTGGTCGCCGAAGGCCGTGCGCACGTCATCGCGCGCGATTTCGGCGCCGAGCCGGCTCGAGGTCAACGCCAGGTTCTGCTCCATCGACGCCTCGACCCACTTCTGCGGATCGGCGGGCTCGGGAATGGCGAGCGGCATGGTGCCGCGCGGTGTGGCGAGTGCCTGGTACTGCATGTCGGTGATTTCGCGCAGCAGCTCCTGCGAGGTGGCGAGCTGGCGCTTGGCGGCGATGAGATCCGCCGCGGCAGTATCACGTGCCGCACGCGCTTCCTGCACGTCGGTGATGGCGATGAGGCCCACCTCGAAGCGCTTGTCCGCTTGTTCGAGCTGGCGCGAAATGGCATCGAGCGAGGCCTGCTGGGCCTGCACGTTGTCGAGCGCGGCGAGCACATCGAAGTAGCGCGTCGAAACGCGCAGCGCGAGGTCTTGTTGGGCTACGCCGTAGTCCGCATCCGCCTGAGCGGCGAGGCGCGACGACTGCTTGAGCGCGACCAGTCCACCCCAGTTGAAGATGGTCTGGCGGAGCTGAATTCCCCAGCCCGATGAATCGGGGTTGAAGGAGCCGACCTGACCGAACTGCTGGAGGACGAAGCGATTCGGATCGGCCGGGTCTTCGATGAGCTGCCCGCCGATGTTCTGCCGATTACCCTCGGCGGTGCTCTTGTTGTAGCTGCCGTCGATCTGCGGCAGGTAGGCGGCCCACGCCTGCGGGCGAGCCTCCCGCGTAGCCTGGCGTGTGAACTCGGCTTCGCGAACCGTGGGATCGTTGACCACGGCCTGGTCGAAGATCGTGAGCAGGTCTTCGCTCGAAGCGGTGAAGGAGGCCAGGCAACCCAGCCCCAAGGCGAGTAAACGGCGCATTAATAAGAGTCCTCTTTAGTGTTGTAGTTCACTATATCACCTTCCGCCGGGGCGGAGGCAATGCAGATCTGGAAAAACTTAGACGTTTCAGTACTGGGGTACGGTTGCATCCACGGCCTGGCTCCAGGCAGATATTCCGCCGGCGAGGTTGGCTACGTCCGTAAAACCTTGGTTGGCAAGAAAATGCGCTACGCGCATGGACCTGCTGCCCGCGTGGCACATCACGATGACTTCCCCTTCACGCTGAAACTCCCCCAGCCGGGCCGGAATCTGGTTCATCGGCACATGTACGACGTCCGGAATGCGTGCAAGTTGCAGTTCCCAGTCTTCGCGCACGTCGATCACCAGCGGGTTTTCCCCGCGATCGCGGCGCGCCTTGAGTTCTTCGACTGAGATCTCGCGAATCATTGCTCTAGAACTGAAAAGCTTCGGGATGTCGGGCGTTTTCCAGCGGATCCACGGCGGTTTCGAACAGGCCGGTATTGCTCCAGGCACTCTCGGCGGTGCGCGTGATCAGCAAGGCTTCCTGCGGCAGCTCGTCGCCGACCACGGCGAAAAGCTTGCCACCCACTGCTAACGCGCGAGCAAAGCGATCGTCGTACAAGGGCAGGGCTCCACATACCGCAATGACCGCATAGTCCTTGCCCATATCCAAGTTGAAAGTGTCACCCGTGACAACATCGACCTGTCCGAATCCGGCGCGCTTCAGATTGGCCCGGCTCGCCGCCGCCAGGTCGCCATGAATTTCGATGGCGCGCACGCTGGCGCCCATGGCCGAAAAGCACGCCGGCACGAACCCCAGGCCCGAA